>Ga0315282_10008603_pt1 | contig 16480 bp, 20 predicted proteins | sample YL17G07_20_MG_FD_203693 | JGI IMG/M metagenome (GOLD analysis project Ga0315282, IMG submission 203693) | Sediment microbial communities from Yellowstone Lake, YNP, Wyoming, USA - YL17G07_20 | ecosystem: Environmental > Aquatic > Freshwater > Lake > Sediment | place: USA: Wyoming | collected...
AGTGGCTCACTGTCGGCACCGTGTATTGCCACCTTAAAGTCATCGGTTAATGACAGCATCTTGGCTCTGGAGTCTGTCCACTCACCGATAAGCTCCCCGCCCATAGATAAGCTGATACCGGACGTGCTATCGCGGATAACACATGCCCTAACCGTCAAGGTAGCGCAAGTGGGACTAGACTTATTTTTAGCCTGTTCCTCATCCATCTTAACCCCAGCACTATAACACATTCTTGGTGGATAATGCGAGACTATAGTTAATGACCTTCTTTGCTCTTCAAGAAGTCTATAGCCCATTGGACGGCATCCTCGCCCTTAAGCTCAAGCTTATAGTCCGGGTCTAACCCTTTACCCTCTATGAGACGACCATTGGGGGTGAGCCAGCGAGCCGTGGTGATATATAGCCCTGAGCCGTCTTTAAGCTGGCGCAGGATATCAACACTGCCCTTGCCATAGGTTGTGGTGCCGGCAATGGTGGCACGACCGTAGTCTTGTAGTGCTCCAACTAGCACCTCACTGCCACTGGCACTATAGCCATCGACCAGAACCACCATAGGTAGGTCGGTGGTTATTTCACCGGGCCTGACCAAGGAAACGGTATGCTTTCCTTCATTATCCACCACGTCGACCACCACGCCCTGCTTAAGGAAGAAGCCAGCGACATCAATCACTGTCTCCAGTAAGCCACCGGGGTTGCTGCGCAGGTCAAGGACGATGCCAGCCGTTTGCTGAGGCATACTCTCTAGCGCCAGGGCTAGCTCTTGAGCAGTGCGCGCCGAAAAATAGGTGATATTAATGTAAGCGATGTCATCCTTCATCTTGAAGCTGACGCTGGGCAGTTCAATTTCAGCCCTAACTATCGTAATTGCCTCTGGTTCGGTGTCACCCTGGTGGAGGACTAGGAGGGTAACAGTCGTCCCCTTAGGACCCTGGATGCTGAGCACAACCTCAGCCAGGCTCATCCCTGAGGTAGACCTGCCATTGATTTCCTGAATTATATCGCCAGCCCTGATGCCTGCCTTTTCTGCCGGTGAACCAGCAACGGGGGCAATAATTGTTATCTGCCCATCCTTAACTGATACAGAGGCGCCAATACCCTCAATTTTCCCCTCTAGGCTCCTCAAGCTCAGCTGGTAGGATTGGGCATCCAGGTAGGAGGTGTAGGGGTCATCCAGTGCCTCCACCATACCCTTGATAGCTCCCTGAGTCAATTTGGTAGCGTCAAGCTTGTCCTTGGCCACATAATCCTGAAAGATTATGTTCCATGCTTGGTCTATAACATCTAGACCCTGCTTGGGGGAGGTTTTGGTGCCCAGAGCACAGCCAGCCCCGAAAGATAGAGCGATAATCCCCGCCAATAATAGGCTTAGTACTATGATTTTCAATTTTTTTGACATCGGACTTACTCTCCCTTAAAGCGCTTTAACTAGGTAAACAAGACTATCTTATATTGAAGGGGGTAGAAAGAAAGGCAAAATTCAAATCAGATTAGCAATCCTACTTTCGAGCGACGACGGTGTCTACCATCCTAATAGTATCGTCTATATTGGTGAGACTGAAGGACAGCCCCAGCTTTCTTAAATCAGCATAACTCAGTCCTCGGAACAACCGGCGCCCAGCTACCCAGCACATCTCATCATAGAGGGCTGGCCACTCTTTCCCCTGGCGCTGAATGCAAAAGAGGATAAAATCACGAACTACTGAATTAACTGTTTGCATAACGGCGGTCTCGGGAAATCGACCTTTTGACCACTCCACTATACGCTTAAATCGGCTCCGCTGACAAGGTCGCTGATGGCTACTGGCATCACATTTTTAGCCTTGATTATGCTTGGAAGGCACCAGTTACTCCCCTTTTCTCAACCCCAAAGCTGGAAGAGGTAATTGGTACTAAAAAGGTCAAGTAAACCTGTAAGCCGAGTTCTGTACCCCGACCGGTGTTACGGTCGGGGCGGTGACCATCTATCTAGCCCTGATGTTACCATCAGGGTCAAGCGACCAACCCGAAGACAGGCCGGGCGTCCCATTGTCCTCTATTTGGTCTTGCTCCGGGTGGGGTTTACCCAGCCGACTGGTCACCCAGTCGCTGGTGAGCTCTTGCCTCACCATTTCACCCTTACCCCGCTTGAGCGAGGCGGTATGTTTCTGTGGCACTTTCCGTAGGGTCACCCCTCCTGGGTGTTACCCAGCATCCTGCCCGGTGGAGCTCGGACTTTCCTCCCGCTTAAAGCGAGCGGTCACCCGGTTTACTTGACCTATTTACACTGTAATATAGAAGACTTTATAAGTCAACTTTCTGTACCTCACCCCCTTTATCCCCCTCTCATGGAAGGAGAGGGGGAGGAGATAAAAAAGAGGGGGGCGAAGCCCCCCTCTTAAAACTACTTCCCCCTTCCCCTAGAGGGGAAGGGGGTCAGGGGGATAGGGTCAATGCTGTGGAGAAACGAAACTTGATAATCTGTGTCACCAATCTATCTGAGCCAACTCACAAATTATAGCCCTCAGGCTAGGAACAGGATGCGCCCGCAACTGCTACATTGCACTAGGTTGCCACTCCTTGCCTGCTGTAACTCGGTGGTGGGCAATGATATCCGGCAGCCACAGCAAACCCCCTGCTCCACTCTGGCTACCGCTGTCCTCTTTTCCTTTCTCAGCTCCTGATAGAACTCAATTGCCTGTGGAGAAATCTCAGCTAACAGTAGTTGCCGTTTTTGCCTGAGGTCGGAGAGTATGGTTTTGAGCCGCTCCAACTCATTAGATAGCTGCTGTTGCTGGCGGTGCCACTCAGCCTTCAACGTTTCCAGTTGATTGCTTATCTTAGCTACGCTGGTTTCCCCTAGCTCAACCTGGTCCATTATCTCCAGTGCTTTTTCTTCCATTTGGTCACGCTTGGCTTTGAGCGTCTCAGCCTCATGCTGAAGGTTGGTCAGCTCCTTAGGGTTCTTTATCCTGCCACTGAATAGCGTCTCTTCAGCGGCGGTGAGCTTGGTCACAATGTCCTCTATCTCCCACTCTGCCGAGCGCTGCTTCCGCCTTAGCTCCTCGAGGCGCTGCTGCTCTAACTGGAGTTGATTCTGGGTTGTGACCACAGCCTCACTTTCCCCCAGTTGGCTGGCAATTTGGCTCAGCGCCCGCTCATTGGACTCAATCTCTAAGTCAACCTCCTGAAGTTGATAAAGCTGTCTGGCAATACCCATTTTCAGTTCCAACCTATTCTATAACGGCTGTCCCATAATATCAATTTATTTAGAGGGGCTATGCCCCTCTAAAACTCCCCCTTAACTACTGGGAAAAAAGGGAGAAGGGTTTTTAAACTGCGACAAATGCTCGTAGCCAGGTTAGAACACATGTGCTACCATAAATATATGAAAGGGGGGGCTATGAGGCTACTGAAGCTAGCCGTAGAAATTCAGCGCTGGGATTTGGCAGCCCATACCATTATCTTAGCTACCGCCAGACTACTGAAGAATGGAGATAGACCGTATGCCAGCAAAAGCGAGGGGAAAAAGAGGCGCCCCAAAGGGCAACAAGAACGCTCGTAAGCATAGTTTTTACACCAAGGTCCTTGACGAGGCAGAGCGGCTCGATTTTGAGTTAGCCTCTGGCGTTGAGGGCATTGATGACGAGATTGCCCTGCTCCGGGTTAAGATAAAGTCTCTCCTTGAGAGTGACCCGGAGAATATCAGGCTTATTATGCAGGTAACTAATGCCCTGGAGAGACTGGTCAGGACTAGATACAAAATCAGCAAGGAGCAGAGGAAGGGATTAAAGGAGGCAATAGGTAATGTCATCAGAGACATTGCTCTCCCACTTGGAATCGGGGTCGGAGTTACCCTTAATAAATAGGCTGCGCCCCTACCAGCAGGAGGTGGCACTGGCGGTACTTGATAGCGTTTTCGGCAAGAAGGGGCTTACCTTCTCTGTGGAAATGGCTCGTCAGGGTGGTAAGAATGAACTGTCGGCCCAGCTTGAGCTTTTGCTTTTAACCCTCTTTATGGCAGAGACAAAGAACCTGGTGAAGTGCTCGCCCACCTTTAAGCCTCAGACAGTTATCTCGATGATGCGGCTGAAAGATAGATTAAATGATGCTGGCTTTAATGGCATCTGGGTGGCTGAGCTTGGTTATATCATCAGGCTGGGAAATGCCAGGGCGATATTTCTATCTGCCGATGAGTCAGCCAATGTGGTGGGCAACACTGCCCATATCCTGCTGGAAATAGATGAGTCCCAGGATGTCAGCAAGGAGAAATATACTAAGGAGTTCAAGCCTATGGGGGCAGCGACCAATGTTACCACTGTTCACTATGGCACTACCTGGGATGATTCTACCCTGCTTGAGGAGGTAAAGCAGACCAACCTTGAGCTGGAGAGGAAGGACGCCGTCAAGCGCCACTTCCGATATGACTGGCAGGAAATAGCCAAGTATAATCCTGATTACCAAGCTTATGTTGAGGCGGAAAAAGAGCGTCTGGGTGAGAACCACCCCCTGTTTTTGACCCAGTATCGGCTTTTACCTATTCATGGCGGCGGGGGGTTCTTAAGTCAGCAGCAACTGGCTCAGCTTCAGGGAGAGCATACCAGAAAGCGCCACCCTGACTCTGGCAAGGTCTATGTTGCTGGCATCGACCTGGCAGGGGAGGCTGAGGTGGAGGAGGGGGCATATTTAATAAGCCTGAAGCCTCGCCAGGATTCCACCGTGGTTACCATTGGCGAGCTGGACTTCTCCACCCTTGATAGCATCCAGAAGCAGCCCAGAATATGCGTGGTTGAGCACTACTGCTGGAAGGGGAAGAAGCACACCGAGCTCTATCCCCAGTTAGTTGATATCCTCAAGAATGTGTGGCACTGCCGCAAGATAGTGGTTGATGCTACCGGGATTGGTCAGCCGGTGAGCTCATTCCTGAGACAAGCACTCGGCGCCAAGGTCTCTCCGTTTACCTTCACTCAACGGACAAAGTCGGAGTTGGGCTTCAGTCTATTAGCCGCCATTAACTCGGGCCGGCTCAAGAGCTATTCCGGGGATGGCTCAGACGAGTACCAGGAATTCTGGTTTGAGACGGAGCGGGCTAAGAGCCAGTATCGCCCATCGCAGACGATGAATTTCTATGTTGACCCTTCTGAGGGACACGATGATTTCCTCATGAGCCTGGCGCTTCTGGTTGAGGCAGGTAACCAGTACGAGCCGAAAACAGCAGTGGGGAGTGTGAGAGAGGAATGAATGATATGGCTTTAATTAGATGGTATGATGCTAGGTTTTATCAAGGCACTTACTCTAAGCGGAAGATATTAAAGCACAAGATGTGTCTTTTTGAAAGCTTGGGTTATTTAGTAACCCAAGATGATGTTACTACAAAAATAGCTTCCGAATTAAATGATGAGGGCCAATATAGAGACATTACACTAATACCAACTGGGTCAATAATATCAATACAGAAATTATCAACCGTATTTAGCGTGTAATTCTTGGTGCTCTTTAACAGTTAAAACTCTCAGATTACTGGGATTGTTATTATTAGGGTTGCGGTCTTTATGATGTATTACCAAGTTGCTTGTAGGATGTTTTTTGCTGTCCCCATCTGAGATACAGCCACGACGCCTAATAATGGCCTCTTTTTCTGATGGTGTTAATAAGGACATAACACACCTCCCCTAATGTGGATTATAGCACTAAGGTAAGGGGTGTCAAGGTATGTATATATGCATATGTAGTCAGGTGTTGACAGGTGTTGACAGGCGTTGACAGCATAGTATGTTGTGGTGTAGTATAGTAAAAGGCAGTAAAAAGTAGGGAAAAGTGGTAGTGGGGGTCGACAGGGCTTATAATGGATGAACCTTCAGTATTTACCCCATGCTCGTAAGAGAATGGAGCAACGTAAGATTTCCGAGGCGGAGGTAGAGGCTTGTCTTCAAGATCATGACATACTATGTTTTGACAAGAAGGGCAACCCTAAATATAAAACACATGTGGGGGGAAGATATATTAAGGTTGTGGTTTCAAAAGATAATCCATTGGTGGTAATTACGGTAGAAGATTAATAGATTAAGAGGAGGAGAGAGGTGAGAGCGGAACATGACAAAAAAGCCGATGCAATCTATATATATCTTAGCGATGCACCATATGCATATGGCAAAAATTTAGACAATGAACGACGGATTGATTATGATGCCAATGGTGAACCCATAGGTATAGAATTGCTTTGCGTCAGCGACGGTGTGATTACAAGCGACCTGCCCCATCGTGGGGAAATAGAACGATTGCTGGAGAAACATAATATCAAACTCTTTGCATAAATCAGCGGCTAACAAGAAGAAGGGAGTTTAAGAGGGGGCTTAAGCCCCCTCTTCTTTTATAAAAAATTCCCCCTCTCCTTGATAAGGAGAGGGGGTCAGGGGGTGAGGTTACCTATAATTTTTAATATTCGGAGCCGCCACCTTTGCTTTTCCTGCCGGCCCAAAAGCCAAGGAAAAAGAGCAAGAGAACACCAACCCCTATTAAGACATATAGAAGCCAGCCCTTGATTTCAGGAAAGATAAAGCCGACATAGAATGTGCCAGCACCACTCCAATCGCTAGCATTGGAGGCAGCATCTATCGCCCTTATCCTCCAGTAGTAAGGGGCATCCTTATTGGTTGACTTCAGCTTTTCCGCATCAGTAAGGGTATATGCTGATGTGGTCAGTCCGGTCTTCTCCAGTAATATCTTGGTGAAATCCTTGTCAGTGGCTATCTGGAGGTCATAGGTTACTGGCTTGCTTGGGTCGTCAACATCCTCCCAGTCAAAATACGCCTTTGATTTTGCCTTATCACCCATTAATGGCAGCAGCGGTTTTGGTATTGGTGGAGCTGTTGACTCCATAATAAAGGTGGCTTTAAGACTGTTGGTGCCGTCGCTAGCGGTTATGGTGTGAGCTCCAGCTTTGCTTGGCGGAACTTTGAAGGTAGCCGAAAAAGCCCCCTTAGCATCACTGGTGGTAGTGGCGACTACAATCGGCTCAGTGGTGTAGGTGACGGTTATCGTGGAGTTAGGCTTAAAGCCGGTGCCACTAATAGTCATGTCCTCGCCGACATAGCCGGGTGAAGCCTCGGTGGTAACCGGGCTAGTGGTGACATTAATCGTAGCTGTGAAATTAGCACTAGCAATGTAAGTGCCATCGCTGACCTCTACCGGGTAAGTGCCGGCGAGACCGGCGGGCACAGTAAAACTTGCCGTGAAGCTGCCGTTAGCATCAGTAGTTATAGACGCCGGAGTGGTGCTAACAGCAACGTCTTTATATGTAATGGTTATGGTCTGGCTGGCGCTAAACCCTGTGCCCTTAACCGTTACCGTAGTGCCGGAGACCCCGCTGGTTGGGGCAATGGTTATTTTGTGTGCCACGGTGAAAGCGGCGGTGGCATAATTACCGCTGTCATCCCGGGCTTTTATAGTATGGCTTCCCCGGGAACTTGAGGGAATGGCGAAGGAAGTACTGGGGAAAGTGCCGCTGGAATTAGTGGTAGCGGAGGTCATACTGGTACTGTCAAAGTAGATGGTTACACTTGAGCTGTAAGTAAAACCCGTGCCGCTAATGCTAACCGTGTCACCAACACCCCCTGAGGCGGGGGTAACGGTTATCTTTTGTGAGACGGTGAAAGTGGCAGTATCATAACTGCCGCTGGCATCCACAGCTTTTATGGTATGGCTTCCCCAGTAAGTTGAGGGAACGGTGATGGTAGCACTGCTGAAGGCGCCGCTGGTATTGGTAGTAGCCGTGCGTAAACTGGTAGAGTCAAAGTAGATGTATATGGTTGAGCTAACAGCAAAGCCGCTGCCGCTAACCGTAACCGTGTCGCCAACATAGCCTGAGGTGGGACTAATGGAGATGTTAGTGGGAACAACAGCAAATGTATTCCTAGTGAGTATTACACCATCAGTATAGGAAGTATATACATAGTATGTGCCCGTGCTGACACTAGGCACAGCAAAAGAAGTGGAAACATAACCGCTACTGTTAGCTTCGTCCGCCCCTACCTGTTCGCAGTCACTGAGGTCAGCAATATTATCTCCTACATTAGCGTAATCGCTGGAGAAGTAGATATAAACCGTTGAACTGGCGGTAAAACCACTGCCCGTCACGGTAACGGTGGTACTTGCAGCGCCCGAAGTCGGGGAGAGCGTAATTGATGCCGCCAGGGCTGGCGTAGCCGTTACGGCTATCATCAGCAGGGAGAGGATAATAGTAAACACCAAAGTGCGGAAGACCCTATTGTATTTCACCACTTACCTCCATTATTTTTGCCAAATTGCAAAACCTATCTAATGATAAGCTATGGCTTGATGCACTGTCAATGCTATTTGATGACGACAAAGTACTATTGACGGTAATAGAACATATGTGCTAATATTTTGTCAATGGATTTGAAGGGCAAGTTATGGGTTGGGATGAGACTTTACCCCAAAAATCAGGATTTTCGGGGACCCCGGAGACCAAGCTGGATTTGCCGCCGGAGTTTTGCCACTATCGGGATGAAGGGTGCGAGCTTGCTGACTCCTGTCTTAACTGCCCGTTTCCGGAATGTATCTATGCTCAGCCCAGGGGCAAGCAGCAGTGGCTGAAGAGATTGAGAGACAAAGAGGTGTTAAGGCTATTCACTAACCGGGGTAAAGGGGTAAAGGAACTAGCACTGGTGTTTGGCGTTAGTCGGCGCACCATCCAGCGGATATTAAAGAGAGCCAGAAATGAATAAAACTTCTATCATCGCCCAGTTAAATCGCCTTGATACAGACAGGCTCAGGGGATATAGAGAGCTACTTGATTTCTACCATGGTCGGCAGTGGGAAGCCAGGGAAAGGCGAGGGGAGAAACGCCTGACCTTCAACTACGCCAAAGTATTCATAGACAAGGTTACTTCATACCTAATGTGTGGCATTAACTTTGCTGTGGATGCTATGGGGGATTCTGACGAGGCTAAAGCCAGAGCCCAGAGAGCAGAGGCAGCCTTACATCAGGTTTATGAGGATAATAACCTGGAGCAGCTTGACCTTGAGACTGAGATTGATTGCGCCGTCCTTGGCGATGCTTGCTACAAGGTTATCTGGGATGCTGAGGCGAAGAAGGTAAGGATTACCGCCCCCGATGTTCAAGGCATCTATGCCTGGTGGCTGGGGGATGATACCTCAAGAATATGGCGGGTAGCCTCTAAATACAGTCTAACCGCTGAAGAAAGTGAGCTCCTGTACCGGGTGAAGCCTAAGGATAAGACGGCGACCATTATTGAGCTATGGACAGAGGGGGAATTTGAGCTTTACCTTGATGATGCCCTGATTGAGAAGAAGCCTAATCCCTACGGTTTTATCCCCTTCACTATCTACCCCAACCTCAGAGAGCCAAAGAAGTTCTGGGGCATCTCTGACCTATTACAGATTATGGAGTCGCAGCAAGAGCTTAATCGGGCAATGTCACAGCTATCCCGGATATTAGAGCTATCAGGCAATCCTATTGCCGTGCTGGAGAATGTGGAAGAGGCTGAGGATATTGTGGTTAAGCCGGGGGCGGTGTGGACTATCCCCGAGGATGCTAAAGCCTATCTGCTTGACCTACTACAGGGTGGTGGGGTCAGGCTGCACATAGATTATATCAATCTACTATATAGAACCCTACATGATATATCAGAATCTCCCCGGGCTGCCTTTGGTGGAACAGAGAGGGACTTATCCGGGGTAGCCCTTGAGATTGAGCTTAACCCGCTAATTCAGAAGGTAAGGCGAAAGAGGATTATCCGAACCGCCATCTATAACCATAGAAATAGGATGATTCTTAAGCTCCTGGAGAAGTACCGGGGTGAAAGCTTTGGTGAAAACTGGTTACGGGTAATATGGAGTACGATACTGCCTCAGGATTTAGCCAGGCTAGTTTCTAATGAGCAGGCAATGGTTCAGAGCGGTATCCACTCTAGGCGTGGGGCTATGGAGGAGGTGGGGATTAAGGACCCAGAGAATGAGTTTAAGCGGTGGCTGGAGGAAAGGGAAGCTATCCTCAGGATGAATAAGGAGCTTAACTCACCCAGAAAAATCGGAGATTTTTCTGGGAACCCGCTTAACGCCAGGTCAACCAGAGGCGGAGAGGGAGGGAGAGCTTTAGCCATGGAGACCACAGGCGTTGACGAATCTCCATCATAAGGAGGACGGAAATTGCCAGATGAGAATAAGCAAGACCTAAATCCCACCGGGGAGGAGCTTGAGGGGTTAATAGCTGAGAAAGACAAGGAGCTTGCTGCCAAGGATTCCTGCATCTCTGAGCTAGAGCAAAGGTTAACCGAACTCAATAACAGGCTATCTCAGGTGGTGTCAAGCTACCGGGCTTTAGTAATTAAATCAAATCCTGGGGTGCCCGAGGAGCTGATAACTGGGGACAGCATTGAGGCTATTGGTAAGTCTTTAGCAGATGCCCAAAACCTCATCAATAAGGTCAGGAAGGAAGTGGAGGCGGAGATAGCGGGAACGAGGGTGCCGGCAGGGGCTCCCCAAAGGACACTAGTAGACCTCTCAGCCCTATCCACACGGGAGAAGATTCAATATGCAATAAGCGAAAGGAGATAAACAATGGCTTTAACATTAAATGAGGCAGCTAAGCTGTCAAATGATATGCTTCTTCAAGGGGTGGTGGAGACCATAGTTCATGACTCGCCCATCCTTCTGCGCCTACCCTTCATTGAGATTGTGGGTAATGTCCTGACCTATAACCAGGAAAAGACCTTGCCCACCATTGATTTCTATGATGTTGGTGATACCTGGGCTGAGTCAACACCAACCTTTGAACAAAAAACGGCAAACCTGAAGATTATGGGTGGTGATGCCGACGTTGATAACTTCCTCAAGGCGACCCGAAGTAATATCCAGGATTTAGAGGCAGCCGTGGTCGAGCTGAAGGCTAAGGCGCTCAGGGATAAGTTTGAGGATACCTTCATCTATGGGGATTCAACCGCCAATGCCAAGCAGTTTGATGGTCTGAGGAAGCTCATTAATACTACCACCGCCAGCAGTCAGGTAATCGCCATGGGACCAACCGGGGCTACCCTTACCCTGGCTAAGCTGGATGAGCTTATCGACGTAATAAAGGGCGGTAACCCCGACCTTTTGCTTATGAGCCGACGCTCAAGGCGAAAGCTCAACGCCCTGGTCAGGGCGGCTGGGGGAATGATAGAGACCGACAGGGATAACTGGGGTAACTTCATCCAGTTGTGGGACGGCATCCCAATTGGCGTCAATGACTGGATACTGGATACCCATGTCCTTACCGGCAGTGTGGAGACGGCAACCACCGGAGGCACCTGCTCCACTATCTACACCTTCCAGATGGGAGAGGGGGCGCTATGCGGCTTAACCAGCCCCGGGCACATAACCGTGGAGCCAATCGGCTCACTGGAGACCAAGGACGCATCACGAACCAGGATAAAGTGGTACTGCTCGCTGGCTCTGTTTAGCTCAATTAAGGCAGCCGCTTTAATCGGGGTTCAGGACTAAAATTGGCGAATTTTGGGGAGCCTCGCAAGAGGCTCCCCAAAGGAGGAAAAATGGAAAACAAGGATGTAGCTCAATGGATTTGTAACTACAAGCTCAGTAAATACCACGAGGATATTGAGCCCTACCGTGGTTCAGAGCAGGACTTCTATGAAAGGTTCAAACCTTATGAGGTGATTGAGGGCGAGGGTAACTGTTTGCTTAATGTTGGCATTGATGAGATGTGGGACTTGATTGTCGGGGATTCAGCTAATCACTTTAATAATGCCAATACCCAGATTGGTGTTGGCGATTCCAATACTGCTGCCAATGCCACCCAAACCGACCTTCAGGCTGCTGTCAATAAAACCTATAAGGGGATGGAGGCTACTTACCCTACCTCTACTACTCAGAAGGCAACCTTTAAGTCCAGCTTCGGTGCTGCTGAAGCTAACTACGCCTGGAATGAGTGGGTGGTGAAGCAGTCAACCAGCGCCAAGTGCCTAAATAGGAAGGTTGACGCTCTGGGCACAAAATCAAGTGGCACCTGGACGCTTGAGGTTAGCATTACTTTGAGCTGATAGGGGTGGACTATGCCTCAACATACCAAAAGGGATATTCTTGCCGGGCGTAAGGCGGTTGATGCCTATAGGGAAGACCTTTGGGGGGTGTGGCACTGATGGCTACCGAATATTTGAGACCAAATGCAGCGGGCGATGAAACTAACATAGCCTCGCAATATCCTAGTAGCACTTATCACTGGGATAAGGTAGACGAGGAAACTGCCGATGATGACTCTACTTATGTCTCTACTAGTATCACATCCTATCAGCGAGACCTATATAATTTAAGCAACCCCACTGGCAGCGGGACTATCAATTATATTAAGGTCTGGTATAGATTCAGGGGGGCTATTGGTATTCCTGTTACTGCTTATCTTACACCAGCAATCAAAACTGGTGGCACTGCTTATGAAGGAAGCGAAGATACTGAGACTGCTGCTTCATATAAGAATGGTTCTTACCAATGGACAACTAATCCCCAAACAGGAGTGGCGTGGACGTGGGATGACCTTACTGCCCTACAGGCGGGAGTAAAAATAAAGGGTTACGGTGGAAAGAGCTGTCGTTGCACCCAAGTCTATGTTGAGGTTGACTATACATCAGCAGTAACCGAGAAGACCTCTTCCGATACTGGCTCTGGTGTTGATGCCTATGTTTCACTGGAAACCGGTGAGGCTAAGGCCTCATCTGATGCCGGCGCTGGTGTTGAGGGCATGCCCCTGCCAAGCGCTACCCTGACTGGCAGTGAAACCGGCTCTGGCATTGAAGCCCTCGTTGCCCGGCTACTAGCTGCCTTTGATACCGGCACCAGCGCCGAAGTTGCTCAAGTCGTTGGGCTGCTCAATGACCTGTTTGCCAGTGAACTGGGATGGGGCTCCGATTCTCTTACCGCCAAGATAGAAATACCCACCAAGGGGGGAGGTATGAAATTATGGACCTAAACACTATGAGAACCATTGTTAGACGCGAACTAAAGGATGAGGACACGGGGAATTACCGCTGGAGCGATGATGAGCTGGACAGGCACATCGCCCACGCGGTAAAGGAGTTTTCCGAGGCGGTGCCCTTGCCGACAAAAGCCACCCTTCCCACCACCCCAGGCTCCAGGGTGATTGATATATCCCCTCTGACCGATAGGGTTATGGTGGAGGCGGTGGAGTATCCGGTGGACAAGTTCCCGCCCTGCTACCAAAGGTTCGCTCTCTGGGGGCATGCCCTAACCCTTTTTAGCGATGAAGTCCCCGATGGCGCTAACTGCAATGTCTACTATGGTATGCTCCATACCCTTGATGCCCAGGAGTCTACTATCCCGGCCAAACACGAGGACTTGATTGCTACCGGCGCTGAGGGCTATGCCGCTTTAGAGTGGGCTAACTATGCTATTAATCGGGTTAGCGTCGGCGGTATGACCACGCCAAGGGAGTTCCTCAATTGGGGTAACCAGCGGTTAAAGCAATTTAGAAGCGAGCTAAAGAGACTGGGAAGAAGGAACCTGGTCAGAATTCGTCAGCTCTATAGAGTGTAAAGGAGGCTATTATGCCAGTAAGAGAAGCACTACCTAAGACTAAAGATGGCTTACCTCGGGAGGCGTTTGCCATTGCCGGTGACCCTACTGACCCTGATACCTGGAAGCTGCCCCATCATAAGAAAAGCATCTTTAGAGCCCTAAAGGGGAGGCTTGATATTGAACGGACGGTTGACTGGGAGCGGATGCCAGCGGCAGTGGCTGCCCTCTCTCCGGGTGGTTACCGGGGACGGAGGGTTGATGCCAGTCCCGAGGAGATACTCCAGGCAGCCAAGCACCTGGCAAACCACTACCGCAAGGCAGATAAGCCGTTGCCTGATACCCTGGCAGCACTGGCGTAGTTGAGATGGAGGATTTAGCACAGTTTATCAAGAGCCTTATCAGACCCTTTATCATCGTCTGGGGCTTTACCCTCTACAGCATCTGCATTTTGACTGGGATGGAGGTGCCTCCATTATTAGCCGGATTGGTCTCTGTGGTTATCATAGAATACTTTGGCGAAAGAGCCATTCAGAGGTTAAAGGGAAAATGATAAGCCGATTGTATAAGTGGCTTTGGACCAGGATAGGTGGCAGACCATGGACTTATATTATCCGGGATAACCAGAGGCAATATCCCCTGTTCTGGCTCCTCTTGTTTGGAGCCCTCGGCATTCTGCTCGGTCACTTATTCTGGTGACGCTTGGAGGAGCTCAATGAGACAACTCAGTTCAACATTGCTTGCTGCCCAGAAGCAGGCTACCCATGTCCCCTATGTCAAGGTGGAGGCATCAAATAAGCACTCCGGGGTAGTCAACCTGGGGTGGGCAAGGCTCTATACCGGCTCGGAAGACGATTACTTTCACGCCGTGACTATGCCCGGGGACGGCTCCCTAATCAGGGTCAGGTTAACACCCCCGTCTGATTCGCGGAAGCTCTATCGCCAGAGGGTGGCGAATCCTAACCCCCAGTCTGATTTTAGCCAGTGGGTTTATACCAGCCAGTATGATGTGGTTACTGTCGCTTGCTGTTCCCTGGGGGCTGAGGTCTCCATCTTCTGGATTAAGAGTGACCGGAAGCTCTACCAGCTGAAGAGCACTGACTACGGGGCAAGCTGGGGAAGCCCTGAGCTCCTTGGCTATACGCCGACTACTGCCATCAATGGCATCGCTGCCGCTTATAAGCCGAATGGCGATATTGCCCTTTTCTTCGCTGACCAGGCAACCCTCTATGTGATGAAGCACATAAATGGTAGCTGGGGGGAGCAGATTGCCTGGGACAAGTCAACCGGTGACCTCTCAGGGGTAGCCACAGTTTATAGTGGCGACTGGAACCTCTTTATAACCGGGAAGGATTCCGGTGGCAATTTCAAACTCTGGTCACTGGTTTACGGCGATGGTGGGGATGTCGCGGCGGGAACATGGTCAGAGCTGAAGGAGTTTGCCTCAGCCCCGTCCGATGGCAGCTTTGAATACGGCGCAGCATTTATGGATAAGCCCGATGTCTATCGTTGCTTCTTTGTTGAGAGGTTCAGCGGAACCACATCGTACAATCGCCCCTTCTGGTCGCACTCAGTCCTGGAGACCAAGTTTATTGATAATCTGTGGCATGAGCCAATACCGTTTAATCTTTCCAGCCAGTATGGCATGGCTAGCGCTCACTACGGCGAGTATTGCTGGTTATCTACCCCCTGCGGTGTGTGGCGAGCTAAGCTAACCCCAGACAGCCTTGATTTAACCGCTGACGTCCTGTCATTAAGGCAGGAGCTTGCTGGAACCAAAGGTAACCTTACCCTGGAGCTAAGAAACGATGATGGCAGGTATGCTTCGCCGGGGCAGGCAGACCTGTCAGTCCTTGACGTTGGTTGTCAGTTGGAGTTCAGCCCCGGCTATGTTACCTCTCAAGGAAACGAGGTCAGCCCAGGATTAACCTTCACCCTCAATGCCTATGAGCATACCAGCGCCGGCGGTAAGGCTAGCCTGATTCTCCATGCCTCAGATGGCTGGAACCTGATTGAAAACTGGAGAGCCAGGCAACAGTTCCGATGGAACAGGGAAACCGATGAGATGAGCGTCAAACAAATCCTCCAGTTTGTGCTGGCTAGGGTTGGGCTAAAGCTTGAAGTAAAATCACAGTCATCGGTTTTAACCAGCTACTACCCTGATTTCACCATCAACCCTAATAATACCGGCGATACCGTCATCAAGAGGCTGCTATCCTTCGTCCCCGACGTTCTACTCATCGAGGGCAACAAAGCCTATGTGGTAAATCCCCTATCCTCCGACGGTTCTAATTATCCCTACGGCTCGTCCCACTCTATACTTGAGGGCAGGTATAGAGCCGAAGCCTGGGGGCTTAATCGAGTCCAAGTCGAGGGCTACGACCCGACACAGGGAAAGGCGATAGTGGTTGATTCCTTCACCTGGAACCAGATAGACAGGCTCTATGACAGGCTAAGTCAGCTTGAAGACAAGAATATAGATACTGTGACCAAAGCTGAGCAGAGGGGAGAAGCCTATCTAAGACGGGCGGAGGTGGAATCAGTTAATGGCTCTCTCCTCATTCCGGTCAATTGTGGTCAGCAGCTATATGATGTCATTGATATAACCGATAGCCGAGCTGGGCTTGAGGCAGCTAAGAGGAGAGTGCTCGGGCTGACTCTGGTTTATAGTCCAAAAAGCGGGGAGTATCGGCAGCGGTTATTGTTAGGCGGAGTATAGAAATTGCTTATTTACCTCACCCCCTTTATCCCCCTCTCCTTTGAAGGAGAGGGGGAAGTATAGGTTTTGAAGGGGCGAAGCTCCTTCAAACTTCCCCTAATAAGCGACCTCTTTTTGAGGGGGCAAAATACTAAAGGAGATAGGGTTATAAGAATATTTGAAGGAGACTGAAATGAGGCTGAGGAAAGGGGTACTAAAGAGTTTCAACTCTGGCGACTA
>Ga0315282_10008604_pt1 | contig 16477 bp, 9 predicted proteins | sample YL17G07_20_MG_FD_203693 | JGI IMG/M metagenome (GOLD analysis project Ga0315282, IMG submission 203693) | Sediment microbial communities from Yellowstone Lake, YNP, Wyoming, USA - YL17G07_20 | ecosystem: Environmental > Aquatic > Freshwater > Lake > Sediment | place: USA: Wyoming | collected...
GGCGGATGTAGATGGCAAAGCGATCGCCCGCTGCCGGGATGAGCTCGGAGAGGGTGATTATCACCCCTTGGGAGATGACGGCACCTCCGGGTTTCTGAGACGTCTTGTGGTCCAACTTTCGCCCCGAGGAGAATTCGTAGATGAGGGCGCGCCTCGGGGAGAGAGCGAATATCCACATATAGGTCGGGATCCTGTCATCTTCTTACGAGCACGGACACTCGGCTTTGCCACTGCTATTGAAGCGGTCCTTGAAGATCTCCAGCATCGAGAGGACCTCCCTAGCTCGCTGCTTAATGTTGTCGGGGTTGAATCACCGGCCCAACAGACAGATGAGGACAAACTTTCGCCTGAACCTTGGAACGATCCTGAGGATATCCTGTTCAGCAAGCCTGCAAACCCTGAGCAGGTCCGAATCGCTGAACAATTAGAGCGACACGGAAGTGTATTGGTGCAAGGACCTCCCGGCACTGGAAAGAGCCATACAATCGCCAATCTAATTGGACATCTTCTGGCGCAGGGGAAAAACGTACTTGTGACCAGCCACGCTACAAAGGCTCTCCGTGTACTGCGCGGGCACGTGGTAGAAAAGCTACGACCACTGTGCGTTAGCGTCCTCGAGAGCGACATTGAGAGTCGCGATCAGCTCGAAGGTTCGGTTCAGGCTATCGTAAGGCGGCTCTCTACTTCAAACGAGCAGCAGTTAGAGGCAGAGGCCAACTCTCTTAATATAAGACGTAGAGAGCTACTGTCCAAGTTGCGCAAGGTCCGTCAGGATCTTATCCATGCACGAGGAGATGAATACCGCGATATTGTCATCGCTGGTCAGAGCTACTCACCCTCTGAGGCGGCGCGCATGATCGTTCAGGAGAAAGGCAAAAATGACTGGGTACCGACACCAATTATTCCCGATGCAATTCTGCCATTGTCAGAGGGAGAGGTTATCGACCTCTATAGAACCAACACTATCCTTACCCCAGAAGACGAGGTCGAACTCGCTCGAATACTACCTAACCCAAATGAACTTAAAACTCCTGAACAATTTGATCAGATAGTCAAGGAGAAGGAGAGGCTATCTAATCTCGATCTCGACTTTCGGTCGGATCTGTGGGAATTCCCACCTACCAAGGAGGGCCTGGAAGAGTTGGAGGCGCTCTCAGAAGGTTTCTGCCGAGCCGCTGAGCAAATCACCAGTAATGATATGTGGAGGCTTGCCGCCATCGCTGATGGCCGAAGTGGGGAGGTGAGCCGCAAACCGTGGGACAATCTCCTTTCGATGATTGAAAAGGTTTGCAGCACGGCCACTGCCAATCATGAAGTCCTGCTTCGATATGGGCCGACCCTCTCGGATAAAATACCGTTAGCGGAGCAGGCGCCAATTATTGAGGAAATCCTGCACCACATCCATGGCAATGGTAGACTAAGTCGCCTAAACTTGATAATACATCCATCCTGGAGTCAGTTCATCCAAGAAAGCAGAGTATCTGATAGACCACCTCGTCTTGAAGGGCACTTCCACGCCCTGGCGTCTCTTGTTCGTCTCAAGATTTCCCGCCAAGAGCTTGCAGGGCGCTGGGACCGACAGGTGGCCTCCCTCGGGGCTCCTCTCTTCTCGGAGTTCGGGGAGGAACATGAGAAAGTCTGCGCCCAATTTATCCCAGCAATCCAAGAATGCCTCGGCTGGTATGACAATATTTGGAAACCTCTTGAGAAAAACCTCAAAGGATTGGGTTTCCGATGGGAAAAGTTTCTTGGGGAACAACCGCCTAATCTGTCCCCTTACGGGGACCTGGTACGCCTACGGAATGCCGCCACCACTGCCTTACCTCAGGTACTATCTGCACGTGCAAATGCGATCAGGTCGCGACGTCTTGAGGCTGAAATTGAGGCCCTTACGCGAACACTTGTCCTCGCCAGCGGTGAAAAAACCTCTTCACAAGCGGTAAACCGCCTTAGAGTGGCGATCCACGCCCTTGATTCGAGCAGCTACCGTGGAGCATTTCAGCGATTGGTTGATCTTTACAATCTCCGGGCGAATCACGAACGTCGACACGAGCTCCTAATGCGTCTAGAAAGAATAGCACCTGCTTGGGCAGCTGCTATAAGAGACCGTCGTGGTCGCCATGCTGGTCGGGATGTCCCGGGAGAGCCAACTGCTGCTTGGTTGTGGCGTCAACTCTATGATGAGCTTGAGCGGAGGGGGAAGACATCTCTTGAACAACTCCAGCAAACGATCAGCCACTTATCTGACGAACTTCGGCAGATTACATCGGAGCTGATTGATCGTCGGGCTTGGGCAGCCCAAGTGAGGCGTACTACGTTGACCCAACGTCAGGCACTTATAGGCTGGCTCGACACCGTGCGGAAGATCGGGAAAGCATTCGGCAAGCGAGTTCCACGCCTGCGCGTGGAAGCCCGCAGGAAGATGAGCGAGTGTCGAACCGCCGTTCCCGTGTGGATCATGCCTTTAGCCCGAGTCGTGGAAAACTTCGATCTGCGGACAACGCGATTTGATGTCGTCATTATTGATGAAGCTAGCCAGAGTGATGTTATGGCGCTACTGGCCTTGTATTTGGCGAGGAAAGTTGTGATTGTTGGTGACCATGAGCAGGTGAGCCCAGCCGCTGTGGGTCAGGACCTAGCAATCATTCAGCACCTGATAGACGAATATCTGCAAGGGATACCGAATGCAGACCTTTATGACGGTCAAATGTCCATTTATGATCTCGCACGTCAGTCCTTCGGCGCTGCGATCTGTCTTTTGGAGCATTTTCGTTGCGTCCCGGAGATAATTCAGTTTAGCAACCAGCTTTCATACAAAGGGGAGATCAAGCCTCTCCGTGACCCGAGTCTAGTTCAACTTAAACCGCACGTCATCTCCTACCGGGTGGGAACATCTTTCTCGGACGAGAAAGTTAATACCGAAGAGGTGTGGATAGTGGCTTCTCTCCTCGCTGCGGCCCTTGAGCAACCCGAGTACAAGGACAAAACATTTGGGGTAATCTCCCTTGTCGGGGAAGAACAAGCACGCGAGATCGAGCGTCTCCTTGTGCGTTACTTGCTTCCTGATGAGTACCAGCGTCGCCAAATTCTATGTGGAAATGCCGCTCATTTTCAGGGCGATGAGAGAGACATTATGTTCCTGTCCATGGTAGACGCAGCTTCAGGAGATGGCCCTTTGCCTTTTCGAGATCAGCAAATGTTTAAGCAGCGGTTTAATGTCGCTGCCAGCCGAGCACGTGACCAGATGTGGCTGATCCACTCCCTAGACTTTAGAAGTGACCTCAAGCCTGGTGATCTGAGGCGCAGGCTAATCGAACATGCAGAGGACCCATCTATTCTGCTTCGCGCCATGGAGAGAGGAGAACAACGAGTCCAGTCCGAGCTGGAAAAAGGGGTCCTACGGAGGCTGGTTCAGGCTGGTTACCGGGTAATTCCCCAATGGAAGGTTGGATACTACTGGATCGACCTCGTAGTCGAAGGTGGGGGCAAACGCCTAGCAATCGAGTGCGACGGGGACCGGTTCCACCCGATTGAAAAACTCCCAGAGGATATGGCTCGTCAGGCAATTTTGGAACGGCTTGGTTGGACTTTCTCGCGTATCCGTGGCAGCCAATTTTTCAGAGATCCCGATTCAGCCATGGAGCCCATCTTCTCGCGATTGAAGACTCTCGAAATTCCCCCAGAGAGTTTTGATCCTGGGGCTCAAAGGTCAGACGCTCTAGCCAATGAGTTGAAAGAACGGATTATTCGCCGGGCACAGGAGTTACGATTAAAGTGGCAGGAAACGGAATTCCCTGATGGCCAAACGGCTTCTGGAGGTAGCCAAAACGGACCAGAGAATCGTAAACCTGGAGCGAATGAAGGAGAAGCTGCTCACAGTGAAACCACGAAGCACCCGAAAGATATAAATAAACGCCCACCTCCGGAGGTTTTGCCAGGCTTTTCTACTGGAAAGGTTTCCGGAAAACACCAGCCCGAAGCGGAGCAAGACTGGATCGTTGGGAAAGGGGCTGCAGCTTTGCGTAAATTGCATAGATGGGCAAAAGAATCAGGGGATTTTGAAAAATCCGAGGTGTCTCTTATCTATTGGGTGGCACAGGATATTGATAAGAAGAGAAACCCCACCCCTGCGACTTCACGCAAAGTTAAACGGCTATGGGAGAAAGCAGTGGGGAAAGGCTTTACGGAAAGCTGATTCTCTATTCTTGTAGATAGGAGCGGGACGAGGAGCGGGACGTTGGTTCAAAAACAAATTACTGAGAGAATGGGCAATATGGATCAGTCTCTATAAGTTGCGTCTGAACCAATGTCCCACATTTCAAATGTGACCGCCTTCTTGCGCAAAATGAAAACCGGGTACTGGGCCGACTTGCTGTCCGGAGCCTGGAAACTTGGGAATAGGGGAGGATCAAAATGAGGCAGAAACTTGTACGTTCTTTAACTGCTGCTGTGATTGGGTGGCTGGCGTTCGGTGCAATAGGAGCCGACTTGTCGCCGGCAACGAAGCCACCACGCTTTCCACAACTCACGATGCAACAACTGAATGACCAACAGAGGCCGCTCGGGGAGCAGATTATGAAGGTGTCTAGCATTGGCCTGGGCGGACCCTACAATCCATTGTTGCGCAGTCCGGTACTCGGACAACGCATGTTCGACCTTCTTTATTATCTCCGGTGGAACACATCCGTGCCGTTGCGGCTCAATGAATTTGCCATCCTGATTACGGGGCGGCTGTGGCGATCTCAGGTCGAATGGTTCGCGCACGCGCCGCTTGCGATCAAGGCAGGGCTCCCTCCGGAAATCGTGGCTGACCTCAAAGCCAATAGGCGGCCGGCGAACATGAAACCGGACGAGGCGGTGGTCTACGATTTTGTTATGGAACTCTCCACAAAGCATCAGGTCTCCGACGAAACATTTGACCGTGCCAAGCGCCTTCTCGGGGAGCAGCAGGTCGTGGACCTTACCGCGGTCACTGGAACATACGTGACGGTCGCCATGGTGTTGGCAATGGCAGAAGAGGGCGTTCCGCCCGGTAAGGAGCCGCCATTCAAGGTCGGCGAGCCGTAACTGTAGCCCTACATTCAAGCCTGATTTCGGCCATGAAAAAGGGGATTTAAGGCCCCAAAAAATACTTTCCACCGGGCCCTATCTTTTTGCAAAACAAAGATTTGGCCTGGTCCGACCCGGATGCGACTTGGCCTAACCAGAGATTTAGCCCTCAGACCTGACGTAGCTTAGGGTGATTCTATAGAAACAAGGGACTTGTACTAATTAAAATGCACCGTATGAATCAACGCAAACCACAACTAAAATTCATCTGAAAGGAATAATTGACAGATTCTATTTAAAGGCGTACATTTTCTTCTGTACTGATAGTGAAAACAGTCATCCCTATGGGCAAAATTGGAGGGGAATAAATGTCCACCAGATCCACACAAGAACTTCTTGTCATACTGCGGGAGTTGAAGCCTAAAATTACGAAGCGATACAAGGCAAAGGAGATTGAATTGTTCGGGTCCATTGTTCGAGGAGAACAAAGTGAGACGAGTGATATTGACATCCTTGTGGACTTCGAAGAGGGGGCCGACCTCTTTGACCTGACAGGCCTGGCCATTTTTCTGGAAGAAAAGCTCGGGCGAAAAGTGGATGTGGTCCCTAAGCGAGCCTTAAGAGAAGAACTCCGGCAGTCGGTTCTCAGTGAGGCCATGCCCCTATGAGAGACTACAGAAGGATTTGAGGAAGGATACGAGCAGTTGAAAATCGGGGCTTTGCTTCGTCAGGCACGAGAGGCCGCAGGTTTATCCCAGGAGGAACTGGCGAGACGTCTCAAGACTAAAAAGACGGCGATTTCGCGGATTGAAAACCATGCCGAAGACATAAAGCTTTCGACCCTAAAAAGGGCCGCTGTAGCCCTTGGAAGGCGACTTCAAATCAGCATCACTTGACCTATTCCGGGTCGGACCTGGGCAATTGTTGGAATTTGCAAAAGAATGATTTGAAAAAAGGTGGCTTTGGGGTCCTAGAACGGCATTTTTAGACCTAAAATCATCCTTCTAAGGCGATAGAAATGTCCGGAGCTAACCGCACCCACCTCTCCGGCGACGCATGGCACATTGGCCATTGTGGCGAACGGATCTTAGGAATTGCTAGAGCCGGGTACTTCTTATAAGCCTGATCTCGGCCATGAAAAGTGGATTTAAGGCCCCAAAATACTTTCCACCGGGCCATATCTTTTTAAAAATCAAAGAGTCGGCCTGGTCCGCCCCGGATACCTGAAAAATTCATCGAGTGGGTGAGAGCCACTTTTCCCCCGACCATTCTCGCCCGGAATCTTCTGCGAATCATCCTCTACGGGTTTTGGTGTGGCGACTGAAGGTTCAAAATTCTCACAGACCCGATCTCGCTCTACCACGGTTCTATTTGATCTCCCACAGAGCTCCCTGAAATCGCCACCCCCGGATCTCCGATTGGGATTAACGGGCCTCTTCCGGTAAACGGCCAGAACGGAATTTTTGGTTTATCTTGGCCTGGAATTTATCCAAATAAATATAGATGACCGGAGTGATATAAAGGGTGATGAATTGCGAGAAGAGCAGCCCTCCAACTACAGCCAGACCCAGAGGACGGCGGGCTTCCGCTCCCGCTCCGAAGCCGATCGCGATGGGCAGGGTCCCCAGGAGTGCGGACATGGTGGTCATCATGATGGGGCGGAAGCGGACCAGGCAGCCCTGATAGATTGCGTCGGCAGGGCTTCTCCCCTCTTTTCGCTCGGCCTCCAGGGCAAAGTCGATCATCATGATGGCGTTCTTTTTTACCAGACCCATCAGCATGATGATCCCCACAAAACCATAAATGTCCAAATCCTTGCCGAAGAGGAGGAGCATCAGCAGCGCCCCGACCCCTGCGGAAGGAAGGCCGGAAAGAATCGTCAACGGGTGAATGAAGCTTTCATACAGAATTCCCAAAACGATGTAAATGACCAGGACGGCCATGATCAAAAGAATCCCGAGACCCTTGATGGAGGCTTGGAAAGCCTGGGCGGTACCCTGGAAGTTGGTGGTGAAGGCTGGGGGCAAAGTGACCCGGGCCGCTTCCCGAACGGCAGACACCGCTTCCCCCAGAGAAACGCCCGGTCGGAGACTGAAGGAAAGAGTCACCGCCGGAAGTTGTCCCTGATGGTTCACGGTCAGAGGGCCGGCACTCGAGCTTACCGTGGCCACGGCATTCAGAGGAACCAGGTGACCTTTGGATGAGCGGATGTAGAGCATGGCCAGGGCCGAGGGATCCATTTGATGTCGAGGTTCCAACTCCAGGATCACCTGGTACTCATTATTGGGGGCAAAGATCGTGGATATCTGCCGGGAAGAATAGGAGCTGGAGAGAGCGTCTTCAATCTGCTGGGCGGTGACTCCCAGGAGAGAAGCTTTATCGCGGTTGATCTCGACATTGGCCTGGGGATTCTTGATCTGCAGGTCCGAGGTGACATCCTGCAGCCCGGGGATCTGCCGGAGCCTTTCTTCCAGGATGGGAGCATAACGGTAGAGGGCTTCCGCATCCGTGGCCTGCAGGGTGAATTGATACTGGCTTTTGGTCGTGCGCCCGCCGATGCGGACGGGAGGCGGGTTCTGCAGAAAAACCTGGATCCCCGGAATGGCGGCCAGTTTCGGTCGGAGTTCCTGGATGATTTCGTCCGCGCTCAGATTACGTTGCTTTCTCGGTTTCAAACGGATATTGAGCCTTCCGGTGTTTGAACCCGGGCTGCCCCCGCTTGGTCCGATAGAGGACATGAAGGCGGCTACGTTGGGATCTTGCGAAATGACGGCCGCGACCTCTTTCTGATGCGCGGCCATAGAATCGAAAGAAATCCCCTGGATGGCCTCGGTGAAGCCGATGATCTGGTCGGTATCTTCGCTGGGAAGGAAGCCCTTGGGGACAATCATAAACAGGTATATCGTGGCCACGAGAATCAAACCGGAGAGGATAAGGGTGGCCAAGCGGTGATCCAGTGTCTTCTTGAGGCTCCATTCGTAAGCCTGCAACATGCCCTTGAAGTATCGTTCCGAGACGGCGTAAACCCGGCCGTGGCGTATCGCCCCTGGGGGCCGCAGAAAGCGGCTGCAGAGCATGGGGGTGAGGGTCAACGATACGACTCCGGAAATCAGGACCGCCAGGCTGATGGTCACGGCGAATTCGTGGAGCAGGCGTCCCATGATCCCGCCCATGAAGAGCACCGGGATAAAGACGACGACCAGAGAAAGGGTCATGGAGACAATGGTGAAACCAATCTCCTTGGAACCGTTAAGCGCTGCTTCCAGGATTCCTTCCCCTTGTTCCATGTGTCGAACGATGTTCTCCAGCATGACGATGGCGTCGTCCACCACAAAGCCCACCGATAGGATGAGGGCCATCAGGGAAAGGTTATCCAGGCTGTAGTCGAGGAGATACATAGCGGCGAAGGTGCCCACGATCGAGAAGGGGAGGGCCAGGCTGGGGATGACCGTGGCCGAGAGGTTGCGCAGGAAGAGAAAGATGACCAGAATGACGAGGCCGATGGCCAGGAAGAGGGTGAATTTAATGTCCGCAACCGATTCCCGAATCGATACCGAACGATCATAGAGCAGGTCGAGGCTGATTGAAGCGGGGATGTCGGCACGCAGGCTCTTGACGAGGTCTTTAATGGCGTCGACCACTTCGACCGTATTGGTTCCCGGCTGACGCTGAATGGCGAGAGTAATTGCCCGGACGTTGTTATACCAGGCTGCGATCTTGTTATTCTCGACGCTATCGATGACCCGGCCGATATCCTGGAGGCGAACGGGAGAGCCGTTGCGGTAGGTCGCGATTACGGGCCGATACGCCGAAGCTTCCATCAATTGACCGGTGGCCTGCACGGTAAAGGCATTATGAGTTCCCCACAGGGTGCCCGTCGGTAGATTTACATTGGCGTTCACGATGGCAGTGGCGACCTCGTCAATCCCGATCTGCCGCGTGGCCAATGACTGGGGGTTCACCTGCACCCGAACGGCATACTTTTGAGCGCCGAAAACCTGGACCTGGGCCACGCCGCTCACCATGGATATTCGCTGAGCCAGCATCGTCTCCGCATATTCATGGACGGTGTAGAGGGGGAGAGTCGGGGAGCTCAGGGAAAAGTAAAGAACCGGCTGATCGGCAGGATTGACCTTCTGGTAATAGGGGGGAGTGGGCATGTTGGGAGGAAGCAGCCTGGCCGCCCTGGCGATAGCCGCCTGAACATCCTGGGCAGCCGCATCCATATCCCGGCTCAGGCTGAACTGCAGGGTGATCTGAGAGATGCCCAGGGCATTGGTGGAGGTCATGGAATCCAGGCCGGCGATGGTGGAAAATTGGCGTTCCAGGGGAGTGGCTATTGCCGAGGCCATCGTATCCGGGTTGGCTCCCGGCAGACTGGTCGTTACCAGGATGGTGGGGAAATCAACGTTGGGGAGGTTGCTCACCGGAAGTTTGCGATACCCGATAATGCCAAAGAGAAGAATGGCCAGCATGAGAAGTGTAGTGGTAATCGGGCGGCGAATAAAGAGTTCAGCAACGTTCACGGGGATTTCGGCTTTCCCGATTGGTTTTTGATTTCCACTTTGGCCCCCGGGACGAGGCGGATCTGGCCGTCGGTCACCACGGTCTCCCCGGGCTGGAGTCCCTGGGTCACCACGGCCAGGCCATCAAGCGAACGGCCCACGGCCACGCGGCGGGACTCCACGGTGAGATCCGGTTTAACCACAAAGACAAATAGACCCTCCTGTCCGGTCTGGACGGCCTGCGAGGGAACCAGGATGGCGTTGGGTTGAGTCGTAAGGGTCAAAATCACGTTCACGAACTGCCCCGGCCAGAGACGCCTTTCTCGGTTCTCAAAGGTTCCCTTGAGACGGATCGTCCCGGTCGTCATGTCCACAGCGTTATCAACGAAGGTGAGAAAGCCTTCTTCAGGTTTCTTTTCATCGGTGGGAATAATGGCCGTTACCTTAAGATTCCCCAAGGCCTTGTATCTCTTGATCTCGGGCAAGTTTTGTTCCGGGAGGGAAAAAGTGACGTAGATCGGGGTGATCTGGTTGATGGTCACGATGGGAACGTCATTCGCTTTGATAATATTCCCCGGTTTCACGAATAGATTGCCGGTTCGGCCGTTCATCGGGGAGTAAATAAAACAGTATCCGAGCTGAATTTTGGCATTCTCGACGGCCTCCCTGGAGGAGCGGACTGCGGCTTGAGCATTTTCCAGAGCCGCTTTGTCGGCCTGCAAAGTAGCCTGGGCGTTGTCCACGGCGGCCTTGTCCGCCTGGACGGTCGCGGCGAGAGCCTCGGCATTCGTTCGGAGCTGCTCGTACTGTTCCTTGGCCACATAATTTTTTTCCACCAGGTAGGCATATCGCTCGGCGTTCTCTGCGGCATATTTGGCCTGGGCCACATCCCGGGCCAGGTTGGCTTCAATCTGCTTCACCTGGGCCAGATCCCTGATCAGATTCGCTTGAGCCTGCTGTACCTGAGCCGTGGCACTTCCCAGGTTGGCTTCGGCCTGTCTGAGCGTGGCTTCGAAAGGGCGGGGATCGATGTCCATGAGAAGATCCCCCTTTTTCACGTCCTGCCCCTCGATAAAGTTGACTTTGGCCAGTTCGCCCGACACCAGAGCCTTAATGGATACTGCTGAATAGGCCTCCCCGTTCCCGATGCCCCGCAGTTCCACTGGAATGTCTTTCTGGAGCGCCGTCGCCACTTTAACGGGCACACCGGGGCGCTTCTTCTCTTCGACCTTGCTTTCAACGGCACAAGATATCAGCAGGATAACCAAAAGAAATCCGAATCCCAGAGCTGAAAAGCGAGGAGGAAAAGAAAAATCGTGGGTTCGCGAGTTGCCGTGCTGATCAGGATAAATCATCTACCAAAATTCCGTCCGGCTGATTTGATTATCTTGATTTACCTGTATCTTAAATCGGTAAAAACCTAACGTAAATTAAGAATTAAAGCAAGCATATTTATCACACCCTGGCTATTCCTATTCCGGGTCGGACCTGGGCAATTGTTGGAATTTGCAAAAGAATGAATTGAAAAAGGGTGGCTTTGGGGTCCTAGAACGGCATTTTTAGACCTAAAATCATTCTTCTAAGGCGATAGAAATGTCCGGAGCTAACCGCACCCACCTCTCCGGCGACGCATGGCACATTGCCGATTGTAGCGAACGGATCTTATGGATTGCGAGAGCCGGGTACTTCTCACAAGCCTGAGTTCGGCCATGAAGAGGGGATTTAAGGCCCCAAAATACTTTCCATTGGGCCATATCTTTTTGAAAATCAGAAAGTTGGTTTGGTCCGACCCGGATACCCGGATAGAATTTATACTCCCAGGTATTTCAATCGGATCTCCTGATTCGCATCCAGCTCCTCTGGAGACGAGGAATGCACGATCTTCCCACGACTCAGGATGTGGATATAGTCTGCATGCTTGAGGGTGAAGCGAAGATTCTGCTCAACCAAAAGAATCGAAATACCACCCTGCTGCAATTGCCGGATCACCTGCCCCACCGTCTGCACAAAAAGCGGGGAAAGCCCTTCCGTTGGCTCATCCATCAAAAGAAGGGAGGGATTCGTCATCAAACTCCGACCGATGGCCAACATCTGCTGCTCCCCCCCACTCAACCGATTTCCCGGATGATTGGCCCGATTCTTCAATGGGGGAAATAACTCAAAAATTCTATCTAGTGTCCATCCTTCAGACTTCACCCGAAAACCAACGGTGAGATTTTCCGTCACGTTCAGGGACGGGAAGATCTGCCTCCCCTGGGGCACCACACTCATTCCCAGCCTCGCAATTTCAAAAGGTTGCTTGTCCGTCAGCCCCACATCCCGAAACGTCACCTGGCCACTCCGGGGAGCCGTAAAACCAATTATGGAGCGAATGAGGGTTGTCTTGCCCATCCCGTTCCGTCCCAGGAGGCCGATCACTGCCCCTTCCCCCACCTCGATCGATACCCCCTGGAGGATATAGCTATCCCCATAATAGGTGTGAATGTTCTCGACCTTTAACAAGGTCTATATCCTCCTTTCGCTCGGCTTCCCCTAGTCCTCGGTCCCGAAATAAATCTCCTGAACCCGCGTGTTATTGCGGATCTCGGTCGGACTCCCTTCTGCAAACACACCCCCTTGATGCAATACCGTGATCCGATCCGCTACTTGGAGGGCCACATCCATGTTATGCTCAATGAGCAAAATGGTAATCTTGGGGTCAAGGTGATGGATCATCTCCGTCATCATTACTGAATCCGCCGGAGAAAGCCCAGCGGTTGGTTCATCCAGAAGAAGCACTACGGGATTCGAAATCAATGCCAAAGAGATCTCGATCTGGCGCTGCTCCCCATACGAAAGATTCTTCGCCACTTCCCACCGCTTTTCGGCCATTCCCACACTCTCTAATACCTCACCGGCTCGGTCATAAAACTCCCCATAGGTCGAAAGAGGTCTGACCATTTGAAACTTCATTCCTTTCAATCCGATTGCCGCCATGACCAGATTATCTATAACCGATAACGTCGGGAAGAGGTTGGTGATCTGAAAGGTCCGGCCCAGCCCTAAATGAGTGCGCCGATGACTCGGCACGTGCGTAATATCCTGGCCAAAAATCCGAATCGACCCGGATGTGACCGGATAGAGCCCGCTGATGAGACTGAACAGAGTGGTCTTCCCCGCACCGTTGGGCCCAATGATCGCACGTCGCTCACCCGCATCCACCCGCAAATTGACTTCTTTAACCGCCTCCAGACCACCAAATCGCTTCGTCAAACTCTCACACTCCAGGGCAGACCGGACCGCTTCTCCGATTGGCAAATTCATGCTAATTTCCCTCGTGTCTGAAAGCGTTTCAATAATCCGATGACGCCTTCGGGCGCATACTTGGCGGTTAAGATATAAACGAAGGCCAAAATCATTAAATACCGTTTGGTGTAGACACTCACCATGTTCTTCAAAAAGGTTATGAGAAAGGCTCCTATATTCGGTCCGATCAGGGTCCCCTGCCCTCCGATACTCACCATCAGAACAAACTCCATACACTGCATCAGGTCCGAATCACCGGGGCCGACAAACCGGTTGTAATAAGAGTAGAGATTCCCAGCCAAACCGGCAAAAGCGCCGGCAATGATCAGGGCCAGATACTTGTGAAGCCAGACGTTAAAGCCTAACACCTTCATCCGCGACTCGCTATCCCGGATACCCACCAGGGTTCTCCCGAATGGAGAACGGACCAGAAGAAATATGAGGATGAGGCAGACTACGAAAAAAAACAGGATGAAATAATAAAAAGTAACCGTATCTAACAAGTCTAAGCCCAGACCCAAGTTCGGCCGGGGAATATCCATAATTCCGTTATCCCCCCCTGTTAGAGACACCCATCGATAGAGGAGACCCCATATGCACATCGCAATGGCCAGGGTGATCAGGAGAAAATAGATTCCGGCTGCCCTCAAGGTTAATAGACCCACCAAGGCGGAAGCGCCCGCAGCCATCCCCATGCTTGAAAGAAGACTGACACCAAAACCCACATGAAGTTTGGTCACCAGGATGGCTGACGTATAAGCACCAATAGCAAAAAAAGCACCATGTCCAAGAGACTTTAAGTTGGTGTATCCGATAAGCAAATCGAGGCTCATGGCCACGATGGCATAGACTAAACTCTGGGTCATCAAGATGACCACGTATTTTGGAAAGATGGGCGGAAGCAGAACCAATACCCCTACGGCCGCTCCCAGGGCCAAAAACTTCCGTTTTCGTGATTCGAGTCTTTTCAGCAACTTCCCGCTACTCCTTCCCAAAGAGTCCGATGGGGCGCAGCGCCAGGATAACCACCATGGGGGCAAAGAGGGTGAAGTAAGAGAGCTCAGGAAAAATGGCCCTTCCAAAATTGTCCACGAGGCCAACAATAATCGCCCCCACCAACGCTCCCTTCAAACTGCCCATGCCCCCAACGATCACAATGACGAAAGCCAAGGGAAGCAACTCGAAATCCAGGCCCGGGTAGATGGCCGTGAAGGCACAGCCGACCACGCCCCCAATGGCCGCCAGAAGACCTCCCAGCCCAAAGACCCCCATGGTCACAAAAGGAACATTGATACCCAAGCCCTGAGCAATCTCCTTGTTATCTACTGCGGCCCTCAAAATGGCCCCGGCCCGGGTCTTTTCCTGGAACCACCATAAGATAACATAGATGACTGCTGCGGCCCCGATCATAAAAAGCCGCAGCACATGGAAGGAATACTTACCCACTTGAAGTTCCAGCATACAAAAAGCTGGAGGGTTGAGATTGAGGGGATATCCTTCAAAGATCAGGAGAAGCAAATCCTGGAAAAAAAGAGCGATCCCCATGGTCATCAACATCTGCCGCAGGTTCTGCCCCTCCAGACCTCGAAGGAAGAAACGCTCCATGGTCATCCCGAAAAGGCCAATCCCAATACAGGCTCCAGAGAGGGCCAGATAGAAATTCCCGGTGTAGCGAACAATCACATACCCGATGTATCCACCAACCAGGTAAAAGGATCCGTGGGCGATATTGACAACCTTCATCACCCCCAAGATGAGCGTCAATCCTCCCCCCAGCAAAAAGAGGAGAGCTGCATAAGAAATGCCGTTGAAGGTTTGCGCCACCAGGAATCCCATCATGGCCTTACTCACAATACTTGCAAGGGGGATAATCACGAGAAAATACAGGTGACTTCATATGAGTGTCCGGATCGTACTTCCAGAACTGGGTCGGCATGGGATAAGTCTCTAAGACCGTGTTCTGGTATTGATCGCCCACCTTTTCCGTTCGGCGAATGTATTGGTTCTGAATGATCGCTCCATATTTATCCAATTTGAGGGGCCCCCGAATGGAATCGGGAATCTCGACAGATCGCACGGCCTCGAGGAACCTATCCTTATTCTCCACATCCCCGTTGATCGCCTTAATGGCCCGGACAATCCAATCCGCAGTCGTATAGTTTATGGCAATAAACACGTTGGGATCTTTTTTTAGCGATTTCCGAACCTTCTCACGGAATTTGATATTTGCAGGAATCTGGAGGGCGGCACTATAACATTGCACACTGTACGCTCCCACACTATCATCGCCCAGGGCAGAAAGAAAGGATTCATCTGTGATCTGCCCAGGCCCCATCACTTGCCACTTATGCCCGCTTACACGTAACGCCTTGAAAAACCGGAGAGTCGCTGCCCCGGTGACAATTTCAAAGATTCCGTCCACATCGCGCTTCAAGTTGGTCACATACGGAGCATAATCTTGCGTCACCATAGGTGTCCAGATCTTTTGAACCACTTTGCCACCGGCATCCTCAAAGGATCGGTGGAATCCCCCGCCAACTTCATGGCCCCATGTATAATCCATACCGAAAATTGCGGCCCTCCGCCACCCCAGTTTCTTATAAGCATAATCCCCCGCAACAAAGCCTAATTCACTATCCGCACCAAAATTGAGGCGAAATACATATTTTGAAGCCTTACGCTGTGTTATGTCGTCTGCTGACGCAACGGTAATAAGCAGTGGAATTTTTGCTTCTATACAGGCAGGGGAGACCGAATATCCTGAACTTGCGAGAAATACCCCCGAGATGAGGTGAACATTATCATGAGTAATGAGCTTCCGGGCCTTCGTGAGCGCAATCGCAGGATTGGAACTTTCATCTTCGACGATCAATTCGATCTTTCGACCGGCTACCGTATAGTTGACCTCATCGAGAAACATCTTAAAGCCATCCAGCATATCATTGCCAAACTGAGCGAAGTTCCCCGTGATCGCAGCGATATAGCCGATCTTGATCGGTCCCTTTTCAGCTGCCCCCGCTTCCGTGCTGGCTCCGCCCACGACCAGGCATACTAAAAACGTGAACAAAACCCCTCCCCACCTTACCTTTTTCAACTGCGGTCCTTTTTTTGATTTCCGATAGATTAAAGTCAACATGTTGGTTTCTCCTTTCGTCCCGCAAAGAATGAGTGTAACTTCTCGATCCCAACTTCCTAAAAGCCGGTCCCTTTTTATTTCCTAACGGATGCCCTCCTTTCTATGAATTTCGCTTTAAGGGCCGTAACATGATGACCCTTCCCGCCAGATCCTTTTCTTCAACCTCCTCCTTAACCCCATCTCTTCCAGATTTACCCGAATAACTCCCAAGTTCCCAATGCTTCTTACAAGCCTGATTTCGGCCATGAAAAAGGGGATTTAAGGCCCCAAAATACTTTCCATTGGGCTATATCTTATCGAGCATCAAAGATTTGGCCTGGTCCGACCCGGATACCTGGATTCCACTTCGGATTTGGCTGAAAAGCCCGAATCCGCCGGCGGGATAATTGCCGGCTCTCATTTCGCTGCGGAAAAAATCAGTCCTTAGAAATTCTCTGCTGCAAAAAGGGAGGAAGTTCTTCCTCCCTTTTCCCTCGATACATACAATGTTCAACCTTTTTGT
>Ga0315282_10008606_pt1 | contig 16473 bp, 11 predicted proteins | sample YL17G07_20_MG_FD_203693 | JGI IMG/M metagenome (GOLD analysis project Ga0315282, IMG submission 203693) | Sediment microbial communities from Yellowstone Lake, YNP, Wyoming, USA - YL17G07_20 | ecosystem: Environmental > Aquatic > Freshwater > Lake > Sediment | place: USA: Wyoming | collected...
TGGGGTACTTCGACGTCAACGCCGATCCGCAGGAGCGCTTCGCCTGCGCCAACGCGGTGGGGCTGTTCGACAACCCGGTGTGGAAGCCGGTGTTGTGCTGTGACTCCTTCGGGGTGCACGACGGCTACAGTACCGACTACACCGACAATCACTCAGCGCCGCCGGAGTTGGGCGGCGATGTGCCGACGATCCCGATCGCGACCCCGGTGGGCTTCGCGGACGGCCACACCAAGTACTGGCGCAACGGTTTCTACGAAACCGTGGGCATGCTGACATCACCGAACCAGATCCAGTAGTTACTGGTGTTGTGATGCCCGCGCATCCCACGTCATTGGGGATGCCGGTAGGTCCCGCGGCCCGCCTCGACTTCGGTCAGGGCGGGCCGCGCCTTTACTCGCCACCCTGAGTCACCCCGCCTGACCTGGGTTATTGATACTACGCTTGAAGAGCGTGCATCCTGGAAGCGCAGCCGAAAAGCTCACGTTTCGGCTGCCAGCTTCTCCGGATCTTTGGCCCCGACTTGCGACGCGTGAGTGCGGCCTTGCCGCACTTCCGGAGGCGCGATATCCTATCGCGCCACAGCCGCGTACGCCAGAGGCGCATAAATCTCCGGAGCGGCCCCTCGGCTGTATCGCGCCACGCGCGATTCCGGAGCGGCGCCGCAGGCGCCGCAATGCTCGGGGTCACCCTGAGCTTGCTCGCCCTGAGCGTGTCGAACGGGTCGAAGGGCGGCGGAGACCGCCGCACACGGGGCTCCGGAGATGCGCATAGCGCATCACAGGTGATGGGGCCTCGTCGGGCCGTCACATGGCTTTCCGGCGGGACCCTACGCGCGATGCGTGCGCGCATGAATAATGCGCGCTAACCCCGACCAATCCCGGCCGCATGCATGCATCGGAGTATCACTTCATCGACACGGTGAGAATCGCCCCCCGGGATCGCGCGCGGCGCCATCGTCGTTGTCCCCGCTGTCATGCCCGCTTGCGACGCCGCATCTCCCGGGCGGCCCCTCGGCTTCGCTCGGGGTCACCATCGTCGAAGGGCGGCGGGCATCGCCGCATACGCTCCACAATCCCGATAGATAGGGGTCACCCGCGCAGGCATCGGATATCCCGCCGACGCGTTCCAGGACCTCAATAGTGCAGATCTGCAATGGTCGGTGGCGTAGTCCTGGGCGTAGCCGTCATGCACGCCGAAGGACAGACAACAGGCGACCGGCTTCCACACCGGATTGTCGAAGAGCCCAACGGCGTTGGTGCAGGCGAGACGCTCCTGCGGGTCGGTGGTGTCGGAGACATACCCGAGGATCTGCGCGAGCAGCCACACCCCGCCGAGGTCACCCACATAGTCGGTCGGGTCAACGCCGGCGCCGTACGGGTAGTGCATGCACATATAGAGGTAGGATCCGCCGAACCAGATCCAGTAGGCCGCATTCCGCCACCGGATGCGCGACAGTACGGACTATGCGCCGCATGACAGCGCGGCGCCAGGTATCACCGGCCCGCCCCGGAGTATGGGGCGGGCCGCGTCTTGCTCTGAACCAAGGCCGCGCGGCGTCGCGGCGACGTCAGAGCCTGCGCATGACGGCCGGGATGCCGCCGGGAAGCATGTGCGACCCGGCCTACAAACAGGGCGCGTCTGACTGCGGCCGTGTGTGCTAATATTCCCCGCGACAAGTAAGCGCCTGGTAGTTTAGCATATCCTACGGGCCGCGTTCGGCATTTGAGTTGCCTGCGGTTCCACGGCCAACGGGCAAGGAGGGCTTGTGAAAAAGGGAATCAGTCCAGCATTTGCCGTGATTGCGATCATCCTGGTGATCGTGATCGCGGGGCTCCTGTGGTACATCTACAGTTCGCCGAAGCCGACGCCGGGCGGGGCTCGCGGCATCGCCGTCAAGGTGCACCAGCCGGCTACCCCAGGCGCCGCCGAGGAGGCGAGGCTGAAGGCTGCGGCGGCCAAGGCGGAACTGGAAGTGATGACCAAACCCGGCGTAGCCGCCAAGGCGGAAGCAGCGCTCAAGGCCGGGAAGGCTGCGAAGCCTGGCGTACCCGCTAAGGCCCCGGTGCCTGCACCTACCAAGCCATAAGGCGGTACGAGACCGCCGGGAGCGCGGCTGAAGAGCGCGCCATCGTTTTCCACGTTAGCCTGGATTATTCATACCACGCTTGAAGAGCGTGCATCGTACGTACGATGCACGCGCGCATGGGTAATGCGCGTTAGACCCAGATTATGCATAGCGAGCGTGGAGCCTTCACTTACCAGGTGATATGAATTGAGATCAGAAAGCGCTCCAATGCATAATCTCGGTTAGATGCCCCGGATCCGAAGCCGGAACGCGGCTCGGAAGTATGTGTGATCGCACCTACAAACAGCGCGAGCGTGATTGCAGCCGTGTGTGCTATTATTACGAACTGTGAGTAAGCGCCTGGTTGTTAGCACGTTCTACGGGCCGCGTTGGGCATTCGAACGGAAATCGCGGTCACACTGCTAACGGACAAGGAGAGTCTGTGAAAAAGGGAATCAGTCCGACGTTTGTAGTAATCGCGATCATCCTGGTGATCGTGATCGCGGGGCTCCTGTGGTATATCTATAGCCAGCCCCCGAAGACACCGGGAGAGGCCGGGATGGTGGGTAAGAACGTGGTCAAGGAGTGGCGGCCGTCGACTCCGACCGCGGCCAAAGAGGCCAAGATGAAGGCCGCTGAGGCTGAGAAGAAGCTCGAGGCGACGGAGAAGGCGGGCGCGAAGAAGATGGCACCGCCGGCCAAGGCGCCCGCACCCACCAAGCCTTAGGGGGTCGCTCTCGACCGGGGCACTCAGCTACTTGTCGCGTGTCTTGAGGCCGGAACTACGCCCGGCCTCAAGGCCCGCGGGGTGACTGCCGCAGGTGTCGTGTTGACCCACGACACAGCGCCATTCAACCGCGGACGCACAGGGTCACCGACTCGATGCGCCAGGTCTGCGGGAACATGTCCACCATCACGCTGCGCCGCGGTTCGTAGCCGCGCCCGCGGAGCAGGGCCGCGTCGCGCGCGAGCGTGGCAGGATCGCAACTCACCATCACCACCACCCGCGGCTCCAGGGCCGCGACGGCATTCATCACCTGCCGCTCGCATCCCTGCCGCGGCGGGTCGAGGACGACGATGTCCGCCCTCGCGGCGCCAATCCGTGACCTCGCCTCCGACGCCATCAGCGCCAGCGCCCGCTCGACCTTCTCGTGCACCACCGAAGCGTTCCGCAGATTCGCCCGCCGCAGGTTCGCTCGCGCATCGCGCACGGCCGCCGGGTTGGACTCGATGCCGATCGCCCGCTCCGCCCTTTCGGCCAGTGGCGCCAGAAAGATGCCGGCGCCGGCATAGGCGTCAACGACCGTGTCCTGTGGTTTCGCGTCGGCCATCTGCAGCGCCAGCTCGACCATGCGCGCGGCCTGGCCCGGGTTTACCTGAAAGAACGTATCGGGGCCGATGCGATAGCGGCGCCCGGCGACTTCCTCGAAGATGAACTGGTCGCCGACGAGATGGTGTGACAGCCGGCGGTGCTGGTCGCGCCGGTCGCGCGCAGCGACCGCTGACACACCGGCGACATCGGGGACGGCCCGAATCAGATGCTGGGCCATTGCTTCCGCCGCTCGGTCCTCCTCGCTGAACACGAACGTGACGAGGGCTCGCCGCTCGGCAAACGATGCTCGCGTCCGCACCAGCCACAGGCTGCCGGCGCCGTTCTCGCCCAACCAGCCGTCCACCGCGAGCATGATCTCGACGTTGAGGGGATGCTGCACCAGGCAGTCGGCGATCGGGATCACCTCGTTGCTGCGCGCGCGCAGGAACCCCAACGCGGAGCGGCCGCTGGGTTGATCAGTTGTGCCGCCGCCCCTCCCGTCCGCGACCACCCCGGTTGGCGCGTCCAGCCGGCCGACGCCGTATGCCGCCGCGCTGCGGTATCGCCACGGCTCCGGCATCGCGGCAGACTCAATGCCCTCGAGCGTCACTCCGGCTATTCGAGCAAACGAGTCCCGCAGTATCGCTTCCTTCGCGCCGACCTGGGCATCGTAGCGGAGGTGCTGCCATTGACAGCCACCGCACGCGCCGAAATAGGGGCACGGGGCCTCGACTCGGCCCGGCCCCGGTTCGATCACCTCCTCGGCAGTTCCTCGGGCGAAACGCTGCGCCGCATGCGTGATGCGAACCCGTACCAGGTCGCCCGGCGCGCCGTACTCGACGAAGACGGCGAGGCCGTCGTGACGCCCCACCGCCTCGCCCCCCGCCGCCAGCGAGTCAAGGCGGAGGGTAATGGAGTCACCTGGGTTGAGGGCAGTATCGGGTTTGGATGGGTCGTGGGGCATTGGGGTCGGAATCCGAATCGTCCTCATTATATCAGACGCCGCGTGCATCGGACTGCGGGTGTGACCTTTATTGGTGGGTGCCGCCTCTGTGGGAGCCGCGTCCCGCGGCGATCCGGATGGCCCGGAGGACTCGTTCGGCGCGCTCCCTTCGACTCCGCGGGGCGTCGCTCAGGATAAACAGAGCAGGCCGGGCTCCCACGGGTGCGCAAGCCAACCCCCACTCTTCGAGGTCACACCCTTTGCTGCGGAACCGCCTGAGCGACGAGAGGGCAAGCGGCGACCGCTGCGGCTCGACAACGTGCAACTCTTTCATCTATACTGAATCCAGCATGCGTACCGGGCTCGCGAATCTTCCCCTCCACGGCGGCTCCGCGCCGCGCTGGCTTTTCGACCGCATGACCAAGCTCTCGCGCGAGATCACCCGCTGCATCGTCGAAGAGCACGGGCCGCGCGAGATGCTGGCTCGTCTGGCCGACCCGTGGTGGTTCCAGGCGTTCGGCTGCGTCCTCGGGTTCGACTGGCACAGCTCAGGGGTGACGACTACCGTGTGCGGCGCGCTGAAGCAAGCGCTGCGCGGCACCGAGGCCGACCTCGGCCTTTTCGTCGCCGGCGGCAAAGGCAAGACCTCGCGCCGCACCCCCGACGACATCACCGCCTACGGTGAGCGCTTCTCCATCGGCCGCAGCCTTGAGGACCTCGTCTATGCCTCGCGCATGTCCGCCAAGGTGGACAACACCGCGGTCCAGGACGGCTATCAGCTCTATCATCACACCTTCGTCTTCACCCGCGAGGGCGACTGGGCGGTGGTGCAGCAGGGCATGAACGATGAGAACAGCATGGCGCGGCGCTACCATTGGCTCTCCGACGCAGTCGACAGCTTCATCTGCGAGCCGCATACCGGGGTCTGCGCGCAAGCCCCGGCGCAGCACATGCTGAACATGGTGGCACAGGAAAGCGAAGCGGCACGACAGACCACGGCGTCGCTGTCGCAGGAGAGCCCGGAGCGGCTGGTGCGCGAGATCGAGCGCATGCAGGCGCTGACCCTGCCGCGGCATCACGAGGTGCTGGTGAGCGAGCTGCGCCCCGATTCGCTCAAGCGCATTCTGCTGAAGTCATACGAGCGCCAGCCCCAGGACTTTCAGCAGCTGCTCGAGGTGCGCGGGGTCGGTCCCACCGCGATCCGCGCGCTCGCGTTGATCGCAGAGCTTGTCTACGGCGTCGAGGCGAGCACGCGTGACCCAGCGAAGTTCAGCTTTGCCCACGGCGGCAAGGATGGGTATCCTTTCCCGGTCGACCGCGATACCTATGATCGCTCCATCGAGATCCTGCGCGAGGCGGTCAACCGGGCACGCATCGGCGACCGCGAGAAGCTGGACGCGCTGCGGCGCCTGGCATGGGAAGGGCGCTAACCTGCATTATTCATACTGCCAGGCGCGTCGTCGGGAGGACAGAGCATTTGCGCCGCATGATCCCGATTGTATCGGGATTCCGGAGTGCCGACTAGTCGGCACCATGATCGGACGCGGATTATTCATGTCTGGCGCCGTGGACGTGGCCAAGCCACGTCTCCGGAGCGGCCGACACCGCCGCACGCGCTCCGGAGATGCGGCCAAGCCGCACCAAAGGTTCGTTGTGCATCCTGCACATGATCTGAGATGTTCATGAATAATCCGGGCTGCGCGCCAGTATTCTCGATGAGGAAGAGCCTGACGTCGAGGGGCTCGAAGCGCAGGGACGCAGTGTCCTGCGCCGGCAGGACGCGCCCGGCCGACAGATCCAGCACCCGTGATTCCGGCGTCACCCACGGCAGTGGCGCGCTCTGCACGAGATCGTAGTTGTTGATGACCGCCACCAGCCGGCCCCGCGCGCAGTCCGTCCAGCGCAGTTCCAGCGGCGCGTACGGCACCCCATACTGGTAGACGCCGCGGGCCGGCGACCACCACCAATAACGGGCGCCGCCGACCTTCCGGTACGCTTCGGGCAGTGCCGGTTGCGATCTGAGCGTCTCTGTGAGCAGGGGCAAGGGCACGACCTCGAGCCGTTGCCGCAGCCGCTGCTGAATGTCCTGCGGCAATGGCTGCTCGTACTCGTTGTCGTAGGGCACGGCGTCAACGGTTATGACGCGGACATTCGGCGGGAGCATCGCGAGGGCCTCCGCCACGGCCGGCTTGAGCAGGTCGGACCAGACGACGAGCGTGCCGCGGCGCAGGGTCGCGAGGTCATCCTCCAGCAGATACCGCCACGGTTTGCCCAGCGAGGCCATGACGGCGTAGAGCTTCGCGGGCGGCACGCGCTCGGTCTCATCAATGCTCGTCTCGGCGTGATAGCTGGTATCGGTGACGAGCACGGCGAGTTCCGCCCGCTGGTACGCGTCAGCCAGCGCCCGGCAGTACGGGGCAAGCCGCCGGGCCTCGGCCAGGATCGCCGGCGTCGCGGCGTGAACGTCGCGCACCCGCGGCGTCGTCCACAATTGCCAGGCGAAGCTCGCGGTCATATACTCGCCGTTGATGGCGCTGTTGAGATAGCGGTAACGGGTCTGGCGCGGCGATGCCATGAACTCATTGTGGTACATGTGCAACTCGGAGTTGAAGAGCGGCTTGCCCGTGGTGTCGGCGGCGCACTTGATCTGCCACAGGGGGAAGTTGGCGACGAGGTCGTCCCAGCAGGTCATCGTCAAGCGCGTACACGCGCGGTGCAGGAAGGGGTCGAGGTTGGTCTTGCAGCCGTACAGCTTCTCGCCCAGCGCCGGCCGGAACGCGTGGTCGAAGAGGAACCCGTAGAACTCGGCGAATCGCCGGTTCGCATAGGCGCGGCAATCCACCCAGCCGGGGCTGTCCTCGGGCGGGATGCCGACATCGGCGAGCGATTTGTACTGCGTTTCCCACGCCGTGTTGAGGGCTTCGAGGGAGCCGTGTTTGCTCACCAGCCATTGCCGGAACTGCGCCCAGAACTCGGGCGCTTCGACGGGGGTGCCCAATGTCGGCGCGACCTCGTTGCCGAGGATGACGCCCATGACGCTGGGGTGGCCGCGCAGCACGCGCGCCCAATCCGTCAGCAGCGGGAGGGTCTTCTCCGGGTGCAGCACCTGGCCATCGAGGCCGGCGCCTTCGGCGGGATTCCCGTACTGGATGTTGTGCAGCAGGAAGAACGCCATGTCGTGCTGGTCGCACCACTCGAGTACCGCCTGCGCGCGCTGCTCGAGGTCGGAGCCGGGCGTTGGGATGGTCCAGACCCACGAGCCGAATTTGATCAGGTTGAAGCCCTCGCGCTGGATCTCCTCCAACTGGCGAATCGCCTCCTGGGGCTGCTCCGGGCACAGGAAGACGACCCCGTGGCGCAGGGGCTGCTCGGTCAGGGCACAACCCGCTGAGGGAAGGAATGAGAGAAGAGCGAGCGCGGCGATGTGGGCTTTCATGGGGGCCTCCTGATGGCAGACATTGAGGCCATTCGACGAGGCGCGGAACAGGCCCTCCCCTGGCGACGCGGCATTCCAGATCTCGCGTCCGACCCCGATTATGCGTGATGAGCGGTGGATCTTCCGCCGAGCGGTGAATCGTATGGTATACGGCGGATTTCCAACCTGCCTATGATTCCGACAGGATGCAATCCCGCCTACAGCGGGCAAGCCCGTCGTACCATCGCAAGGTGGAGGCGCTCTGTTCGCACGGGCAGGATGCGCGCGGCAGGGGTGGAATTGACGCCCTGGCTGGAAATTATGGAGTGTTTGGCATAGCGGAGGGCCGCTGATGCCAAACACTCTTCCGGACGAGGTTCTTGGGATGTGCGTTGAACGGTCCGGAGTAATCCCATAATCCAAGAACCTCGATAGGATACGCTCAGCACCGAAGAGACGAGCTCGATGACGTTGAGCCGCAGGGAATTGCTGATAAGTGGCATGGCCGCCGCCGCGACGCTCGCCTCAGGGCGCCGCGCCGAAACGGCGCCGGGCACACCGAGACGGCCGACGGTGGACGGGAAGCGTCTGGGCACGATCTTCAACAATGACATCAACAACATCCTGTGGGCCACGTCCGGCGACGCAACGACCGCCGCGGAGTACCAGCGAGCGGTCTACGCCATCCTGGACCTGAAGCCGGGCGTGCTGGCGCAGAACGTCGGCCTGCCGGATGCGGTGATCTACCCGAGCGATGTCGCGAGCCCATTCGACACGCACCTCGAGGAGGTGACCGCGATTGTGTGGCCCGGGGGCAAGGCCGAAGCGGATAACTCGCGCCGCGAGGCCGGGGCGATGCGCAGAGTGCGCGAGCTGGGCACGGATCCGTTGACGCTGACGGTCGAGGCGTGCCGGAAGCGCGGGGTTCCGATCCTCGCGAGCTATCGCATGAACGCCGAGGATTTCTACCACGGCACGACGCTGATGTCCGACTTCGAGCGCGCGCACCCGGAGTGGAAGATCCCGGGCGCCAATTGCCTCGACCCGGCGGTGGCGCAGGTGTACGAGCATCGGATGAGCATCTTCCGCGAGGTCGCGGAACGCTATGACATCGACGGCATCGAGTTCGACTTCCGCCGCTGGTACCACATGGTGTCGGATCCGCTCAAGAACCACCCGGTGCTGACGCGGATGGTGCGCGAGACGCGGCAAGTGATCGACGCGGTGGCGAAGCGCAAGCGGCGCAAGAAGCTGCTGCTCGGCGCGCGCGTGGGCCCATCGCTCGACAGCGAGCCGAGCCCGTTTCTCTTCCCCGGCATCTACTATCCCGAGAAGCCGACCAATGCGTCATGCAAGGAACTCGGCCTCGACGTCAAGACGTGGGTCGCCGAGGGGCTCGTGGATTACCTGTGCCCGACGTTGTTCTGCCCCTCATTGCCGGGCCTTCCGCTGACGCACGAGTTTGCCGCGCTGGCCAAGGGCACCGCGGTCGGGATCTACCCGACGCTGTTCTCGCCCGCGTCGTGGATGCACGGCGTCTGCGAGCGGACGGTGTCGTTGACCGACAAAGATCAGCGCCCGCTCGCGCTGTACAAGGACGACTTGTGCGGGGCTGCGCTCAGGATCTACGAGAACGGCGCCGACGGCATCAGCACCTTCAACTGGTACTCGCACCTGCGCAATGCGCGCATGCCCCGCCTGCTGTCGGATGCGCCGGCCGGGGACAGCTCGGGTTCGGACGCGGTGCAGAGCTACATCTACCCGCTGCTGCGCGACCCGGCGGCGATACGGCGCTACCGAGAGCAACCGTGGGCGGCGCGGGGGAGATAGGACCTTCCGGCGGTTCAGCGTGTCCGGAATATCGAAACGGACAAACGCAGGCGGAGGCACATTTTCATGACCGAGGGGCACGAGACGAGACCTGCTTTCGTGCCGGTGCCACCGGGGGTAGTGGAGGTGACCGGCATCGGCACCGATGGCGGCATCGTGGAGGTGAGCAACGGCTCCCTGGCGATGATGCAAGGCGGCGGGGTCTACGAAACCGGCCAGGTGTCGCCGACGCGTCGCGTCTCGACCGACGGCGGAAAGTCCTGGGGCGAGCCGAAGCCGCTCGACTGCGAGATCGGCGCGGGCGGGGTCATCCGGCTGGCATCCGGCGCGCTGGGGCTGTACGGTCAGAAGGAGGGCGGCACATACTACTGCTCTTCAACTGACGATGGGCGGACGTGGACGGCCGGGGTCCTAATCCCGACCTACTCGGATTTCCGGCCGATGCATCACTCGATGGTCCAACTCGGCAGCGGGCGGCTGCTGATCGTCGGCTACTGGGAGGCGCTGAACGGCGCGCACCCCGATGTCGAACGGGTGACCGCCACCGGTTGGGGTTGGTGGCGAGGCGTGGAGCTGTTCATGGAGGGGCATCGCGGCGTCGAGATGGGCATCTGCCTCGCCTACTACTCCGACGATGAGGGCGCGACCTGGAAGCAGGCCGAAGGCGGGCTGTTCGGCTGGTTCAACGAGCAGGGCGTGCCCGACGGCACCGGCGGGATTACCGATATCTATGAACCGACCGCCGCGGAAACGAAGGACGGGCGCGTGCTGCTGTTCGCGCGCTGCAAGCGCGGGCGGCTCGTCCAGAGCTACAGCCCGAACGGCGGCCAGACCTGGTACAGCGTCCAGCCGACCGAACTGGCGAGCTCGCAGTCCCCGCCCTTGCTGATCCGCATCCCGAAAACCGGCGACCTGCTGTGCGTCTGGAACCAGGCCTCGGGCGAGGAGATTCGCCGCGGATTCCTGCGCGGGCGGCTGTCGGCGGCGATCTCGCAAGACAGTGGGCTGACGTGGGGGCATTTCAAGACGCTGATGCAGGGCATGGATGACGCCGCGCGCATCGCGCCCGACTATCCTATTCCCGGCTTGATTGTCGGACGCCCGGGCTTGGGGAGCTTGCCCGATGGCTTCGCGATGTTCACCTATCCTAACGTTGACATCATCGGCGACACCGTCTTCATCAGGTACAGCCGGATGTGGCCGCGGCTGAGAGATGCCGGCGCACAGGCGACGGGCGGGCCGGCGGTCCCCCGCATGTGGCCAAGCTACGAGGAGCGCCGCGCGGAGATGACCGGAGAAGGCGTGGTACGCATCTGCCCGGTGGAGTGGTTCTACCGATAGCGACGATAATATCCTGGGAGTCTCGGGCGTAACCGGAGCACGCGAGACTCGGCGGTGATCTCGCTGCGCGGGATTCCGGAGTGAGGCACGGCCTCACCAGGGTGCTGGAGCATGATTCGCTTTGGGCTTCGTCGCGGGTCACGAGACCGCGGTATATCGTGATCACGCCTGGCAACTTTCGGTGAGCGAAAGAACCCTTCGGAGGAGGACATTCCTATGAGAAAAGTGGCACTGTTGACGTTGGCAGCGGGTTTCGTCGTCTCGGCCTTTCTCGCCGGATGCCAGAAACCGGCGACCCAGGCGCCGCAGGGTCCGGGCGAACCAGGCAAAGCGATTCGCATCGCGATGATCGCGAAGAGCTCGACCAACCCGGTGTTCCTGTCGGCGCGCACCGGCGCCGAGGCCGCGGCGAAAGCGCTCTCGAAGAAGTACAACATCGACATCCGGATCGACTGGCGCACGCCGCCGACGGAGGACGGTCAGGTGCAGGCGCAGCGCATGGCCCAAGCGGTCAATGAGGGCGATGACGCGGTGCTCATCTCCTGCTCCGACGCGAGCAAGGTCATCGGCACCATCAACGACGCCGTCAAGCGCGGGGTGCCCGTGATGACCTTCGACAGCGACGCGCCGGGGTCGAAGCGGTTCGCGTTCTACGGCGTGGACGATCTCAAGACGGGCGAGCTGGTGATGGGCGAACTCGTCAAGCAGCTCAAGGGCAAGGGCAGTGTCGCCATCCTCGCCGGGAATCAGAATGCCCCGAACCTGCGCAAGCGCGTCGAGGGCGTGAAGAAAGAGGCGGCCAAGTATCCGCAGGTCAAAATCATCGGCACCTTCTACCACATCGAGACCCCCCAGGATGCCGCAGCCGAGGTCGTGCGCGTGATGAACGCCTACCCCGAGATCAACGGCTGGGCGATGGTCGGCGGCTGGCCGCTGTTCACGACGACGTTGCTCACCGATCTCAATCCGGCGAAGGTAAAGGTGGTGGCGGTGGACGCGCTGCCCGCCGAGCTGCCCTATGTCGAGAAGGGCATCGCGCCGGTGCTGCTGGCGCAGCCGACCTATCTGTGGGGTTATGTCTCGGTGGAGAAGATCATTGACAAGATCTACCTCAAGCAGAACGTCCCCGAGATCAACCCCATGCTTCTTGTGCGGGTGGACAAGCAGAGCCTGGGTAAGTGGGCGCGGCAGTTGAAGGACTGGGGCTTCACCGATGTGCCGGAGAAGTACCTGAAGATGAAGTAGGCGAACGCATGGGACCCGTCATCCCGGCTCGTGAGGCATCCACTGCATTTGGTGTTTGGGAGCGGTACGGTTGCAGCTTCGACTCTTCGATACGTATAGTCGCACTCTGCGGGACTTTCAGGCTTTGCAGCCCCCGCGTGTGTCCGTGTATTCTTGCGGGCCGACCGTATATGATTACGCTCACATCGGTAACCTGCGCACATACATCTTCGAGGATATCCTGCGCCGCGTGCTCGAGTTCAACGGCTATACCGTCGAGAATGTGATGAACATCACGGATGTCGGCCACCTGACCTCCGACGCGGATACCGGCGAAGATAAGATGGAGAGGGGAGCGCAGCGTGCCGGGAGATCGGTATGGGAGATCGCCCAGCTCTACACGGACGCGTTCAGGGAGGACCTGAAGCGCCTCAATGTGCTCGAGCCGACGATCTGGTGCCGGGCGACGGACCACATCGGCGAGCAGATTGAGGCCATTCGGTGCATGGAGGCGAAGGGGTTCACTTACCAGACCTCGGATGGCATCTACTTCGATACATCAAAGCTCTCCGACTACGGTCACCTCGCTCGATTGGACATCGCCGGACTCCAGGCCGGCAAGCGAGTTGATATGGGCGAGAAGCGCAGTCCCACCGACTTCGCCCTCTGGAAGCTCAGTCCCCCGGGCCAGAAGCGGCAGATGGAGTGGGAAAGCCCGTGGGGGGTTGGGTTCCCGGGTTGGCACATCGAATGCACTGCCATGTCCGTCAAGTACCTGGGCAGCTTCTTCGATATCCACTGCGGCGGAGAAGACCATATCTCGATTCACCACACCAACGAGATTGCGCAGAGCGAGGCATGCTACGGGACGCGCCAGGCCAACTTCTGGCTGCACGGCCATTTCCTCCAGGTCAGCGCCGCGAAGATGGCAAAATCCGCCGGTGAGTTCCTGCGCCTGCAGACACTGATTGACCGCGGCTACGATCCGCTCCCCTACCGGTACTTCTGCCTGAACGCGCACTACCGGAGCGGGCTGAACTTCACATGGGAAAGCCTGGATGGCGCCGTCGCCGCTTTGAACCGCCTGCGCTCCGACGTCTACCGGCTGGGGCCGGCTGGAGAATCCGATCGGGAGTATATGAACCAGTTCCTCGATGAGATCAACGATGACCTCAATATGCCTCGCGCGCTGGCCGTCGTATGGGGCGTGTTGAAGAGCGATTTGCCTGATCCCGCGAAGAAGGCTACCATCCTCGATTTCGACCGCGTCTTGGGGCTCGGACTCGATAGCTGGCTGCCCGCGGAAGAGGAGATACCGGACGAGGTGATGGCACTGGTGCAACAACGCCAGCAGGCTCGCGCGGAGAAGCGCTGGAAGGAGGCCGACGCTCTCCGTGAGCGCATTGAGCGGGCCGGCTACCGAATCGAGGACACGCCGGAGGGGCCTCGCGTGCGTTCCGCAGCAGGCATCTGAGCCGGACAAGACGCCAACACGTACGAAGGCGCTTTTCGATGTCCAAGTCAATCAGCAGACCTCGATGATTCGCCGGAACAGTCACCCGTGAACGATCACCCCATCGTCGAGTTCAGAGGCATAACGAAGCGCTTCCCGGGCGTGGTCGCGTTGAACAACGTCAGCCTCGCCGTCCACCGCGGCGCCTGCCACGGCCTGGTTGGTGAAAACGGCGCCGGCAAGAGCACCCTGGGGAGAATCCTCACCGGCATCTACACCGCCGACAGCGGGCAGATCCTGGTTGACGGCCGGCCGGTGCACCTTGCCAGCCCGCGCGACGCGCTGGACGCGGGTATCGGCATGGTTCACCAGGAGCTCGCCTTCTGCGAGAACCTGTCGGTCGCCGAGAATCTCTGCCTCGGGCAGATGCCCGCCGCAGGCCCGTTCCTCGCGGGGCGACGGATGATCGAGCAGGCGCGCGAACGGCTGGCCGCAGTCGGCGCAACCATTGATGTCGAGCAGCGATTGGGCGAGCTTCCTATCAGCCAGCAGCAGGTCATCCAGATCGCCGCCGCGGTCGGGCGCGGCGCGCGCATTCTCATCTTCGACGAGCCGACCAGCAGCCTGTCGCATGCCGAGAGCCAGCGCCTCTTCGATCTCATCAAGCGCCTCCAGCGCGACGGCGTGACCTCGATGTACATCTCGCACCGGCTCGAGGAGGTCTTCCGCCTCTGCGAGACGATTACCGTGCTGCGCGACGGGCAGGTGGTCGCTACGCGCCCGACCGCCGAACTGGACGAGGCGTCACTGGTGCGCATGATGATCGGCCGGCCCTACGAAGCCTATTTTCCGTCTCACCTGGAGGCGAAGCCCGGCTTGGAGTTGCTGCGAGTGGAAGGGCTGTCGAGTCCGGGTAAGTTCCGGTCGGTCTCATTCACCCTCCATGCCGGCGAGATCCTGGGTCTGGCGGGGCTGGTGGGATCGGGGCGCACCGAGGTCGCCGAGGCGCTGTTCGGCCTCGACCCCATGGCGCGCGGGCGAGTGTTCGTCGAGGGCAAGCAGGTCGCCATCACCGGACGAACGGCGGGGGCGCTCGAACTCGGCCTGGGTCTCGTTCCCGAGGATCGCAAGCGCCACGGCCTGGTGCTGTCGATGACGGCGAAGCAGAACATCACGCTTCCGATCCTCGGCCGCCTGGCCTCGATGGGCTGGGTTCACAGCAGCGAAGAGGACGGCGTCGCCCGCAGGTACTTCGACCTGATGCACGTGCGCGCGCCCAGCATGGACGTGATCTCCGCGACTCTCTCCGGCGGCAACCAGCAGAAGGTCGTCCTCGCGAGGTGGCTGGCGGCTGACTGCCGTATACTGCTGGTTGACGAGCCAACTCGCGGCGTCGACGTGGGCGCGAAGGCGGAGATTCACGGGCTCATTGACCGGCTCGCGAGCGAAGGCGCGGGCATCCTGATGGTATCGAGCGAGCTGCCGGAAATCCTGAACCTGTCAACCCGACTGCTGGTGCTGCGCCAGGGGCGCATCGTAGGCGAGCTGTCGCGCCCCGGCTATTCCCAGGAGGCCGTGATGCGCCTGATGACAGCGGTGACGGCTGACTGAACTCGTGGTGGGGGAGGCGCCCCTCCTTAGGCGGGCAAGCCTCGCCTGCCCCGAACAGTACCTGTCGCATTCGCTAAGAGCATCTAACAATAACAGTATGGAAGGGCGTGCAACCCGGGCGCCCGGTCGCCAGACCGCGCGAGGCACGCGACCTGGGCGGCGCTGAGCGCCGCTCCGGAACGCGGCGAAGCCGCGTCAGAGGTCGCGCCCGGTGCACAATCCGTGGCCGATGAGTCTTGTTAGACCGAGTAAGGAGGAACCACAACCGTGACAATCCGACTCCGCCGATCTCGCATGCCGATCTGCCTGCGCAGCCTCCTGCTGGCGATCGCGCTCGCGGCGCAGGCGCCCGCGTTTGCTCAAACCGCGGACACCCTGCGCGCTGCCGAGCCGCCGCCCAACGCCATGTGGCTCGATAGCCTCGACCTGAGCACGGTGATGCAGGACTATGGCGAGCCGCACGCCGGGCAGTCGGTTGAGGATCAACCGCTTCGGCTCAACGGCGTGGCCTATGTCCACGGCATCGGCACCCATGCCAACAGCCAATGGGCGATTGACCTCAAGGGCGCCGCGACGAAATTCGTGGCCATGGTCGGCGTCGATGACGAGAGGACCGGCGGCGGGTCGGTAACCTTCGAGGTTTGGGTGGATGGCAAGAAGCAAGCCGCGACACCCGTGATGCACGGCGGCGACCCGCCGCAGTTGCTTTCGGTGGATGTCGCCGGCGCCAAGCGCCTCCTGCTGCAGGTCACGGATGCGGGCGACGGCATCGGCAACGATCACTCCGACTGGGCGGGGGCGATGCTCGTGCTTGCGCCCGGCGCCAAGGCGCGCCCGGAGGCGCTGAAGCCGGCGTTCGAACCTGCGCCGCCGATTGCCTCAGGGTCTTCGCCAGAGCCTGCGATCCACGGGCCGCGCATCGTGGGCGCGACACCGGGTAGGCCCTTCCTCTTCCTCATCCCGGCGACCGGCGAAGGTCCGCTTTCCTTCTCTGCCAAGAACCTGCCCGTTGGACTCTCGCTCGATCCGCAGACGGGCATCATCTCCGGCTCGCTCGAGCGCGGCGGCAGAACCGTGGTCGAGCTGATGGTGCAGGGCCGCCGCGGTGTCGCCAAGCGCAAGCTGGTCATCGTCGGCGGCTGGCATAAGCTCGCGCTCATCCCTCCCATGGGCTGGAACTCGTGGAACTGCTGGGCCGGCGCGGTCGATGACGCGAAGGTGCGCGCGGCCGCCGATTCGATGGTCGAGAGCGGGCTCGCCGCGCACGGCTACCAGTACA
>Ga0315282_10008607_pt1 | contig 16473 bp, 16 predicted proteins | sample YL17G07_20_MG_FD_203693 | JGI IMG/M metagenome (GOLD analysis project Ga0315282, IMG submission 203693) | Sediment microbial communities from Yellowstone Lake, YNP, Wyoming, USA - YL17G07_20 | ecosystem: Environmental > Aquatic > Freshwater > Lake > Sediment | place: USA: Wyoming | collected...
CCACCCCCAGTTGTGGAATCACGGAAACAGGTCCCTTGTAACCGGCGGCACGAACGCTTGCCACACCGTCCTGATTACCGCAAATCAGATGGTCGGTATGACGCAAATTGTATCCCTGAAACACCTTTTGATATGCCGGCAAAGGACGGATAATGTTTTCCCACGAGAATATGACAAATCGGGCAGTCGGCGCCCACAGTTGCCGATACAAAGCAGACTGAAAAGTTGTAATACCCCGCCATCCTTCCTCAACCTGGATGATGTCCGGGCAAAACTCGCGCATTGTTAAATCAAGACTCCGATAGAAATAGCGTCCGCCGCGCCCTGTAAAGAATGTCGGAATAGGCATAAATGAATAAGGCGGTTGTGAAGGAATCTGGACCGGTAATTTTGCATGCAGTGTTTCACGCCAAACCGTCGGTACTATCACCCGCAATTCGACGCCCGGCAGTGAGGTCAATTCTTCAGGCTTTTTCTGGTTTACCTTCGTAAGATATGTGACTGCAATCAATAGAATTCGCATGGGCTTATCCAATGATTTTGAACCTGCCCAATTTGATTGGAGAGGTTATTCTAAAAGTCCGAAAGGGATAGTTAATCCCGTTCATTTGTTATTGTCCAACATTTTTTTATATTTCAGGAGACGTGATAGTGGCCGGTATCATAGCGCGCCACGCTTGCTCTGCGCAGTTAAGCAGACGAATCAGGGTTGTGGCGCGGCGAGCTTTCACTTCAGCAGACGGTCCTGGTTCTTCCAGAACCACGCAATGGTCTCGCGCAGCCCCGGTTCCAGCGGTGTCATCTCTAAATCAGGCAACAGGCGCTTCATCTTGGCCGTATCCAGACACTTGGATTTGGCGCCCACATACTGTGTAGTGTCAAACCGAATCGCGCTAAAATCATATTCTACGATGTCGCAAATCAGTTGGGCAAAGTGACGAATTGTGAATTCTTTGCCCGCGCCAATGTTGATCAGATCGTTTTCACATTTATCCACTAGTTGTTGCATGATTCTCACAAAGTCATCCACGAACACCAGCTCTCGTTTCTGGTAGTCATCACCCCACAATACTACCGGCTTCCCATAGAGCTTGCCCCGCATAATCTTGCGGGTCAGATCAAAGATAAAGTGCATCTGTCGGCCATCAGTATGATAGCCAGATCCATAAAGCGTTGATGGCACCAGGCAGAGGTACTTTAGGCCATACTGTTTATGTAAAGCTAACAGGCCCACATATAGCATCCGCTTGGTCATGGCATAGGTGAACAGACAATCAATAGGTGTGCCAACCAAGTAGTTTTCCTCGACAAGTTCCTGGTCGGGCGCATAGACGCAACTCGTGCCCATGCAAATCAACTTCACCTGCGGCTGTCGCTTTTGCCACCAAGCCAATACAGGTAAAAATACCGGGACTGCTCAGACCGTCCTCACCCTCGACCCGTCTCCCGCTCTCCTCTACAGGAGCGCGACACACCAAGGGTGTGCATACCGAAGGCACGCGGACGCGAGGTGCGCACACATTGGCGGGCGCGGGGAAAAGAGTCCGAAAACGCCAGGTTTCATCGACCCTCAGACCAAGACTCCTGCCGTTCTTGGACAGCAGTGGTAAACAGGTACAAGACACATAGGCAGTTTTTACAGCCCAAAACTCAAAGAAACTGCCGGTAGTTCGACGCATCGATGACCATCGGCTTCGGAATCGCGACGATAAACGCGCCACCGTTTTTGAGATAGTCTTCTTTCTTGCGCACGAATTCTTTCAAAAAATTCCAAGGCAAGATGAGATACGCGTCAGGAGGAGGCACTTTGTCTTCGTCCAAAATCGGGATGCGCGCGCCTGGAATGTATTTTCCGACTTTAAACGCGTTTCGTTCAACTGCACAACTCACCAGATCGGTTGTGATGCGAAACGAATTGAGCAATGTTGCGCCTTTCGCGGGCGCCCCGAAGGCGACGACTTTTTTTCCGCAGGCTTTGAAATCTCTCAAAATCGCCAAAAGCCCATCGCGAATCTTCCAGACTTCATCGCCAAAACGGCGATAGGTCTCGACGCGATCAAGCTCTGCCTCGCGTTCACTCGCGATCATCTTCTCAACCGAAACCTCAACCTCATGCGCGCCCTCAAGCCCCACAAGAAGCTCGAGAGATCCACCATGAATCGGCAAAAGATCAGCTGAAAAAATCTCAAGCCCGTGCAACGCAAAAAGCTTGGTAAGCGACTTGACCGTCCAATACGTCAGGTGCTCGTGATAAATATTATCGAACTGGTTCTCGCGAATCATTGCGCCAAGATAAATGGCTTGCACACAGAATACGCCGCCATCTTTGCAAAAATCAGCAATGCCTTCGGTCACGCTATGCAATTCTTCGAGATGAAAAAACACGCCTGCTGCCGTGACCAGACGCGGCCGTCCGTATTTTTTGACGATCTCGCTCGCAACACCCGCATTGAAAAACCGATTGAGCGTTTCGATGCCGCGGCCGTTGGCGATCTCAGCTAAATTGCTTGCCGGATCAACACCAAGCGTGCGCAACCCGTGTGGGGCATACGAACTCAGCCACGTGCCATCGTTGCTGCCGATATCAACGACCAGATCGCCAGGCTTGAGCGACAAACGCTTGACCAAACGATCAGAAGTTTCTTGAAAATGCCGGCGCAAGGTTTGCGTTGTGCCCGAAATGTAAAGATACTCTGAAAACATTTCTTCTTTGGGCACTGTATAGGTAATCTGTATCGTCGTGCACTCGCGGCAAAAACAAACTTTTAGCGGATAATACGGCTCTTTGCGGCTGAGCTGCTCGGAGCTGAGCAAACTGTCACAATGCGGCTGATCGCCGAGATCGAGAAACTCTTCAAGATTGGTCGAACTACACACGCGGCAATTCATGACTTCATCAACTCCTCATAGTAACGAATCGTTTCAGCCAAGCCCGTTCGCATCGCGGTAAACTCGATCTTGAAGAGCCGGTTGATCTTCTCCGTGCTGAATACTTTTTTCGAGACGCCCGACCACTTGCTGGTGTCGTAAATGATGTTTTTCGGGTCATAACCCATGATCTCGCAAATCATCTCAGCGTACTCGCGAATACTAAACCCGATGCCGCTGCCAAGATTGAGCAACTGATTTGGGCACTGCTCAGTCGAAAGATCGATGAGCTTGAGCGCATCTTCAATATAGATCAACTCGCGGACCTGTAAACCCGTGCCCCAGAGCGTGACCTGTTCGTCCTTGTTTTTTCCAGCCCAGATTTTTTTGATCAGATCGAAAATAAAATGCGTGTCTGCGGCGTCAAAGAGCGGGCCGTAAAGAGTTGACGGAATCAGATAGTGATACTGCATGCCGAACTGATGATTAAGCGCTCGACACCCCTCGTAGAGCATGCGCTTGGTCATCGCATAGGTATAAAGATCTCGGTCGGGCTCACCCACCATGTAATTGGGCTCGACAAGGTCGAGCTCTGGTGGATATGCGCAACTGGTTCCAATCGTCACGAGCGAAGCCTCCGGTTGAAACTTCTGCCAGTACCACATCAGATTCGTATTGATGAGCTGGTTGGTCACCCACTGCTCGCCCTTATGGTAGAGGCAAAAATTGCCCGCTTTTGTCCAAGCCGCGAGGTGGTAGATGCGTTCAAATTTTTCATCTTTAAACTGCAGCAAGTTTTCCTTGTCCACGAGGTTGCAGTTTTTCGAATTGATACCGACGATCTCGATTCCTTTTTTCTCAAGAAACGGAACGAGGTGTCGTCCAAGAAATCCGGTTGCTCCGGTCACCAAGCATTTCATGCGCGATTCTCCGTGCATTCGATCATGCGTTTTTCAAGATAGGAACGCCGTGCCGCGTCCATGACCCTATGCACTCGCAGCAGCTTGCTCTCAAAGCTCTCTCCTGGTCCCGGAGCGCCCAATAGCGCATTGGAAAAATCTTCTATCATCAGCCTGAACTGATCAGCCGGAGGCACTTCAAAAGTTTCCTGCCCAAAGTCGGTCTCCAAGGTGACCTTGGTCTTGACATCCGGCCCGACCGCATAGGCGCGCTCAACCTCCAGCCTCCCGGCTGTTCCGGTCACGGCATAACGAGCCCGGTATTGAAGGTCGAAAGCGGCGATGCTCTGCGCCAGCTGTCCGCCGGAGAACTGTATCTGCATGCTCACGAGATCGTCGACCCGCGTCGTATTTTCCATGCTCATGCTGCAAAAGACGGAGAGGGGCTGATCTGTAAAAAGCTCCAGCGCCGCGACCACAGAATATCCGGCTGCGTCAAAAAACACGCCCCCGCCCAGAGACGCCTCAAGACGGATATTGCCGGCATCGGGACGAGGATAGATATACCAACTCTCAAAAAGCCTGGGCGTGCCGATGCGCCCCTTGCTGATCAGCGCCCTGACCAGCGCATGCTGAGGGTGGTACCGGAACATATAACCTTCCATAAGCCGGAGTCCCTTCTTCTCAAAGAGATCGAGGAGCTCGATGGCAGCCGCATAGCTGCCGACCGCCGGTTTTTCGCAGTAGACATGCTTGCCGTGGCGCGCCGCTTCCCGTATCCAGTGTTCATGCAGAGCGGGGGGCGTAGAAATATAGACCGTGTCTACCGCATCGTCGCGAAGGACATCCTCATAAGTGCCAAATTTCGCGCACTGGAACTCGGCAGCATAGAAGCGCGCCCGCTGCGCGCTACGGCTGCCGATCCTCTCCAAACGGGCATTGCCTGAAGCGAGGATCGCCGGGATCGTCCGGCGTTTAGCCACGCTGGAGCAGGCCAGAACGCCGAACCGGACCTTCTCTATCATTGAACGTGCCGAGCACGGTTTTTCTGCCCGGAGTGGTAGATGCTTTCCGGGTCGCCGTGGTCGCCTTTGCCGTGGCCAAGATTCGTATGCCGGATCGGCACCTTACAGTCCTTCCATTTTTTAGTTAAGAAAGACACGGACTCACAATCCGTAATCGCCTGGAAGACGTGATAAGTGCCTCTGGGAATGTAGATGCATTCGCCCTTGGACATATAGATAAAGGCTTCCCGTCCCGTCTTTGTATCTTTTTCAATCTCAATGCCTTGCCCTGCAACTAATAGAATGTACTCATCAAACTCAGGGTGGCAATGATTCCCCCGGATTTTGTCAGCCTTAATAACTTGATAAGTCCATTCGACGATCGGCTGCTGTGGGGCAAAGGAAAATATCGCCCCGCGACCGTCTGAAATCGTATTCAAGTTGCAATCAGGCTTGAAAGTTTTCATCTTCATAATGCATTTCTCCCTTAATTGAGTCGAGTAGACTGGTTTCTCCCGATACTGACCAGACCCCATTTGTGTGCCAATGTGAAGTTTAGTTTTTCCCTGTTCAGGAATTGGCTACCTGTAGTGGGAAGTATGCTTCTGGCGCCGGTGGTCGATACCTGAGTGAGCTGCGTGCCGTCGTTCGATCCAATATCAAGCACCAATTTGCCCGGCGTGTTATCGAAGAACTGCTGATCCACTTCTATGGCTACAGTCTGAAAATGGTCACTCAATGACTTGGTAACGCCCGATAGGTACGTATGATTCCCAAACATCGTCTCTTTGGGGACCGTATAATCCAATTGGGCAGTGGCGCAGTCACGGCAATACACCACCCGTAATGGACAATAGGGTTCATGCCTTACGTCTTCTTCTTTCAAAAAATGATTGCACCACGGTTGTTGGCCGAGGTCAATCGCAAGTTCCAGAAGAGTGGAATCACAGACACGGCACTTCATCTTCACTCCTGACTCGATTCAATAGGCGGGCCAATGGGTACGCTATTCGCCAATTAGCCAATGGCGAATCGATTTCTGGAGGCGCGATCCAAGCCAACTATCATACAGCCTCTCTCGCACAGTTTGCTTGGGCAAGGGGGACGCCTTCGCCGGGTCCATGCTCAGAACGAGATGGAAGCTGCCCGGCGCCCCATACTTGGGGCCGCGCACAAATTGGGTGTTAAAGTAATGGACATAGGATTCTAAGTGTTTAAAGCCCAATGACTGGAATGTCTCGATCCACCAGGGTCTGGGCCGCACCGTCTGATGCAATCGCACGCCGTTGATAATCTCTTCACGGGTCGAAACACTCATGATCCACAGTCCTTCGGGCATCAAATGTTTGGCGACGTTAGCTGCTACCTTGGACAGGTCCGACTCGGCAATATGCTCTATCAGTTCCCACGCCGTCACCACTTCAAAACGAAGGCGCTGTCCGGCTGTATGTGATTCGACCGAAACCTCAAAGTCAGCTGTGATGTCACAGGTGAACAAAAAGTCGGGTATGGTTGCCCACTCGGCACGGCGATGTTTCTTGGAATAATCGCTACCTTCAAGTCCGACTGCCAAGCAGCCATCATCCAGCAAGGTTTTAACAAACCCGCCACCCGAGCATCCCATATCCAAGACCTTCAAGATGCCATCTACTGGGTTCGGGTACAGCCGATAGAGTTTGTGATTGAAGCGCAAGTTTGTATTATTGTCGCGCCTTGTTCCCCACGGCATAATGTGGTCAGGTGACAAATACGCGACCTCTCGTTCGGTGGCCACGACGACTGTGTGGGATGTTGCCGGCGCATTCAACAATATTTCTGATGTCATAGATTACCTCTCTACCGATTGGGAGCCAAGTGCTCTCCGGACGAATAGACGGCTGCACCCTGAGATACCACAAGACTTGCCGCCCGCAGCCAAGGAAGGATGCGCCATCCGCGCCTGAATCTCAGCAGCAGATTGGCGGCTCGAATCAACCCCAAGCGCGCGCCCGGGAGTGGCCTGACGTATTCGTCCAATTCTTTTAGCAACGCAGAATTCAAGTTTCCCCGTAGTTTCTCGTACAGGTACTCCGCATAGTTTTGCAGTCCCAGCGCACTGGCAATGAGAATCTGTTTGACTAACGCCTTCGGAGCCTTGGCCGCATAAGTCTCTGCGACTCGATCGGGCGACAAGAAGAATATAGCATCCGCAAAGATCAGTCTCCCATCTCGCATGACCAGCCGCTCCTAGGTCAACGGTGACATAATTTTTTTTCAAGCAGTTTGGCCAGCTCGCTCATCTCAGCGTGTCTCCTTTTCGGTGGCGGCCGGTATATAATCGCCAGATCAGCGCTCCTTGCCCCAAGCCATTCAAGGCCATCCCTGCAATCATGGCCACTCCTATTCCCGATATTTTCATGGTCGGCAGAAGCAGGAAGGCCAGCCCGACTGTAACCAATGCATTTACCAATGAAATCACGGCCTGCGATCCTACCCATTCAATCCCGGTAAAGAAAGCTGCCACAGGGGTGATCGAAGCATTAACGAATACATAGCAGGCTAATAGAACCACCAGCAAAGGAGGAGGCACCATTGCGTTGCCCACCCACCGATCAATCAGCGGCGTGGCGATCAGGGCCACAGGCAGCACAAGGATCAGCGCAGCGCCAACGGAGCTAACCACGGACCGCCGGAGCGTCTTCCAAATCCAGGGCCAGTCATTCCTGGCTTTGGCTTCGCCGTAAGCCGCAACTAAGGGATAAGAAAAAAAACCAATAAATGTTAGTGGCAGGGCTAGTATCCGCCCCGCCACGTTAAAGACGCCGACTTGTTGCGGGCCAAGTGTCTGGGTGATCAGTATTGGCTGGCTCTGAAACATGCCAATGCCAGCAATTTGCTGAATAAGGTATTTCCAGCCCAGGTTTGCTAGGCGCTTGAGATACTTGAAAGAGTACAATGAAAGGCTGGGACGAATATCAGTGTGGCGTACATAAAACAAGTAACCGCCGCTGAGTATGAGCACTAGCAATCGCGAACCCGAAAGCGCCAACACGAGCAAGGGGAGGCCGCCCCTGAAGCGCACCACGACTAGTAACGATAGTAGCGAAACCAGGTTGGCAGCCGTGGTCCAAGCACTGCCGATGTATCCTTCTTGGTAGCTGGAATATATTGCGTTCAACAAGCTGGTTGGAAACATCAGGGCAAAAATGAGAAAGGCCAGCTCCACAGCGAGAGTCAGCTCTGACGGGTCGATGATGCCGCTGGTGTTGAAGACGGCAGCCCATGGCACATACGAGTAACTAACAAAGAATAGGAGCGTCAAGGTACCCGCAATGCCACAAAGCGTAATCAAAGCGGTAGAAACCAATGACCGCGCAGCCTCCATGTCGTCCCGCCCGCGGGCCTCAGCAAGCACATTGATCAAGGCCGTGCTACCGAATCCCATATCGGTGATTGCCAGCCAAGTTAGCAGGCTGCTAATGGTAAGCCATACCCCGTAGCGCTCGGGCCCCAAATACTTGACGGTCAGGGGTATTGAAATGAGCGACACCAGTGTGGCGACCCCGGTAGCACCAGCCATCGCCGCGCCTGACAGGGCAACACGTCGCAAGCGGTCACTTCCGCGGGCTTCCGGCGTGTCTATAGCACCTGGGCGCTCGCGAATGAGTTGCCATACGCTGTGCATGCGCGCCAGTGCAACCCCCAAGCGCCCCTGGACAGCGATTGCCGTCCCCCGAGATACTCCATGCCAGCGGTTCATGAAAAAATCACCTGCGCCCCGGGGGCGTTGATCTTCACGATCAGGCAATGCTGGTCACTGAAAGCCTTTGCCAAGTCGGGATGTAATTCCGGGGGTGCAAAGAAGAGCAAAAAACCACCTCCGCCAGCCCCAAGCAGTTTCCCACCCAACGCGCCCGCCTCACGACCTCGCTGATACATCCGATCAATTTCGTCATTCGAAACGCTGTTGCCAAGGCTTTTCTTTACCTGCCATGCCTGATGCAACAACTCGCCGAAGTGCGACAGGGGCTTGCTGCCGACGAGGATATCCCATCCCCGATCTACCATCCGGCGCATCTTCTGCAGCGCAGCCACATTATCTGATACCTTGGCAAGTTGTTGGACCACCACTTCTGCTGCCTTGCGCCGGATGCCGGTAAACACAATGAATAGGTGTTGTTCAAAGAAGCGCAGGCGTTCCGAACTCATCGGCAACCGGTGCACGACGATGTCCTCCTCGGTTCTAAATTCGATCAGATTGAACCCACCAAGGGCCGCCAGCGTTTGATCTTGACAACCGACGTTATCTTTAAGCAGATGACGCTCCACGTGAATGGCCTCATACGCCAGCTGGAGCGGTGTCAGAAATTCGCCCTTGAAGCTGTGCAGGGCCTGTAGCAGGGAGACAGTAAATGCCGAAGAAGAGCCCAACCCCGTAAAAGCGGGCAAGTCGGCGATATTGTGCAACTCAATATCGCGCTCCAAACCACAGAGGCGCAGACATTCTCGGTAAACATTGTGCTCAATCTCGTCCAACTGTTTGACCAACTCGACCTTGCGATAGGATACGCGCACCGCATAATCAAACAGACAACTCAAGAAAGAGCTGGCAGTGACATATGAATACTTATCAATTGCCGTGGCGAGCACCGCTCCGCCATGATTCAAAAAGTACTCGGGATAGTCTGTCCCACCGCCCAAAAAACTAATACGCAATGGTGCACGCGAGATAATCATAGCTATAACGAATGAACTGCGAAGCGCTTATACATTCGAGTATTGGGCGTTACGCAAAATGGTGTACGTCTTGATCAATTCAGTAATTCCCCTTTGGAGCGGCCATTCGGGACTGAAACCCGTTGCATACAACCGCGCGTTTGAAACGATGTAATCTCGTTTATCTGGGTCTTCGCCAATCGGCGCCTCGATATACACGAATCTGGGCAATTGCTTTTTGATCTCGGCGCATAACTCTAACTTGGAAAGATTCGCATCGTCCAATCCGACGTTGTAGGCCTTACCTTTCATCGCCTCAAAATTTTCCAAAGCATGCAAAAATACCCGGGCCACATCGCGAATGTGGATATAGTTCCGTTTGAAATGCCCCTCAAAGACCACCACCGCACGGTCCATCACAGCACGATAAACAAAGTCGTTGACCAGCAAGTCCATCCGCATCCGGGGCGACGCACCAAACACGGTTGCCAATCGGAAGCTGATCGAGTTTTCTCGCTCAAGAACAGATCTTTCCGCTTCCACCTTGGTCACACCGTATAGCGAGATGGGATGCAGAGGCGTCTCCTCGGTGCAGAATTTACCGGCTTTGCCGATCCCGTAACCGCTGTTGGTGGTGGGATAGATGACTCGTTGATCTTTGCTCGCCAGACGACAAAGCATTTGGACTGCATCTTGGTTTGTCGTTTGCGCCGCCACCTTGTCCCGATCGCATATCGGCGCACCAACCAGCGCCGCCAGCGGAATAATCACATCGACTTTTTCAACCAGGGGCCTGACCACCTTCTCGTCTCGGCAATCGCCACGAATCACCTGGAATTGTTCATACTGGCAACAGTCCATTAGACTGTTCTGGCGAAACAGGAAACCATCCAGTACAGTAACCGCATGACCCTGCGCCAAAAGTGTAGGTGCTAACACCGACCCCAGATAGCCGGCCCCGCCAGTAATCAGAATCTTCATGGATTATCCCCCTTGCGCGAACAAAATTTGTTCCCTCATATCGCAAAGAATATGCTCTACACTTAGCAACGTCTCTTGTCTGTATTCAACAGACGCTCAATCACGGCAGCCGCGTTTGCTAGATCATCTACGACATAGTCCCCAGTGACCGCCATCTGCGCCGCAGCCAGCGCCGCGACCTGCGCGCCATACCCCGTGCGAACCAGTAACGTAGTCGCGCCCACCTGTTGTCCCAGTTCAATATCAATGACCTTATCGCCGATCACAAAAGCCTCGGCAGGCTTGAACTGATGTTCTCGCGCAGCCTTTTCCAGCAGTTCCGGCTGCGGTTTGCGGCAAGTGCACCCCTCACTCGGGTGGTGGGGACAAACATAGATGCCGTCCAGTTGAATGCCCTCAGCAGCGAGTAATGCACACAGCCTCTGGTGAATGAGGTCAAGGCCTGCCCGATCAAAGTAGCCCCGGCCAACGCCAGACTGGTTCGTAATTACAACCAATCCCAGCCCCAGTTTTCTCAAATGACGTAAACCGCACACGGCTCCAGGAAGCAGTTCGAGCTGCTCTGGGGCTGACAGGTATTCTCGCTCTATATTGATGGTGCCATCTCGGTCAAGCACCACAAAGCGCCGCTGGCTCATCTTCTATCCAGGGCAAACAGTGCGTCCGCTTGGGCATACGATTCCGGTGTGCCGATATCCAGAAAACGCCCCCGGCTCTGATAGCCATACAGCCGCTGCCCGACCCAACCAGGAAAGACCTCGTGTTCGAGTGACACGGCGCGTCCCGGTAGAATAGCGCGCACCATTTCTGAATCGAACACATAGATTCCCGCATTTACCCAGCCCGCCCCTACCGTGCTTCCTTTCTCCTCAAAGCCGCTGATTGTCCCGTCGGCGGAGAGCGAGACACGACCATAGCGTGCCGTGTCGGACTTGGGTGTCAAAACCAACGTGGCATTGGCTTGGCGTGCATGGTGCCACACCCACAAGTCCGTCAAGTTCACCTCACAGAACGAGTCGCCATTCATCGCAATAAACGTCTCAGATGCAATCAGCGGCCAGGCTAGGCGCAACGCGCCCCCAGTGCCAAGCAGAGTTGTCTCTTGAGAATAGGCTAGGCACATTCCGGCATACGTTTCGCCAAAAGCGGCTTGAACCTGCTCACCGCGATAGCCCACGCACAAAATGGTGTGCGTAATGCCCGCTGCCGCAATCTGATCCAGCAGGTATGCCAGGAACGGTTTGCCGCAGACTGCTGCCAGCACCTTAGGGCGGTCGGCAACGACCGATTGTAAGCGTGTTCCCTTGCCACCAACTAATATTACTGCTTCGTTCAGTTCTTTCATCAAATTTGACGGTATGTTTGAACTCAAAGTATCTTGGCCAGTTGCTATCTCGTGCTAACCGCTCCGCCCTCTCTGGATCAGATACCATTCAACTGTCTTCCGCAATCCATCTTCAAACGTCGTCTGCGACACAAACCCAAATCGTTCTTTTGCGCGGCTGGTATCGAGCTTGCGACGCGGTTGTCCATTCGGTTTGGCTGGGTCAAATACGATCTTGCCGGTAAAGCCAGTCAGGCGCGCGATCAATTCCACCAGGTCCTTGATGCTGATTTCAAAAGCGCTGCCCAGGTTCACCGGCTCGCTGTCATTATACCGCTCGGCCGCCAGTACAATACCTTCGGCGGCATCTTCGACGTATAGAAATTCTCGGGTCGGTGTGCCATCACCCCACACGACGATATGATCGTCTCCGGCTTGTTTCGCATCCACGCACTTTTTGATCAGCGCAGGGATAACGTGACTGCTCTTTGGGTTAAAATTGTCTCCCGGGCCATAAAGATTGACTGGCATCAAAAAGATGCTATTAAAGCCATACTGCTGGCGATACGCTTGTGATTGGACAAGTAATATTTTTTTCGCTAGCCCGTAGGGCGCATTTGTTTCTTCGGGATAACCATTCCATAGATTTTCTTCTTTGAATGGGATGGGCGTAAATTTCGGATAACAACAAATAGTGCCGAGCATAACAAATTTTTCTATCCCTCTTGAATAAGCCTCATGCATAAGCTGTATGCCCATGATCGCGTTGTCGTAGAAGAAGCGGCCCGGGTTGTCCCGGTTGGCCCCGATGCCTCCGACGACAGCGGCAAGATGTATTACAATATCTGGCCTTTGATCGTCGAACATACGGCGGATACTGCCGAGATCGCGCAGATCATATTCGGGGAGATCTGCGATAAAGACATTTTCGCAACCACGGTTTTCCCGAAGTCTGCGAACGAGGTGTCCCCCGAGAAAACCCCGGCCTCCAGTAACGGTAATTCGCTTCGTTTTAAGATCGATCATAGTCTTTCACCCAACCAAGGTTTTTTCGGGCTAGAATCTTGCGCCCCTCACCGGGAGAGGCAAGACCCTCGGCCTCAAGGTCATAATCAATCATAATTCGAACGATCTCTTGGAATGTAACACGCGCTTGCCAGCCCAGTTTCGTTCGGGCTTTAGAAGCGTCCGAGTGGAGATATTCCACTTCCGTAGGCCGATAGTATTTCGGATCGATTTTGACGTATTCCTCCCAGTCCAAGCCAGCATAGGAGAAAGATTCGTCCATAAATTCCCGGACGGAATGGGATTCTCCCGTTCCAATGACATAATCGTCCGGAGTGTCCTGCTGGAGAATCAGCCACATCGCTTCGACATATTCGGGGGCGAAGCCCCAGTCCCGCTTAGCTTCAAGATTTCCAAGATAGAGGAATTTTTCCTTACCCGATTTGATACGGGCAAGGGTGCGGGTGATTTTCCGGGTGACAAAGGTTTCGCCACGGCGGGGGGATTCGTGGTTGAAAAGAATCCCGTTGCAAGCGAAAAGATTGTAGCCTTCCCGATAGTTGCGGGCCATCCAGTAGGCATAAACCTTGGCGGCGGCGTAAGGGCTCCGGGGATGGAAGGGCGTGGATTCGCTTTGCGGAGGGGTGGCGGCCCCGAACATTTCACTACTTGAAGCTTGGTAGAAGCGAGCGGCGACACCGGAGCGGCGGAGAGCTTCGAGAATGCGAGTCGTCCCGAGGCCCGTGATGTTGCTCGTGTACTCAGGGAGGTCGAAACTCACTCGGACGTGGCTCTGGGCGCCAAGATGATAAATCTCATCAGGCTTGACATTGTAGATCAGGTCGGTCAACTGTTCAGAGTCCGCAAGATCGCCATAATGAAGAAAGAATCGGACATTAGGTTGATGAGTATCTTGATAAAGATGATCTATTCGACTGCGATTCAGACTGCTAGACCGGCGGATGATACCGTGGATTTCGTAGCCCTTGGACAACAGAAAGTCGGCCAGGTAGGAGCCGTCCTGGCCCGTGATTCCGGTGATGAGCGCTTTTTTCATAGGACTATTTTAAGACATCAATTCAGATATTATGAAAGAATTGATACGCTACCGCCTTCATATTAGAATACATAAATTGTTCCACAAAAAAAATTCTATTTAGTTTAATGTTTAATGTCAAATTGGCTCGCGGTTGGATCATGAAAGAAAAAAATCTATTCAAGTGACTATATCCGTTCTAGGGTTGAAGCGGCTGCTTTTTTTGTATCTTTAATCCGCGCGTGAACGAATTCAGGATATAGGAAATCACCGGTTTAAGCTCTTTGTACGGCTGGTCGCGCCGGAACATCAGCGAATAAATGCCTATCGTCGCCCCGGCAAAGAGAAGTCCCTTCAGAGCCAGGTCCAAGATGCCCCACCATATTTGCTGGTCGACTGTCGGCAGGGCGGGATAATTTTTGAGACTCCAGTGTGAACAAGCGACAATGATCCCCATCACCAGGGTGGAGGAGAGGACCGTCTTAAATACGAGAGCAAAGGCGCTTTTCAATTTTCCATAGATCTGTTTGAGAGAAACACCGAGGATGAGGATGGATATGAATAAAAAGCTGACAGCGCAGGATACGGCCACGCCCGGAAGACCATACCCGAGCTTGATCGCCAGAATGTCCAGAACGGCGTTAAGTCCGAGCCCACCGAGGACTATGCCGAGCCATTTGAATAGCTGGCCCGTTACGTTCAGGTAGTAAGTGAAGAATGTCCTCGAAATATAAACCAAGTATCCAAAACCTAGGATGGCCATCAAAGGAAGGCTATCCACATATTTGGTCAGGATGGTTCTGATGATGAACATGTAAAACAGGATGGCGCAACCTAAAATGACGCCGTTGAGCATCAGATAGCTGACCAGAAGGCTTTCAGCGTATTTTTTGTAATGGCTTTTAACGGCGGTCCCGTACTTTCCTCCCTCCACTAGGATCTTGCGATAGACGGTCATATTGATGGCCTGGGAGAACGGCTCGGCCGTGCCCATCGTGTTCAGGGCCATGGAATACACTCCGACGGTCCTGGTGGCGGTCATGGCCGTCAGGACAATGATATCGATATTCCAGAAGAAGCTCTCCGATAGTTTATTGACGAACAGGACGAAACCTGTTTTCAACAGCTGGAGGGTCTTTTTGACCTCGATTTGGAAATGGAAGCTGGGCTTTTTTAGACAGATGAGATAATAGGTCGAGGCAATGATATCCGTCAAAAAAAGAGCAAAAAGCGCGCCTTTAAGTTTGAAAAAGATGACGGCGGGAATGTTGAAAGCCGGGGTGATAAACTTCAGCATAAGGTCCGACTTTCCGATGATCATGAATTTCCCTTCCGCCTTGATATAGGCTTCCAGAAAAGACATCGACCTATTGGCCAGGACGACGAGCGTCACCAAAATAAGCACGGGAAGATCCAGAACGCCCTTGAACGTCACGCCGGCGAGGAAAAGGATCCAGAGCAAGACGATGGCGAATGCGCTCAAGATCGAAAAACTCGTAAAGATCGTATTCTTGATGAGCGCAACTTCTTTTTCGTCGCCCCGGCCATAGGCGATGGGGACATCCCGGTACAAGCTTTGGAGAAGCCCGAGCTGAAGCATCCCGCTGTATTGAATGATGAGATTGGCGATCGCCAGTGCGCCGAAAAGGGCCGGCTCCAAGAATTTCGCGGTCACGATGGCGCTGGGGATGGCGAGAATGCGGCCGATCAGGGCGGACAGGGACATCAAGCCCGTCAGCTTGACGGCCTCTTTTCTCTGGGAGCTCATGCCGCCGGCCGGTGCGGCGTTCTCTTCAGGCACGCGCTTCTCCCAAGACACAGAGGACAGCGGCGATATTTTTTCCGGCCGTCCCCTTATGAGGCCCAGCCTCCTGTTCGATGAGCGCCTCTCTCTTCTTTTTATCCAGAGAGCGATCCTGGAGGTAGGCGTTGATCGCGGCGATCATCTCTTCCGGCGTCGAACAGAGGCGGGTTGCGCCGGAGGCTACGATCCTCTGGTTGTGGGTTTGATGGAGGTCGATATCGATGCTCTGGCGGAGCTTTTTCCGACGTTCGGGGTCCCCTTCGAAGACGACGTTCACCAGAGGCACGTCGAGGATCGCGGCTTCGATATTGACCGTTGAGAACATGTTCACGAGCACATCCGTGTGCTTCAAGATCGAAGCGAGCTTGACCTGCTCGGACTCCGGCATGTCCATGGTCAAACGGTCGGAGAGGATCTCGGGCCGATCGATCCTGACCAAGGGATGATCGCTCTCGAGCCGGCTGAACTCATCGAGAAGATATTCGTGCTCCCTGGTTTTGCTTTTTTTGACGACGTAATGCAGGGGGTGGAGTCTGACCAGAAGCTGGGCGGGCGGACCGATCCTCCCGTCGCGGATGGCTTCGGCGATGAGTCGAACGATATCGGCGTTCCATGGGTAGCTCGTCGGCGATTTCGTGGCGAGGAAAATGAGCTTTCTGTTGGGGTTAAGCTTCAACAGAGCGAAGAGCCGTTCCTTCGACAGAAACATCTCCGGCTTGTAGTAAATGTCGAAATGGGCGATGCCTCCGACGGTAATCCGGCCGGGTGGGATGTCATGATACCGGACAAGCTCGTCTTTCATGATCTCGGTCCAGACGATCGCATGATCGGGGATGACGCCGCCCAGGCCTTTCCCG
>Ga0315282_10008608_pt1 | contig 16472 bp, 10 predicted proteins | sample YL17G07_20_MG_FD_203693 | JGI IMG/M metagenome (GOLD analysis project Ga0315282, IMG submission 203693) | Sediment microbial communities from Yellowstone Lake, YNP, Wyoming, USA - YL17G07_20 | ecosystem: Environmental > Aquatic > Freshwater > Lake > Sediment | place: USA: Wyoming | collected...
GCAGGGCCGCCACCGGCGATGATCAGATCATGCTCCCCAATTTCCATAACTTCTCTCCCGATCCCTTCCCTTTCCGGAATTAAAATATCACAGGTGGACCGATAAGAGAAGGAGAATTAAGGCTTGTTTCCTGGATAAGATTTGTTATATTTATTACTACAGTGGCACTTTTCATCTTTATCATATTGTCGTTCCCGGTAAGAGCGGCTTCCAGCCGTGATGGCCTGTCCCAGCAAGGTGCCGCTCCTACAGAGGCAATGAACAAAAATGGCAGTATGATATTATAATAACAACAAATTCATTCAACTTTATGGACCGACTGAACATCGCTTTTCTCTGGCACATGCATCAGCCCTATTATCCTGACCCCCTGAGCGGTCAGTACACCTTGCCCTGGGTGCGCCTCCATGCCTGCAAAGGGTACTATGACATGATTTCCCTGCTGGAGGATTATCCGGCTATTCGACAGACTTTCAACCTGGTCCCCTCCCTGTTGCGTCAGCTGGACGAATACGCCCGCGGCGAAGCCCGGGATATCTTTCTTGACCACACCCGCAAACCGGCAAAAGAACTCTCCCCGGAAGAAAAAAAATTCATTCTAAGCAATTTTTTCATGGGTAACTGGGAGACCATGGTCAAACCCCATCCGCAGTACTGGGCTCTCTTGCAAAAGCGGGGGACGAAGGCACCCGAATATCGTCTGGAAGAACTCCTGCACCATTTCACCCCCCAGGATTTCTGCGACCTCCAGGTCTGGTTCAACCTTTCCTGGTTCGGCTTCCGGGCCCGTGAGAAAAAGGCCAGCGTGCGGGAACTTCTGGCCAAAGGAAGGCTCTTCTCTGAATCGGACAAGGCCCTTCTGCTCCAGGCTCAGGAGGAAATCATCCGCGAGGTCATGCCCCTCTACCAGGCTGCCCGGTCTCGAGGCCAGGTGGAGATCACCATCAGCCCTTTCTACCACCCCATCCTTCCCCTTTTGATCGATTCGTCCCATGCCTCCCGGGCCATGCCTCAGGCCTCTTTGCCCCGCCCCTTCGCCTACCCCGAGGATGCCGAGGCCCAGATTTTTAAAGCCGTGGCCTATTACCGGGATCTCTTCGGAGACCCGCCGTCGGGAATGTGGCCTTCCGAAGGTTCGGTCTCCCCGGAATTAATTCCCATCGTCCAGAAAGCAGGAATTCGCTGGATGGCCTCCGATGAGGGGATCCTGTTCAGGTCCCTGCCCAGCGTAGACGGCCGTGGCCGTCTCTATCAACCCTTCCGGGTTCGCTACGGGGATGCGGAAGCGTTCATGGTTTTCCGGGATCACAATCTTTCTGACCTTATTGGTTTTACCTACGGAAAGAACCTTCCGCAGGCTTCTGTGGATGACCTGATGACCCACCTGAGGAACATCGCCAAATCTCTCCCGGGAAAGCTGGACAACCGGCTGGTCCTGATTGCCCTGGACGGAGAAAATCCCTGGGAATATTATGCTGACAGCGGCCGGGAATTTCTCTGCGGACTCTACGAGAAGTTGTCTCTTGAACCCGGTTTTCGAACCGTAAGAATCGGTGAATTTTTGGAAGCCAACCCGCCGGAGGAAACTCTGCAAACCCTTTTCACGGGGTCCTGGATCGATCAAAATTTTCGCATCTGGATCGGCTCCCCCGAAGATAACCAGGCCTGGGACTGTCTGAGAAGGACAAGGACGTTTTTGCAGGAAGCCTTACGAAACGCCGAAAGCCTGCCCGAGGAAAAAAAATCCTTAGCCTGGGAAGAAATCTATGTCGCTGAGGGCAGCGATTGGTTCTGGTGGTTTGGAGAGGACTTTACCAGCGACAATGATTCAGAATTCGACCGCCTCTTCCGCACGCACTTAGGGAATGTACATCTTCTCCTTGGGGCTGAGATTCCCGACTACCTCAAAGCTCCCATTGCCCTGCCCCGCGAGGTCAAACCCACAGTAGAGCCATTGGGCTTGATCTCTCCGGTCATCGACGGCCGGATCACCCATTTCTACGAATGGCAGGATGCAGGGTACTTCGGGGCCAGACCCTTCCGGGGCTCCATGTACCGGGCCGAAGGGTTTGTTTCCGGCCTTTACTTTGGCTTCGACCTGGAACGAATTTATTTCCGCGTCGACCCCATCCTGAAAAATCAAAACCACCTCGAGGGGCTGCAATTCCACCTGCATTTCTTGGCGCCGCGGGCTTACCAGATTGTCTTCCCGGTGAAAGCCCCGGAAGGAGAGGAGCCGTTCTTTACTCTGTATTGCCAGGCGGAAGCAGGTTACCAGCCCCGGGGACGATGGCCGACTATCCATTACCGGGAAATTATCGAACTGGCCATTCCCTTCGGGGAACTGGGCTTCTGGCCCAGGGATAAGGTCGAATTCGTCCTGCGAGTGCAAAAAGGGGATTTGGAAGTCGAACGTTACCCCCGCAGCGGTTATCTCTCTCTCGTCATCCCGGACCAAGACTTTGAATCGAGCATGTGGCGAGTCTAATGGAACACGAACAGGGGCGCGGATGAAAACGATCAACCTCCTCTTCGCCGTCCACAGCCATCAACCGGCGGCCAATTTCGAACACGTCTTCCGCAAGGCATGGGAGGTTTGTTACGACCCTTTTCTCCAGGTGCTGGAGCGACACCCCTGCTTTCGCCTTTCCTTGCATTACAGCGGACCTCTTCTGGAATGGCTGGAAAAAAACCAACCCGATTTTTTCCTGCGGCTGAGCCATCTCATAGAACGGGGTCAGGTCGAACTCCTCGGCGGAGGCTTTTACGAGCCGCTGCTCCCGTTCATCCCTGAAAGGGACGCGGTGGGCCAGATCAATCTTCTCAGCGAATATCTCAGCGAGAAATGGAATGCCCGGCCCCGGGGATTCTGGCTTGCCGAAAGAGTCTGGAATGGGGCCCTGCCCAAAATCGTCGCTCCCACCGGCCTGCAATATACCATTGTGGATGAATCGCACTTCCGCTTTGCCGGCCTGGCGGATGAAGACATGTTCGGGTACTATGTCGTCGAGCACGAGGGATTCGTGCTGCGCGTCTTTCCCATCAACAAGCGCCTGCGCTACGCCATACCTTTCCGCGGGGCTGAGGAGACGATCGAGATCCTGCGTTTCTTAGCCACAGATTCTGGAACTCTGGCCGTGACCTATGCCGATGACGGAGAGAAGTTCGGTCTCTGGCCGGGGACCTACCGCTGGGTTTTCGAGGAAAGATGGCTAGAAAAATTTATTACCTTGATCGAGAAGAACCTGGACTGGGTTCACCTGCTCACGTTCAGTGAATACCTGAAAAAAGTTCCCCCGCAAGGAAGGGCCTACCTTCCCCCCGCCTCCTACGAAGAAATGATGGAATGGGCGCTTCTTCCGCACCTGGCCATCGGCTATGAGGACATCCTCCAGGAATTGAAGGAGGAGGGGCGGTATGAAAAGTACCGGCCTTACTTGCGAGGGGGTTCCTGGGATAATTTCCTGGTCAAGTACCCCGAGAGCAATCACATGCATAAAAAGATGCTCTACGTGAGTGAGAAAGTCCACAGAGCGCTGAAAGGGTTTTCTCCCCCCCGGGGGAAAAAGAGGCTTTCTCTTCCCCCTGCTCGACGGGCCCTCTTCAGGGGGCAGACCAATTGCGCTTACTGGCACGGCCTCTTTGGCGGTCTTTACCTGAACTACCTGCGCCATGGAGTGTATCAAAATCTTATTGCCGCCGAGCGCCAGGCAGAAGAACTTGAACGGGGGTCTGAAAAATACCTGAGCTTTGAAGTTTTCGATTTTGACAAAGACCTGCAACCGGAAATCATAGTGACCAGCCAGGACCTGGGAGCCATCCTCAAGCCGGATTATGGAGGTTCGCTGGTCGAGCTGGATTACCGGCCCAGGGAATTCAATCTCACCAACGTCCTCACCCGCAGGCCGGAGGCCTACCATCGCAGGTTGAAAAAGGCTTCTTCCGGGCCTTTGCCCGCAACCTCCCGGCCCCTCTCCATCCACGAACTCATGCGAAGCAAAGAAGAAGGGCTGGAAGAGGCCTTGATGTATGATTGGTACTCCCGCTACTCATTCCTGGACCACTTTTTTGACGAAAACACCACCTTTGACCAGTTCCGCCGCTGCCAGTACCCGGAAATAGGGGATTTCATTAATCAGCCGTATGAACTGCTGGGAGTGGAATTCCTGGATAAAAAAAAGCGATTGCGCGTGGTGCTGCAGCGGAACGGAGGGCTGTGGAAGAGAGAAAGGAAAATAACCCTGGAAACCCGGAAGAGCTTTCTTTTTAACAGAGAAGGGGCCAGGATGCAGGTCGTCTACGAAATCGCCAATCTCAGCCCCGAAGAAGTCAATTTATGGTTCGGGGTAGAAGTGAATCTGACGTTGCTCGCCGGGGATGACCCGCAGCGGTATTTTATATTTCCCGGCCGGAAGCTCGAGGACCGCCGCTTGATCAGCAGCGGGGTTATTCCGGAGGTGGAAAGCGTGGGGCTGCGCGATGAATTCTTAGGATTCGAAATGGTCCTGCGGGTAGAGCCGCCCAGTCAACTCTGGCGCTTTCCCCTGGAGACAGTTTCACAATCGGAAAGCGGGTTAGAAAAAACCTTTCAAGGAACAACGCTTCTTTTTCACTGGCGCTTCTCCCTCAAGCCTGGACAGAAGAAACAGCTGCCCATTCATCTTTCATGCGAAGGGATCTGAATGGATGGAGCCTCCTCCCCTTTCCCGTTCGCTGGAGCGTTTGACTGAGCCCAGGCCGAGCTCTCCCGGGGAAGCCCTCCCCGCCCGGGGGAGACTGGGTCACAATTTCGATCGCGCCTGGAAGGCGCTCCGATAAAAATCGGGTTAATGTTATTTTGGAATTACTATAATCGTGAAGAACGCCAGGGCAAGGAAAAAACATGGAATCGGGAGATGATTGAATGTCCGAGTTGCGTAAAGACCCCATCACGGGCCGCTGGGTGATCATTTCCACGGAAAGAGGAAGAAGGCCATCGGATTTCGGGATCGAAAAAGCAAGAGCCAAGGGAGGATTCTGTCCTTTTTGTTCGGGGAATGAAGACAAGACCCCACCGGAAATCCTGGCCTACCGACAAGAGGGAAGCAAACCCAATGGCCCGGGATGGCGCCTTCGCGTCGTTGCCAATAAGTTTCCCGTTTTGCGGGTGGAAGGGGATTTGAATAAAGAGGGGGTGGGGCTTTACGATAGGATGGCCGGCATTGGCGCCCATGAGGTGATCATCGAATCCCCGGACCATGAAGACACCCTCTCAACCCTTCCGCCGAAACACTTCGAAGAAGTCCTCTGGGCCTACCGGGAGCGCATGCTTGACTTGCGCAAGGACTTTCGACTACGCTATGGCATGATCTTCAAGAACCATGGGGAGACAGCCGGGGCTACCCTGGAGCATTCCCACTCCCAGCTGATTGCCCTGCCCGTCATCCCCCATCTGGTGATGGAAGAGATGTCCGGGTCGAGGGATTATTACCATTACAAAGAGCGCTGCATCTTTTGCGACATTGTGCATCAGGAGATCCACGAGGGGGAGAGAGTGGTTCTGGAAAACCAGGAATTTTTGGCTATCACCCCTTTTGCTTCCTTCTCCCCTTTTGAATGCTGGATTCTTCCCAAGCGCCATGACTGCTCCTTCGAGGAGAGCCAGGCCAGCATGATACAACCTCTGGCCGCCATCTTTTCCGAAGCCTTAAAGCGCCTGGAGAGGGCTCTAAACTGGCCTCCCTACAACTTTATTCTGCACACGGCCCCTTTTGCGGAAAGAAAACTGGAGTATTACCACTGGCATTTCGAGATTATCCCCAAGCTCACCAGGGTGGCCGGATTCGAGTGGGGATCGGGTTTCTTCGTCAACCCTACGCCGCCGGAACAGGCGGCCAAGTTTCTCAGGGAAATGGAGGGGTTTTAGGTAACCGATGAACATCCTCTTCGCATCCTCGGAAGCCGTTCCTTTCGCCAAGACCGGGGGTCTGGCCGACGTTTCGGGGGCACTCTGCAGAACCCTGGCCCGAATGGGCCATGAGGTCAGCCTCATCCTCCCCAAATATCGCGGGGCAGAGAGAAGGGGCATTCCCCTTATAAAGACCGGGGTCCTATTGCAGGTGCCCATCTCCCAGCGGGTCGAGAATGCCGAAGTCTATCAGGCGGAACCGGCCCCAAACTTTCACGCTTTCTTCATCCGCAAGGACTCCTATTACGACCGCGACCATCTCTACGGAACTCCCAGCGGCGACTTCGAGGATAACGCCGAACGTTTCACCTTCTTCTCTCGCTCGCTCCTGGAGGCGGCTGTCGCCCTTAATCTGAAGCCGGACATTATCCATTGCAATGACTGGCAGACCGGCCTCAGTCCTGTCTACCTCAAGACTCTCTATCGTGAGGTTCCCTCCCTGAAACAGGTGGGTTCTGTCTTTACGGTCCACAATATGGCCTATCAAGGGCTATTCAGGCACTACGACATGGACCTGACGAACCTCGGCTGGGAGCTTTTCACCCCCCGGGCTCTGGAATTCTACGGCAAAATAAATTTCCTCAAGGGCGGGATCGTGTTTGCCGACGCTGTCACCACCGTCAGCCGGAAATACATGGAAGAGATCCAGACGCCGGAATTTGGATATGGGTTGGAGGGAATGCTGCGGGAACGCAGGGACGACCTTTACGGTATCCTCAATGGGGCAGAATACGAGGAATGGTCTCCTTCGAAGGACTTTTTCATCAAACAAAGATACGATCCCTCCAACCTGCAGGGGAAACGGGTTTGCAAGGCCGACCTGCAGCGGGAATACGGCTTGACAATAAAAGAGGACATCCCCCTCCTCGGGATTATCTCCCGTCTGGCAGATCAGAAAGGTTTTGACCTCATCGCCGCCATTATGGAAGAGATGATGGCCCTGGGTCTTCAATTCGTCCTCCTGGGTACGGGAGAGGAAAAATACCACTTGATCTTTGAGAAAATCGGGAAGAAGTATCCTAACCAGGCGGGTATCAGGATCGCTTACGACAACGCCCTGGCCCATAGGATCGAAGCAGGATCGGATATGTTCCTTATGCCTTCCCGTTACGAACCCTGCGGATTAAACCAGATCTACAGCCTCAAGTATGGAACCGTGCCTATTGTCCGGGCTACAGGGGGTCTGGACGATACCATCCAGGAGTTTAATCTCCTGACCGGGGAGGGGAATGGGTTTAAGTTTGGGGATTATTCGGCCTCCTGCCTGTTAGAAACGATCCGGCGAGCCTTGCAGGTGTATCGCCAGAGAGAGGTCTGGCAGAAGCTCATGATCCGGGGGATGTCCGCGGACTTTTCCTGGGAACAATCTGCCAAGGTTTATCTGAAAGTGTACCAGGATACCCTGACAAAGAAAAAAAACAGGGGTCAGTAGAGCATGAACGCCTGGGAAATTCTATCCAAGGTCATTGCCCTCTCCAATGCCTCCGTGGATGTTGATCGCCGGTTGACAAACCTGGTCGACACGCTGGCTCCAATGTTGTCTGCCTCCTTATGCGCCTTATTTCTCTGGGACACCCAAAAGGTCCGGCTTTCCCTGAAGTTCAGCAACCACTGGCACCCTGCCCTTCCGGCCGGCTGGAGCGTGCCCCTGGATGAAGGGCCCATGGGAGTCTGCGTCTCCCAAAAGATCCCGGTAGTCATCCCGGACGCTTCGCAGCTCTCCCTTTGGGATCCTCGCCCCCCGGCAGACCTGGCCTCCTTCAACTTTCTGGCTTTCTTCCCCATCGTCGATGACATTTTTTCTTACGGTGTACTCGCTCTCTTGGGAGAACAGCCCCGGCAACTCTCTGAAGAAGAATGCTCCATTCTATCGCTGATCTGTCGTCAGCTCGCCGGAACCATTCGCAGCGCCCAGTTTGCCGTGCAGGCGAAAAAAAGGATTGCCGAGTTGAGCACTCTCCATGCGATCGGGACGGCCATAAGCTCAATCTCTGACCTGGGGGAATTGCTCAACCGGATTACCCTGAGCAGCAGCAAAATCCTGCAGGCAGACGGCTGCATTCTCCGCCTCCTCGACGAAGAAGCAGGCCTGCTGAAAGTCGTCTCTTCCTTCGGCCTGGAGGACGGGGGCAGTCTGCTCAAGCCACTGCACTTGGGGCAGGAGGTTGCCGGGACCGTTGCCCTGACAGGGGAACCGATCCTCCTCCGCGCGGCCAAGGATTCCCCCTATGAGTTTAAGGGGTTCCCCAGAGAAATTTCTTCTGTGCTCTGCGTCCCTCTGATCTTTAAGTCCAGGACCATCGGAACCCTGGCCCTCTTCAGCGCCCATCAAAAGGACTACCACGAAAAAGTCTTCGACGAAGAGGACAGGACCCTCCTCTCCACCATGGCTTCCCAGATCGCCAATGCCATCGAGAATGCCATCATCTTGCAGCGGGCCGAGCTTTTAGCCCGCGATAAGGAACGGGCCGTTCGCGAACTTTCCTTGCTCTATGAAATTTCCCATTCCATGCTTATGACATTCAAGTTAGACCAGCTTCTGCGCATCATCCTCATCTCCGCGACCCTGGGAAATCAAATGGGGTTCGACCGGGCAGCCCTCTTTCTGGTAGACGAAAAGGAGGGGGTCCTGCAGGGGATGCTGGGCGTGGGAGCGGCCGACCGCGACGAGGCGAACCGCTGGCGTCAGAAGATCCAAGAACGCCGGCTCCTCTCGCCGGATTGGGCGCTCTTTGAGGAAATTGAAAATACCCCCTACGACATACGGGTACGCCAAGCCCGTATTCCCCTCAGCGAGGAACGATCCATTCTCCTAAGGACCATCCGGGAAAGGCGCGCCTTCAACGTCGAAGAGGCCACCTCTGACCCGCAGGTTAACCCCCAGATCCTCAGCTGGTTCGGCAGCCAGGCCTTCGCCTCGGTCCCGCTCGTTGCCAAGGAGAAGGCTATTGGCGTCATCGCCGTGGACAACCATCTCACCGGGAGGCCCGTTACAGCTTCCGATATCGGGTTTTTGACCCTGCTGGCCAATCAGGCTGCCCTGGCCATTGAGAACTCCCGCCTTTACGGCAACCTCCAGGAGATCAACGCCCTACTGCTCCAGACCCAGGACCGCCTCATTCAATCCGAAAAGCTGGCGGCTTTAGGAGAGACTGTTGCTTCCATCACCCACGAAATCAAAAACCCCCTGGTTTCCATCGGCGGCTTCGCCCGCCGGCTCGAGCGCAGCATTCACGAGAATTCCCCGGGGAAAAAATATATTCGCATCATTCTTCAGGAGGTCAAACGGCTGGAGGGCATTTTGAATGATACCCTGGCTTTTACCCGTAAGACTTTCATTCCTTCCGGCCGCCATGACATCAATCGTATCATTGAGGACACGTTATCCGTCCTGAACGGTGAACTCTCCGAACGCAATATCTCTTTAGACAAAGACCTGACCGCAGATCTTCCCTCCTTCTTCTGCGACCCTCGGCAGATGAAGCAGGCCATGTTCAACCTCCTGGTGAATTCGCTTCAGGCCATGGAACAGGGTGGAAGGCTGATGGTGAAGACCTGCATCCAGCGCCAGGGCGGAGGAAATGCGCTTCTCGTGGAGGTCAGCGACACGGGCGGCGGCATCCAGCCAGATCATCTGTGCAACATCTTCAATCCCTTCTTCTCCACCAAGGCAACTGGCCTCGGGCTGGGCCTGGCCATTACGCACAAGATCATCACCCAGCATCGAGGGGAAATCGAGGTGATCAACCACCCTGGAGTAGGGGTCACTTTTCTCATTCGTCTACCTTTGCCCGAGCAATAACACGATAAGGAAATACTCCTTTCCCCAGCGAGAACATGGAGAAGGCTGAGGTAAGAAGCAATCGGTCACAGAGAACCCGGAGTCCCCAGAGCCAAATGGAGTGGAAGAATAGATAAAACTCCAGATCACAGGAAAGCTGCTACGGCCGATAATATTACTGACGATCATGCTGAAACAATGCCCACTTGCAGAGAGGAAGGGCTTCGATGACCATTACCAAGGCAGTCGTACCTGCGGCAGGACTGGGAACGAGGTTTTTGCCCGCCACCAAAGCCATCCCTAAAGAGCTCTTGCCCATCGTGGATAAGCCCAGCATCCAGTACATCATCGAAGAGGCTGTGGCTTCGGGAATCCGGGATGTCGTCCTGATCACGGGCCGGGGAAAGACCCCCATCCGCGACCATTTTGATGTTGCTTATGAGCTGGAGGATATTCTGGAAAGGCAGGGAAAGACGGATTTGCTCAGGACCATCCAGGCCATCTCCCAGATGGTTCATCTCATCTCCGTCCGGCAAAAAAATCCCCTGGGTCTGGGCCATGCGGTCCTTTGCGCCAAACAGGTCATCGCCCCCCATCCTTTTGCTGTCCTCCTCCCCGATGACCTGATCGACTCTCCCGTACCATGCACGCGGGCGATGATCGCCCTCTTTGAAATGCACGGGTCTCCGGTGGTCGCCATCCAGAGGGTCCCTGCAGACCAGGCTCACCGCTATGGGATCATTCAGGGAGAAAAAGTTTCCGAGCGCCTCTATCGCATCCAAAACCTGGTGGAAAAACCTGCCCCGGGTGCTGCCCCCTCTGATCTGGCCGTCATCGGCCGCTATATTCTTCCCAGTGAGATCTTTGAGATCTTGGAGCAGCTTCCCCCGGGGAAGCACGGGGAGGTTCAGCTCACCGACGCGCTCATCGCCCTGAAAGAAAGACAGCCGCTTTACGGGTACGAATTCGAGGGGGACCGCTACGATGCCGGGGAAAAACTGGGTTTCCTCCAGGCCAACATCATGTACGCCCTGAAGGACCCTGACCTCGGTCCGCGCTTGCGCCAGTTTCTTCTTTCCCGTGATCTTTTGAGAATGTGTTCATAGCCAGTCCTTTTCCCATGCCGACAGAAAAACGCTTTTGGGAAGTTGCTCTGGGCCTGCCGATCCGTAAGACCTTCACCTACGAGGGCCCTGAGGACCTGGCCTCTTCCGTCGCCCCCGGCAAGAGGGTATTAGTTCCTTTCGGCCGCAGGGTTCTCGTCGGCTACGTGCTCGGGCCTGCGTCAGAGCTCCCTGAAAGAAAGATCCTTCCAGTCCGCCAGGTGCTGGATGGGGAACCCTTGATCCCGGAGAAGTTGCTTGCCTTTCTGGGATGGGTCTCGAGGTACTACATCCAGCCGATCGGCGAGGTCATAAAAACCGCCCTGCCAGCGGGAATCTCCCTGCGTGCAAAAGAGTCATACAGAGTTACCGAGAAAGGCCGGCTCGTTTTGAACTCCCTTCCATCCGGTTCACCGGAGTGTCAAATTCTAAGATCTCTGAGCCGCCGGGGAGGCCAAGCCCCGCTCCCGAAGGTTCCGGCGGAAAAATCTGGGACATCCATCCAGGATACAATCCGGCAAATGATCTCCCAAGGCTTAATCGTCAAAGATGAGGATTTCTGGGAAGAAAAAACCAAGGGAAAAACACTCCTTCTCGCGAGATTTCTCAAAGAAGCAGAAGATGTTTTACTTTCTTCCCGGCAAAAGGAAGTCTTGGATTCTATTGAGAAGGCCGGGGAAATATCTATCGTTGAACTTAAAGAAAAGTATAAAAACATCAAAGATCTACTGAAAAAACTGACACGGAATAATCTCATAGAAATCCTTCCCCGGGAAATATACCGTCAGCCGTCTTGGGAAGGAATCGAAGACTGGATCGATGGCCCGCCTTCTCTCTTGACAGAGAATCAAAAGAAGGCGGTTGAAGAAATAGGCCGGGCCGTGCGCTCCGAAAAATTTCATCCTTTTCTCCTTCACGGGGTTACGGGCAGCGGCAAAACCGAGGTCTACTTGCAGGCAATCCAGGAGGCAATCATCCGGGGACGACAGGCCCTCTTATTAGTACCCGAGATCGCCCTTACAACCCAGCTGGTGGCTTATTTCCGGTCGCGGATCGAATCCCCCATGGCCGTCCTCCACAGCGGGCTATCGTCTGGCGAGCGCTGCGATGAATGGAGGAGAATCAAAAGAGGTTTGGTAAAGCTGGCCATCGGAGCGCGTTCGGCAATCTTTGCTCCCCTGCAAAACCCGGGGCTGATCATCGTCGATGAGGAGCACGACCCTTCCTACAAGCAGGAAGAAAAGGTACGTTACAACGCCCGTGACCTGGCCGTGGTTCGGGGAAAGATGGAGAACGCCGCGGTTGTCCTCGGGTCGGCCACCCCTTCCATGGAGTCTTACCGCAACGTCCTGGAGAAAAAATTCTCTTATCTGTCCCTGCCCTGCCGTATTGACCGGCGCCCGCTCCCGCAAATTCGAGTGGTCGACATGCGGCAGGAACCGGGAGAAGGAAAAGGCGGGCCCATTTTCTCCAGGGACCTTGAAGAGGCCCTGCGGGAGCGAGCTTCCCGGGGAGAACAGGTCCTCCTTTTCTTAAATCGACGGGGTTTTGCCACTTTTGCCCTCTGCCGCGATTGCGGGTTTGTATACAAGTGTCCTAATTGCAGCGTCTCCCTGATTTATCATCTCCCCGATAAGTCCTTCCGCTGCCACTATTGCGATTATTGCATTCCTGCTCTTTCCCGGTGCCCGGAATGCGCGGGTTCCCGTCTCCTGCTATTCGGCCTGGGTACGCAGCGCATTGAGGAAGAAGTCATGAAGAGGCTGCCCCAGGTACGCATCGGGCGCATGGACCGCGACACCATGGCGGGGAAAGCTTCGCATCAAAAGATCCTGGGACAGATGCGCCGGGGAGAGGTCAGCCTCCTGGTGGGGACACAGATGATTACCAAAGGGCATGACTTTCCCCGGGTCACGCTTGTGGGAGTGCTGGCCGCTGACCACTCTTTGAACATCCCCGATTTCCGGGCCAGCGAGCGCACCTTCCAGCTCCTCACCCAGGCCGCTGGCAGAGCGGGCAGAGGCTCTCTGCCCGGGGAAGTAATTCTCCAAACCTACAACCCCCAACATTACAGTATCCAGATGGCCAGGGAACAAGACTTTGTCGCCTTTTATACCCAAGAAGCCAAATTGCGGGAAGAGATGGCCTATCCGCCCTTCAGTCGCCTGATCAATCTTCGCCTCGAGGGAAATTCCGAAAACCAGACGCTCAGATGCGCCCGGGAGATCGGACAGATTGTTAATCGGGTTCTCGGGGAGGGGAAAAAATTTCGCGGGAACGTCGAGGTACTCGGCCCGACCATGGCCCCCCTTGCCAGACTCCGGGGGAAATACCGCTGCCAGATGCTCTTGAAGGGGGGCAATTGGTCCCTTCTCCATGACGTTGCCGAAAGGGTCTTGAACCGGGCGGAAGAAGAAGTATCCCTCCAAGGAGTCAAGCTGATTGTTGATGTGGACCCGGTAAACATGCTATAATATTTTTATGCTGGCAGTTGTTTTTTGCAGAGAACACATAAATGTTAGAAAAAATTAGAGCGCGATGGCCATTCTTGAAATTCTCCAGTTTCCCAACCCGCTTCTGAAGAAAAAATCCCAGCCCATTCTTAAGATCGACCGGACCATTCGCCAGCTGGCGGAGGAAATGGCGGAAACGATGTACGGCGCGCCGGGGGCGGGCTTGGCAGCTCCCCAGGTGGGTCGTCTGCTCCGCCTGATCGTCCTCGACGTCAGCCCGGCGAATCAGCCCAAGAACCTGCAGGTCCTCATCAACCCCGAGATTATGAACGTAGAAGGGGAATGCAAGTGGGAAGAAGGATGCCTCAGCGTCCCGGAATATTATGAAGAAGTGAAACGAAACAAAAAAGTCGTCGTCCGCTACACGGACCTGGAAGGCGAAAGCAGGGAAATCATCGGCGAAGACCTTCTTTCGGTTGTTCTGCAGCACGAGATTGATCATCTCGACGGAATTCTATTTATCGACCACCTCAGCAAATTGAAAAGAGACCTGTTGAAGCGAAGATTGCAAAAAGAGAGTCAGAAGGAAAAGAAGTTTTGAAGGTCCTTTTCTTCGGAACCCCGGAATTCGCCCGTCCCTCGCTTGAAGCCCTCCTGGCTTCTCCCCATGAAGTGATCGGCGTATTCACTCAACCGGACCGTCCCAGGGGCCGGGGACAGAGGCTCATTCCTTCGCCCGTGAAAACCCTCTCCCTGGATAAAGGGATTCCAGTCTTCCAGCCGGAGAGAATCCGGGACCGGACATCTCTGGAGATTTTGAGATCGCTCCGGCCCGACCTTATCGTGGTGGTGGCCTATGGCCAGATTCTTTCCCCCCCGGTCCTTTCCATTCCAGCCGGGGGATGCGTCAATGTCCATGCCTCCCTCCTCCCCAAATACCGGGGAGCCGCGCCCATTGCCTGGGCAATCCTCAGGGGAGAAACACGGACAGGGATAACCACGATGCTCATGGACCCGGGCATGGATACCGGCCCCATTCTTCTGACGGAAGAGACGGCAATCGATCCCGAGGACACGGCCGGGGTGTTGCACGATCGTCTTTCCCGGATGGGCGCCGGGCTGCTTCAAAGAACCATAGCCGGGCTGGAGGAAGGCTCCCTCGCACCCATCTCTCAGGATCATACTCAGGCCACCTACGCGCCTTTGATCAAGAAAGGAGACGGAAAAATCAACTGGGCCTTTCCTGCCCGGGAGCTTTTCAATCTCCTGAGGGCCTTCGACCCCTGGCCGGGGGCTTTCACTCCCTGGGGTGGCCGCGCCCTCAAACTCTTCCGTCCGTCCCTCTTGCCTGGCGAGGCCAGAGAGGATCCCGGAACAGTGGCCGCTGTTTCTGCAGATGGCCTGCAGGTTGCCACGGCCCAGGGATATCTCCTGGTCCGCGAGGTTCAGCTGGAAAACCGTCCGCGGATGAGCGTCAGCGAATTCCTCAGGGGACATCCCCTGAGGAGCGGCGAGCGCTTGGGGCCGTGACCCCGGCCATGGGAAAATCACAGCCTTTCGATCGGGTGCGCATGCTTGCCTGGAGCCTTCTCCGGCAGGTGGAAAGCTCCCGGGCTTTTGCCGACTCTCTGCTCGACAGGACCTTCTCTCAAAACCCTTCCCTGAAACCCGTAGACCGGGCTTTCATCATGGAATTATTCCTGGGGACCCTCCGCTGGAGGGGAAGGCTCGACGCTGCCATAGAGAGTGCCTACGGGCAGCCGCTAAAAAAGATCGACCCGAGGTTGCTCCACCTCCTGAGGCTGGCAACCTACCAGGTCCTGTTTCTGAACCGCGTTCCCGACTCCGCGGCGGTCAACGAATCGGTCCTTTTAGCCAGAGCCGTCTTCAAGAACGAAAAGACCGCCGGTTTCGTTAACGCCGTCCTCCGAGCGATCGCCCGAAATAAAAACCAAGAAACTTTCCCCCGTCGGGAATCAGACTTCGTCAAACACATCGCCCGGGCCTTTTCTCATCCCCAATGGATGGTCGAGCGCTGGGTCAGGGAGTTCGGGGCCGAGGTGGCCGGGAAGATTGCCGCGGCCAACAATCGCCGACCTCCGCTGACGGTGCGGGTGAACACTCTCAAAACATCCCGGGAGAGTCTGGGGCAGCAGTTTGGCTCCCGGGGCATGGGGGTTTTCCCCACCCCCTTCAGCCCGGAGGGGCTGGTTTTAGAAGAGAGTCTTTTCATTGCCGAAGACGACCTTTTCAAGAAAGGGATGTATTTTGTCCAGGATGAGGCCTCCCAGATCGTCTCTCATTTCCTCGCGCCTCAGCCGGGTGAAAGGATTCTTGACGCCTGCGCCGCTCCTGGCGGCAAATCCACCCACATGGCCCAGCTCATGGGAGATCGGGGGGAGATCATCGCCCTTGACATCGGCGCCACCAAGGTAAGCCTGATTCGCGAGAATTGCCGCCGGATGGGAATTTCCATGGTCAAAGCCTTTCGGGCAGACGCGGCCAGAGCTCTTCCCTTTCCCCCAGATTCTTTCTTCGACAGGATTATGGTGGACGCTCCCTGCACCGGTCTGGGGACTCTCCACCGGAACCCGGAGGCCAAATGGCGCCAGAAGCCCGAAGACGTCTCCCGCCTCCGGCGCCTGCAGAGTACCATTCTGGGGAACATCTCTTCCCTCTTGAAACCGGGTGGGGTTTTGGTTTATAGTACCTGCACGATGACCCCGGAGGAAAATGATTCTGTGGTGGAAGATTTCCTGGAGGGGCGGAAAGATTTTTTTCTCGAAGACCCGCGCCCCGTTGTGCCGGGCAGCATTCACCCTTTGATTGACCCGAAGGGATTTTTCCGTACCTATCCTAAAATGACCACAACAGAGGATGGCTACCGTCTGGATGGTTTCTTTGCCGCCCGGATGAAAAAAATGAAGCGCAGCCCTTGAAGTTGGGCTTTTGTTGAATTTTGGCTCGAAGCCAGATGTTAAACGTAAGGCATTTGATAATTTGAAAAAATAATTTTCTGCCTCTATCGGCGAAAATCTGCGTCCTAATCAAAAACCCCATGGACTCTCAAACCTTTAAGCGGACAAAAAAAATCTCTCCCTCCATCCTTTCTGCTGACTTCAGCAGGCTGGGAGAGGAAGTGGAATCCATCGAAAAGGCCGGAGCGGATTATATCCACATAGATGTCA
>Ga0315282_10008609_pt1 | contig 16467 bp, 18 predicted proteins | sample YL17G07_20_MG_FD_203693 | JGI IMG/M metagenome (GOLD analysis project Ga0315282, IMG submission 203693) | Sediment microbial communities from Yellowstone Lake, YNP, Wyoming, USA - YL17G07_20 | ecosystem: Environmental > Aquatic > Freshwater > Lake > Sediment | place: USA: Wyoming | collected...
TCATTCTACTTTGACGATCAAAGTTGAATCGTGTTCAGGGCTATCGATTAATTCTGCTTCTTTTAGGAAAGAGGAATCGCCCAAGAGTTGTTTAAGTCTTAAATAATTTTCATACGAAATCTGAACAAACTTCAGGCCATACATATATCCTTCCCAATCATCCCAATTGCAGATATCTTTCCAGATAATTTCGGCCACGCCTTTGAAATTAGACAATTCAAATCCCTTGGGAAACGAAACTTCAATATTTAGTCTCGTTTTAACAGGCATGTCTTTTATGGTTTGTATCAAAAGACCGGATTCACTTGCATCAATGGTCAATCCAGGATAAACATTTGGCTTTTCGACCATCTTAAAATGAAGGGGTAAAGTGACCTGAATTCTTGCATGTTTCCTTTTCTCTTTGTTACGAGATGAATCCTCCATGTTGCCCTCTCTCTGTTAAGATTTTTAAGACCCATTTCCTATTGCCTCACGATTGCTTGTGGCCTCATTGACGGAAACAAATTTATTCCAGAAATTTGCTGCAATACTAATGCCATGAGGTAGATGATTTATACACCTGTTGACTTCATTAAGTTTCCTTAAAATGCAGATTTTCAAAAAGATCAAAAAAGAGACCTTTTTTGTCATGATGGAGGAAAAAGTATAGGATGTTATAAAGGACTTACTTTGTCACAAAATAAAAATGGGTGCTTTCGGATAGCTGAGAATTGATCGATGTTTCTTTAAAAATACAGTTTACCTTGACAACACGAAATATTCTGCTAACCTATCACATAAGCAACGTGCCAAATGATCGAGGATGGAAAAGGTTAAACCTGAGAAAAGAGACCTGACCTCAACCGTTATACCCGGAGTACCGATGATCAAAAAATATCTTAAAAGGCTCATCATTGTGAATAAGGAAGCCATCCTAATGGAGGTCCTTGCGATAAAGGGACTGATGCAGATTCTGATGAAAACCCGTAACACTGATGAAAAATGGACAAGGGAGGAGAAGAAAGAGATAAAGACCCATCTGAAAAACATAGCGAAGATCATCCCGGCCGTCGCTATCTTCGTTCTTCCCGGAGGTTCCTTTCTTTTACCTATGCTTGCTGAAGCCCTCGATCGAAGGAAAACCAGAAGGCCGTTTAAAAAAGAAGATCCGGGGGGTACATATGATAGAAACCTGTAAATAGTGCCTGACCTTGAAACTTGGCAGAAGATTTTATTGAAGTGTGTAGCGAATAAAGGATAATGTTTTAATGTTAGTGGAATTTTATGGAAAAGGTAAACGCCAAGAAAATAGACTTGACCCCTATTGTTACCACAAATCGCCTTCCAAGCTAAAGTGACAATTCCTGTCAGTTGTTTGCATATCTGTCAGTTCTAAAACCTCCTCAATTTCAAAAGAGCTTGTAATTCTAGGGTATTACGTTTGGCATTAGAATTGCGTGTTATACTGTGCGGAGGTGATTCCTTTGGATGAGAATCTATTTATAAAACTCGTAAATGACATCGAAGCCTCAGATGGATTGAATGAGGGGGATAAGGACTTGCTGAGAAAGTTAGCAAGGCAGGCGGCAGAAATAGAGAGCGAAGCTGAAAATTCCAATTAAGGAGTATGCAATCTTTTCGACCATTAACAGAATGTCGTGTGAAATCAATAGACGAAACTACCAAAAACCGGTACGGGATTGTCAATTTTGAAAAGAGAAAACATCCAAGGTTCAATATCGACCTACCCGTAGAATATTACCAAGTCGATTCGACCACTCATCATAATGGTCGGGCCATTAATGCGAGCGAAGGAGGTTTGCTTCTCTACCTTCCAGAGCAGATGGAAATTGGCCAATATCTGACATTGAAACTCTTTTTCACTTCTGGTTTTGAACTGAATACTACTGAAATGCTGGTCAAGGTGGTCTGGGGGGATATTCACCTGGAAAAAGACTGGGGGGATTATCGCACCGGGGTGGGATTCATTGATATCTCTCCAGAAGATGTGACTAAGTTGAAGAATTTCTTGAGAAGTCTTTTAGGCTGAACTCCACAGGTGCTAATGGGGAGGTAGTGTTATGAGAAGAGCTAAGATTCTATTGGCAATGATTTTGGTGGTCATTCTCTTATTTGTTGGCCTATTGATTGCCGCACAATATAAATACGTCGGTTCTGCGAAGTCTAACAAGTATCATTATCACTCTTGCGAATGGGCATTAAAAATCCATCCAGATAATTTGGTGACATTTAAGTCAGCAAAACAGGCTTTGGAAGCTGGCTACGTTCCCTGCAAGGTCTGTAAACCACCGACTAAGGATTAGAAGGCATGCGAGCAGGGATGCTCATCGCTTTTGCAGCTGCCGTAAAAATAGGCAGGTGTCTCTTTTAAACTACAATTCCCCTTGACAACCCAAAATATCGTGGTAGGCTTTCACATAAATGGAGAGGTTTCTGAAGGCCGAAGATCAGAAGAAAGAAAGTATCTATTTATTGACAAAACAAGAGGGTTTGGTTTTGAATCCAAAACTTATAGAGATAGCAAAAGAATTGAAAAAGCGATTTGTGGATGAAACGAGGAACTTAAACGAAATATCAATTTTTTTGTGTGGTGGTGGAGGGACTGAAGAGTCGAAATTTCGGAGGGGACTTGGGGGAAAAATATCTAAGACAGTTTCAAAATATAAATATTCCGTTTATTACCCGGAGGATATGTTCATAGAGCTTATACTTGGGCATCAGAGAGAAGATCTCCTTACATTAGAAAATCTCCTTGCCGATAGTGCAAATGCTATTGTCATCTTGTTACAAAGCCCAGGAACGTTTACTGAATTAGGTGCTTTCACAAATTATGAAAAGCTATGTAACAAACTGATTGTTGTATTGAACCCAAAGTTCGCCAGGGCAAGAAGTTTCATAAATCTAGGGCCAATTCGATACTTAAAGAGGAATACCAAAAGTAAAATTCTGTATTCTTCAATGGAAAAAGGTAATTTAGATACCCTTGCTAAACAGATAGTCGATAACGCCCGCGATGTGGCAAAACACTCTGTGCCTGTAAGAAACCTAGCGAATCCTATTTCAGCTTATAGATTTTATTTAGGATTGATTTACGTTTTTGATCCAATACCCAAAGATGCTATAGCTACTGTTGCAAGAACATTTGCAGTCAAAGATGAAACAATTTTGGTTACGGCGGCAGAAACAGTAATTAACAGTTTGATTAATGAGAGGAAACTCTCTCTTAGTTCGGGGAGTCTTTCAACGACCTCTAAAGGTGTAGAGGACTTGATTTATAATGATCGGTCGAAAAAAAGTGCTCGTGATGTATCAGAATTTTTAACGAGTCTCAGACTAGCGGCATTAAACCTGACGCTTAGGAAAAATCAGACGGGAATATGGGGTGAAGCAGAAGGATCTTAGTCGAGCTTGTCAGCGATTGACAGGCTTGAGTGGTGTTTCGCCACTCTGGATGCAAACAGACACATTATTGCCCTCATGGTTTACGTAAGTTGCCCCATTCGTTCCTCATGGTTCAACTTCGTAAACCATTCGGGGCGAATCACTTCGTGCTTCGCGTCGCTGCGCGATGCTGTGAGTAAGTGACTCTTGCTTCACCCCATTTGGCTGAAAATGAAAGGTAATAATGCACTATTAAGGTTAATGAACTTACCAGTATTCTCTAACGAGAGAGAACTGGCATCATTAATTCATGTTCATGAGAAACATATTAATCTGCTAAGCACATTCCCGCACCGATATTACAAGAAATATAAATTGCCAAAAGCAAATGGAGGGTTCCGAGAGATTAGGCAGCCGAGAAAGGATTTGAAAGGAATTCAGGCATGGATACTTAGGAATATTCTAGATAAACTTAACCCTTCCCCGTATGCGACGGCCTACATAAAAAAGAAAAGCATCGCAGATAATGTATCTCCCCACCGTAATAATAGGTATTTCGTATGTTTGGACTTGGAAGACTTTTTTCCATCAATTTCAATAAGACGGGTAGCAAAAATATTTTCAATTATTGGGTATTCAGACAAGGCTAGTGCGGTTCTTGCAAAGCTTTGTACCTGTAATGGTGGTGTAGCAAGCGGGAGTGAATATCATCCGATGTTCAGTGGTAGCTTGCCGCAAGGTGCTGTCACTTCTCCTTCACTATCAAATGCGATTTCTGCAAAAATGGATAGAAGAATAGCTGGCTACACTTCGAGAAGGAACATCATATATACGAGATACGCGGACGATATAACTTTATCTTCAAATAATTCAAATGTACTTTGTCAATCCTTACCGAGAATTCTGAAGATCATTAAATCAGAACATTTTAAGCCTAATATGGCGAAATTAAGAGTGCTTGGACCGAGAAGGAAATGCTATGTAACGGGGCTAGTTAAAGACAATTCTGAATCTAAATTTGGTATTGGGAAGAAGAAAAAAAGGCAAATGCGAGCAGTAATGCACCATCTTGTGTTCAATTTGGGTCAAGATAATAAGTACAATAGTAAAGAATCGATAGTCGGCTGGTTAAATTATCTTAGATCTGTAGATAAGAAATCATATGAACAAATGGATAGTTATTGGAATCGATTGCTGAATAAGTCTCAGGGCATTTGATTTATATAACAGCCCCCAAGGTCAGATATAGCAAAATCTGGTGAAAAAGGTGAACGCTAAGAAAATAGACTTGAACGCCATTCTGGAACTGGAGTGAGGTGTCTGCTATGAAAACTTATCGTTGCCCAGTTTGTAAGAAGCCTCTTACAAAAAAGGAGTTTGAAGGTGCCCTCGGAATTCTTGGTGAGCGTGAGAAACATTTTGAGCATGAGAAGATGGAACTCCAAAGAAAAGTTCGCGAATTGGAAGCCAAAGAAAAGAAGGCAAAAGAGGAGGGTATTAGGATCGAGCGAGCGCGGACTCAACGATTATTGGCTGGCAAGGACAAACAAATTCAAACACTCAAAGAACGAATTGATCAAATCAAGAAAGGCTCGACACCACAAACTGAAGGGCTTGAGTTTGAAGACAAGCTGGCAGTACGCTTAAAGAAGGAATTTCCCGATGATGAAATTCAGCATAAAGGAAAAGGTGGGGATGTCCTTCATACCGTAAGATTTGAGGGCAAATCTGCTGGCGCCATCATCTATGAGTGTAAAAGAACCCCCAAAATACTGAACCAGCATATTCGCCAAACCTATCTTGCGAAGCAGTCCCGTGAAGCAGATTTCGCTGTCCTTGTCACAACTGGACAGAAGAAAGGATTCAGCGGATTAGCCCAGACGAGCGGCGTTCTGGTTGTTTCACCGCTCGGTGCCATTCCTTTGGCTTCGCTGCTTCGGGTGCACCTCATCGAAATGTTGAGAGCGAAAATCACCAAGGAAAAGCGTGCAATAATCGCACAGAAGCTCATGAAGTATATCACAAGCCCACAATTCAAAAATCCAATTGAGGAGGTCATTAAACTGTCTTCTGACCTTCAAGATATGGTAGAGAACGAGGCAAAAGACCACGTCCGCATCTGGAAGAGGCGGTGGGAGTGTTACCAGAAGATTTGCTGGGATGGTTCGCAGATTCGGGAAAATCTGCAACTTGTTCTGCATGGCAAGGAACCGAAAGCAATCCATCCAAGATTCTCTACTCTCCAATTGCCCGCCCCTACAGAGTAAGATTTAAATGGAGAAAATGGCATAGGACCTAGAGTGGGGTCTTCGATATTAGTGGAATTTGGTGGGAGAGGTGAACGCTAAGAAAATAGATTTAATCCGGATTATTTTTTTGGAAAATGGGATGTGCCCCCATTTTTCAATGATGGTGGGGATTATCATATGGCTAAATGGTTAGGACTATGTTTCGAGAAACTAGATTTACATGTTCATACTCCCGCATCGTATGATTTTAAAGAGAAATCTGTTACTCCGGAACAAATTGTTCAACAGGCAATAAATACTGGTCTACGCGGCATAGCAATTACAGACCACAATACCGGTGCTTTTGTCGATAAGGTCAAGGAAGCCGCTAAGGGCCACCATCTTGCAGTGTTTCCTGGTGTAGAAATTACATGCACAGGAGGTGAGGAGGGCATTCATTTAGTTGCTATCTTAGATGTAGACAAAGATCAGAAGCACATCGAAAGCCTTCTGGCAACGATTGATATAGGACCTGAGGACTACGGTAAGCGGGACATAGTAACAGCAATGTCCCCCTCCGATGTTATTAGCCACATCAGTAAGCAGAATGGCCTCGCAATTCTCGCACACTGCACTTCATCCAAAGGGGTCCTTGCACAAATGAAAGGAGTTACAAGAACGAAGATTTTCCAAAACAGAGGTCTTTTGGCTGTTGAGGCTCCTGAAAGTGATTTCACTGATATCGAGAAGAAAAAAAAGGGTACACGAGCAATAGATCTTCTCAGTGGTAATGACAAGAACTACGCTATGAGGCGGCTTGCCGTTTATTCCGCCTCTGATTCTCGAATACCCGGTGGTGATAGCCACACTCTTGAAGGGATCGGCAGAACGTATACTCTATTTAAGGTTGATGAGCAAATTGACCTAGAGAGCCTCCGACAATGTTTTATAGACAGAGATGTTCGTATACGTCAGGCTTATGAATATAAGCCCAACACTTGGCCATATATTTCCTCTATTTCAATTGTTGGTGGCTTCTTTGATGGTCAACAAGCAAGTTTTCATGGTGGATTAAACAGTATACTGGGCGGTAAAGGTGCAGGCAAGTCACTTCTAGTTGAACTGTTAAGGTTTTGCCTGAATCAGCCTTCTATTGATGACATTATACATGATGACCACAAGAGGAAACTCGATAAGAGACTCGAGACATATGGCAAGGTTCAGCTTCAGTTTGTTGACGAAACAGGATCTAATTGCGACGTTGAGCGAATATACGATCCTTCTAGAGATAATCCCTATTCAAATGAAGGGGAGGAAAATTTAGCCGAGAGTTTTCCTGTGCTTTTCATGAGCCAGAACGAAATCGTGCGCATCGCAGAGGATGAGGATGCGCAGATTCAATTCATCGATAGGTTTTTTGACTTCCGTCACTATCGAAGTCGAATAACGAATATCGAGAAAGACCTAGTAGCATTTGACGAGCAATTTGCAAATGGCCTTCGCGCAATGGCAGAGTCAAAAGATCTGGATAAAGAATTGGCCTCTCGTGACCTGCAACTCCAAAAAATTGATAAGTTACTTGCAGACCCAATTTATGAAAAATATAAGCAAATCGAAAGTAAGGATGGTGCACTAAAAGCACAGCAATCCTTTCTCGTCGACATAAAAGAGAAGCTTGACATTTATGCTAAGGAAATATACTCGCTTACTATTCCATCACTTGAAAAGCAATTTACAGATGACCCCTCACTCAGAAGAAACCAAGATGTACTCGTAGCAATTAAAGACAGCGTTTGTTCACGTTTGAGCTCAGCTGTCGATGATATTAGAAAAGGAATTGAGAAGCTTCAACTAGAATATGACAAATGGAAACCCTCTTTCATTGTTGAGAAGAAGAAATATGAAGGTTACGTACGAGACGCAGGAGGTGACAAAAAGGTCCTTGAGGCACAGCGAACTAGATTGCTGAAGGAAAAGGACCAACTGACAAAGCGAAGCAGTAAATTAAATGAGCAAATTAATGCTTTAAAAAGCATTAAGGAAACCAGAGATGCATTGATGGAACAATTAACGAAGGTGTATCAGGAATATACCAAGGAGAGACGAGACAAATGTTCTAAGTTTGAGTCTGAATCCAAAGGTCGTCTTAGAATTAAGATCAACGAGTCAACAAACATTGATGAGTTCCGAGACCAGCTTATGGCAATGAAAAAGGGATCCTATTTACGAGATACTGATATTGAGCAGATATGCTCCTCAATAAGCCCCTACGATTTCATTCTAGATCTCTTGCGATATCAAGCCACCAAAGACCAGAAACACATTAAAAATATTGCTAATAAAGTTAAACTGGCCGAAGATAAAATACTTCAGCTCTGTGAGTATCTTCTTTCTCAAACTAAGTTTGAGCAATTGCTCAGCTTGCAATACAAAGCACATCCGCAAGATCGGCCAGAAATCCGTTTTCAAGTTGCCCCTGAAAGTTACGAGTTGATCAGAGACATTAGCGTTGGCCAAAAATGCACCGCAATGTTAATAATGGCGCTCAGTGACGGGAGTTTTCCTATTATAATCGACCAACCTGAGGATTCTCTCGACATCAGGAGCATCTGGGATGACATGTGCATGAAGATCAGAAAGGGAAAAGACAGCCGCCAGTTCGTCTTTACCACTCATAACTCATGTCTTGCAGTCGCATCAGATACAGATAAATACATAATAGTGGATAGCGATGCCCGAAAAGGTAAAATTGTCATGTGTGGTGCCCTTGATAATCCAGATATTAAGGAAGAAGTAATAAAGTATCTTGAGGGTGGACGTGAAACGTATGGTACTAAGGCAGAAAAGTATGGTTCACCGCTAGGTATAGATTGAAAGGCATTATGAGAGCGCGGAAATGGGGGCAGTTGTAGATGCTCACTAATTAGGTAACTTTTAGCTTGGAACTGGTGCCTGGCCTTGAAACTTGACAGAAGATTTTATTGAGGTGTGGAGCAAATAAAGGGTCAGTCTTCAGTGTTGACTGAATCTGGTGGAAAAGGTGAACGCTAAGAAAATAGATTTGGCCTTCAATGTGGGAGCTTAGGAGTAAAAAATGGAGAGTCTCAAGAAAAGAAAGCCAATTTTAGCCTTTTTATTATCCCTTGTTACTCCTGGCCTTGGGCAAATATACAATGGGCAGTTTAAAAAAGGCATTTCTTATTTAGTCGGATTTCTCCTCGTTTACATAATATTTTCATTTCTGCTTTTCAAATTCTATGGAATGATATTGTATCTAATAATCATGCTAGGTTTTTTCTTATTTATATCGCTAGATGCTTTACTGGGCGCAATTAAATTGAAAGCAATAGCACTCAATTCATATAACAAATGGTACATCTATTTAATTATATTCCTGGTAAGTAGCGTGGCTGTCCATCCACTGCTGGGCTGGACTATCAGAAATAATATTGCCAGAGCCTATAAAATCCCCTCAAGTGCAATGGAACCCACCTTGATGGTCGGTGATCATTTGATTGCAGACATGAAAATTTACAAAAGTGAAAAACCTAAAAGAGGGGATATAATAGTATTCGAGTTTCCAAAAGATCCCTCAAAAGATTTTATTAAAAGAGTTATTGGTATAGAAGATGAGAAGGTGGAAGTAATTAACAACAAGATATATATTAACGAAAAATTATTGGATGATCCTTGGGGATACGTTTCGGCAAAATACTATCCCGCATTAGATACATTCGGACCCGTAGTTGTTCCTAAAGATTCTTTATTTGTGTTAGGAGATAATCGAAATAATAGTCAAGATAGCCGCTTTTGGGGTTTCGTAAATATAAAAAAGGTAAGGGGTAAAGCACTTTATCTTTATTGGGCTAAAAATAAAACCAGAATTGGCATGGAATTAAAATAAAATGGTGCTTGGTCTTGAAACTTGACGGAAGATTTTATTGAAGTGTGGAGCAAAGACAGGATCAGGTCGTCAAGGCGAGCGGAATTTGGAGGAAAAGGTGAACGCCAAGAAAATGGACTTCCATTAATCCATAAGCACTCTACTTCATACATCTCCATCCTTACGTATAGCGCAAAAATCAGTGATCGCAAAAACCACTTGACATCTGTGTTCACTTAAATTATAGTGTTCACTAAATAGTGAACATTTACATTTTGGTGAACAAAAATGACTGAAAAAGAGATTCAGCAAAAATTCAAGGCCGACTTTAGGGAACTTTTTCCTAAGCTTAAAGATGCTACGGCCATTCCTGCCGCTAAAAATTCTTCTAAGAGCGAAAAGATGGCCGATATTATACTACGTTTGAGGGTGGGAGACAAAACCAGAAACCTTCTCTGCGAGGTCATTAGTCAGAGATACCCAAAACAATTAAGAGAAAAGGGGTTAGAGCTTTTAGAAATAAGCCAACGGGGCAGAAAAGGCTATCCGGTGATTATCACACCTTACGTATCTGAGTTAGGAAGGGAAATCTGTAAGAAGATCGGGATTGGGTTTTTGGACCTCTCTGGAAATGCCTACCTTGATTTTGACTCTTTCTATATGGAGATAGAAGGAAAACCGAACAGATTCAAATACCCCAGTGAACCGACAGGGCTTTTTAATCCCAAGGCGGAAAGGATATTGAGGTTCTATTTGGTTGGGGGTTCGCAGAAAGAAGGGTCGGTGAACAGTTATCGAGAAATAGCGAAGGAAGTCGGGGTGAGCCTTGGTCAATTATCAAAGGTCAACAAAAAGCTGGACGAATTTGGACTCTGGTTGGAACAATCAAAAGACCTAAAAACAATCGATAAAACGAAGCTGTTCGATTTATGGAGGGAGAATTATCGTTTTGAGAGAAACAAAGTGCTGAGCTTTTATTCCATTATGCGGGTGCCCCAGATCGAAAAACAGCTTGCCGAATTTTGTAAGACAAAAAAGATTGAATATGCCTTAACGCTCTTTTCAGCTGCTAACCGCTTAGCACCATTCACAAGATTCAATTTCGCCGCGAGCTATTTCAGCGGTAATGTGGAGCAACTGAAAAGGAACCTTGAGATAAAAGAGGTACCTACTGGGGCAAATTTACAGATACTGGTGCCTTACGATGAAGGGATTTATTACAAGGCTCAAGAAGTTGATTCCGTTAGAATTGCAAATCCTATACAGATTTATCTCGATTTATATAACTACGCAGGACGTGGAAAGGAACAGGCTGAATTTCTGAGGGAGAAGATTATAAAATTCTGAGGCAAGAGCGAAGATGGGATTTACGGTTGAAGAAATAGAGGCGTGCGTCATTGTTATGCGAGAACTTTTTCTATATCTGAAGCTTTATCGTAATCAAATCGTGCTCATTGGAGGTTGGGTGCCTTATTTTCTCCTTGAAAAATATAAATATCCTGAAGAATATGACCAGCACGTTGGTTCATTGGATATTGATGTGGCCCTGGATGCTTTTTCCATTCCAGAGACTGCCTATAAGAGTATTCTTGAGATTCTTAAGGGAAGAGGATTCTATTACAAGAAGGATGCCCTGGGCAGAGATATCCCCGCAAGTTTTTTAAAGAAGGTCGTCTTTGAAGATGGAAAAGAAATCGAGGTGAGAATTGACTTCTTAGCCCCTGAATACGGTGGCACATCTAAGAAGAGAAGGCATCAAATAATACAGGAAATGCTTGCCAGGAAGGGGCGCGGAACCGATATCGTATTTAATCATACAGACATAATCCATTTATCAGGGCCGATATCAAACGGGGCAAATATCGAATTGGACATCAAAGTAGCAGATGTCACGGCCTGCTTTGTGATGAAAGGCATTGCGTTAGGCGAACGGACAAGCGAAAAGGATGCCTACGATCTTTATATGCTCGCAAGATATTACAAAGAAGGTCCTAAGTCGGTTTTGTCGGAGCTAAGGAGGCTAAGAAAGCACGGATTAATGAAAGAGGCTTTGAGAAACATTGAAGAGCACTTCAAGGATACCAAATCACTTGGACCTGTGTCGGTAGCAAAATTCATGGGAATTACCGATGAGGAGGAACACGATAGGATTACCAGAGACGCTTTCGAGTTGCTTCAGTTTATTATTCAGGGAATGAAAAATGAGTAGTCGGAGGGATAGACGAGAGAAGTGAACACCTATGATTGAGGTCTTTCCGCAATTACAGTAGCTGAGGATGACATAAATACGAAATATCATGAGAGGTTTCTGAGACATGAATGGATTTGAGTTTCATACTTTGAATTTCGAATCCATTAATGTCAAGTTGGAACGAGACGATTAGGACGGCAAATGGGAAGGCTTACAGGGGAACAAAAGAAAACCAATGGGGAAAAAGGGGTCAGACAATCAAGGAGACGTAGGTTCTAAAACAACTTGAAATCGTAGACTTGGGGTCGGGCTTGAATTATTGAGATTGAAATTTGGGGTCAAAGCTAAATTATGCACCGGACCTTTGATATTTAGCGTAATAATGTAGAAAGGATTAAGACGACATGGCTGAGAAGGGATTAGGTAATATGTTTCGGCGTAGCATTGGGATCTGGCCTATTCTATTATGGCTTTTCTTTTCACCCCCTTTCTTGTTTGCCGGAGAGGTCTATCGTTGGACAGACGAAAAAGGGGTTGTTTATTTCACAGATGATTTCTCGAAAATTCCGCCTCAATATCAAAAGCAGTTTGAGAAGAGGGAGGTGAAAGAGGAAGTTTACGAGATAGACAAGAAGGAGACAATCCCGGGGAAACCTTCTATGACCCTACCAGGAAAGCCGGACCAAGCGAAGCAAGATTTGGATATATACGAGAGAAAAATAGAATCAAAGAAAGCGATTGAGAAAAAGATAGCAGTGCTGGAAGAAGAGATGAGGGCAGCAGAGGAACGGATCAAGCAGTTAAAGGAAACCGAAGAGTACCAACACTCTGTCACTCGATACCGCTACGATAGAGGAGGCCGAGCTTATGTTCCTATAGAGGAACCCCCTACGGAAAGAGAAAGATTGCAACTCAGAATCCAGAACATTAAAAAAGAGATTGCCGCTCTTGAAGAGCAGCGATCCAAAATCATTAGAGGTCTTTAACGACTCCGGTTTTGCTAAAAAAAAGAGGAAAAAGAGGGTCAGGTCTTGCGATAATACATCGCCCACTTTGTGGGTTGTTATCAAAAGCTCCTCAAATCTTTTCCTTCACCACTTCCAGGAATTCTGCTCATAAATAGGGGCACATACCATTTTTAACCCATTCGACGCCGCCAAGCTCCGTCTTTGAAGGCGGGGCAAAGAAGTGCTGCTCAGGGTTAACCCTGAGCCTTCAGCCCGAGACTTGGACGAACTCGGTGGAGTCGCTCAGGCCCAATCAAGATCCGGCCTTCAGGCCAGAGAGTCGTAGGGTTAAGTTAATGCTTCTGGTTCTTCCGCACGGTCAGGCAGGCGGTCTTGACCGAGGGCGAGGCAGGCAGGCATAGGGAGGAGGGCCGGGTGAGGGAGTTAGAACAGAATTCTTGGAGTAAAACAGGTTTGAATTCAGCGAATTTATACTTGACAATTAGACGTCTAAATGTTAAGTTATGTTCCAATGATTGAGCGCCCTTTCTGGATACAACGTATTCGGCAGGCATGGCAGAAACGGCCGATTGTATGGCTATCGGGGGTTCGCCGGGCTGGGAAAACAACCTTAGCCCAAATGTTTTCAAAAGCCGTTTATCAGAATTGCGATCTCCCGTCGGTGGTACGCCGATTAATCGATCCGGAGCCCTTCTATGACAGCCTTGATAAAGGAGATATTGTCATCTTTGATGAGATCCACCGTTTGGAGGACCCGAGCCGTCTGTTAAAGATTGCTGCGGATGCCTATCCCCACCTGAAAGTGCTCGCAACAGGCTCTTCCACCCTGTCGGCTACAAAAAAATTTCGCGATGCCCTAACCGGACGAAAAGAGATGATCTATTTGCCGCCGGTGCTGTGGAGTGAATGCATCGATCAGTTCAATATAAAAGAGCTGGATCGCCGGTTACTGCACGGCGGGCTGCCAGAACCTTTGCTCTCGGAAACGAAGAATGCGGCCTTTTTTTCGGAATGGATGGACAGTTTTTATGCCCGGGACATTCAGGAACTTTTCGGTATCCGGAACCGCACCGGTTTCATGAAATTATTGCATCTGTTGCTGCGACAAAGCGGGAGCCTCATGGATTATACCCATATGGGTCGGTTAAGCGATTTAAGCCGACATACTGTGAAAGCTCATGTGGAAGCCATGAGTATCGCCCATGCGGTTTTCTTACTCCCTCCATTTCATGGGGGAGGGCGGCGTGAAATAACACAAAGACCTAAGTGCTATTCCTTCGACACAGGTTTTGTCACGTTTGTCAAGGGTTGGGACAGTATTCGGGAGGAGGATCGAGGTCTTTTATGGGAGCACCTCGTACTCGATACCCTGCGTACCGTTGTTGACGATCATCGTTTGTTTTACTGGAGAGATAAATCCGGACGGGAAGTGGATTTTGTCATCAAAGGCGGCCGGCAACAATCAGATGCTATTGAATGCAAAATCAATCCCGATCACTTTGACCCGGCTCACCTTGCCATATTTCGCTCTTTATACCCTGGAGGGAAGAATTACGTGTTAAGTCCCAATATTAAGTCTTCTTATGAGCGGCGTTATGGGAAGCTAAAGGTGGACTTTATTTCGATTAAACAGATTCACGATTTAAAATGGAAATAGAGACATAAACCAGTGACAAGTAGACTTGGGGTCAGGATTGAATTATTGAGATTGAAATTCTGGATCAGAGCTAAAATATACACCGGGCCTTGGAAACTTAGATCACTGCAAGGGATATGAGCAGGAAAGAGAGGAGAATGTATCATGCGCAAGTTGAAGAAGGTTCCAAAATTCAGGAGTGAGAAGGAGGAATTGGAATTTTGGGCAACCCATGATTCGACAGAATACATAGATTATTCAAAGGCAAAAGGAGTATTATTCCCAAACCTGAAGCCATCGACCCGATCCATCTCCATCAGGCTGCCGGAGTCTCTGATTGAGCATTTAAAAGTTTTAGCCAATAAGAAGGATATTCCTTATCAATCTTTGCTAAAGATACTTTTAATTGAGAAAGTGGAAGAGGAGTTCCACTCGGCCAAGTAGCTCTGTTGTTTTGCGAAGGGGTAAGGGACGCTGAGTTAGGGATTGAATATGGTTAAGATCTACGATGAAGAGATAAAGTCGGACTTCGATGGGACGATCATTGATTTAGAGACCATTGGATATTTTGATGATAGATATGAGGATTCGAGACGATACAGAGATATTATTCCAGTAATATTTGGCTATATTAATAGGGATGGAATTCGAATATTATGCGCCAAGGATCAAGATTCAATATCTGAACTTGGAATAGAGATCATCAAGGTATTAGATTCGTTAGAAAAACCTTTTTATGCATTCAATACTCATTTTGAGCGAGGAGTTCTATTCACTCATCTTGGGAAAAAGGTAGTATTTGAAGGAGAATTGAATTGGGAGAAATTTGAATCGAAAAGAAAAGTCATTCATTTTTTAGGAATTCCTAATTATGGAGATCCTTTTAATGATAACGGATTGCTATGTTCACAAAATTGGTTGAAAGGTAAAATTGATCATGCCATATTGCATAATCGAAGCTGTCTTTTGAAGGAAAGGGATATTTTGTTCAAAAGAGGCTTTAGAAAGCCAGATAAATTGAGGCTGATACGGTGAATCGTTATGATTAAAATGGTGCCTGCTCTTGAAAGTTGACAGGACCTTTTGTTACCAAACAGTTTTAATGTAAGAAATGTTCTGAAGGGCTTTGTCTTTAGTAATAAGGGGGACATCGAGATATTTTGCGGTTGCAACAATCATCTTGTCATGAAGTTCCGGAAGATCTTTTATGTCCAGCATTTTCTGAAGGACTGGGTAGTCAAAGGGTATGATTACGAACTTTTCGCTTTCATCTATCTGTTTAAATAGTTTTTTGAAGTCAAAAGAGATGCGTTTCTTTTCAAAAATGCTGAGGGCTTCCGCAAGAACGATAGAGGGGACAAAAATGATATTCTCCCCGGCTTCACATTTGACAAAAATATCAATAGCTTTTGGACTTATCTTAGGGCTGTCAATGAACCACCAGAGGAGTGCATGGGTATCAGTAACAAAGTTCATGTGATCTCTAAACGCCTATATCCACTTTGCTATAGAGTGACTTCTTGGCAGATAGGATATCTCCCTCAGTAATTTGAACACCCTTTAGGATACCCCGCAGAGAATTCATCTTTTTGTGAGTTGGGGATAGACTCTTAAGAGCCGATAGCTTTAAGTTCATGAGTTCTTTTTCGATGCTCTCTATTTTCTCAAGCATGTCAGCAGTGGCTTTGATGGTGGCATTTTTCATTTTTAACCCCTCCCGCTTAAAAATAATTTACCATACAATTCATTGGGTGTCAAAACAAGAAGAGCATCCATTCCAGGAATTCTCTGCCAGAGATAATGTTCTATCTCTCAAGGGATTTGAAATAGGAAATAGGAAGTGGGAAGTAAGGAGACAATTAAGAATTATGAATTTAGAGTTTAGAATAGATTCTGCCATGACAAACAGACATAAAATCCCCGTAGATATCAAAATTTTCCATGAAAATCCGCTGTTGACTGTTTTTGTGCCAAGGTGTAGATATCAATTGGTAATCCCGACGGACAAATACCGGTAAGAGGCAAGGAGGAATCGTGGAAGATAGAATAATAAATTTGAGATTGAGCGATTTTGAAAAGGAAGGGCTTTATCTCCTTTTCCCGGATTCAACAAGGTTAGAACTTACGAAAGAGAATATCGAAAAAGTGACGGATCGTTATTGGCAAGACCTTACCAA
>Ga0315282_10008610_pt1 | contig 16467 bp, 14 predicted proteins | sample YL17G07_20_MG_FD_203693 | JGI IMG/M metagenome (GOLD analysis project Ga0315282, IMG submission 203693) | Sediment microbial communities from Yellowstone Lake, YNP, Wyoming, USA - YL17G07_20 | ecosystem: Environmental > Aquatic > Freshwater > Lake > Sediment | place: USA: Wyoming | collected...
TCATCAGGGAGAGCTATCATAAAGTCAAAGACTTTGCTGAACAGATTAATGCCTGTATGGACTCCGGCTTTTATGATAAAGAGATCGTTGCCGAATGTGAGCGATTGAATATAGGGTTCAGCATCACTGCTGACCAGACAGGCGCTCTGATGAGAGCAGTCAATGCTATCGCAGAAGATGCATGGAGAAAGATAGATGATCATATATGGGTCTCTGAGATCATGTATCAGCCGGTTGGATGGAAAAGAGAATATCGTTTCCTGGTGAGGAGAGAGGAACTTCCAGAGAAAAAACAGATGTCTCTTATTGACAGTACCGATTATCGATATCATGTTATTGTAACCAACAGAGCTGAATTGGCAGAAGACCTTGTCCCGTTTCACCTGCAGAGGGCAACCATGGAGAACTTTATTAGAGAAACAAAATATGGTTTTTCCCTTGACAGGTTTCCCTGTCAGGAGTTCCATGCAAACTGGGCATATCTTACCATCGGCATGTTGGCTTATAACATTGTCAACTGGATCAAGCGGCTGGCCTTGCCCAGCATGTATAAGAAAAAGTTCATTAAGGCATTGAGATACCGCTTTTTTAATGTGGCAGCAAGGGTTGTCAAGCACAGTAGATACGTTGTTTTGAAGATAGCTCAAGGAATCCATCGGTTTATTGATATCCTTCATGCCTATGAACGTATACTCAGTCTCCAATTCCAATGAGTCCGAGATAGTATTGCTTTCATCACAATAGAAATATAAGGGAGAGGTACGTCCATTTTGGGTCTTTTTACAACAAATAGAGCAGTCTGGATAAAGTGAATACCCTTCATCGGTATCTCTGACTGATATATTTGTCTCAGCTAACATATAATCGTCTGTTTTTCCCCTTGATCTTCAGCTATAATGGCTTATCGCTGGATTTGGGTATTATATTAAATAGTATCTCACAGAATAAATTAAAAGGCTCAATATGATGGAGGACAAACCTTCCAACGACCAAGTCAAAAGACTTCTGTAGGTCATTCAATTCCATTGCATTTAATAGATATACTTCAAGCAATGAGTCAACTCGATTGACTTTTCTTAAAGCTAAAGTGTTCTTAACGGCTACTGGAGAATTGTCAATTGCAATTACCTTTGCACCCATTTTTGCTAAATAAACCGAAAGCATACCATTTCCGCAACCTATATCCAATACATTTTTCCCATTAACATTTCCAATTAGGTTTACGAGCATCTTGTCACTTGGCCATATTCTTTCTTTTAGAGTAGCTATATCAAGTTCAACTGGTTCAAAATCGGCCAATTTTTTATTCCAAAAGTCTTGCGCCATATTCATTAACCTCCATGCTTTAGAAAACCCGTTTCATCTGGAATCAGGATGCATTTTTTCATTGCCGCTATCCTTTCCAAGGAGTTCCTGGAGAGCCTTCAGTTCTTTCATGCGTTGCAACACGAGGACATTATCAGGTTCTTTCGAAAGGAGTCTCTCATACACATCCATAGCATCTGCATATCTATCTTGAGATATCAATTTATCTGCATATTCTATACCTAACCGCGACTCTTTGGACAGCTCCTCTTCAAGAGTAAGGGATGCTCCGCCTTTATCGTATCTATCTTCCTTCTCTTTCCTAACGATAGTTATAAGGGCAACAGCAAGTCCAAGTATCGTCCATCCCAATTCCTGGCCGAGTGCAGGAATTCCGGAAAATTCGACTGCATACCCGGTAAAGGCAGTCAGAAGGCCTAAGGCCAGAATCTTCATCTCCCGGTCAACAGCATTCAGATATACCTTGAGAAGCCCAATAAATACGACGAGTACAAAAGAGAGAAAAATTAGCAATCCGACAGTGCCATTCTCAGCCCAGATCTGGAGATAGGAATTGTGCAACCATCCATAATGAATACGTGAAAGGCCAGGGCTTATGCTCAGGTAGTTGTGATATTCGGTAATATAATTTCCCGTTCCCACCCCAAGCACAGGATGGTCACGAACCATCTCTAACCCCAAGCGGTTGCTTTCGAGTCGCCAGTTGAGAGATATGTCTCCTTTGGTACTCAGTCTTTCAAACGTGGGGACATGAGGATTCAAAGATAAAGCAAGGAAAATAATAATTACCGATATAAGAGAAACAGCCCAGAGAGTGTATTTATGCTTATGCTTGAGGAAAAACATGGAAATAAAAAGAGCAGCACCCAGAGAAACCCAGCCGACCCTCGCCCCCGTGCCAATGATATTCATCACATAGCCAATGAGGAGGATGCCCGTAAATATCTTTATCTTCTTTGAAGCACCGTAAAAAAGCCAGGGCAAAGCTAATCCAAAAAATATTACTATGGCATGGGCATGGAACCCTGCATCACTATAAAGTCCCTGAACCCTGCCTGCCCCCCCGTATACAGTTGTTTGCAAACCAGCTACCTTTTTTGCAGTCTCCATACCAAACCGATAGGTTTCTTTGAAGAATGCCTTCCCGGTGGCCATTTCATATAACCCTACTCCTGTCGTCAACAGACTGCCGATAATGAAGGCAAGAACTGCTCTTTTTAGCGTCTGGCGATCCCGGATTATTCCAACGATGAGAATATAGAGCATGAACATCTTAATGCGCGAAAATACTTCAGCAACCGTCTCATCTCTGAAATATCTCACATTGATAAGTGATATAAAAGAAAAGACGAGAAAGAGCAGAATTAAGATATTGGCCTTTTCCCTCAGTATGGTAGCAATGCTTTTGCCGTCTCTATTTATCAGGATATTGGTTATCCAGAGCAAAAAGGTGACGACAACTAATATCTTGGCAGGGGTGAGTGTTTGGGAGCGGAGTAATGTAGTGCCCAGTCGAAATAGGGGAATGGTCAGGAAGACACAGAACAGACTAATTTCCTGCAGTATAGTTAGTCTTGTCTTAGCCACAGTCTTCAGGTAAGAAACCATAACCCCTTCAATCTCCTCTTCGCCCTAACATACCACGCAAATGTCCCTAGCGCACAGGCCTTAATGCTAAGTAAGGCTGTTAATTCATCCACAATCGATATAAAGTCGAGGCTCTGACGTTTTATCAAGTATGGGTCATCTCCAACCTTATAGAGTCCCTGGTCCATGCACGTGGCTCCCTTATATCCAGCGCTTTTTAACGTCTCAATAATGTTCCGGTCTACCTCTCCGAAAGGATAGCAAAAAAAGTCAATGGATTTTCCAAGCCCTTTTTCGAGGACTTTTTTTGATTCTCTTACCTCCCGTTCAATCTCTGATAAAGTAAGATCTGTCAACTTAAGGTGAGAACAGCCGTGGCTCTGGATATCCATTCCATTTTTTGCAAGTTCTCTGATCTCCTGCCAGTCTAGCATGGGAAGCGGTTTGAGGCCATAATCAGCATACCACCGGGATTCTTTTCCTATAAAATCTGTTGGAACGAAGATGGTTGCTGAAAACCCGTACTGGCTCAGGATCGGCCAAGCAGCCGTATAGAAATTCTTAAGTCCATCGTCGAAAGTAAGGACAAGTAATTTTTCAGAAGCCCTCATCTCAGGGCGGACAATAGACACTAATTGACTCAGGGAAATGACTTGAAATCCTGCCGCCTTAAGGAAGCCCATCTGTTTCACAAATATTTCAGGAGAGATACTGATGTTTGAATTACTGTTATCTATAGAGTGATAAATAAGAATAGGAATACCTTGAGGTCTCAATAAGTGTCCCAAACCCAGGCAGAACACAAGTCCAGCATCCTTTAAAAGTGTCCTTACTGTCATACGTCAGGAACTATTATCATTAAAATAATCGCCATTCTATTTTCAAACCATATGCTCTAACGTATACTAATATGTTACAACTGTGATAGACCCTGAAACAAGCTGACAGATAAGCTAACCCTGCAAGTTAAACTTGGTTCTTCAGACTTTTCTGTGGATACCCCTAACCCCTCTTTGGAAAAGGGGCCAGGGGAGATTTTAAGAATCACAAATACCCCCATATTCTTTCAAGAACACCCTGTATATTCTCAAATACCTCTTTGTCAGAAAACCTGAGAACTCTCAAGCCAATGCCTTTCAAATATCCATCCCTCTCCCTATCTTTCGCTTTTCCTTCAGAACTGTAATGCTGTCCTCCGTCAAGCTCTATGACGAGCTTTGCCTTTGGGCAATAGAAATCAACAATATAGTTACGTATTGTCTTCTGCCTGTAAAACTGGTATCCCTTCCATTGTTTTCCTCTTATCTCCTCCCACAATAATTTCTCAGCTTCAGTCATGTTTGCTCTGAGTAATCTGCAATACTCCTTAAGACTCTTGTTGTAGCGTAACATCCTTCCTTTTAAATCCCCCCTAACCCCCCTTTTCCAAAGGGGGGTTTTGTCCACACAATTCTCTGAAGAACTTTAAATCTAAACTGGCAGTGTCTAAAATTATGGCGGGGCGAGAACCTTCATCCAGCGCGGGGCATCATTTCTTGCCCCCAGAAGACCTATGAACATGAGGGGTTATCAACCTCCCTTTGATTGTCATAATGATCTTTCGTTCACTTTCTTCAAGGCCGAATAGAATTACGAGACCAAAAAAGATGACAAGAATAAAAGCTCCCTCCATCAACAAGAAAATAATAGACCCAGTATCTGGGAGGAAATAACGTATGCCATAGGCAATAGCGGCTGTTATCGCTCCTAAAAACAGTACCTTGAAATAGCGGATGTTATAAGGATGCAATCGAAGCAGGAAATAGACCTCCATCAATGCCACAAAGTTAGCGAGGATTATGGCAGATGCGTTAGCGTAAGCTGCACCAAGCATGCCGTATCGAGGGACGAGAACTAAGGTCATGAGAACCACCAGAATTGCTAAAATAATAGAATTGAACACCATCCATCTCTGATGGCCGGTCATCATAAGAAGATATCCGACAGAGCCGACAGATAAATTGACAAGCTGCCCCAAAGCCAGAATAATGAGAGGCATCTGGCCAGCCTTAAAATGTGGGCCAAAAAGAGATAATAGCTCTCTGGAAAAAAACAACATGATCAAAAAAAGTGGCAATCCCAGTATTAAGATCCACTGAGTACCGGTTTTAAATGCATGACCAAGGTGATCGTATTTACGTCCACTATAAAGATGTGAGATCAGCGGTGCAAAAATAGTATTGAGAGATATAAGCAAAAGATTCAGAATCAAGGCCGTTTTCTTCGAAGCAAAATAGATTCCCGCTTCCTGGGAGGACCGAAATACTCCCAGGATGATTAAATCGCTCCAGGAAATCGAGAACAGCAGAATATTCACTAAAAAAGCTGAGCGGATGAAGGAGAGATACTTATCGCGTTCAGGCAGACTTTTTTGCCTCTCGGTAAATGGTGATAGAAAAGACACCAGCAGAAAAACGCCAAGTGCCGCTGCACAACCCACAGAGATGACGTATGCTGCACTCAATCCCTTCAGACCATAGCCCATGGCAAGCACAACAACAGAAAAGACGAAGCTGACAAGTGGCAGGAATATTTTACGCACCAGCACATACGGCGTTATGATCTTAAAGCCCCTTATGGAAGTAACCGAGATTGTCATGATGGCAGAAATGGGTATACCTAAACTTAGGTATCGTAAGACAGGAGCGAGTTCAGGTTTATGAAAAAGTTTTTCTGCAAGAAGGTCCGCAGAAAAAAAACTGATGCCGCCAAACAAGACTCCCAGTCCCACTGCGAGAAACAGACTAAAGCGAATTACTCCCTTTGCCTCACGCACCTTTTCATTCTGGACATAGATACCGAGAAAGCGCATAAGTCCATCTTCCATGCCGGACTGGGAAAGTAAGGCAGCTAAATTAAAAATGGTAATGCCGAGGAAAAAAATTCCATAATCTCTTATATCCATAAATCTGGCCAGTATGATCCCATAAGCGTAAGTAATGATTATATGTCCTATCTCACCAAAAAAAGAGATGCCTGTTCCCTTGGCTAAAGTGAAGAGGTCTTCAGACAAGATAGGCGTGGATTGACCCTTGTCTTTAATTGCCATAGCTTATCGCTTTTCCTTCGTGATTCTCTTAGATTGTTGTCCTTTATGCCAGAAATTAATACAAACGTATTTATTGCTTTTGCACTTTGTCACCCTGAACTTGTTTCAGGGTCTTACTAACAAGGTCATAAGTAAGGATGCATATATCGTAAAATCTCCCCACTCCCCTCTTTGCCAAAGAGGGGTACATTCCCTCCCTTTGGCAAAGGGAGGATAGGAGGGATTTTCCCAACAATCGTCGTCATACTTATGGCCTTATTAATACAAACGTGATAAATAGCGTGTCATTGCGAGGAGTGAAACGGTTGCGAGACGAAGCCGAAGCAAACTCAGAGATTCCTCCCCGCCTTCGGCGGATTCAGAACAGGCTCCGCAATCTCTTGTTTATAAAGTGCGGTAAGATTGCCACGCTCCCCGCCTAAGGCGGGTCGCTCGCAATGACAATGTAATAGCATTTACTAATGAGTGCATAAGTAAGGCATCATTATTAAAAAATCCCTGCCCGACGGACGGCAGGCGGGTCCCCACGCCCCTCTTTGCCAAAGAGTCCCGAAAGCTTTCGGGATTTGGCAAAGGGAGGATAGGAGGGATTTTACAATCAATGCCTTCATACTTATGATCTTATTAGTAATGTGTTTGCATTAATCTGTTGTAAACGTCGAGCAGTTTATCTGTCATACTTTTTAAGGCGAAAGTAGTCGCCACTTTCTGGTAAGCCCTGTTTCCAAGCTCTCTTGCCTTTTCCTCATGCGTAAGCAGATGAGTGATTGAGTTCGCCAAAGAGACTTCATCTCCTGAAGGGCAAAGCCATCCATTAATCATGTGATCAATAATTTCTGGTATCCCCCCTACGTTTGTAGCGATAACAGGTTTTTTGAGAGCCATGGCTTCAATAAGAGCAAGCGGAAAAGTTTCTGAATTTGAACAGAGGACAAAGACATCAAGCGTGGAAACGACCTGCAGTACATCTTCGCGGAAGCCGGTAAAGACAACATGTTCCTCAAGCTTTAGATCTGCTACCTCCTTCTGTAACTCAGATCGTAACGGACCGTCACCTACGAGGACAAAATTGGCCTTGATCCCCGAGTCCGTCACTCGCTTTGCAGCCCTTAGAAACAGGCCAAAATTTTTTATGGGAACCATTCGTCCTACCATGCCCACCAGTTTACCATTCATGGGAAGACCTATTCTTTCCCGGCTGATAGGCGTTTTCTCTTTAGGCAACTGTAAGTTGTCGAGATTGATAGCATTAGGGATATGGACGATTTTGTCCTCCCTCACCCTGTGCTTTAATAATAGACGTTTCAGTTCCAACGATGGTGCTATGATGCGGTCTGAAAGAAATGCCATCAAGATGTCCAGTCTGAATAACAGATCCTGCATGAACGGCAGAGAGAATCGGCCCAGGGCCTCTTTGTCCAGATGGTGGAGTGTAGAGACAATACCTTTAACCCTTGTGGCCTTACCTGCCAGGCGGCCATAAAAATTTCCACTGATGAGATGTGTGTGCACGATGTCTATCTGCTTAGTTTTAATGAGACGTATTAAATCCAGCAGTGGCCTAACATCACCGCGATATCTCTTTGGAATTACGAAGACTTCTACTCCAAGTTCACGAGCAGCAGCCGAAAGTCTCCCTTCCGCAAAAACAGCCAGGAAGATATTTACAGCCCTATCCTTAAAGCCTTCAAGCAGGCTTAAGATATGCCTTTCTCCTCCGCCCATTAAAGCCCCTGTCGTTACCTGCAGTATATTCATGGTGAGTGTCTCTAACTAGTGTATTGTCAGGTACACTTCTTTACACTGTCATTGCGAAGGACGAAGTCCTGAAGCAATCTCACTACGAGATTCCTCACTTCGCTCGGAATGACAATGCAGTAAAGATATTTAGCTGACAGTACACTAGACATAATCAATGTGGTCATTGTCGTGGATATGAAACGTCCTTGCCGAAATTTTTCTTACTCGGCTTCCTCTACTCCTTTTACCTCACGAATTGTACCGAGTAATGGAATATTCAATCTCTTTTCAATCTGGTCGCCAACCCAGAAGGATTCATTCGACAACTCAAGTAAAAATGCGAAGCCGATAGCTAATAATATACTTGCTGGAATTCCAATCCCCAGATTCAGCTCCCAATCGGGCAGATCAGGGTCAGCAGTATCCGAAATCTTTGGAGTGTCAATTACCCTTAAGTCAATACCGGTAAGCTTGGATAACCTTTGAACGTTTAGTTCATCCTGTTTGCTACCTAATTTAGTAAAAAACTGGTTTTTAAGATCTACCTCCCGTTCCAATTGAGTCAACTCCAGCTCTTTTTCTACTAAGTAGCTTAGCGCAACTCTTATCTGCTTCCTGGCCAACTCATATTCTTGTTTTTTGGCCTTCAGAGCACTGATATCGACGTTCAGTGAAACATTCTCATTAAGTAGATTCTGATAAGAATCTAAGGATGTTAGTTTCTTCTTCTGCTCATTGATCTGACGCATGCCCTCTTCCACTCTTGCCTTTTTAGTAGATAACTCGGCACTTACTGACATCAAGTTTCTTTCCACTTCATCAAGTTCGTTGAGCTTTATTTCTTTTTGTTTTTCGATTTTGCTGATATCCCACCTTTGTTTAAACCGATTAAGATTTTGCTCTGCAATTGTCAGCTCCCTCTCAGCCTTTTCTACTTCCACCTGGGAAAAGTTATAACCATAACTTGCTGCATCCTGTTCGGACGAGATGCTATTCTGAATGACCATGTTCGCTAATTCTTTAGATATGTCTTCGGCTTCCTTTGGAGATTCACCCCAAATAGTAATATTTATAATGTCTGATTCAGGTACGTAGTCAATATCTGTCATATCCTCCAAAAATTTCTTAACTGCTTTGGCCGTATAATCAGTTTTTGATTCTTTAGGACTTTCTCCTGTAATCCGGCTTTGGATGTCTTGTATAGTATCGCTAACCCGATCCGCTGCTTCTTTCACATACGACCGAAAATAATCTCTAAAATCCTGGGGCTCTTCATATTTTCTCTGTAATTTCTTATCCAGCTGGAACTTATCCACGATAATCCTGGCAAAGGCTTCACTTTTAGCTAATTCAATAAAATTATTGGCAGGTACAATGTTTGAAGTTTTTGGGACCTGCTGATAAAGATCTTTGAAAAGAACAACTTCCTGGGTAACATTGGCGCGTACCAGCATTTTTGTAGTTGCCTTATACAGCGGTGTATATAACAGGGAGCCCAATACGGTCAAAGCAACGCAGAGGATAGAGATAAGGATTATAAGCCACTTTTTCTTAAAGATTACATAAAAGAAATAATACATAGTTCCTTTGTCATAATTTATTAAAACCGCTTATATATCATCGCAGGAACAATACGTTTACGCCTGTTTAGAACGCCACCTAATATATGTGCGCCAATGGCCTGCAAATTCTCCTTAGTCTTATTGACTGCTGGCCACCTCGTTTTTTCAGCCTGAATGACAAGAATAACCTCATCGGCCAGGGTAGTTGCCATTAACGTATCAGGATAACTGTTGACCGGGGCCGTATCATAAAGAACCCAATCAAAATCGCTTTCAAGAGAATTCTTGATATCTTTTGAAATGGCAGTAAAGGCAGTGAGGCTATTATCATCTGCCTGCTCTCCGGCAGTCATAACCTTAATATTAGGAAAAGAAGTTTTCTTTATACCTTCAGCCAGGTTTATCCTGCCGCTAATAAAATCGAGAAAACCGTTCCTGCGTTCGAGTTCAAATAACTTATGCAAGCTCGGCCGCCGGATATTTGCGTCAACCAATAGTACCCTTGATTTATCACCCAGGGCAAAAGCAAATGCCAGATTGACCACCAGGGTAGAGGTTCCCTCACCGTGATTCGCACTGGTAACCATTATTGATTTCATGGGGTTATTTATTCTTGTTCGCAAAACATTCACCTTAATCCGTAAAGCTTCTTCCAATAGAGCCTGATTAATTTTCATAACTCCTACGATCAATATTATACCCAAATCCAGCGATAAGGATTGTCATTGCGAGTGAAGTTGCGAGGCGAAGTCGAAGCAAACTATAGCGAGATTCCTCTCCGCCTTCGGCGGATTCGGAACAAGCTCCGCAATCTCGCCTTTTCTGCAGAGATTGCCACGCACCCTCCGGGTGCTCGCAATGACAGGCACAATCGATACTTGCAATGGTTATCGCTGGATTTGAGTTATAAGTATATCTGGAAATATAAGAAGATGCTGAATAACCTTCTTCATGCCACCGGATTTGAAGTAATCCATCAATGAGAAACAACTACGTTATTACCTCCGTTTAGGTTCTTAATGAAATTAAACCCAGCGTGTAAGCTTATAGGAAGCAGCTTGTCAATGTATTGCTCTACAAATTGGTCGATCCTTGCAATCATTGTTTGCGGTATATATATCACATCGAGGGGGTTAAGATAAATATCATTTGTGATCTTCTTGGATTCAATATCCTGTTTTAAATTGACAGAAAAAAGGCGAGGGCTACCATCTTTTTCTCTTCGGATGATTATCACGCTTTCCAAATTTCCGGTATTCAATGCGCCACCAGCTTTAAAAATTGCCTGCAAGGATGTCATATTATTTTCCAGGTCAAAAAAACCTGCGTTTTTAACCTCGCCACCAACATAGACTTTTTGCGTAGCAAATTCCTTTACGGTTACTGTAAGTTCCGGATTTTCTATCCTTTCCGCATAGAGCCTTGTGAGTTTTTCGTCCAACTCCCGGGTATTAAGTCCCGCAACCTTAACATCATCTATAGGGGACATAGAGATGTAGCCATCGGGCCTGATTTTCACGGTGGTATCGAGACGAGGAAAGTAGAAAAAGGCTACTGAAATCACATCACCAGGCTGAAGAGCATATTCTTTTTCTTCTGCTTGTACAGGGGGGGCAGGAGATACAGGCTGTACAGTTTTTGCTTCAGGAAGCACGCTCTCTGCTTCGATCTTCGACTGATTCATATATGAAGCGCAGCCTGCAAGATTAACAGAGACTAAAACAAGTATCAAAATATAAAGAAAATCTTTTCGATAGCTATCTCTTCTTATCGTTGTAGTGTTCACACGTATGATAATTTACCCTAACCAATTTTATTTTTCAACTACCATACACCCAAATCCAGCGATAACTATATTGAAGCATTAAATTACGTGTCATTGCGAGGTCGTTTCGACCGTGGCAATCTTCTCAGCAAAGGCAAGATTGCGGAGCTTGTTCCGAATCCGCCGAAGGCGGAGAGGAATCTCGCTATAGTTTGCTTCGGCTTCGCCTCGCAACTTTACTCGCAATGACGATTTTTATCGCTGGATTTGGGATACATTTAAGGGTATTTTGAAAAGTCTCCGATACCCCAGGTACTTGATTCTCATAAATCGGCATATGCTTTTAATATGTCTCCGGGTCATTATATTGAACCTTGCGGCACTCTGCCTTTGGTAGATGTGGATAATCTGGCTCTGTGGTATGTAAAGCACATCCCATCCCCTTTTCCTGGCCCGCCAACAGTACTCGACATCTTCATAGAGATAGAAAAAACCTTCGTCTAACCTGCCTATATCTGCAATGGTCTCCCGTCGAATGATATGACAGGCACCGAGCATCCAATCCACTGTGCGGCTCTCCCCATGATCCCAATTGGTCATGAGGTGGTCGCTCACAAAGCGGGACTCCGGAAATAATTTGCCGAGAAAGGTTCCTCTGAACAAAATCGTTAGTGGTGTCTGAAATGTCCTGCAAGACATCTGGATGCTACCATCGGGATTCAGCAACTTTGGACCTCCGATCCCTACCCGTGGATTCTTATCCATGACCTCAACAAGTGTCTGAAAAGAGCCTGGCAAAATAACTGTGTCAACGTCCAGGAGGATGACATATCTGGAGTTCGCTATATCCAGGCATTTGTTACGCGCCCTGGCTACACCTTCATTCACCTGATTTCTGATAAAAACAAAATCAGGAAACTCCTCTCTCATAATTTTAACGGTCTCATCCACAGACCCGTTGTCCACGACAACCACCTCGTAGGTAAGGCTGGTCACGTTTTTAACGATCGAGGTCAAACTATCTCTGAGGAGATCAGCTGCATTCCATGTAGCTATTCCGATTGTTATGTCCTTCATGGCAATAGGGTTTTATATATATTTAAAAGCCTTTCTTGCATTCTTTCCCAATTATAATTTTCCTCAATAGCCCTCACTCCGTTAAGAGCCATCTCATGCCGTAAAGCTTGGTCTCCACTCATTTTCTTAATGGCTTCAGCAACCTCTTTCGGGTTGCGTTCATCGACTACTATACCACAGTTATATTGTCCGATAATCTCTTTCAGACCGCCCATATCCGAAACTATTACCGGCACACCCATGGCCAATGAATCAAAGAATTTAGTCGGAGTGATGTTTTTGAACCATAACGACCTATGGTAGACGATGATAGAGATATCTATCTGACTATACAATTCAGGCATATCATAACAGTTAAAAGCTCCGAGAACCCTTACCTTGTTTTCCATCCCTTTCGTTAACTGGTCAAACTTTTCTTGATAAGAATCGAATACACGTCCGGCAAAGAGAAGTTCAACGTTCTCCATGGTTCTTGATATCAGACTGAACCCTTCCAGGATTTCTTCTATACCATTATCCTGATAGATAGAACCAATTCGCCCTAAAATTACTCTTCCATTTCTTGAAGGCCTTTCAGCAGGTCTTCGAATCATTTCCTTCGTTGGGTAGCTGCCGATCAGAGTTACCGATTGGTGGCCAAGGGTGCGATATTTTTTAACCTGGTAATCATTATGAACAAGGATAGCATCAGCCCGATTGGCCATAAATCTTTCGAGGAACTTGACCATGCTCTGCAGCCTGCGTGGATAGAGAGCAAAGTAGTCTGGTTCACAGCTATCAAAAATCAAAGGTACTTTCTTCAATCTTTTAAGCAAAATACCGAGGGGCAGCAACTGTAAGTTGTGGCAGTGTATAAGATCAAAGTGACTTTTTTTTACATGAGTAAGTACTTTGGCACAGAAGCGGAAGAATTTCGGCAAGCTATTGATGCCAGAACGATCGGGTGCTGCTTCAGAGATCCTTTCGATCCTGATCCCATCCCTGACTTCAGCAGGTGCACTTTTTCCTGATCTGTCCCACCCGAGAACGGTTACCTGATAACCACTTTCTCCTAATGTCCTGGCCTCATTATAAGCTCTTAAATAACGTCCCTGGTAGGGCTCAAAGCTCATCGGAAATAGCATTAAAACTCTTTTCATTACTCCAGGTACCCGAGTCCTCTCAGTCTCTCTCTTAAATCTGATTCCTCCTCCCGGCTGTATCCGGAAAATTCCGAACTCTCCGAAACAAATTCGCACTGCTCAGTTTTTACTGGATTGGATGCCAGTAGATCATCTTCGAAGAGGTGTTCTGGAACTCTACCCTCAATATATTCAGGCAGGTGCAACTGGTTGAGGTAAATTGCTGTCGCTGTTACATCAACGATATCCAATCCATGTATCTCACAGTGCTTTTTGATTCCCTTCCCAGCAGCCATGAAGATGCCCAACGGTCGGTGATCCCCGGAGATAACGGTAAACTCCTTCGTAGGATACCGAGGATGGATAGGCTGACCTTCTTTTCCATATCTCAGCCCTGTTATCTTCTCTGAATCCTTCCACTTGATCAGAAGATCCGGGGCCTTATCTACATGAGGCCCAAAATAGATTTCGTCTCGGTGCTTGACCCACTCGACTGCCTTCCTGCCTGTTGCGCCCTCTAAACATTTTTCCAGCAACACGGATTTAAGGTCAGAAACCACTTTCCAGTATTCTTCCTTCTGTACGCTACTTCCTGGACTTATTTCGGCAGTGTTTATCCAGATAACCGGCATGATATTGTCTGCATAGGCAATAGTATTTTCCCAATCAATCGCAGCAAAGAACACCTTTGAATGAACCTTACTAATAAGGCCTGGAACCAAACCGAATAATTTTTCTTTGATGCGACGACTCAGGATCTTTTCCAGAAGTTGATAAGAACTCTTGAAGACACCTGAAAGTGATATGCCACTGTTGTCTTTTCTAAACTTCAGGAAACCGGCCTCATGCAGCCATTGATTCAAACATCCATTCCCATGCTGTCTCGATCCAAAGCCATGGTCTGACATGATTAATATCCAACACTCATCTCCCGCAGAGTCTAAAATTTCACCCACTTCGCGATCTATTTCTTGGTACACTTCGAGAACGGCATTCTCGAATTCCGATCCCTTCTCACCTATATATTGCCAAAAACAATGCTGGGCTGGATCTGTTTCCCTGAAAACTGCTACCACAGTATCCCAATTGTATCTGGACATCAGATATCGCACAGTCTTACCCCGTTGCCGAACTGACTCGATAATCTTTTTAAGGGCTTCTCTATTTTTACCGGCTACAACCAGGCTCGTCACCCCTGGCTCTTGCACATAGGGTCCAACCTCTTGCTCAATCTCCTTTAACAATTTATCCGGATTGGTAAATCCAGGACTATTCTTGCCAGGTGCATCTAACCCGCTCACCAAACAACCTCTTACCTCTTCAGCCGGATAAGTCATAGGAACATTAACCACAATGACTGTTTTACCCTTATCTGATAAATATTTCCAGAATGAAACTCCGTCTCTCAAGGTAGATTGGGTAAAGCGGATGTTATGGCTCCCTGGCACACGCTCGTAGAATTCAAAGATCCCATGCTTGCCAGGATTAACGCCGGTGATGAAGCTACTCCAGGCAGCGGCACTGCGTTGGTTTGGAACGGAGTTTAGTCTGCCGAAGCCACCATTCTGCCTTATTTTCTGAAAGTTGGGAAGCATTCCCCGGTCTATCCAGGGCAACAATAGATCCGGAGAGGCACCATCTATTCCAATGACGATTACCTTTGGCATATCAACTCTTCAATCGGAGAGAACATAACTAATTGTATTTTAACAGAAATGAGACCCTCACACAATCGAGGCGACACCTCAAAAAACCTCATTATCTCCCATGGTAAGGTACCAGTTATTGGTGTCTTTCAGATAATCAGTCGAAACGTCCTGAGAGAATGATTTGATCTGAACTACAACTTTGTCGACGACCCTCGGTGAGAATCCATTTTGCCTAAGGAGCCCATAAATAGGATTGTTCTCAAACATCCACGTAACGATAGTTGATACCTTTTGGCTTCGAAAATATTTCAAGGACTCGTTGATGAGAAAGCGTGCTGTCATCTCTCTATCTGGGTCAACGAGAAGATCAATTAACAATCCTTTCATTATTGCATTCTTTTTTTCACATCTCAATACCACAAATCCAGACAATGTACCGTCTTCCTCTGCCCCAAGGACAGTATAATGAAATTCCGGATGCCTTATATAACGCCAGTTCAGGTACTGGCTATCTCTTATTGTTGTTATGTTAAACTTCATGCAGACCTTCTTCCACAGTTCATCGAACCTGTTATCGAATTGATCAATTCTTTTAATAACAAGGTCGGTATGCAAAGGCTTATCATTTTTGGAGGACAAAAAAATTCTGGAAGATAAAATCTTTGGAATTAAGTTAAGCATTTTACTGGAGTTGAAAACTTTCCCCTGTTTCAAGGCTTGCCATGCAAACGACTTAATATTGATTATTTTCTCCATCTTGAGAGGATGAAAACCTTCATAGTGGAACAGCTTCTTATAGATCCTATGCGAGGCAGGATCGCAAAATCCATAATGAAGTCTTGTCCTGGCTTTGATCTCTTCAAGGTTTTTACGATTAATGGGGAAGAAAATGCCCTTTTTACGGTATTCGGGATGGACCATCATGTCTGCGACCTGTCCACCCAGCAATTCTTTACCCCTGACTATTAATCGCCAGGGTATGCCACCCACGAATCCGACTATATCATCATTATTATATGTAGCGACATACGAGAAGTTCTCTCGCAGAGGGTTTTCCAGATACTTCCATTTCCAATAATCTTCATTAAATTTAGCCCTCCAAACTGCCTTGGCAAGCAGGGTTAATCCCTTTTCATCTCCGATCTGATATTTCCTAAAAGTAATATCTGACATCGTCTCCTAACTTCGCTGTCCTATGACCTTTTCCACAAGTACATTCAGTTTCTCCGAGTTAATCTTATTATAAAATATATTCTTCAGGCTTTCCTGTGATAAATACAAAATCTGCTTTGTGCAGACAGCATTCTTGCTGTTGTCATTCCGGCTCATCGGTCGTAGCGACTCTCAGCGAAGACTCGCATCGAGAATCCTTCTTTGGTATCTTCCCCCTTTAGCAAAGGTCGGTACGACTCGCAACCGAGGGGATTGAGGGGGATTTTTGAATGAAGACTCCCCGCCGCAGAGACAGCGGGGTATCGTTAGGTAAAGTTTATTATTGTATAAATCCCCCAAACCCCCTTTTACAAAGGTGGTTCAAGGAATCCCCACAGCA
>Ga0315282_10008612_pt1 | contig 16465 bp, 9 predicted proteins | sample YL17G07_20_MG_FD_203693 | JGI IMG/M metagenome (GOLD analysis project Ga0315282, IMG submission 203693) | Sediment microbial communities from Yellowstone Lake, YNP, Wyoming, USA - YL17G07_20 | ecosystem: Environmental > Aquatic > Freshwater > Lake > Sediment | place: USA: Wyoming | collected...
TTCTTGGGTCGCTTCTTCGGCAAGGCGGCGCCGGTTAAATTTCTCGAATTCCTCCAGAGCCAGCGCCTTGGCAACCTCCATAGAGACTTTTCCCGCGTCTTCCAGAACGGCACGCTCGTTGAATTTCAGAAAAGCGTCAATTTTCTCCCGCCAATCACGCATGTAAAGGGGTTTCCGACGATGGGCCTGATCCTCGGCATAATCAAGGTACATGACGACGATCCTATTAAGTTCGCCAATTTCTTCGATGCTCAGGTAATTCTTGGCAACAGCGACGTCGGTCCTGCGAACCTTGGAGCCTTTCCAGCTCGTCAGCCCTATGTTCGCTTTGGAAGAATCCGCGCGTTCCGCAATCAACTCCGCTGCCGTCTTGCCGGTAATGGCCCAGTGGAGTTTGTTCTGTACGATCTGGAAGAACTCCTGTGTTTCTTCGGCCTCGGCGTCGTAGTCAATCGCCAATTTGTAGATATCCCTGATTTTCTGATAGAAGCGCTTCTCAGATGCGCGAATATCGCGGATGCGCTCAAGGAGTTCATCAAAATAATCCGCGCCGATGTTCCGGCCTTCCTTGAGCCGTTCATCGTCCATCGTAAAGCCCTTGACCAGATACTCCCGCAAATGCTCAGTGGCCCACCTTCGGAACTGCGTACCACGGTGGGACTTCACTCTGTATCCAACGGCGATAATGACATCCAATTTGTAAAAATCAACGACCCTCTCAACTTTGCGTTTTCCTTCGGTTTGAACTATCCGGAATTTCCGGATAGTTGCCTCAGGAGCAAGTTCGCCTTCTTGGTAAATATTCTGTACGTGCTCGTTAATGGTGCGTACATCTTTCTGGAAAAGCTCCGCAAGTAGTCTTTGAGAAAGCCAGACGGTATTTTCATCCAGCCTTACTTCAATCCGGTTCCGGCCGTCTTCGGTTTGGTAGAATAGAATCTCTGAAGAGGGTGTCGGTTTTTCCGGAAGATGATCAGCCATTCTTCTTTCCGCCTTTCGCTCTGGGCAGGGCAAAAAGAGTGCCCTGCTTTGGATCAGGTCCGTTCTTACCTCTGGCGTTAGGAGGCAATTCAGATTGATCCTCTATCGGTTCCATCTCTCCAACATTAGGGTCAGGTCTATTTTCTTAGCATTCCTTCACGTAGTCTTGGCCAAAGAAGTGAAACACACCCTTTAATAATATCCCTTCTTTCTCTCAATGATCTTGGCAAAGATGCAGATGCCAACAAAATAGACCTGACCCTACTATTTCTCAAGCTCTCTCGATTCTTGGTTCTCCGGTAGAAAATGCAAAAACCCCCAGAATCGCTGACTCCCCATTTACTACCTCCCATAATGCGGAAGGAGATAAGGCAAGTTCCAGCCATAGACTCACCTGGACCGCCCTCCCAGTAAAGTTAGTGCAACAAAAATTAACCCGCTAAGCACACTTCCAGACCACAACCATTTCCTCCAGCTCGGCTTGAAAATACCTAATACTGAAACACTAATAAAAAAAAAGAATGCACCTTGGAGACCATAGCTATTTTGGTTATTAAGTAGCCAAGTCCATGGTAGATTATTCACTGTATAAATGAATGAAACGGACAAAATCAGGGCGAATATTATGCCAAGAGCAGTCGCATATGTCTCTTTGACCTTTTCAACGCTTTCACGATCCCTTTTTTCTCGATCGAGCTCTCTTTTTGTTTCTTCTCTTCCGCTTCGCTCTACACTCACAGCACTCTCAATTTCTCTTTTCTCAGATTCCACTTTCCTAAGAACTTTAAGCTCATCTTCCTTCTCGGAAAGTGTTCGCTGCATTTTATCTTTTTCTTCCTGGAATCTAATTTTTTCCTCTCTTAGCTCCTTATCTTTTGCTTCTCTCTCCATTTTTTCATTCTCGAGTTGTTTTGCCAAAGCAGCCTTTTCTTCAATTAAGGAAAAATTATCTGCAGCTATTGCGGATTCAACAGATTCCTGAAATTTTTTATCATCATCGATCTTACGTAGCCGGTTTATTAGCAAATCATTTGAAAGTAGCCTTACAGCGGTCTCTTCCGGAATATCTTTATAAAGAGCCAAGAGGCAAAGCAACTTAGAACATGCTTCTAAGGAACCGCTACTGAGGGAACGAAACTCTGGAAGAGCAAATGTCTCAGCGAATGACCGGTCAAAGTCTAGGTCCGAAGGGACAAAAGGACGCAATACCTGCCAGAAAATGTTTGGGAGCACTACACAGGACAAACGACCCTCCCGTCGACTAGTTTCCCAGTCAAACCTATAAAGCAAATAGTCACAAGTTATCAACAATGCCTCAGCTTCTATAGAGGATTTTGCGTTTGATCTTAATTTTTGTACGGTATCTAGAAGAGTCATATCGTGTTCAACTATCTTTTGGGGCTTTTCTTTATTATTTTTGTTCAGAAATTCCTGATACTTGGCCACAAGATCCGTAATATCCTGTTGTGCTTCTGGTTTGTAAATAAGAATGTTCTTGCTCTGCAAAAGCACGTCAGAATGTTCATAAAATCCAAAAAAGCTATCCACATCCATGGATCTTTCGGCATTCATTTGATGGTATTTAGCCACAACACCGGATACGCACCGTGTAACGGTCGCCGCTCGACTAAGCTCCTGACTCCAGTCTCTTGATCCGAGTAACTGACGATAGAAACTAATGGTTGACCTAATTTCCTTTTCAGTAGCTTCATGGAATCGTAATTTAAAAGGAAAGCTATACTTCTCAACCAAGCGTAACAACTCGTTTGAGACTTCGACAAGTGGGTTGACATGTAGGTCTAACACACCAAATAAGAAATTAGTGTCGAAAAAGAGGGTTAAAGGCTGTAATCTCTGTCGGAACAACTCTGAGGTGTCTGGTGCTACAATTAATGAGAAATAATTGAATGCCCCATCTCCAAGCTGAGTTAGATATTTTGCCCGATTGGGATGATTTCCAACATCCGCAAGGAACTCAGATACAGCTTGTTTGGCCAGGGGTCGTTGTTCCTTCTGGACTACATCTTTCAGGACATCTTCAAGAAGTGCAGAAAGACTTTCAGAGTATTCAGGAGCGACATCCACATCTGGGTCCAAAAGGGCAGCTGTCTGTATACCATGCCGCCGAAAAGCTCCAGCCAGGTAACGTCGCAGCGCTGTCCATGCTTGATCATGAGACAATGTTGGAAATTCATTCGTTACTTCTTTAAACCATTCCTGTTTTACATTTTCCTCGAGGCCCATCGCTTCATCGATGCGCTTCTGGAGTTCCGCTCTAATTTCTATGAGAAGAATGTAGTACTTTTCGAAACGTTTTATTACACCTTCCTCTACTAAGCGATTAAATATGCTTTGAAACCAATGCTCTGGAATTTGGAGACCGAATAAGGAATCTAATGTCTGGCTTACCGCTTGTGGATTCTCGAAATGCTCATCGGGCAAAACTACAAAACATTGCAGAATAAGTTGCCTCAAGATTTCGTCAGCATCGCGAGTGTTAGCTATTGCAACGAAGTTGCACATTTTCTCAAACGCCAAACTGAAATTGCGGGATTTAGCTTTCGCACTTCTTTCGCGTACCATCTCCTACCTTCCTTTTCTTATACTCACGATTCCTTCAACCATAAGGTTAACTCTCCGCTTCTTCCTTTAAACCGCTCCTCACGCCATCCAGAGGCTATCTTTTTCCCTCTCTACTCGTCAGTTCTCACCTTCGATGATGCGGACGACCTCAAGTGACTTCAGTGATTCGAGACAGCCGCGGATTGGGTGGCGGTCGTTAGAGATACGCTCATAGATTTCCTGAAGACGAGAGTAGCGTTGTTTCTCTGGTATGTCTGCTAACACAGGAAGCCGAGCCTCCTCAACAAGTTTAAATAGGTTGATCCTGTAAGAGTGCATATCTTCCGGGAAGAACAATTCGTAAACCAACCCGTTTATTAATACCTCAAAATAATCAAGCATAAGACTCTGCGATCTATTGTTTGCAGATGTGCCTTGAAGATTAGGAGGTATAAATCTGCAATATTCTACGAGCATACCTATCTTTCCCTTTTGAACTTCAGTCGCCAATGGTATAGGGATAGGCATTTGATTTTGTTTCAACGCCTGAAGATATCCGTTTTGCAAATCTGTCGATATATTTTTAAGAAACCACCAGTTCACACTACTGTTTAGGATTGCCACGAGGAAAGAAGACGCTCCTCCAATCAAGTAGAGGGCATTGTTGTGGTAGAAACCAGATTCGTCGTAGGCATAGGTCGGCTTGTTCATAAAGATGCCCAATATCACTTTCGGCTTTTCAAACTCCTGCCAATATGCAATGTTGTCTTGAATTTCATACCACTCATAACTACCGGGTTTACGTCCTCCGGGTGCGCCTGGCATTAACTGCTTTTTATACTGTTTCAAGTGGTTGAGAATCGCCGGATATCTTTTGAGGTCAATCCCTCGGCGGGTAAAGATAAGCCACAAATCCTGGGGTTCTACCCGCCATCGCTTCACGTCACGGCCGCGCAGGTAAGGCTTCAGAACCTCGGCGGATAAAGGATGTTCTGCAATGAGGCGGTCGCGTGTTGCGCGGTCTACTACGAAAGCCTCATTCAGTCCAGTCAGAATCCCCCTATAGAACCGACCTTTGACATAATCTCCAAGGGGGACACCAGCGGCACGGATTTGTGCGAGGAGCTTGAGCTTGACGCTGCCCTCCAGTCTCCAGCCATCGGATTTTAAACTGCTCTGGGGAAGACCGAAGTTTTGTTTCTCGAAAAGATTGGCAAACTCCTCAATGAGTGGCCCAGGTCGCCAGTTGAAGGCTCGGATTTCGTTCGCTCTGTTGTCTGCTGAGGGGACGATTCGCTGGAGGATCACAATCGTCGGGTAGGAGATGGCGGTGAACACCGGCGCATCGCCAAAATCGATCAACTGAAGGATGCACGTATTGGTGACCAGCCAGGCGCGTAACTTCTCTCCGTAAGCGGCGCGGTACCATTTGTTTGAGGTGATGAAAGCAAACGCGCCACCTGGTTTAAGCAGTTTAATTGATCTTTCGTAAAAATAGACATAAAGGTCCGCTGTGCCGGTAAAGCAGTCATAGTGGTTTTTGAAGACTGGTTTCTGGTCCTTGATCTGCTCCTGGCGGACATAAGGCGGATTGCCAAGGATGATATCAAAGTATCCACTGATTTCTTGAGGCACACCTCCTGATACACGAGTAACTCGGACGGCCGCCGACTTAAGTCCGAACATCCATTCCGGGTCAAAGAATTTGGCATTGGCATTCTGGTCGTAAGGGTCCCAGCCAGCCAGGATTTGGGCGGTTTCGTCAGGCAATCCACCATCCCGACTCAAGAGATCAGCCAGTTTCTTTCGCAGCTTGGAATCCTGCTCTCGACATTTTGCCTTGGTTGAGGGAGTACGGGCATTAAAGTAAGCATGGCGGATGTGTTCCAACTCTTCTCGGATCTGGCCCACCATCGGAAGAATCAACTGAAACTGTGGTTTTTCGGAATGGAGGAGGGTGTTCGCAGCAATGATCCTGGTCTCAAGATTTGGCAGAGGTCGAACACCGAAGTTTGGGGCCTTCGGATTCACATTCTGGTCCACGATGAGGGCAATAAAAAACCGGAGCTTGGCGATCTGGCAGGCAATAGGCTGGATGTCAACTCCATAAATACAATTCTCAATCAGATAGAGTTTGCGGCCATAGTCACTGGCATTTTGTTCAAAGACTTCATCAATCTCCAGAAGCCTGCTCTGGCGTTCCTCCTTGTCACCGATCTTAAATGCTTCTCCCGTCTCCTGAATGGCTTTCTGTCTCTGGATCTCATGCCAGCGTTCGTTTTCAGGATCGAATTTTCGGAGCAAGTCCACCAGACGATGCAAAGCGCCCATAGGAAACGCTCCGGACCCGCACGCAGGGTCGAGAACCTTCACCCGGTCAATCGCATGGATGAGGATGTCCGTTTCTTCAGGTAAGAAGGGATTCTCAAAATGTTCAGGCCCAGCAGAGAAAACTTTCCGTAAAGTTGCTTCTGAATTCTTCTCGGTTTGGGCTGAGGTATCGAATACTCCCCTGAGATAGGCGATTAGCGTTTCATCCACCATGTAACTTACGATTTCCCGGGGTGTATAAAAGGAACCGGTGGCTTTCCGGGCCGTGGTACGGGTATCCTCGTTGTACGAGGCAAGAAGGTTCTCGAACACCTTCCCCAAGAGTTCCGGATCGAGGGCGATTTCCTGCTCAAGGGGCGTATTTTCTTCGACAGTGAATTTGTACCGGTTAAGGATCTCGATTAACCCGGCAACCTTTTCCTTTCTCCTCCGTTTGTCGCCGTATACTTCGCTAAGATCGAGATCGCGCTCTTCACCGAAGAAAATCTCATTGGGGATGCAAAGAAGATTCTTTTTCTCCTCAGAAAAATCGTCAAGCCTGACGTTAGGCGTTCCTTCCTTGTTTTGATAGACCTCATCAAGGCAGTCAAAAAGACCGCCATTCACGAAGGGAACCGATTCAAACATCTCAAGAAGAGTGTCGGGCTGCTTCAGAAGATTGGCATAGCGGTAGAGGTTCGTAACGCCTCTGTTCGGGTCAGGAAATTTCTTAGCCTTAAGCCGGAAACCCCGTTTTTCAGGGTCTTGATTAAGGGTAGCGAAGAAGAGGTTCTGAAGAAAGGCCTGGTAGTAGGTTCCCACTTTCGGCGAAAAGTCTTGAAGCATTTTCTCAGCGCTCCGCCGCCGGAAAAGGTCTCGGGGGATGAGGCCTTTCTCCTGAAGAAACCAGCAAAATATCAGACGAGTAAGCAAACGGATAACGAAGATCGACCGTCCATCCTCTGTCTTCACATCACGCGGATAGACAACATCAGGATGCTGGCTTGTCCAAAAGTACCAGTCGGCGATTTCGCGATAGAAACGTTCGTTCAGGGCATAAGTATCGAGACGTTTCTCCCAAGCCTGATGCAAACCGACAAAGTTATGGAAGTAGAACTCATCATAGAGGGCAGGGAGGGAGAGGTCGTTCAGGATCTCGATGTGGGCGCGGAGAGGATCGGCAAAACTGATGTCCTTGATCAGCGTGACCTTCTGCAGAACGTCCTTTGATTCGTCGCGCTTATGGATACGACGGCGAATGATGGAAAACGTGATCGTATCACCGTGGCGGAACAGGAGCATCACAGGCATGCTGAAAAGACGGTTGATGGCGCGGGTGATAGCGGAAAGCTGGGTGCGGGTATAGCGGGGCTTTTTAAGCTTTATCGCAAAGAAGAGATACGATTCAATGTTTGCCCCTTCGAACTTGCCTTTACTACTGAATTCTAACGAACCCTGATCTCCGGATTGAATCTCGGCATCGGTGAGCTGAAAAAGGAAATCGACGGCCTCCCAGTCACTTACCAGGGCCTGTTCCTGATTGAATGGTTTTTGGTTTGCAAAGGTTTCAAGAAAGGTGTCGGCGTTATTCGGATGAAGAACAAGACGCTTCTCGCTTCTGTATCCAAGAACGTCAAAAAGATTCAGGCTGGCCTGGTCAAAAGGCTCCGAGGCGCATGCTTCCAGGGCTGCCTGGATAGCCTCTTTAGATCTTCTCTCCTTTTCGTTCATCTCTTTCTATCTCATGGATAAAGGCAGAGGCTGCCCCGGGGTCCTCTTCCGGAGCTAAAGCCCCCAAAGTGAGCATAGGACATACTCCTAGACAGGAGTTTCTCCTAGGGGAGATAGGTGGTGCTTAGTATGTTACCGATACTTCCACGTGACGCGTTCTGTTTATCAAAGCGGTCTATTTTGTCTTCTCTTTATCGCCCACATGGAATCCAATCGGACGGCGCTTTGGTACAGGGGACTGCATTAGCTGACGGATCGCATCAAAAACTGCTTTAAACTTTACGTCATAATTCTTTTCAAGCTCATCCAGTCTCCTGGCCAAGTCTTTATGCTGCGATATGATTTTCCGGAGTTTTGCGAAGGTCCGCATAATCTGAATGTTAACCTGAACAGCCCTAGGGCTGTTCAGGACACTGGATAGCATGGCTACACCATGCTCAGTAAAAGCCATCACATTCTTTGAGAATTTTAGCGTTTTGATCCCAGGATGCACCGAGGATATCACAAATTGTGATATCCTCATTATCTCTTCACGGGTCAGCCGAAGTATAAAATCTTCAGGGAAGCGCTCTATATTTCTGCGGACCGCTTGGTTCAAGGCTCGAGTTTCCACACCGTACAACATGGCTAGATCTCGATCAAGCATTACTTTTTGCCCGCGAATCAAAAGGATTCTCCCCTCGATCATTTCCAACGGGACAAGTGTTTTCTCTCGGTTCACTGCCTCAACCTCATTCACATCTCTGGAAGAACGGCCAGTGTGCAGGAGTGCTGTGATTTAGCCGGAATACTTCCGATCGAGCACGCGATGAAAGAAGTTCGTCCAATCTATCCATATTGCGTTCTTATACCACGCATATGCGTGGTTTCTCCACTCATTCACTGACTGTTTTCAATCACCAGCCAGGTGACCAGCTCAAAATCAGTGGATTCATCTGCCTGGTCATGTCTATCTGGAATAACAGCGTTTCGATTGGTGAGGAGTGTCGATGCCACACGTTTCCGAAACGTCACTGCGATGGATTCGACGACTTTCTTCAGCAGAGCATCATAATGGGACATGTTGGTCCCGTTTTGGGTTTGGCGATCAAACAGATTGCACAGGGCTTCGATGGGCGTCCCTTTTCCGGTGCTGAGTTCCCGGTACATGGTCAAAATCTGTTTCGGATGGGTAAACCCGAACCGGACATTCCCATCGGCAAGGACGTAAACGAGAAAATAGGGTCTAAGGGGATTAATCTGGTCAGGGGTTTCGCTTGATGTCTTTGTTTCTCCACCGGTCTTCTGGCGAAGGCAGAAGATCACTCCTGGCGCTATGGTTTTGATCTCCGGATGTGCCGAGACGCAGGTGTAAAGCCCCAACGGTGCGCCTTCGAGCAGGGAACGGTTGGCCTCAAGGTACTTGAGGAGTTCGATTCGAAAGTCATCAAGCGTAAAATCGGTCAAAGAGAGTGCGTCATCGAGGTCTTCGAGGTCAAGAACCTCATCTTTGAGGCGAAGGAGCTGACGGTCCCGGTAACGAAGGTCGTCCTTGATAAGGTCCTCCAACTCCTCCGGTTTAAGAAGGTTCTCCTCCAGGGTGGCGGCAATGTCCACCAGGGCCATGCGGGCCTCGACACGATGCTTCAACGTGATGTACTGGTCGAGGTTCGGCGTTGGCCAGAAATTAACAAGCTGTATGGAATGGTTCAGGCTTCCTATCCGGTCGATACGGCCAAAGCGCTGGATGATACGGACGGGATTCCAATGGATGTCGTAGTTGACCAGGAAATCGCAGTCCTGGAGGTTTTGCCCCTCGGAAATACAGTCTGAAGCAATGAGAAGGTCGATTTCTCCCTCCTGGGGCATGGCTTGAATTTTCGCCCGGCGTTTGGAGATCGGCGAGAAGTTCGTCAGGATGTGGTTAAAATCGGTATGCTGTCTATAACCCTTCGGTTGAAAGGTCGTTCGATTCTCCCCTCCTCCAGTGACCAGGGCTACGTGAATGCCGAGATCCTTTTCCGCCCACCCATGGAGTTGTTCATAAAGGTACTCTGCGGTATCGGCAAAAGCGGTAAAAACGAGGACTTTACAGTTCGGCTTGCCCTGTTTGTTGACTGTGGGCTTTCTGACCTTGGTGGCGATGATTTTCTTCAATTCCGCCAGCTTGGCGTCCCGCTCCGGAGATACATCCTGGGCCTGAAGGTAAAGCCCGTTTAGTTGCTGTTTGTCCTTGCGGAGAGCGCCAAGCCATCGATCGACATCAAGATGGGCTGTCTTATAGGTCAGCTTCTTGCCCACTTCCATGGCATCTCTAAGCTCCTCGTCCTCCAGTTCCTCCGGGGAAAGGGATTCCAAATCAAGTTCCGGATATTTTTCTCGGTAGGTCTTGAAGTCTTTGAGGCGTTTCTCAAGGGCTTCGATCTTTTGCATCGTGCGCCGCATGGTAAGCGCAAAGGAGTGAACAGAGCTTTCGAGCCGCTTCAGAAAGTTCACCTTCATCATGCCGATCAGGAAATCTTCGCGCTGGGACTGTGTAAAGTTCCCTATCCTTTTCTCGTACTCGGCCTTAAACTCAGGAAGCACAAATTGGAATGGGTTAAAGAGGGAGAGCTTGTAATCGTCGATCTCTTGGCTCAGCTTGTCATAGGATATAAAACGTCCGGCAGAATCGATTTCCGGTGAAAGCGTCATCGGCTTGAGACGTTCCGGAAACCCACCGAGGCGATCTATTTCATGGCGATAGTATTTCTGAAGGTGCTTGCGGGCGCGGGCAATGGTGAGTTCATCCAGAAGCTTAAAAAAATCAGCGCCCAATGTGGCTAAGAGGTCACTCGTTTTTCTCTTTGTGGGGGCCTGCTTGGCCCAGTTGGAGAAATGCCCCTGGGCCTGACGCAGGGTTTCCTTGATGTTATGGATGCCAATCGATTCAGTGAACGCATCATCACTGCCTGCAGTCATAAAGTAGATCTGGTTTCGGAGGTCCTTCAGGTCATTGTTGACAGGAGTGGCTGAAAGCAGGAGGACCTTCGTCCGTATGCCGGACTGGATGATTTCCTGCATCAGTCGTTCGTAGCGGCTCCTCCGGATGAGGTTCCCGTTTTCATCCTTTTTCCCAGGCACATTGTTTCTGAAGTTATGGGATTCGTCTATAACAACCAGATCGTAGTTGCCCCAGTTGATCGTCTCAAGATTGATGTCGCCTGAGGAGCCCCTGTCTCGGCTCAGGTCCGTATGGCTGAGAACGTCGTAGCGAAACCGGTCATTGAGGAAGGGATTAAGCTGGTCGTTCAGTTTGTAAACAGTCCAGTTTTCCCGCAGCTTTTTGGGGCACAGGACAAGGACACGTTCGTTTCTGAGCTCAAAGTACTTCATGACCGCAAGGGCAGAGTATGTTTTGCCTAACCCGACGCTGTCAGCGAGGATGCAACCGTTATGGGTAAGGATCTTATTGATGGCGCCTTTTACGCCATCCTTCTGGAACTCGAAGAGAGTTTTCCAGATCTCGGTCTCAAAAAGAGTCGTCCTGCCAATGTCGGCATCCGTCCTCCCCGTATCACCGAGATATTTGTTAAAGATATGAAAAAGCGTCTTGTAGTAGATGAATTCCGGGCTGTGGTTCTGATAGAGTTGCTCCAGGTACTGGAGGACTTCGTCTCTAACATCTTCAACAAGGTCTGCATCATTCCAAAGGTCGTCAAACCATGCTTTCAGATCAGCCCTGTCCCGGTTGCTGTCTACAACGAGGTTAAGCTCAATGTTGCTATTGCTTGCGGAGAGCCCAAGTCCGTGGGTAGTAAAATTGGAACTTCCAAGAATTGCTTCCTCCACGCCATTTGTGGAGATGTGATACATCTTACCGTGGAGGAAGTTGGTCTGTTTGACCGATTTGATGGAGACTTTGTTACGAATCCAGTCGGCGCATTCTTTCGCAATACGCTTTTGCTGGAGGCAGTTAGCCAACTTTAGACCAGTTGAGTCAATAACGAACGATTTCTTTTCCGTCTTGTTGGGATCAAGGGAGCGTATGAACATTGGCTCCCCGAAGAGGAAATCCATATGCCCAACTCGGTTGAGATGGTCTTTTAGAGCCTCGTATGCGTAGATGGTGAAGAAAGCTGAAACGATAGAAAGACGTGAACCCTCTTTGATGTGAGATTTCAAGAAGTCTGCGACAATACCACGTGTGTGGTTGTCTCGTATTCCTGACGTGGGGATGGATTTCGGCATCTGTTTGACTCTAAATTGTCGCCATATCTAATATTTTGGCGACAAAGAAACCCCGCTAATGAAGACAAGGCCAGATGAGATGCTGATCACTGTCTTAGTTATTAAGTTGAAATTAATGTCAGGTTCCCGATCACCCTAGAAGTCGACTTATTTATATCAAAAATTCAATTTTATAGCAATTTTCAGATGGTTCTAAGCCATGGGAAAGGGGAGTTATAAGGAAGCAGGCCAAGCCTTCCTTTCAGAGGTCCTTCTTAGGGCAGTCACTGAACCTCCCCTCTCTTGGTGGAATCCGAGGGAGAGGATGGAGCCCCGCTGGAGGTTCTGTCAATCAAAATCAAGCAACGAATTACCCTGAAGGCAGTACTTTCTTAAACTTAAATGGTCTTATTGGGTGGATATTTTTTGTCGAAAATTTTCTTAATTGCCGAAAACCCTCTCTCGCGAATTGCGGCTGGGAGGGTGAAAGTTGGAACCTGTCCTAATGATTCTATGCATTCTTCTGCTTCTTGGTCTGAAATAGCCGTCTCTCTATTCAAAAGATAAAGCATCTCGTAAAAGGAATACCATTTGACTTTTTCCATAATCTCTAAAGGGAGTAGACGGTTTGCTTCGTGATCGTGGGATAACACCGAAAAGCCCGCGCAATAGGCAATCGCGTAACAGCTCGCTTCGCCTTTATGTATAATTTTTCGGAGGTCTTTATATTTTCGCACGATTTCTTTCGCTTGTTGGAGACCGGATGGAGAGAAATACTCCCAGACGCCCTCTTTTAGTAATTTTTCTTTTAACGAAGAGGAAACCAGATCCTCTATCTCTTCTTCAATTTCCTGAGAGATAAAGACCTGCCATTTGAGGACAGTCTTGAGAAGATTGAAATAGTGAAGTCTTAGAATCGAGACGAGGAGGAAAATAATATCTGAGTCAATGATTACATTAAGACAACCCAAGAACTTCCTCCACGGTTGGCTCTTTCTTCCCAATTCCGAAGAGGGTTGTAATCTGGTCCTTGGGGAGAAATAAATATTCGCTGAGCTTTCCAAAAGTGATCTTTGATTTCGTGTATGCCGTCTTTGCCAAGAACCGATATCGTTCCGTTAGCATGTTAAAAATAGGATAATTAGGAATCTTGTGTTCTTCTTTTCGCTCCAAGTAATATCGGGTATATTCATTCGAAAATCCCATTCTTTCCATATCCCTAACAATCCCTTCGATCTCCAGGAAATCACCCCTTTCGTCCTCGGAAATCCATCCGGTAAAGAGCAGACGATTGAGGACGATTTCTCTACTCAACTGAAAGTGATCCATCAGGTAGTAAAGATCATACTTTTGGATCTTCGATTTCCCTTTCGTATATCCACATTCAGCGAAGTATATTTGGAGAGCCTCCTCGGGGAATAAGAATTCGTTGGAAAAGAAATTAGCGCGTTTCTCCACAACTTCTTCAGATTCCTCAATTGAGTTGCAAAAGCGTGAAAGACTGCTGCTATCCATAAGCACATGTGCGAGTTCATGGGCAATGACAAAATTCCTCGAAAAAGGGTTTTTATTATGCGCATTTGCAATGATGACTGGTCGCTTATCATGAATAAAGAAAAGGCCATCCAATATTTCTGACTTGAAACTGATTTCAAGAACTAATATCCCTTGCTCTTGAAGGATCGATCTTAGCGGCACCGGATCACGTGGATTCAATTCCAGAAATTGACGTTCCTTGCGGGCAATTACTTTGGCCACTCTGTGAAAGGGAACATTGGGTGGGTAAGAATAGGTGCGAAAGTCTGGATGGACTTCTTCCTCAGATACTAACTCCTCAAGTTCAGTATAGTTTATTCCGATCTCCTGGCAATTCTTGACGAGATCTAAGTCCTCTTCATCAAGGGAACCCTTTGCCCTAAAAAGGAGAACATTGCTGACAGGTTTTTCTTCCTCTTCGAAAAAGTATTCCAAGTGCTGCCCCAGAAGCCTGGATATCCTGTAAAGTTCTTCGTTGGAAATCCCCAGCTTCCCATTTTCTATCTGGCTAAGCTTGCTGCGATTGATTCCGGTGATACGAGAGACTTCTTCCTGGGTATATCCGTTAACTTCTCGTAATTCCTTTATTTTTCTTCCGATCAAGGTGTCCATATTCTAGTGGTTTGCCAAATTTATGTTAATATTTTTAACATTCCTCTGATAAATATAATAAATAAAGTTATGTTTGTCAACAAAAAAAATTATACTCTTATGGTTCAAAAATTGCGACGTGTCGAAAAAATCGTCCAGCGACGGGTTGGAAAGATTAGAGGGAGGGGATTGGAAATGCACCCAATCCCCTCAACTGCGTAATACCTACTTCATCTTGCGGATACGGACTTCAATGCCTGGGGTGTCCTTCAAAAGCCTCACTAATTTCGACGTGTCTGTTTCACCGTAGTGATACGGGTAGAGAATTTTTGGTTTGATGGTCTTGGCCGCATCGGCCACCATCTCTGGGGTCATCGTATAGGGGAGGTTCATGGGCAGAAAGGCGATGTCGATATTTTTGAGCTCTTTCATCTCAGGAATATTCTCCGTATCTCCAGCCACATAAACTCGTTTGTCCCCAAAGGTGATAATGTATCCGTTTCCCACGCCCTTTGGGTGAAAAGGTTCTCCAGTATCTCGCTTGTGGACAAGGTTATAGGCAGGCACGGCCTCGATCTTCAGGCCCTCCACGGTCCTGACATCGCCATTCTTCATCACGATGCTTCCCTCAACCTGCTTGCCGGCCGTAGGGTTCGCCACCACAACGGTCTTCTCCGTCCGTATGGGACCGAGCGCCTTGGGATCGAGATGGTCTTGGTGTTCGTGGCAGATCAGAATGAGATCAGCCTTTGGAAGTTGGGTGTAGTCGGCGACGCTGCTATACGGGTCCACATGGATGATCTTTCCGCCAAAAGAGAACATCAAGGTTCCGTGACCCAAGAAAGTGATCTTCAGATCACCTGCAGAGGTTTTGATGACGTCTGTTTCAAACTTCTCTTGTGCCATTGCATTCATAGCTAAAATCAGCGGAAGCAGACTGAACGTCATAAAGAATATCTTCATAGAACACCTCCTTTGACGCGTGTTGTTTTTCTCTATCAGAAAAGGTTGCTGAAAAACGCCCGTCTGCGTCGTTTCCCTCACCCTTCGTCGTTGCAGCGTACCTCCAAGTACGCCTCACTCCTCAGGGTTTCGGGGGCTCCCGCGAACGGGATTTCGCTAGGCTCAACTAGCATCTGCCTGCCTGCGCGAAGCCGCTTCGGCGAAGGCAGGGACATTTTTGAGCAACCTGGGAAAATTGACTTTTTCAGCAACTGCTAGCGATCAACTCTAAGTGCCTTTTCTCTCCTAAGCTGAATCTCCCATGATCCCCGCCACCATTCAAAAATCAGCTCAGTCTTCCGATTTAGAAGACCCTTTCCCCTTGGGAATAATGATCCAGCCCACCAGATAAGCAAGGACCAGCGGGATGACCGCTGTCACCAGGCCGATAAAGACGAAAATGAGTCGCAATAACGTCGGATCAATATTGAAGATTTCACCCAGCCCTCCAAAAATGCCTGCAATCTTTTTGTTCTCAGTCGAACGATATAATTTTTTCATTTTCTACTCCTCGCGTGTTGGTTCAGAAGTTTTCTCCTCTCGGAACCCAAGCGGGCTCATCCATCTCGGTTCGGGGTCTTCGCCCTATCGGTTTTTAACACGAACCGCTGGATGGCTTCAAAATACTTCTGAAACCCCACATAGAAGATGTCATTGTGGGTCGCACCGGGAATGATGACTAACTCCTTTTCTTTTGTACCCAAATGTCGATAGATATCTTCAGCCTCTTTCAGCGGGACGAGCGTGTCGCGTTCACCATGAATGACAAGAGTGGGGACGACGATTTTCTGGATCATCTCCAGACAGGCCTGATCGATCGCTTCCAGGGGAATCCCGGGGGCTGGGACGCCCAGATGCGTGATGATCCTGACAACGCTTGGGAACCCGCTTTCAATGATGATTCCATTTAATTCCCTTGGATGATGGAAAGCCAATTCCAGTGCAGAAATGCTTCCTAGAGACCTTCCCATGACCCAGAGGTCACTCCGAAAGCCTTTTTCACTGAGCGCTTTCTTCGTCGCCTCCAAGAGGGTGTGAGCATCGCGAACGAGATCGGAAAGGGTCGGAACCCCAGTGCTCGCTCCGTATCCCCGGTAGTCGGCTACGGCCAGGTTGAGTTTCTTTTCGTGATAGACCGAAGCCACCTCGTCGTAGTCGCTCACCACTTCGCCATTCCCGTGAAAAAAGAGAATCCAAGGCCATTCCCGATGACCAATGTGAAAACGACACGCAATCGATACCTTCGAACCGACGGGGACAAGGAGATCAAAGGCATTTTCCGGGCACGGAGTGACATCTTCCCGCGGATAGAATATGAACCTGAGCGTTGATGGATTGTCAGCGAGCGAATAATCAGGCATCTGCTTTCCCTTTTCTGCGTTCCTCTAAACGATGTTGACCACCCACTCTGGCCTACCAATACCGACATAGCGCAGAGAGGTCGGGATAGAAACTGGGCGCACAGCACTTTAGGAGGAGAGTGACCATTTCTGCTCTTTCGATTGCAGAATGGGTTCCTAATTCCTCCTTAGCCTATGTTTCCCAGAGCCTCCCTGCGATCCCG
>Ga0315282_10008613_pt1 | contig 16464 bp, 14 predicted proteins | sample YL17G07_20_MG_FD_203693 | JGI IMG/M metagenome (GOLD analysis project Ga0315282, IMG submission 203693) | Sediment microbial communities from Yellowstone Lake, YNP, Wyoming, USA - YL17G07_20 | ecosystem: Environmental > Aquatic > Freshwater > Lake > Sediment | place: USA: Wyoming | collected...
ATAAGCTCATAGAATTACTCTCTAATAAAGACTGCTTGCCCGAACGTATTAAGATCCCCCTCCGGGTCATCCAGCAGTATGGGAACTATGCCGCCCATGTTCAGCCGGGTCGCGAATCCATCGACCGCTCCTACATCGAGCCATGCCTCACTGCGCTGGTCCACGTCACGAATTGGTACTTTCATGATTATCTGAACTCCGAGATTCCGGCAGAGATTGTCGCTGCAAACAACGAATACGAGCCATCTCTTCCTGCACCACTAGAAGAACCCACCACGCTTGACTATTCTGGAATAGTCAAGGAAATGGAGTTGCCTTCTCAATTGCGGCCTTATCAGTGGGAAGGAGTAAGTTTCCTCGCCTATAGCGAAGCCGCACTACTGGCGGATGAAATGGGACTCGGGAAAACGGTTCAGGCCATTATTGCCCTTCGTGTAATCTTACGCGGAAGCGTTTCAAAGCGGGCATTAATAATCACACCGGCATCTCTTGTATTCAATTGGGAAAGAGAACTTGCCATATGGGCTCCTAACCTCGTCGTCAGAAGAGTCATAGGTACTTCGGTAGACAGACGCATGACCTACAAGCTGCCAATTCAGGTGCTTGTTGCCACATATGATCAGATTAGAAGCGACGGGGTGGATATGGGGCACGACGTTTTTTTCGATGTGGTTATTCTAGACGAAGCACAGCGCATCAAGAATCGCCACTCTCGAGAAGCGTTAGCTTGCCGCCTCATTCGGCGCAAGCAATCTTGGGTGCTAACCGGGACACCACTTGAGAACAGTCTCGATGATTTGGCCTCTATATTCCTCTTTCTCAAACCTGGCTTAATTGATGCGGGGATGCCGCCCAAAGAGGTTCACACGCGGATTCGCACTCATTTCCTGAGAAGACGCAAGCGGGAGGTGCTGAAGGAGATCCCCCCTATAATCTTTCAAGATATGCCCCTGGAACTGTCGGGCGCGCAGCAAGAAGCATATACCGACCTTTGGGTGGCGAGGAAAGAAAAGAGCTGGGAAAAGGGCCTTCCTGTTTCAGAGGCAACGATGTTGGCTCTGATAACGAAACTGAAGCAACTATGCAACTATGACCCTACATCCGGCGAATCTGTCAAGTGGGAAGCCCTCTCAGTAATGCTCGAAGATCTCTCTCAGCCGTATGACAAGATCATTGTATTCTCTCAATATGTAGACACTCTCGAATTTATATCTCGAAAGATGGGCTCTTTCCCTCACAGCCTATACACAGGAGAGCTTTCACAAGAAGAGAGGGATAAAGTTCTTGCGGTTTTTAAAGACCAAGACGGCCCACGAGCTCTATTAATGTCCCTGAGGGCTGGCGGTGTAGGACTGAACATACAAGAAGCCACGACTGTTGTCCTCTTCGATCGTTGGTGGAATCCTGCGGTGGAGGAACAAGCCATTCAACGGGCACACAGATTCGGGAGAGAAGGACCTCTGCATGTTATAAAATTTATGATTATTGATACGATTGAGAAACGGATCAGTGAGATCTTGAAGGAAAAGAGAATTGAGTTCGAGACGTATATAGAGAATGCAGATAATGCTTCCGTGCGTGTGTTCACGAAAGATGATCTGAGAAAGGTTTTGGGGCTTTCAACCCTTGACACGAAAGGGGTGGAAGCATAAACGCAATCTGTCTGCAAAGACGAAGATGAAAGGAGACCGACATGGCAAAAATAGTGGAAATAAAAGAGATACCGTTGGACGCATTAGTGCTCGGCAAAGGTCAGGTACGGACTCGCGATGTTGGCAAGGGTATAGATGAGCTCGCCGCAAGCATCAGGAAAAAAGGGCTGCTACAACCTATCGTAGTATGCGAGTCTGAAGAGCCTGGGAAGTATGAAATTCTTACAGGTCAACGGCGGTTCCTTGCACATAAGGAGCTGCAGAGGAGGACAATTACCGCTTGCGTTCTTGATGGGAAAGTTGATGAAACAGAAGCAAAATTGATCTCCGTTACTGAGAACTTAGTGCGGCGAGATCCTAACAGTAAAGACTACATCGATGTGTGCACTTGGCTTTATCGTAAGTATGGCTCAGTAAAGGCCGTGGCTGAGGAGTTAGGGTTGAAACCCGGTACGGTTTCAACGTTTGTCAAATACGATCGCTTGAAGCCCGAGATGAAGCAACTCGTTGATGAAGGACAAGTAGAAATGAAGGCGGCTCTTAAAGCTCAGGATGCCGCCTCAGTTACCGGTGAGTATGACGGGAAAGAGGCATTAAAGCTGGCCAAAGAAATGTCCAAAATGAGTGGTGCCCAGCAAACACGGGTTGTTAAGAAGATGGAAGAAGAGCCCAAAGCTGACGTTGATGACGTTATCGAGGCAGCCAAAACCGGTGAGAAAATTACCCAAATCGTAGTCACTTTGGGTGCAGTCCTTCATCGTTCATTGAAGCAGTTTGCCAAGGACGAAGGGACAACCGTCGACGAGGCGGCACGCTCACTTATTGAAGAAGGGCTTACAGGAAAAGGTTATCCCGCGGAGGAGGAATAATGCTCCTGCCAAGGCTAACAGCAGAGGAATCGAAGGCATTGCTTCTATCTGTAGGTACTCATCACGGCCATAGACCACTCAGCCCTGTCGAAGTCGCAAAGTTGTTTAAAAAGGCGATATCGAACGGAGCAAGCCGAGAGCAATGCGCCTCATTCGCACATCTCGAAGGGCCGGACATGATCTCAAGATTCCTTCGTTTACTTGAACTGCCGTCTTTTGTTCAGCATTCGACTGATTGGCGCCAGACAGGGCCAACAATTTCATTCACCTCTGCATGGAAACTTACTGTTCTTCCTAAAGAGGAACAGGAAGAGACGTGTGTTGAAATAATGGTGAACCAATTGAGGACAAAAGAGGTAGAGCAGGTCGTCCAGTTGCGACAGAGGAGCGGGCGAAAAGCTTCTGACTGTTTGAGAGAAGTAGTTCGGATGCGCCCAACGGTGGAGAGGGTTCACGTGATTCTTGGTGCAGTAACAGATACGAAAGTGAAAGAGTGGCTATCGAATCAGACTCAGGTTCAGAGAGACAGGCTATTTGAACAATTGCTTGCTCAAACATACCATGATGCGCACAAGTGTTCAGGCAGGCTTGGAATCGACAGGTTCACTATTGTTACAGATGATCAAGGATATACTATAGTGAACCCAGGTCGTGATGGCTCTTTCGAAAGCGTAATCACACAGTCTTTGAGTAAGAAAATGAGTTCTTAATCATGAGCCGAGATCTTATAAAGATTTTTCCGTCGGGGGCAATAAAACTCGGAGAGAAGGTAGTGTGCGATGGGTTCCATCGTGACTTTCCTGTCAGGGTCCAAACACACATTCACGATGACCACATGCACGACTTTGAAACCAGTAAGGGATTCCAGATAATCTACTTGACAGAGCCCACCTGGAGACTGTTAATCAGTGAGTTCGACGCCGACATCCCTGTGCGGCAGAACCTAATTCCTATCAAAGTAGGCGTTGTTAAGGATTTGGCGGGATCTCGCCTAATGGTCCTGCCGGCCGACCACATGCTGGGCTCAGTACAGGTGGCAGTGCAAATTGAGGGAGGAATGAGGGTTGGTTACTCGGGCGATTTCCAGTGGCCTCTCAAAGAAGTAATCAAAGTTGACCAGCTTGTTTTAGATAGCACATATGGGTCGCCGAATTGCATCCGTAAATACTCACAAGAGGAAGCAGAGGCGAGGCTGCTAGAATTAGTCATGGAAAAGGTACGGCTCGGCCCGGTTCACGTCAAGGCTCATCGAGGCACCTTACATCGAGCGATGCAGGTACTTTGTGGGATTGAAAAATGGCCGATAATCGTTAGCAGACGTTTGGCATCTGAGATCAGGATCTACAGAGAATTCGGGTACGCGATTGGCGACTTACTCTTGATGGACTCCTATGAGGGGCAAGAAGCAGTTGAGAGTGGCAGATATGTTAGGCTATATGGTAAAGGGGACCGTTTCCCAGTAGATATCCCAAATGGGGTGACGATGGTCCTAAGCGCTTTTGCTTCAGATTTCAAAAACCCCGTGATGGAGTACTCAGAACGGTCACTGAGTGTGGCGCTCACGGATCACGCGGACTTTGAAGGCGTGCTGGAATATGTGAGGGCTACTGGAGCGAACTATGTTGTGACGGACAACGCTCGGGGAGGACATGCTGTGGAGTTGGCTCGGGAGGTACGAGACCGACTTGGTATTACTGCGATCCCTTCCTATTTTGAATACTCAAGAGAATGGGGGGTTTAGGTATGACTTTGGGGCAGAATTTCCCGGTCAGCGAATATTACAAAGGAAGAATCATCGATGCCGAAACAATCGTACGAGGGGGTGGTTGGTGGACTGCTGTGCTGGTCATCAAAGACCCGCAGACTGGAAAGCCATTTCTCGGCTTTTATCGCTGGGAATGGGATGGTGAAAACTGGAAGACGAGGAAAACGATAACTTTCAAGAGCAAGCGGCAAGTGGAGGAAATCTTGGCTTCAGTTTCTCGGCTGAAGGAACACCTAGAGTAATTCGTTGCGTACAAAACCAAATAGACCCAAGCTGGGTGAATTCAAAAGGCGCTCTTTCTATGACAAAAGAACAACTTCTGCGCAAATTTGGGAGCCTCAGCGTTTGGGAGAAAGAGGGCCGTAGAGCTCCTCATAAGCCTCTTATGGTTCTGTTAGCTCTGGCAAATTTCCAAAAAGGGAACCGCTGGCTCCACTTTAAAGAGATCGATCGCCATGTCAAGGATTTACTGATGTCAAGGATTTACTGAAGACTTACTGAAGGCCCCGCAAAAGCTATCATCCAGAATATCCATTCTGGTGGCTTCAAAGCGATGGGATCTGGGAGGTTCAAGAAGGCGATTCTCTGCAAAGGCGAAAAGGTAAGAGCAATGAGCCGTTAAAGAGCGAGCTTATCCGAAACAACACTGAGGCTGGCTTTTCACAGGAGGTCGCAGAGGTTCTACACCGGCGACCGGAATGGATTGCGGCAGTTGCTCGTCTCTTGCTAGATAGTCACTTCCCTGAATCACTCCACCAAGAGATTGTTGACAGTGTGGGTCTGGAAATGGAAAAAGAGGGAGCAGTCGCATGCTACGGATTTTTCAGAGAAACAATTTTGAGGACCTATCAACACCGTTGTGCCATATGTGGGTATGACCTTAAGATCGGGTGTGCTGATTTTGGATTGGAAGCCGCTCACATCAAATGGCGGGCTGCTGGCGGTCCCGACACCGTGAATAACGGACTATCACTCTGTGCTTTACACCATAAGGCATTTGATCTAGGGGCCATAACTCTCACTTTGGATTATAGGGTCATGGTTTCAGAGCATGTTTACGGGACTAAACACTTAGAAACATACCTTTTGGATTATATGGGTAAACCCATTCTTGACCCTCTGAAAGCTACATACCTACCTCAGCATGGTTTTATAGAGTGGCACCAGCAGGAGGTCTTCAGGTTTCCCAACCGATAATGAGCAATGTCCTTCGTGAATAGCAACACCCCTTCGTGTCGGCAAGCCAAAAAATGTATGAGGGCGTCAGGCGGAAGTTTAAAATTCTTTTATGGAAGTTTATCTATTGACTTCCAATCTAATCTGTGGTACATAAAAAAATCATGAATACCACTCCCTCGCAGGATTTCGCATACTCATTCCCGGCCATACGGGGAGTACAGGCAGGGCGAGAGTATTACGTGACGATGTGCCCGCTCGAATTCCTACCCAAGCTTTTTAACGCTACTGATCATGACATGCCTCCAGAGCTAAGGGCACAACGGGTTCTTAACAAAGCTCGCATTCCCGCCATTGTGAGATACATATTGGAGAACCGGAGGTCATATGTCTTTTCGTCATTAACGGCCTCGATTGATGGGCAAGTTACATTTATGCCCACAGGTGAAGACACAATCGGTCGGAAACTGGGTGTGCTCACCGTACCGATGAATGCAAAAATCCTCATTAATGATGGGCAACATCGCCGAGAGGCCATTGAGCGCGCTCTTCAGGAGAATTCGGCTCTCCGCTACGAAACGATTTCCATCGTCTTCTTTGTTGACTCTGAGCTTGAGCGGAGCCAACAGATGTTCGCGGACCTGAACCGGTATGCAGTACGCCCGACCAAATCTATCGGCATCCTGTACGATTACCGGGATCCTCTGGCAAAATTAGCCCATGAGGTCTCCCATGAAGTGCCAGTATTCCGTGACATGACCGAGAAAGCCAGAAGTACAATATCCAACCGCTCCCGCAAATTGTTTACGCTCAGCAGTATCTATCAGGCCACGAAGCGGCTTTTAAATAAAAAAGATAACGGAACTGTATCTGAGGAAGAAAAGAGACTAGCTATAGCTTTCTGGGGCGAGGTCGCAAAGTACATCCCCGACTGGAAAGATGCGCAGGAAAGAAAGGTCACGCCGTCTGAGCTCCGTAGCGACTATATCCACGCACATGGAATTGCGCTCCAGGCATTGGCTATTGTTGGCTCTGCGTTAATCGCGACACACCCGGGGAACTGGCAGAAACGCCTTGCAACGCTGCGCAATCTTGATTGGTCTAGGAACAACGCTGAGTTGTGGGAAGGACGAGCATTAGTTGGTGGTCGGCTTAATAAATCTGAAAACAATGTGGTGCTTACTGCAAATGTGATTAAGCACTTACTTGGATTGCAGCTCTCCCCAAACGAGGAGAAAGTGGAGCAAAATTATGTCAGAGCTACAGATCGTAAAGGTCATTAAGCCCAATAAGCAGGGTAAGTTGACGAAAGACGGCCTCGACGCCTGTCTTGACCTCATTCGCCGCCAATATCTGGGGGATGGGCGTCCTTGGGTCATCGGATATAGTGGAGGAAAGGATTCCACCTGCGTGCTCCAACTTGTTTGGAACGCTTTGCTGATGATTCCTGCCGAAAAGCGGAATAAACGGGTTTACGTTATCGCATCCAACACACTAGTCGAGACGCCAGCCATCGAAAGGCATCTTGCAAGCTCGATTGATACAATAAGGGCTTCAGCTAGAAACCAAGAACTACCTATTGAAGCCTCTGCCGTGAGACCCACGATAGATCAGTCCTTTTGGGTTAATCTTATCGGACGCGGATATCCAGCTCCTTACAGCAGATTTAGGTGGTGTACCGACCGAATGAAGATCGAACCGGCCACAAAATTCATAAAGGAGAAGATCGCTGAGTATGGGGAAGTTGTGGTTCTGTTGGGTGCCAGAAAGGCAGAGAGCTCAACAAGAGCGCAGGTGATGAGCCACCGCAGGGAAATCAGTAGTCATCTTTTCCACCACAGCAGCTTAGCAAACGCATGGGTTTTTACGCCGATCGAAGATTGGGCATCAGATGACGTGTGGACCTATCTGACCAGTACGCCATCCCCATGGGGAGCCGATAATCGTGAGCTAATCACTATGTACCGAAACGCTCAAGCTGGTGAGTGTCCGCTAGTCATAGATAAGACAACCCCCTCCTGCGGCGGTGGCCGCTTTGGTTGCTGGGTTTGCACGGTTGTGGAACGAGACCGGACGATGGAGGCGCTCATTGATAACGGGGACGTGTGGCTTCAACCGCTCCTTGACTTCCGCAATTGGCTTTCTGAAACCAAGGACCCTTCAAAAAAGAGCGAGATACGAGTAGCTAGACGACGGGTGGGACGAATCGAGTTCTTCGAGTCGGAGGGCCAGACAAAGCTACGCTACGGTCCGTTCACTCTGGACTTCCGTAAGCAGATTCTGGAACGCCTTCTGATGACCCAGAGTGAGATTCGCAAGCTTGGGCCTGACCCAACAGTGAAGCTCATCCAGGATGGAGAGATCCTCAGGATTCGGCAGTTGTGGCTACACGAAGAGGGGGACTGGGGGGATTCTTTGCCTGCCATCTTTGAGGGAATTACAGGGGAACGTCTCGAATGGGCCCTTGAGGACTTTTCAGGGATGGGGGGAGCCGAAAAGCGTGTCCTTGAAGAGGTGTGTGAGGAGTTCGGTCTGCCTGTGGACCTCCTTGTTGGGCTTCTCGACGTGGAAAGAGAATACCACGGCATGAGTCGTCGCTCGGGAATTTATGCCGGGCTTGAAAAGGTACTGAAAAAGGACTGGCGGTCTTTAGATCAAGCGTGGGCTGCTCATAAGAATTCTTCAGGCAAGCGGCCCTCCGATGAGAAGGTTCATGCGAATTAACCGGGTCGTGGTTGAGAATTTCGGCCTGTATTGTGGGCGCATGGTGTTCGACGTTGTCCCTCGTGCGAAACGCCAGGTACACTGTCCAATCATTCTCATAGGTGGCATGAATGGCGCGGGCAAAAGCACGCTCTTGGATGGAGTTCGCCTGGCCCTTTACGGCAAGAACGCTGTTGGGGAACATCTGAGTGAGAAGAAGTACCACGAATACCTTCACGGAATGATCCATCGTTCCCGAGATGCAGTTATCCAATTTGACTACGCACGGGTAGGTGTCGAGTTCGATTTCGTTTTTCGGGGGGATCGTCAAACTTACTACGTTCAACGGTCTTGGTCTGGGAAAAATGGGGGGGTCCAAGAGTATCTCCACGTCTACAGGCGGGACGAAGGGTCAACAGATGGCGACTACAATAGCTGGCCTACGCTTCCCGACGTGGACCCCGAACATTGGCAGTCCTTTGTCGATGACGTGGTTCCTGAGAGGCTTTCACAGCTTTTTTTCTTCGACGGCGAGAAGATCAAACGAATAGCCGACGATATCTCTGGTAATGCTGCCGTCGCAGAATCCATCCGATCACTCCTCGGGCTGGATCTTGTGACCCGGCTCAAAGCTGATCTTTCAATTCTGGCGGGGCGGGAAGCGAAACGCTTCAGCACCAGCACGGAATTCGAAGAGATGGATTCTCTTGAAAAGGAGATCAATGAATTAAGAAATAAGTTGGTATCCTTGCATGGGACTGACAGGCCACAGAGAGAAACGGCGATTCGGGGAATTGAGGCCGAGATCAAACGGATTGAGGAAAGGCTAAACTCCGAAGGTGGTGCCTTTGCGACAAATCGGCAGGCAACGAGAGAACGCGAGTCAGCACTTCACGCACATCTCGACAGCCTGTATAAGCAAATTCGGTTAGAATGTGAAGGTCTGTTCCCGCTTGCTCTCTCCCCAACCGTTGCCCAGTGGCTTCACAAGCATATGAATGATGATGTTCTCATGCGTAGGGCCATGGTTTTAGAGCGTGAATTCAGATCTCTTGAACAGGATCTGATTACAGACCTCTCGCGTAGCATCCCAGGAGGGGAGACCACTGACGAGGTAATTAAAATCGTCCGACAAACGATCGGGAAAAGACTACCAGACACTCGCAGGCATGCAAATTCAGAGAGTATTCTGGGGCTTTCGGAGATGGACTGTCTGCGCATCTCTGGTTGGTTGGAGCAGGCAAACGAGTCGGCGGCCAAGACTATGCGCCGTCTGTGTGTTGAGGTCGAAAAAACAGAAAGAGAGCTGCAGGACACACGTCGCCAGCTGGAGAAAGAGCCCGAGCAAATAGTCCTACAGCCCATTTTCGAAGAGATAAACGCACAGCACCGACTTCTTGGGCAAAGGCAGGCGGAGCTATCGGAGGTGGATCAGAAGATTAAACAACTCGAGACTACACTTTCTATAAAGGAAAGAGAACTGGACCGCCTGCGCTGCGGAGTTCAGGAGCGGGCTTCTTCCGAAGCGCGAATTGTTTTGATTGGTAGCATGCAGAACGCCTTGGACAAGTACCTTTCGCGCCTGACCAAGATAAAGGTCGAGACACTTTGTGTCGCAGTCAGCGAATGCTTCAAGCAACTCTCTCGGAAGGGGGACCAGTTACAAGAGATATCAATCAACCCGCAAACGTTTGAGATTAAGCTTAAGGATAAGGCAGGGTATATAATACCGCGTGGGGAACTTTCCGCTGGCGAAAAGCAGATGCTAGCCATTGCTATACTTTGGGGCTTGGCGAAGACTTCCGGCCGCCCCCTACCAGTAATCATCGACACACCACTTGGGCGACTCGACAGCGACCACCGTTTAAACTTAGCTCGAAACTACTTTCCTCGGGCAGGCCATCAAGTCATTCTCCTCTCTACCGACACGGAGGTTGACCAGAAGCTTTTCCAAGAGCTTCATCCGTATGTTTCGCACTGCTATCGCCTTGTCTACGACCAGGCTAAGTGGAGAACACACGCGAGCGAAGAATATTTCTGGAAGGAGATGTCAGATGCCTGAAGTCACCTTACGGAGAATTCCATTCACAGTGGAGTCGGAGAATCGACTCCGAGTACTTCAGGCACGCACTGGGTTGCACCGGAATATCTTGTGTAGGATAGGGTTTTGCCTGTCTTTAGAAGAACCAGGCATCCCATCCCAGTTTCCGGTAGGCGGTAAAGTCGGACGCGAAATAGACAGGTACACCCTTCTTGGTCAACACGCTCTGGCTTATGTGTCCCTCCTGGCAGCGTGGATAAATGAAAATGAGATCTTCGTCGCAGCTCCGGATGGCCTCGATGGCATGCTCGTCGCTCATATGAATCGAGGAGTTGAGATATTAACTTCACGGGCACGAACTTTGGCAGACATGGCATCCCTGTTGCCACGCGGTAGAGATGCGACCCATCACGGTGGTGAGTCCCATCCTTCTAAGATAGGGGTAGTGCTAAGTGATTGATCAGCTCAGGCTTCCTATTTACTTGGACCATCAAGCAACCACGCCCGTAGACCCCAGGGTCCTTGAGGCTATGCTCCCCTACTTTACGGAGCAGTTTGGCAATCCAGCCTCAAAGAACCATCTTTATGGCCGGGAGGCAAATCGCGTCGTTGAAGCGGCACGAGAAGCTATCGGCAAATCCATCAACGCAAAAGCGCAAGACATCTGTTTTACTTCGGGGGCGACCGAGGCCGTTAACCTTGCAATCAAGGGGGTCTTTAACGCCCACAGGTACGGAACGCCACATTTCATTACTGTTGTCACAGAGCACAAGGCTGTGTTAGATGCCATGAAACGAATTGAATCGGAAGGAGCCAGAGCTACCTACCTTCCTGTCGACGATCTTGGTATGCTGGATCCAGAAGTAGTTGCTGAGGCGATTTGTCCCGAGACGGTTATGGTAAGCATCATGGCGGCGAATAATGAGATTGGTGTGCTTCAACCCTTGAAGGAAATTGGTAGATTATGCCGCGAGAAGAATGTCTTCTTCATGACGGATGCCACGCAAGCCCTTGGCAAGATCTCACTCGACGTGCAAGAGATGAACATTGATCTTCTTGCTTGCTCGGCACATAAGCTTTACGGTCCTAAAGGGATTGGGGCTTTGTATTGCCGGCGGAGTCTCCCGCGGGTACCAATCCTTCCAATCATCGACGGCGGCGGGCACGAGCGGGGATTACGGTCAGGGACTTTGAATGTCCCGGGGATAGTGGGGTTTGCAAAAGCAGTCGAGATTTCTATCCAGGAAATGAAGTCAGAGCAGGAGCGTCTCCGGACGCTTCGGGATAACCTTCTGGAGCAACTGAAGACGGTTCTGCCTGATATTAAGTTGAATGGTCATCCCGTACACCGTCTCGCCGGGAATCTCAACATCTGTATCCCTGGTGTTGAAAGCGAAGCTCTGATAATTGCCTTGACCAACGAAATTGCCATCTCATCCGGCGCTGCTTGTACGACCGCTGCTATTGAGCCATCTCACGTTTTAAAAGCGCTGGGACTGTCAGAGATTGACCTACACTCCTCCATTCGAATTGGTATTGGTCGCTCCAACACAGGAGAAGAAATTAAATATGCTGCAGAAGAACTCGCAAACGAAGTAAAAAGGCTGCGCACCCTTCGGGATCAGTAGAATTAAATTATGCGCCTGCGGAATTTGCGAATAACCTCAGGTACTGGTACCAAGTCTTGAGACGTGAGCGGAGTCGCGCCATCCATAAAAAGGTTAGCCCTATTTGATGAAGGAGCCATGAATGGGTATTTTCTTAGACACTATTGAAGATAGAGATGAAAGATTAGGCCAATTTATTGACCAAGCTTATGGAGTTCAATGGACACCTTCTGGAGAAATAGAAACATTTGACCATTACCTTATTAAATGCCCACTTTGTGGTGAGTTTACACTCTCTAAAGAGGATTTGGATCAACACATTGTTGCGAAGCATGCCAATAAACATGTTTATGTTCGAGCCAATAATAATATTGTCCGTGGTCTTGTATACTCCAAAGAGCCCCTTGAAATTTTACAAGTGGTACTACTCGGGATTAACCACGCTAGACTTACAATTGAAAAAACAGGTTTCCCTCCGGAAACAATAGAGATTTCCGAAGGGATTTCCTCAATACCTAATATTAAGGATTTCGTCTCGGGGGGAATCCACCTTAGAATCGAATATGAAAACGAATCCCGTGAATTCACGATTTTGTTAGGGACTATGCCAGAGTTCAACAATGATTCAGTCGACCAAAATGCACTTAAATATCTATTCATTCCTCTCAATAATTATCAGGTCCCAAGCTTTGGAGACTTCTCTGACCTTTATCCTATGTTCTCAAAAAACTATATTGAATTCCGTTATGCGCAGGGGTTTCATGATTATGCCTTAGGTTTTTATATGGTGCAAAAAGATAAGGTGGGGAAGGTTCATCTTGAGAGTGCCTTGAATCTTCTTGCACCCTTTAAGACCAAAGCTGCTGTTACGGCCCAGCGTGTTCTTGCCTTACGGATGAATTTTTTTAAATTGATCCTCTCATGTGGTCCATCGTCAAGATTCAGTGTTGCAAAATTATTTTTTAATCAGCCTAAAGGGGAGTCCGGGAAAGAAATTGAACTTACGAGTCCAAAATGGAGCCCACAAGAATATGGTATATATATTGATAAATTCACAGAACTTTTCCTTGATGCTTTAAACACCTATTACAACGGAGATTATCGAATGCTTGATGAGCTATGTCAGCAAATTGAAATATTACTCCCTGAAATAGACAGGAATAATCGAGATAAACTCACCTTACTCTATGCCAGGACAGCAAAGAAAAGAAATGATGAAATCAACTATAAGAGATTTTATCAAATGCTCTTATATCATCCAGATTTTGGGGAAGAAGCGAAGGAGTTACTGAAATGACATCAGATAAGAAAATAAATGAGAAACTTTTCAATTCGAATAAGGAAAAATCAAAGCACCTTAAAAAGCAAAAACCTGAGTTTCAGGAATTTCTGCTAACACTGAAAACTTTCATTGCTACTCAAAATAAAGGAGATAACATTCCAAAAATTAATAATTATATCAAGAAAGGGTTCAAAGGAAATATCGAACCAAGGCATGTTGATGAAATTCTTCGAGAACTTTTAGGATGGAAAGACCTTCCTCGTTTGGCTATGAGGATGGCCGTTGAAGCAAGTATCGGACGCCCCATGGCATTAGTGGAGAAACTCATCGTGCCAATACGTGACGAGTTAGCTAGAAGAATATCTTTCCCAATAGCCAGGGTTCGTAATGTTTTTGACAGCAAAATGAAAAGTGATCTTGAGGATTGGATTGCTAAGAAGTCAAGTGAAGGAGCGCTGGATGCATCCTGGGTAAGAGATTCTTTGACTTGTATAATGCGAGAAAATATAACAGAAGAGGAGTTTGCGATAATCCATTCAATCGTGGATTCATGCTGTTCAAGAAAGATAAAGACGCCCAGGAAGAAGGAGGTGGTGCAACCAAAAAAATATACGAATTACATTAAACAGATTGGAACTTTATTTACTTCAGGTCAATTCAAACCATCGAAGTTCTTCTTGGCTTTAGATATTTGTAAACCATTTAGTGATGAACTAAAAATGAAAAAGATTAAGCTTGATGATTCAAACGCGGAACTCCAAATTAAAAATGGCGAATTATTAGAATTGCGGAAAAGTTTAAAGAGTGTGAATCAGGAGCTTGAGGAAGCTCATATCGGTATCGAAAAACTTCAACAACAGGTCCGATTAAAAGAGCAAGCTCTGTTGGATGAACGAGAACGTTTCAGAATGCTTGATGAACATTGGGAAAAGGAGGTTGTACGCGAATCTCAAGGGAAAATCTTTGAATTGAAAAAATATTTTGAACACGAGGTTAGAGAAGCCAAGCTTTCTTTAGATCGGGAAAGCCCTAATGTCCAGATGGCTCTAAATAGAATCTTGCATATGGAGGAATATCTCAACCGCATTGGGGAGAACGCATGAAAAGAAATCATTATGGAATTGGAATTGATTTTGGGACGACTAACAGCGTAGTTTCGTTCTATAACACTTTTCTTAAGAAAAGCAATCCGTTGACAAACAAAGAAACCAATTTACCTCATCCTTCAGTCGTATGGTACAAAGCTGATGGTTCAGTCATTGTAGGTCTGGAGGCAAAGAGACGCATTATGGATTTTTCGACTGCTGAGGGTAACGCATTTGTCTCTTCAGTGAAGAGGAGACTTGGTAAGCAAGAGTCTATGGATATTATGGGGAAAAAATTGGCGTTACATGAGGTTGCAGCGGAGATTTTTAAATTTCTGCGGATGGATGCTGAATCAAGAAGTCCGGAATATAAAGTAAATGAAGCAATCGTCACTATCCCAATCTATTTTGACGGCCGCGCTCGTAGAGAGCTTAGAAAAGCCGCTGACATCGCAGGAATTTTTATTAAGAATTTTGTTCATGAACCATTTGCGGCGATAGTAGGATATTGCCATCGTGAGGAAAGTGGGCTTCAAATAAAAAACATGGAAAAACAGATCATTTTGGTTTTCGATTGGGGAGGGGGTACACTTGATATTACACTTGTTGAGGTTCTGGATAATGAGCTGGTTGAACTTTCGACAGGGAGCATACCGGATCGGGCTGGGGATCATTTTGATGATATACTTGCCAAATCTTGTAGATCTAAATTCCTTGATCATTTGAGAATTTCTCAAGAGGGTTATTCAATTCCACCAGGTGACATGGGTAGGTTGTACGAAGAATGTGAACGGGCAAAAATATCTCTGTCTTCTAAGACCGAAGAAAGAGTCGAAGTAGCGCGCATATGTAAATATAAGAATCAATATCAAGATATGAATGTTAGTGTTACTCGCAATGATTTTAACGACTTGATAAATAACGACATTAACGATGCTATCAATGAGGTATTAAAAACCTTGGAAAATGCAAATGTAACAGTTCGGGAGGTTGATCAGGTTCTATTAATAGGAGGTAGTTCTCGAATCCCACTTGTGAGGCAAGAACTGAGGGAAATGTTTGGTCATAGAATAGCAGAGGTGAAGAACGCAAATACAATTATTGCAGAGGGGGCTGCCATTATTGATGCAGAGGGACTTCAACCCGTCCTCGCAAGACCATTGAATGTTGAACTTTCAGATGAGACATCATTTGAGGTATTTGGTTCTGGCTTCGTTACTAATTCAAATGTATGCCGAAAAAAGATCCATTTTTTCTGTACAGATAATCGAGATGGTGAAGCTAAACTAGTATTGAAAGAATTAGCCGGTAGAATAGCTTTTACACGCCGTTTGACAAAAGAAGTGTTATCCATACCTGTGAGTTCCCAACTTCCTCAACCCTACGAGCACGAAAGAGTAACAGTAGAATTTGCCTTGGATGACGATATGGTCCTTCACGTTTCTGGGAAAGGGGCTACACAATCGAAGGGTAGCAGCTGCCAGATTTATGATCTCTGTTTTGGTTTGAGACTGGAGAGAGAAAAAGATGAAGGGGAATCTTGATATACGATCAAACCTCATGTTAGATGACAAAAAACGTGAAGCAAAGCACAGGTATCTTCCTGGAGATTTTGTGGCCCAAGTATACCCAAATAAAGTTGACCGCAGGGTAATTGAAAAAGAGTTGACCCGAAAGCAAATTATAGAATACGAGCAGTATCTTGTGTGTTTAATTTGCAAAAAGCCTTGTGCTGGCACTTGTTTACCTGCAGGCACGTCGGATAAGTTGAAAAAAAATGATTGAGCTTTTAATATGGTCAGGAAAACCCCGGAACGACATGAGCAAATGACGTACAGTTTAAAAGGGCAGTGAATTTACAGAGAAAAGTCTTAGTCGAAAATGGTAAATCTCTTCCAAAACAAACTATTTCCCTGCCAAAAATCCAAGAACAAAAGCGGCCAGCCCCAATACCCCCTGAAGCTTCCAATTCGATTTGGGTTTTCCGGCCTCGGCCAGCTTCAGGGCGCGATCGGTGAGTTCCTTCTTTTTCTCAAAGGCAGTCCGGTAGACATTTCTCAGAAAACACGTGTCCGTGTTTCGTGTCCGTACCCCATTTTGCAGAAAATAGCATGGTGCACCCATCTTTCGTCCCGTCTTGCGGGACTACGGAGGCCAGGTAGGGCATAGCGCACCTGTGCGCTGAAGCGCTCCGGCGCGCAAGCGCATAACGTATGGAGGTTTGACGGTACATTTGTCAGCCGCATGGCTGCAAATACCGAGACAAGGGAGGCCATCTATAAGT
>Ga0315282_10008614_pt1 | contig 16462 bp, 12 predicted proteins | sample YL17G07_20_MG_FD_203693 | JGI IMG/M metagenome (GOLD analysis project Ga0315282, IMG submission 203693) | Sediment microbial communities from Yellowstone Lake, YNP, Wyoming, USA - YL17G07_20 | ecosystem: Environmental > Aquatic > Freshwater > Lake > Sediment | place: USA: Wyoming | collected...
CCAAGGCTTCATTCAACATATTGCTCAGGAGAGAGGTCAATACATCCCTCGAGGTGGTCGATATTCTTGTATACAAAGCCTTTCCACTATCGTACGAACAGTCGATTGAAGAGGCGCTCCGGCTGAGGCCAGAGGTAAAGACCGCTCAATTGAATATCGACCAGGCAAAGGAGGGTGTGAAAATTGCCAGAAGTGGGTATTTTCCAACGATCAATCTTTTGGGTAATTATAATCGATACTCCGACGAACTGGACCTGAGCAGGGGTGTTAACTTTAGTGATAGGTGGTCGATTCAGGCCTTAGCCACGTTTACTTTGTGGAATTGGGGGAATACGGCGTTCAAGGTTGGAGAGAACAAGGTTAAGGTCACCCAGGCCCAAGATTCGAAAAATCAGCTCATCGATTCGATCGCATTAGAAGTGAAGCAGGATTATCTCAATATGTTAGTGGCAGAAAAGAATCTCGGCGTAGCGGAGAAGGCCATTGAGCAGGCTGAGGAGAATTTAAGGATGAACGAAGAGCGATACAAATACCAGGTGGCGACACAAACCGATGTGGTCAATGCTGTCACTTTACTCGCCCAGGCGAGGGTCAATTACTATGGCGCATTGAGTGATTTCAACATCGCCAAGGCACAGTTGGAGCGGGCCATGGGGAGGATGTATCCGTAAAAACAAAGTTCAAATATCATAGTTTAAATTTCAAGTCGCAAATCTCCTCGGTATTGACATTTTAGATTTTGAATTTGAGCATACAATTTAGGATTGGGAGTAGACAATGAGATTGGGTAAACACTGTCAATGGGGTCTATTGATAATCTTATTATTATGGGGATGTGGTTCAAAAGGATCCGACCCTCCAAAAGTTACATCGAACCCCTCCCCAAGCATATCGGAAGAAAGGAAAGTGGAAGTTGCGGAGGTGATTCCCAAATCAATCTTTTACAAAATTTCTGCTGTGGGAAGCCTGAAGGCGCTCGAAGACGTTACCATTAGTCCAAAAAAAGCCGGGATCATCAATCAGATTTTTGCCAAAGAGGGGGATCGGGTCAAAAAGGGTCAAATTCTGGTTCAATTGGATGATGTGGATGCCAGGCTCCAGATAGAAATGTCAGAGGCGAGGATGAAGGAGGCAGAGGCCTCCCTCGAAACGAACCGAACCACCCTTGCTCGATACCAAAAACTCTGGGAAACGAAAGTCATCCCTCAGCAGACTTATGATGATCTCACCCTTAAGGTGAAGTTGGATGAGGCGAGATTGGCTCTGGCCAAGGCAGAGCTGAATCTGGCCAAACAGAACCTTTTGGACCATCAAATTGTTTCTCCTATAGATGGTGTCATGAATCTCAAAATTGCTGCCCTTGGAGAGCATGTGAATGTGGCCCCCAAAGATGAGATCTTGAAGATTGTTCAGATGAATCCTCTCGAGCTCGAATTCTACATACCGGAAAATTTGGCCGGGACAATCCATCTTGGCAGCAAAATTCAATTTACCGTAAAGGCCTTTTCTGAAGAGAATTTTTTTGCCCTCATCCGGTTTATCAGTTCTACAGCAGATCCTGCCACCCGAAATGTAAAGATGAAGGCATTAGTGCAAAATCCCAATTATCGATTGAAACCGGGGTTCTTTGCTGAAGTGTCTATTCAAACAGGGAGTAACCCATCTGCTTTGATCATCCCAGAATCTGCCCTTTTCAGTCAAGAAGGCAAATTTTTCACTTATGCCGTTCAGGATGGAACTGCCAAGCGAAAAGAAGTGGAAACAGGAATTCGATTTGAGGGAAAGGTGGAAATCCTAAAGGGCATTCAAAAAGGGGAGTGGGTGGTCATCACTGGACATGAACAGTTGAGCGAAGGCATGAAGGTGAAGATCGGGACTCCTCCCTCCAAAAATACAGATCCCACCTAAAAGGAATGAGTCAGCATGTTTCTTTCAAATACTTCAATCAAAAGACCTGTCTTTGCAACGATGATCACCTTGGCTCTCATCTTTTTTGGGATCCTCGGGTATCAGAGAATTGGGATTGACCTATACCCCAAGGTCGATTTTCCTATGGTGACCATCACGACAACCCTTTTTGGTGCAGCCCCAGAGGTGATGGATTCCGATATCACGGACCCCATTGAAGAACAGGTGAATACCATTGAGGGGGTGAAGCATATCACTTCAACAAGTGGTTATGGTTTTTCTCAGATTGTTGTGGAGTTCGAACTCTATCGTAGTATTGATGTAGTCGTTCAGGATGTGAGGGCAAAGGTCGATCTAGCAAAGCGAAAATTGCCCACGGATATTGACCCTCCTATTATTGACAAAATTGATATCAATGCCATTCCTATCCTTTGGCTTTCCATGAAAGGTAATCTGTCCCTTCAAAAACTAGGAATGCTGGCTGACGAAGTTCTGAGGCCTCAGTTGGAGTCCATCAAAGGAGTAGGAACGATCAATCTGGATGGGTATGCGAAAAGGGAGATTCGGGTTTGGCTCGATGGAAAGAAACTGGAAGCTCACCGTTTGGCCTCTAATGATATTGCCAGGGCGCTCCTCACGAAAAATATTGAACTCCCAGGAGGGATCATTGAAAGTGTTGATCGGGAGTTTACGGTCAGGAGTTTGGGCGAACTCCGGAACATTGAGGAGTTTAACAATTTAATCATTACGTATCAGAGTGGCGCGCCCATCCGTTTGAAGGACGTGGGTTGGACAGAAGATGGAACTGAACCAGTACGATCCATCGCTCGTTTTAATAGGGTCCCCTCTGTCGGATTGAGTATTATTCCTCGATCTGGGGCCAATGTGGTGGAAGTGGCCCGAGGAGTCAAAGCAAAACTTACCGAGATTAAGAAGATTCTTCCATCGGGTGTGGATATTGAGATATCTTTTGACTCCTCAAAATTTATCGAAGAGGCCATTTCTGATGTTCAGTACGATGTTCTTATTGGAGGGCTATTGACGGCAGGAATCATGTTCATCTTTCTCTTGAGCATCCGAAGCACCATTATCACAGCTATCTCCATCCCTGCCTCTTTGATCACGAGTTTTGGCATTATGTATGTCATGGGTTTTACACGGAATTATATGACCATGCTTGCCCTTTCCATGATGGTAGGGGTGGTGATTGATGATGCGATCATCGTCCTTGAGAATACTTACCGACATATGGAAGAGGGGGCAGATCCCATGACCGCTGCAAAGGAGGGAACCTCAGAGATTGCTTTTGCTGCCATGGCAGCAACTTTTTCCATTGCCGCTGTCTTCATACCCGTTGCTTTTATGGGGGGGATTATTGGCCGGTTCTTTTACCAGTTTGGCGTGACAGTAGCAGCATCTGTTATCGCTTCTCTAGTGATAGCCTTAATTCTAATACCCATGCTTTGCTCTCGATATTTAAAAATAGAAACAAGACAGGGAAGGTTCTATCGCTTCTTTGGCCGATCCTATGAAAAACTTGAAAACCGATACCGGGGTGCTTTAGTTTTTTGCTTAAAGCATCGTGGGCTAATTGTTTTAATCGCTGTGGCGATTTTTGCAGGGAGTATTGGCCTCCTTTCCCTCTTGAAATCTGAATTTGTCCCAAAATCGGACCAGAGTCGTTTTACCATCCGCATCGAGACTCCTACGGGATCCACATTGCATTACACCGATGATAAGATGCAAAAAGTTGAAAACCTGGTCCTCAATACGCCGGAAACTCGAAGTATCTTTACCACGATTGGAGTGGGTGCCCAAAAGGAAGTCAATAAGGGACTTCTCCTTGTATCATTGAAGGATCGAGGAAAACGAGAACGTTCCCAGCAGATGGTCATGGAGGATCTTCGTGGAAAGATACGTGAGATTCCAGGGTTTAAAGCCTATGTAGAAGAGTTTCAAGACATTGCTGTGGGGGGGAGGAGAAGTGCTCCACTCCAGATAGATATCAAAGGCCCGGACATGAAAGATTTAGAGAAACTTTCCAACCAGATTATGGGAGAGATGATGAGAAGTCCTGGCATTGTGGATGTTAGTTCTGATCTTGAATTGACAAAGCCTGAAGTAAGAGTTCTGGTTGACCGAAATAAGGCTTCCGATGTGGGAGTGGATATTCAAGAAATTTCTTCCGCTGTCCTGCAAATGATTGGCGGCCAGCAGATATCAAAATTTAAGGATACAGAGAGAGCAAAACGGTATGATGTGAGAATCAGGTTAATTAGAGATCAGAGGATGAATCCCGATGATATTTCCCAGATCACCATCAGAACTCCTAAGGGGGGTCTGATTAAGTTGGCACAGGTTGTGAAGGTAGAAGAAGGGATCAGCCCCAACCTGATCAACCGCAAGGACAGACAGAGAAGTTCAACCATTTATGCTGACACGGCTGGGGGGAAAGTTTTAGGAGAGGCTATTGCTGAGGTTGAGATGTTAGCAAAAAAATATATATCCTCTGGTTATACCTACAGCTTCTTTGGACATGCAGAGGCTTTCAAAGAGTCTTTTCATTATTTATTTATCGCCCTCATACAGGCGATCATCATTGTCTATATGGTTCTTGCCATGCAATTCAATAGTTTTCTCCACCCCCTCACCGTCATGATTGCACTACCTCTAAGCACGGCAGGGGCTTTTGGTGCCCTTTATGTGATGGGCGATACGATATCCATTCTTAGCATGATCGGTATGATCACCTTGACTGCTCTGGTGGTGAAAAATTCTATCCTCTTAGTCGATTACACAAATACATTGAGAGAAAGAGGGATGGAAAGGAATCAGGCTGTACTTCAAGCTTCTCCGGTTAGGCTTCGGCCTATATTGATGACGGCAGTGACGACCATATTGGGAGTTCTTCCAGTGGCTATGGGTTATAGTGCTGGAGGTGAAGTGAGAGCCGGAATGGGAAGGGCAACCTTCGGTGGCATGTTTGTCTCGACATTGCTCACCCTCTTTGTTGTTCCTGTCGCCTACACGTTGCTCGATGATCTTCAAGAAAAAGTAAAAATTCTGTTGAAAGGGAAGAAAGGGTAGCCCTATAAAGGGACACTATATCTGTGGATCCCTCAGATGGGACCATGAGTCTAAATACCTATAACCTCATTTTGGGACTCCTTTATTAGCATTATTAATTAACCGGCATAAAGATTGCATTATTTTAGTAAGTAATAATTTATTCTTAACTTATAAAAATCTTTTAATTTCAATAGGTTGATATATGTGTTCAAATTTTTTCGGATTTAATTTCGTTGACAGAAATGACAAATTGTGGTAATTTTTTTACCAATTTTCGTACAGGGGATTAAAATTTAATGAAATACATTGTCACTCTGGTGATATTTTTTTGTTTATTTTTTCTTACTACTCTATCCTCAGCAGGGATTTATCGTTATGTAGATGAAAGGGGAGTTATCCATTTCACCAATTGCCCGAGAGATCCCAAATTTAAACTCTACATCCGGGAGAATAAAGAAGATATTGGGGATGAAAACCACTCCTCCCTTTCCTATATAAAAGATACTAACCAATATGACTCACTAATTTCTGAGTTTTCCAAAAAATATCAGGTCGATTTTGCTTTGATCAAGGCGATGATTCGAGCAGAGTCTGCATTCAATCCCTTTGCCGTTTCAAGAAAAGGAGCGAAGGGATTAATGCAATTGATGCCAGAAACCGCTTCCCGGATGAATGTTTCAAACACCTTTAACCCCAGAGAGAATATTGAGGGGGGAGTGCGTTATTTTAAGTATCTCCTTTCCCTTTTTAATAATGATCTTCGGCTCTCCTTAGCCGCCTACAATGCCGGTGAGAACGTCGTTGGCGAGTTACGTTCGATCCCTCCTTATCGGGAAACAGTGGATTATGTCAAAAAAGTGTTGAGCTATTATCAATCCTATAAGCCTTAGCACTCCCGGGTTGGTTCGGGAGACCCCAAACGATGACCTCCTCATGGAAAAACTCAATCGTCAACAGATACTGAGCTTGCCCAATGGAGTAACGATCCTCAGGATTCTAGCGATTCCTCTTATCCTTATTCTCCTTTTTTACATGGGTCGGGGATATCAACTTCTCACCGCGCTGCTCTTTCTTGGAGCCGCCGTTACCGATACATTGGACGGATATCTCGCAAGACGCCGTGGAATGGTGACCACCTTGGGGAAATTTCTTGATCCCCTTGCGGACAAGCTCCTGGTCGTCACTACTCTCATCGCGCTCATTCCAGCAAGAGAGATTCCTGTCTGGATGGTCATTGTTATTGTCGGGAGGGAGATTGCCATTACAGGGCTAAGAGGGATTGCTGTTTCCCAGGATCTCATTATTTCTGCGAGCACATTGGGAAAGTACAAAACGGTTTTCGAAGCGGCTTCTATCTTTTTTCTTATCCTCGATGGGAGCTATTTTTTCATTAATTTTCGTCCGATTGGGTTGGTTCTTCTATGGGTTGCCTTAGGGATTGCCGTCATCTCTGGAGTTGACTATTTCAGGAGATATCTGAAGTCCATTATTATCTAAACCACTTTTTTTACTCCGAACTCCTAACTCTGAACTTCGAACTTTTCTTTGAGATTGCCTATTGACATCCCCGATTGAAACTTGTTATTTTTTATACCGTTCTCGTCATTTCTGTGTCAAATTTAGGAAAGGGATGATGGGATTTGCGGGAATAACTCAGCGGTAGAGTGCAACCTTGCCAAGGTTGAAGTCGCGGGTTCAAATCCCGTTTCCCGCTCCAAAGGGCGGCATAGCCAAGTGGTAAGGCGACGGTCTGCAAAACCGTTATTCACCGGTTCAAATCCGGTTGCCGCCTCCATTGAAATCACAGGGGTTAAGCAATGATGCTTAATCCCTTTTTAATTTCTGGCATTTGTGATTTAATTTAATAACGCTTTTTACCTATAGATGGTTAAACAGGAGAGAGATATAGAGTTCAACAAATGTAATTCGTTGAACAGGTTTCTAAGAATATTTTCGAGAACTGTTATTTTCTGTTTGGACGTGTTTTTATATGATTGACCCACTCACTTGAGGAATCTGAGTCAAGATTTCTTCGCCCGTGCTCTTTCGCTTGCGCTATATCTTCCGCCTTCTTCACACCCCTTCCCGAGATAGAAATTTGGGTTGACTCATGGATTGAAAAGTCGTATAAAATTCTCATATTAATTAAATCAAATTTGATGGAGGGAAAAGTATGAAAACAACAAAAATTATTTTAACAGTTCTTCTTTTCGTTCTCGCACTGAGTTTCTCAATGGTCAATGGGGTGAGTGGTAAGGAAGTGGATAAATTAAAAATAGGTTTGATGTTTGGATTGACCGGTGCAGGCTCGCCCATCGGTCCTGTCCAACTTGAAGGGGCAAAACTGGCCATCAAAGAAATCAACGAGGGAGGAGGAGCGAAAATAGGAGGGAAGAAGGTTCCTGTGGAGTTTGTAGTGAGGGATGATGAGACGAAGCCGGATGTCGCCCTCCGAAGGTTCAGGGAATTGGTCTATGAGGACAAAGTCCACGCCATCGTTGGATCAACCTTTGCCGCTATCTCTGCGGCCTTGAATAAAGAAGTGAAGAAGGTTCCCATTCCTTACTTCTCTGTTTGCGTCGCCCCGATGACGATGTTCAAGAAGGACGAAATCGCCGATGATACCTTTGGCGTTCACGGGGGTGCTTACTCCATCGGCTTTGCTGGAGCCGCCTATATTATTAATAAACTTGGATACAAAAATATCTACGTCTTCGCGCCCGCGTATGCCTTCGGATGGGATCAAAAGGCCGGGGCAAAGGATGCGATCGAGAAGTACGGGGCCAAATGGGAATATGCCGAATCACCGGTGGGAACCCCTGATTTCACTCCCTACCTTTTGAAAATTGCGGAGAAGAAGCCAGATATCGTGATGATGGCCCACTGGGGAGTCGATGCGATCAACGTCCTGAAACAAGCCCACGAAACGGGTCTGAAAAAGAGCACGAAGATATGGTTTGATTGGATGACAAACGTATTTGGGGGTGGCATACCTCCGGAAGCGCTGGAAGGGGTCAACTCGCTCATGTCCTGGTACTGGAACATGACCGGTTTCAATGACCCTGCCATTGTGAAGGCCGCAGAGGATTTCGTGAAAAAGTATATCAAAGAATACAATTATCCACCCGATCCCTATGCTGCCATTGCCTATATCGGAGTCAAAGAAGCGATACGCGGGATAGAGATTGCGAAATCGACAGACCCGAAGGCTATTTCTAAGGCCATCATGGGTCATCCCAAATTCGATTCCATGAGAGGGCCGGGAGTTTGGAGGGCGGATCACCAGCCTCTATTCAAATATGGGTCCTTCGTGGTCGTCGGAAAGGGACCACAAGAAAGAAAAGATAAATGGGACCTTGTGAAGGTGATTGGGGCCTATACCGGGGAAGATTATCTCCCGCCATTAAAAGAACTCGGTTACTAAGATTTGGATTATGAGATCAAGAGGGAGGGTTGATTTTTACCCTCCCTTTCTAATTGAGGGTGAAATTGCAGGCAAATATTCTTATCGAGACGAAGAACCTCAGCAAGAGGTTTAATGGACTCACCGCTGTCAATGGCGTGAACTTTCAAATCAAAGAGGGGGAGGCCGCAGGGATCATCGGTCCAAATGGTGCAGGGAAATCGACATTCTTCAACCTCTTAACCGGGCTTTTCCCACCCAGCGAGGGCACGATCTATTTCCTGGGTCAGGATATCACCTCCGTGCCTCCTTATCACAGGGTGACGATAGGTCTTGTGAGGACTTTTCAACTTGTTTCCATTTTTGATTCTCTAACCACTTTAGATAACCTCGTTTTGGCTAAGATAAGGTTTCATAAGGATTACACGTCCAAAAGAAGATTTTTCTTTAAGGAGGCCCACCATTCGGAAACCGTCGATGGTTGCATAGAAGCTTTGCGAACCGTGGGTATCTCCGATAAGGCAAGCCTGAAGGCATTTGAACTGTCCTACGGAGATAAGAGGAAACTGGAAATTGCCATTGCTTTATCGCTCAACCCGCGGATTCTTCTTCTGGATGAACCCTTGGCAGGATTGAGCGATGGCGAGATTAACGAAGTGTTGGATCTCATCCACGAAGTGAAAAAGAATTTCACACTGATTCTTATCGAGCACAAAATATCGAGGATTGTGAATTTGGTTGGAAGACTGAGTGTCATGCACGAAGGAAGGCTCATCGCGGAGGGAAAGCCTCAGGAGGTGCTTTGTGATCCACTGGTCAGGCAGGTTTACTGGGGAAGGGAAGAAGTGATATGCTCTTGAGTCTCGAGGGGGTCGACGTCCACTATGGTCATGCCAAGGTCCTGCATGCGATTAACCTCCATATCCTGAAAGGAGAAGTCGCTTTCATTGTGGGCAGAAATGGAGCAGGAAAGACGACTCTCCTCAAGACGATCGCAGGCTTTTTGAAACCCTCCAAAGGTTCCATTCTCTTTGATCATCAGCCCATTCATGGCATCCCTCCCGAGAAAGTGGCCCTCATGGGGATCAGGTATGTCTTCCAAGACAAGAGAGTTTTCGGTGAGCTCACAGTGAAAGAAAACATAGAGCTTGCAGCCTACCCAACGAAAGAGAAACTTTCCGATTCGGTGAATAGGATCCTGAGCCTCTATCCCAGAATGGATATTCTGATTAATTCCAAAGCAAAGGGTTTAAGCGGTGGCCAAAGACAGATTCTCTTAATCGGGAGGGCGTTGATTGGAGAACCGAAACTCCTTCTCATCGATGAGCCCACGGAAGGTCTCTCTGCCGGCATCATGGAAGAAATCTTAGATGTCCTCACAAAGATGAAAGGTCGAATCTCCATGATGATCGTTGAACAGAACCTTTCGGTGGTTTCAAGAATGGCGGATCGGGTTTACATGATGAAAGAAGGTAGTATTTTAAAAGAGATTACGGATAAGACGGTGATAGAGAAGTCCAATGCACTGGAGGGTTATCTTTAAAATCGAAGCCTTATCCGGAGAATTGGAATGATAAAAAAAATTCTAAATTCAGGAGCACTGGGTGCTCTCGTCATCGCCCTGAGTTTCATCGCCCTCGGTTTAGGGACCTCTATCCATCGCACAACAGATTTCATTATCTTCTGCATCTTTGTCATCGGGTTTGATCTCCTCTATGGACACATGGGCAGACTTTCCTTCGGCCATATGCTATTCTATGGTTCGGGTGCCTATGCGGCAGGCCTTCTGGTACGGTATGGACCTCCAAACCCATATTTAGCCATTCTGATTGGAATTTGTGCAGGAGCATTGGTGGGAGGGATCCTGGCTCCTGTGATTGTGAGGGCAACCGGCGCCTGTTTTGCTCTGGTTAACCTTGCTTTTAACCAGGTGGGGTACTTTCTCGCCCTGGTTGCTTTCGCAAAATTTACAGCAGGAGAGGATGGTCTTTCCCTCACTTTTTCGGTTGTCCCTTTCTTCAATTTGACAAATCCCAAAGTGTTTTTCGGATTCTCACTGTTCTGCCTCGTCCTGACCTATTATTTTATGAAGAGATTGACTTCTTCTCCTTATGGCATTCTATTGCGGACCATTAAAGAAAATGAGACGAGAGCCCAGTTCTTGGGATACAATACCTTTACTTACAAATGGATCACCTTCATCCTATCCTCTTCCATCTCTGCCTTTGCGGGTGCTCTCTCGACGATTAATTACAGCTATGTGAACCCAAGCTTCATTGACCCTACAAGAAATGTTGAAGTGATTTTTGCAGCCCTCATCGGGGGCACTGGAAGTCTTTACGGAGCGATATTAGGGGGAGTCTCTTATATGTTGATCAGTAACTATCTAGCAAGATATATTCCGAGATGGGAGATGTTTCTGGGGATAGCCCTCCTGATTCTTGTATTTAAATTCAGAGAAGGGATCTGGGGAAGTATTAGAGGAGAATGGAAGAGCCGGGTGGAGGGCTGAGGGGGATATGATCAGTACCCTTATCTATGGATTAACGATCGGAGGTATCCTCTACATCATTTCAATTGGGCTTTCTTTGACTTTCGGAAGCATGAGGATTGTCAATTTTGCCCATGGGATGATTTATACCACCGGTGCATACATCTTGATCGCTGTTTTACCGTTGCTCAAGTGTAATTTTGCTGAAGGCGTACTGATTGCCATCCTGGTGGTGATTCCTCTCAGTTTCGTCATTGAAAAGTATATCATCCGCCGACTCTATGGAGAATCAATCGATTATGCCATCATCGCCACTTATGCTGTTCTCCTCATTGGGGTCGATCTTGTCAAGTGGATATGGGGAACCAGTCCCATCCCCTTGAGCGATCCCGTGGGCAGGAGTGTGACATTCTTTTCGGTCACCGTGCCTTCCTACCGGATAATCATTATCGTGATTTCTTTAGGGATCGCCATTGGCCTCTGGTTATTCTTCAAAAAGACGATTGTGGGAAAGATCGTGATCGCAGGCTTGCAAGATCGAGAGGCAGTGAGAAGCCTGGGAATCAATGTGGACAAATACTTTTCCATTGTTTTCGTTTTAGGGAGTTGCCTGGCTGCCTTAGGAGGGGTTCTTTACGCCCCGATCACCACGGTGCACCCTTATATGGGTTTCCATATCCTATTAATCAGCTTCGCTGTAGTCATCGTGGGAGGCCTTGGGAACCTCAAAGGCACGACCATTGCTGCATTTGTACTGGGTATGGTGATGGCCCTGACAGGTCGATTCTGGGGACCTGCTGCGGAGGCAATGGTTTTTGCTGTAATGGCTGTGGTGTTAATTTTCAGACCCATAGAAGTTTAGAAAAAGACGATCCAGAAGGAAATGCAGAGGAGGATCCCCCATGAACCAGGGAATGAATTTGGTTTGGTCTAAGAGCCTCCATTGGGAGAAATACTACCGGCCTCAAAGTATCCCTGAAGCGCTCAAGCTTTTGGAGGAATCAGGAGGTCATGCAAGGATCATTGCAGGCGGAACGGATCTCATTCCACAGATCAGAAATAAGGAGAAAGAGCCAAAAGTTTTGGTAGACATCACTCGCCTCTCTGGGTTGAATGAAATCAAATTGGAAAATGGATTTATCAAAATGGGGGCGCTGGTCACCCATAGTCAAGTGGCCGAGTCACCATTGATCCGGGAAAGGGCTCTTGCATTGAGTGAAGGAGCATCCCGGCTTGGATCCCCACAGATACGGAACTTAGGGACGGTCGTTGGGAATGTGGTGAGCGGACAACCAGGTGCGGATACAACGATTCCTTTGCTCGCTCTTGATGCAAGGGTTAAGGTCGTGAGTCAAAGGGGGGAACGGATCATTCCCTTCACAGAGTTCTTCATTGATACCGGTAAAACAGCAGTGAATAGTACTCGGGAGATGGTAACGGAGATCTCTTTTCCCCCATTGATAGAAAACGAGACCAGCATCTCCCTTCGGTTAGCAAGACGGAAGGCCCTGGCCCTGCCCATCTTAACCCTCTCCGTTGTCCTTTCAGCGGATTTGGAGAAAAAAGCATTCCGTTACGCAAGGATCGCCTTAGGACCTGTGGCACCCGTTCCTTTCCGGGCTCAAGGGGCTGAGAAGCTGCTGACCTCTGTATTGATCACGGATGGGATCATCAAGGAGGCAGCGCAAAAGGCTGCTCAAGAATCGAATCCTCGAACAAGCCTTATCAGGGGAAGCGAAGAATATCGAAGAGCAATAGTAGCCAATTTAGTAGAGCGGGGTATCCGTAAAGGGATAGAACGTCTGGAGGGAAAGCATGTCTAAAGAGAAAATCCAAATAGAAGTGAATGGGAAAATGGTAACCCTCGAGGTGGAACCCGATGATCTCTTAGTTGATGTGCTTCGGGGAGACCTGGGGTTGACCGGTACAAAGGTGGGTTGTCGAGCAGGAGAGTGCGGGTCTTGCTCAATCATCCTGAATGGCAAGGTTGTTACTTCCTGTCTCATTCCAGCAATGAAGGCGGATGGGGGAAAGATTACGACGATAGAGGGACTTGAAAAAGATGGAAAGCTACACCCTCTTCAAAAAGCCTTTGTTGAAAAAGGAGCTATACAATGCGGTTTCTGTACTCCTGGAATGCTCCTTTCGGCAAAGAATCTCTTGGATCAAAACCCCGACCCAACTTTAGAAGAGGTGAAGATTGCCATCTCTGGGGTTCTTTGTCGATGCACTGGGTACCAGAAAATCATCCATGCCATTCATGTGGCGAGTGAGACCATAAGGAAACAAGGGGTTTAGAAATGGAAAAGAAAAAGAAGAAGGTTTTGGTCAGGGAAAAAGTTCGGGTTGAGATGCCGACCCTTGCTGAAGAATTGAGCACTGTGGGGAAATCGAAGATCCGGGTGGATGCTTACGATAAGGTGAGGGGGAAGTTACAGTATGGAGCCGACTTTGAGTATCCAGGGGCTCTTGTCGGAAAGGTTTTGCGGAGTCCTCATCCCCATGCATTGATTAAGAAGATCGACATCGAAAAGGCAAAAGCCTTACCCGGAGTAAAGGCTGTTCTGAAGGCAAAAGATATTCCAGGAAGGAATGGATTTGGAGCGATCATTCCTGATCAGCCTGTACTCTGTGGGGATAAAGTAAGATATGTTGGCGATGGAGTCGCTCTAATTGCAGCGGATACAGAAGAGGTCGCTGTTCAAGCTCTCGGGCTGATTGATGTGGAATATGAGCCTCTCCCAGCCGTTTTTTCACCCATCGATGCCATGAAGCCTGACGCCCCTAAGGTTCATGAAGGAGGCAATCTTCTAACGACGGCGAAGATCAGGAAGGGAGATACAGAAAAAGGATTCTCGGAGTCTGACGTGACTTTGGAGAGAACCTATACCGTTCCCATTTTGGAACATGCCTATATTGAACCCGATGTCGTATTGGCGATTCCTCATCCTGACGGGACGATTACTGTAAAAGGACCCATGCAAGCGCCCTTTACGGTTCGCAGAAATATTGCCTCCATCTTAGGGGTGCTCATCAACAAAGTTCAATGTGTTCAGACCCCGATCGGAGGAGGATTTGGAGGCAAGGAAGATTCGCCAATCGATATTGGTGCTCGCGCAGCCGTTTTAGCATGGAAGACAGGTAAGCCGGTAAGGATGGAATACGACAGAGAAGAAATCACACTCTCTACGTGCAAGCGCCATCCAATGACCATCCAATGTAAGCTCGGTGCGAAAAAGGACGGAACTTTCGTTGCCCTGGAAGGGACGATCTATAATGAGCAAGGGGCCTATGCCTCTCTGGGTCCTGTGATCCCACCGGCTGGTGGAGTCCATGTTCATGCTGTCGTGATGCTTCCCGGACCCTATGTCATACCGAATATCAAAGTAGACGGCTATTTAGTCTATACCAACCATCCCTATGGGGGGGCGATGAGGGGATTTGGAGCCCCCCAAGTCAATTTTGTTCATGAATCCCTCATCGATGAGTTGGCCTATCAACTGGGAATGAATCCTTATGACCTTCGACTGAAGAATTGCTTTGATTTAGGCTCCGAGACGGCCACCGGACAAATTCTTGATCAAAGTGTTGGTTTGAAAGAGACGATGGTGAAAGCCAAAGAGGTCTTTAAGTGGGACGAGAAATGGAGGTCCGCGCCTACTCTAAAAGAGTTGGAGAATGTGGAGAAAAGGCGGGGAATTGGAATGGCCGTGGGGTGGTATCGGACAAGCATTGGAACATTAGGTGACGGCTGTGGTGTTAACCTTCATCTTCAGGAAGATGGCTCGGTGCTCCTCTACCAGGGCCTTACTGAGATGGGTCAGGGATCATGTACCGTGCTCTCACAAATTGCTGCCGAGGCCCTTGGCGTGGATATTGAAGATGTGAGGGTTGTGGCTCCCGATACGGATGTTGCTCCTGAGTCTGGACCGACAGTGGGTTCTCGGTCTACGACGCTCATGGGAAATGCCATCATGATGGCGGCAGACGTGATTAAAAATTCTTTATTTGAATCTGCTTCAGAACTTTTGGGAATCTCCCCATGTCGACTCGTTGCCAAGAATCGTCGAATCTATGACCGGGAGGATCCGAGCCGATTTGTGGAGCTGAAAGAAGCAGCCAGAAGGTCGATGGTCACGGGGAGACGGATGATGGGCCAGGGCTGGTATGCCCCGCCCAAATCCTCCCTCAATTTAGAGACAGGTCAGGGTTCTCCCTACTTTGTTTATACCTACAGCACACAGATGGCGGAAGTGGAGGTGGATATCAAGACAGGTGCCGTGGAGGTCGTGAAGATAACCGCCACTTTTGATATCGGTAAAGCAATTAATCCAATGATGGTAGAAGGGCAGATCGAAGGTGGCGTGATGATGGGGCTGGGTTACGCCCTGATGGAAGAAGTCATCATGAAGGAGGGAATGATCCAGAACCTCAATCTTCAGGATTACATCATTCCGACGGCGTTGGATACACCTGAGATTGAGCCCATCTACATCGAGTACCCCAATATCCATGGGCCCTTTGGCGCAAAAGGAATTGGCGAGATGCCCAACATTCCTGCTGCACCCGCCATTACTAATGCGATCGCCAATGCTATCGGGGCAAGGATTTACAACCTTCCTGCCCATAGTGAACGCGTTTATATGACGATCAAGAAACGGCTTGAAAAGGGAATATAGAAAAAAACGCTGAATTGGAGGCGGTCGTGTTACAGATTGCATGGGAGGAAAACAGTGAGAGAATATTTTAGAGGGGCAGAAAGAATTTTGAAAGAGTGGAAAGGCGACTCCTATCTCTTTGGCGAGGACGTCCTCAGGGCCACAGGGAAATATGCCCAAAGGTATGGTAAGAAGGCATCTCTGATCGTGACAGAATTGGGCCAGGCCTGGATTGAGAAGCCTCTTGAGGAGGTGAAGTCTAGTCTGAGGACAAACGGGATGGCCTTTGAGATGATCAACGGTGCAAGACCCAATGCCCCTCGGGAGGATGTCTACCGGATCAGCCTTCAAGTGGCGAGATCGAAATCGAATGTGATCGTGGCTCTTGGTGGCGGGAGCACCATTGATGCAGCGAAGGCTGCAGCTGTTCTCAATACCTATTCTCCTGCAGAGGTGATGGAAATTTTAGGAGCCAGTGTCAGCGATGCGGATTCCATCGAGCCCTATTTTGGAACAGGTCTGGTCAGCAAGATGAAAGAGAAGACGGGAAGGGCAGTGGTACCTGTCGTCGGGGTTCAGACAGCTGCCAGCTCTGGAGCCCATCTGACGAAGTATTCGAACATCACAGATCCTGTGACCGGTCAGAAGAAATTAATTGTTGATGAAGCTATTGTTCCCCCTGCATCGGTATTCGATTTCAAGATCACACTCGATTCCCCGATCAGTCTGACCTTGGATGGCGGTCTCGATGGAATCGCTCATGCCTGGGAGGTCTTCATGGGTACAAGCGGTCCTGCTTATGAGAAGGTGAAAGAGGTGGCTGAATTAAGCATCCGACTGATTGTTTATGGCCTCCAGAAAATTAAAAAGGATAAGAGGGATTTGGAAGGAAGGACTGCACTTGGATTGGGTACTGATTTAGGTGGATATTCG
>Ga0315282_10008615_pt1 | contig 16462 bp, 16 predicted proteins | sample YL17G07_20_MG_FD_203693 | JGI IMG/M metagenome (GOLD analysis project Ga0315282, IMG submission 203693) | Sediment microbial communities from Yellowstone Lake, YNP, Wyoming, USA - YL17G07_20 | ecosystem: Environmental > Aquatic > Freshwater > Lake > Sediment | place: USA: Wyoming | collected...
ACGGTGAGCGACCACAAGGCCAAGGGCATTGCCTCGATCACAAGGCTGATATCCATCGTGGCCAGGCCCCAGCACCCGCCGGTCCTAGAGAAGCTGGTCAACAAGGCGGCTGTGGTACCGACGGAGGGCTTCATGTCCGGCACACAGCAGTTCACCTTCACGGTACTATACAAGGACCAGGACAATGACCGGCCCAGCTTCGTGAACGTCTCGATCGACCCGGGGACCGCGGGGGTCAAGAACATCCCCATGGCACAGGCGGACATGACCGAGAAGGACTTCACGGCCGGTGTCGAGTACACTGTGAAGGTCGGGGCAACCAGCATCGGGGCAGACCAGATACACACCTTCCGCTTCGAGGCCGCTGACGAGAGGAACGCGACGATCGTCGTGAAGTCACAGGACTTCACCGGGCTCAGGATAACCCGAGAGAAGCTGGTCGGCAACGCGGCATCCGGGGCCATCGCGGCCGGGACCGTGGCCTTCGCCAGGGTCAGGTACGTTGGCCGGCAGGACCAGGACCCCTTCACCATAGCGGTGGTGCCATCGACCGGCGGCGCGCCGCCAAGCTTGAACGGTAAGAACATGTTGGCGGTCGGCCTCAACGTGACCTTCACGCCGACGGCGGGCGCGGGAATGTGGGACTGGGCCAACCTGTCGTTCAGGTACGGGCTCGACACGTTCAAGGCCCAGAGGGATGTCATAAACCTGACCTCAATCTCGCTCTTCCGGCTCGACAACGGCGTATGGACCAAGATCGATGCCGAGAACAGCGAAGACAGCATGGTCGTGTCCCTGAACATGCTCTTGCCCAAGAACGTCACTGGCACGAGCATAACCTACGGGCTGTTCGGCACGCCGAAGGAGTCATGCACGGGTTCGAACTGCAATGTCGGCCCTCATAAGAAGGTCGACTACACGCAGTATGCCATCATCGCGATCATCGTCATCGTCCTTGTCGCGATCGTGGTCGGAATAATCTACATGACCCGCAGGAAGAAGACGCCCGAGAAGAAATGGGGCGGCAAGGGTGCCATCGACCTGAAGATCGATGTCGTATCGGGCAAGGGCACTGACGAGACAGCGGTGAAGCCCATGGGCAAGGAGGAGGGGGCCGAGACAGGGGTCCCGATGGAGACCACCACGGGCGAGAGCGTGGCCATATACAGGCCCGCGGTCGCCACGGCGCCCGCCGGCGAGTCGGACATAGAGTCCGCGGGCGGCGAGAGCGTCGCTGTCTACAAGCCAGGCGGCGCGGCCGTAACGACCCCAGATGAGGAGGCCACCGCGCCCGAGGCCCCGCAGGCGGAGGGCGTATGGACCCCGCCGGCAGCGGCCGAGGGCGAGGGCGAGACGCAGACCCCGGTCGAGGAGGCCCCACCAGAGGAACCGGCACCAGAGCCCAAGCCGGCCGGCAAGAAGGACTCGGACGACGACCTTCTGAACGAGATCCTGGGCGACGAGCAGAAGTGATCCGGCGCCTAGGACCTCTTTTTTCTATTTTTTCCTTTTTCCTTTGTTTTTCAATTTCCCCAAATCTTTTATTACATCCCATGCCCATCCCATGCTCGGTGTTCTTATGGCGAAGGTCCTAGCTGTCGGTAACATCGTTGTAGACATCGTGGTCAAGCCCGAGAAGGACCTCCCTAAGTGGGGGCACCTCTGCGCGGTGGACATACCCATCGAGCCTAACATCGGCGGGAACGGTGCCATATTCGCCGCGTACATCGCCAAGCTCACAGGAGCATGCTCGCTCGTCGGGTGCATCGGCGAGGACCTGCTGGGCCAGTGGGTCCATGGTGAGCTTGAGCGGTTCAAGGTGGGCCTTGATTGCGTACACAAGGTCAAGCGGCCCACGAGCGTGTCCGTAGCCTTGGTCGGCCAGGACGGGCGGAGGGCCTTCCTCCACCACATCGGGGCCAACGGCGAGCTCGGGCCGGGGGACGTGCCCGACGATCTCGCGGGGGCCGCATGGCTCCACCTAGGCAGTCCCTTCATCCTGCCGAAGCTCCCGCCAAAGGCCTGCACAGCGGTCCTGAAAAAGGCGAAGGAGGCGGGCCTGTACACATCGGTCGACCTTGTCTGGGACCCGAAGGAGGAGTGGGACCTGGACAAGATGGCAAGCTACGCCGATGTCCTGTTCCTGAACAGGGACGAGGGCGAGGCAGTGACGGGCACCAATGCCCCTCTCGAGATACTGGACATGCTGGCGACCCAGGGCCCGCGCATAACGGTCCTGAAGATGGGTGAGTCGGGCTGCGCCCTGAAGCTCCAGACCGGGGAATCGTTCTTCGCGCCGGCCTTCGAGGTCAAGGCCGTGGATTCCACAGGCGCGGGGGACGCCTTCAACGCAGGCTTCATCCTTGGGCTGATGAACGAGCTCGAGCGGGCCAAGGCCATCGGCAAGGACGGGCCGAAGAAGGGCAAGCGCAAGGGCGCCATGGGCTTCGCCAAGGACATCCTGGATGTGGTCGACGGGCAGGCCATGAGGAAGGTGGCCCTGCTCGGGAACGCCTTAGGGGCCATATCCGTGACCCAGGTCGGCGGGGCCAGCGACCCACCCACTCAAAGGGAGCTGCTCAACTTCGTGAAGACCCAGAAACGCAAGATGGTCGTCGAATAGGCCTCTGAACCCGAGCCATCAATCTTTTAAACCGGCACTCGATTATGTCCCCTCGTGGTGCATCCCTACGATGCACTGCGCAATCACATGCCGCCATAGCTCAGCTGGTAGAGCAGCTGACTTGTAATCAGCAGGTCGGGGGTTCAAATCCCTCTGGCGGCTCTTCGATATACCCCAAATCTTTAATACTGTTCCTCCAATTAATACCAAAAACCCCAAGGTCGTGTGTTATGGGCAAGAAGGAGAAGATAGCATCGGTGCTCCAGCTGATTGGCGGTGACCGGAAGAACGTGGAGAACATCGTCAACGAGCTCGACCAGTTCCTGGACAGCCTCAACGCCCAGATCGAGGACTGGAAGTTCTCCATGGGCGAGTACAAGGACGGCACCCGCATCTTCGTCAGGGTGCAGGTCCTCATCAAGAAATAGGTGTCCCCTGTGACCGACGAAACTGGCAAGGCAGGGCCGAAGGAGGGCGGCGAGGCCAAGGCCACCTCCAAGGATAAATTTGACCGGAAGGAAGAGCAGCCTCCGTGCAATCCTGTGCTAATTCACCCAGAGGAGTGGGACGATCCGCCCGAGTGCACGACCATAAGCGAATTTCACAAGGCCGAGGGCGATACCGTCGTGGATGACAAGGAGGACCCGGACCTTGAGGAATGGCTCGACCACTGGAAGGCCAGACGCTCGCAGAAGGTGCTCAGCGAGTACCACCAGGAAGGGGCCCCGGACCTCGAGGACCTGCCGTCGGCACCGACCGACATCGTGCCACCCGAAGATGAGGCAGGGGAGAGCAGCCCTCCGGACGATGCTGAAGAGGATGAACCTCCCGAGGACGGACCTTCCACCCCTGAAGCAAATCCTTCGCGGCCGAAGGAACCGGTGGCAGCGCTTCCCGAGGCGAAACCGGTCGGCCCAGTCAGACCGGCCAGGCTCAAAATGGAGCCGGTGGACAGCGACCTCCCGACCTTCAAACCGAAGAAGACGCCACCCAAGGTAGTGGACAGATCCGGGGCCCAGGGGCGCCTAGAGCGCGCCCTGAACGTCCAGACGATCGAGTTCCTGGCCTACACGGTAATCAGGGCCCTCTTTCCGAGGAAGGTCCGCTACTCCGTGAAGCGCGAGGGCATCATCGATATGGACGTCATCCTCTATGAACGGGACATCATCCTGAACACGAACCAGCTAGTGTTCGAGGTGCCAGAGCTGTCGATCTGGCGCATAGTCTACGCCTACAAGGGCAAGCCGGTCGTGGAGCTCGGGCGTGGCGTCAAGAACAACATCAAGATTTATAAGCTGAGGCTCATCCGAATCCTCTTCGGCCTCTGGTGGGCGAAGCGGTTCGGGAAGGCCAAGAAAGGGGCCAAGGACGCGCGGCGGGAGGATAGGGAGCTGAAGGAGGAGGAGGAGACTGTCGAGGCCGAGGACGCGAAAGGGCCCAGGCCGCATAGACGGAAGCATGTCGCCAAAGGCCCTGCCAAGACCCTCAGGGACGAAGAGGAATAGGCGGCCCCCATCCCTTTTAATAATTGGATATCAATCCACCAATCCCGGGTGGACCGAGCATGGTACGGCGGTTAGAGCAACATCTCGAGGATGCAGCTAAGGCGCTGCTCCAGGAGATGCTCCGGAGGGTCAAGCACATCCTCTGGCGGGAGTACAGGCTCACCTGCGTCACCATCAGGCCCCTGGGCAGCGGCGGGTCCCGGCTGTCCATCCCTTGCAAGATCGTGGGCACGAAAGGAAAGCAGCGCGTCTCATACTTCGCCAAGATCGTCGGCTCGAGCGATTTTGTATCGTCGCTGTCCATCCAGTTCATCAAGAACGTCTATCTCCATCTGAACTCCAAGGACCCCATCTTCGCCTCGCCGTCCTCGGCCGAGGCCCTGGCTCGCTATCAGTTCGACATGCTTGCGGCCCTGGAAAAGCTCGAGATACCGACGCCAAAGCCCTACGGCTACCATCCCATCGACGAGATCCGCTGGCTCCTCGTCGTCGAGTTCATCGACGCCAAGCCACTGCAGGCCTCGAAGGTCTCGCCGGAGATCATGGACCTCGCATTCAAGTACCTCAAACTGATGCACAAGCACAAGCTCTTCCACGGCGACATCAAGCCCGACAACATCATGCTGGGCGACCAGCTCTACATCGTCGACGTGGGCCGCTTCAAGGACAGTGCCAATGACAACGAGAAGATGGCCTATGACGTCGTGTGCCTCATCTGCTCGTTCCTGGGCCATTTCCCGCCGGAGCAGATCATCGTAGCGGCACTGAAGAAGTACAGCCAGGGCGAGCTCAGGAGGGCCGCCGAGTACATACCCCTGGTCCAGATGCGTCCGGACTTCTACTTCACCGACGAGACGGCAGCCAAGCTCAGGAAGCTCATGAAAGACTGACGGGTAGGCCTCACGCCCATCAGAAAAAAAGGGCCGGGACGCCCTACTCTTCCTTCGGGACCTCGGTCTTGGCGCCCTTCTTCGGGTACCTTATCAGGGCCACGGCCCTGAGCTCGATCCTCACGCCTTCCTTGGTCTCCTCGATGCCGAACTTCCACTCCTCGAGGACGGCCTTGATGTCCTTCAGGTACTTCCTCAGTTCGATGCTCTTGTCCTTCAGGACCTTCTCGGCGTCAACGATCTGCTGCGAAGCGAACTCCTTGGCAGTGTCCACGGTCTCCTTGATGACATCATCAACGTTCTTTTCCTTGGCCATAATGCTCCCCCCGTTTCGAGATACAGGACAAAATGACATGGTCCCGATATAAATATTGGGGTATCGGCAACTCAGGACCGGGGCCAGTTAGAGAAAGATTATTATGTTGTGCAATCGATGGTCGCTCGGGAGGTCCTGAGATTGTCCTCGCTGGCCCCAAGTTGGCCTCGGTCCGCGCTCGCCATGCTCATGGTGCTGGTCATGCTCACGGCCGGGCCGTGGCCCGTCTCGGCGGCCAAGGTCAATTACAATACTGTCGACATCATCAGCTCCGGGAACAACGCCATCCGTTACGTCCACGTGGCGTTCAACCCGTGCACCGGCGAGGCGCTCCTGGTCGGCTGGAACGGCTATATGTCGAAATATACCGGGACCGCAATCGACAGGGTCCAGACGAACACAGTGGAAATGCTGCAAGGCGTGGCCTGGAAACCCGACTGCACCGAGGCCTTGGTGGTGGGTCAGAATGGCACTGTCCTGTTATACAAGAACGGGGCTGTGACAAAGCTGAACAGCGGCATCAGCAACCTTCTCCAGGATGTGACCTGGACAACCGACGGCAAGGCGGTCATCGCTGCCGGTACCGCCGGCGTGCTTTGGTGGGACGGAACGAGCTTCAAGAAACAGGCCCTTCCTGATACAGGCTACGAGGTCTTCGGCATCGCCTGGAACCCAAAGGCCGACTGGGGCGTCGCCGTGGGTCAGAAGCTCTCCATCTACAAGTTCAGCGAGACCTCCATGTCCAAGATTGCCGCGCCCACGGCCCCTGACCCGAGCCTGTCGCTTTACAAGGCCAGCTGGAGGCCCGACGGCGGGGTCGTCACCATGGTGGGCAAGAACGGGACGATCATCGACTACGATGGGGTCAATTTCCCCAATGTGGTCTCAGGCGGCAACGGCATCTTCGTCACATTCCTCGACGTTTCCTGGAGGCCGAACGGCGATTTCGCCGTTATCGTTGGCGACACAGGGACCGTCCTGTGCTACAAGAAGCAGAACGACTTCCCGCACATACCTACCAGCGATGTTTGGGGCCTCCTCTATGGTGTCGACTGGTCGAGCGACAGTTCCCAGGCGCTCATCGTCGGGAACAACGGGGTCGTGCTCAGGTATCCGGCAAAGGTCGCCACGCAACCGGGCCTGACCTTCAACGGCGCCATGGTCGCCGCCATGGGCCTGCTCTTCGCCATCGTGCTCGGGGGCATCATCTACTTGTACGTCGTCGATACCCGGGAGAGGAGAAAGCAAAAGGCCCGGATGGAGCACCGCCGGTCCAAAAGGCACGCACGCAGGTCGCGGCGCAGGCACTGACCAGGTCAGCCATCCTGGCAAAGGAAGTCCGACACCTCGCCCAGCTGTTCAGGCGTGAGGTCCTCGGGCCGTTCGTCACCGTACGGGACCTTCTCCAGGTCCGGGTCGCCCAGGGCCTTGAACGGGATGGCCAGTTCCCCGAGCCCGTTCCTCAGCGAGTTGCGGAGCTTCTTCCTCCGCTGCGCGAAGGCGACCTTCACTACCCTGTGGAACAGGCCCCAATCCCTTGTCTCGAACGGTGGTGGCCTCGGGGTCAGGCGGACGAGGCGGGATTCGACCTTCGGCTGGGGATAGAACGCGCAAGATGGGACCTTGTCGAGGAGTTCGATTTTGGCCCTGACATAGGCGCTCACGCTCAGCCGTCCGTAATCCTTCGAGCCCGGTCCTGCGGCCAGCCTCTCGGCGAACTCGAGCTGGTACATCAGGACCCCGGTCTTGAACTGTACGCCAGGTCCAAGCAACCTGAAGGTCACCGGTGTCGAGATGGAGTACGGGAGGTTCGACACGACCTTGTCAAAGGCCGGGAGGTCGACCTTGAGGACATCGCCGTGGATATACTCGACATTCGCCTTCCTGACGAGCCCGATGAAGCGTCCCTCGGTCTCGACCGCTATGACCTTCCTGGCCCTGGCTGCGAGGAGCCCTGTCAGGATTCCCAGCCCCGGACCTATCTCTAGGACGGTCTCGCCATCATCGATGTCCGCATGGGAAACGGCCCTCTCGGCGAAGCGTGCATCCACCAGAAAGTTCTGGCCGAACTGCTTGCGGGCCCTGAGGCCCAGTGAGTCCAGCCTCCCGCGGACCTCCTTGGTGTCCATGGGCCAAGCCCTACCTTGCGACGAAGATATGGTACTTCTCGTCGGGGTTCGATATCTCGAGCTCGATGCGCTTGGCTATGAGCTTCTCGGGCTTGTGCATCGAGGATATCCTCTCGGCTATGTCCTTGAAGGAGGTGAACTTGCGCTTCTTGCGTTCCTCCAGCACGGCCCACATGGTCTTCTTGCCGAGGCCCGGCAGGAGCTCCAGGGTGTGGTACCGGGTGCTGATGGCCCCGGCGTCGTTGTAGAACTTGACGAAGCGCTCCTCGTTCTTGCCGACGATCTCGTCGAGTATGTAGGATATCTCGGACTGGGCTGCGCTCGTCAGGTCAGTGTAGCTGATACGCCGCTTGACGTGGAGTATCTTCTCCCGCTTCTCCAGGTCCTTGCCGATGTAGGTCCTCTCACCGATGTTGATGGTGACGGTGTCCTTCGGGATGAGCTCCAGCAGCTTGAACTCCGTCTCGCCCAGCGCGTAGGCCACGGGCTCGCGCTTGAACCGGCGGCTATCGGGGGGTCCTTGGGCTAAGTAATCGAGTATGTAAGCGAAATCCTCCATAGTATCCCCCCAGGCTCAGGCGCCCTCGGACAGTATCTTGAGTATCTCCTGGATCTCTTCAGGTTCCAGGTTGAAGCGCTCCTTGGAAAAGATAGCGCGCACCTCGTTCTCTGTCTTCGGGTATACCTCCACTATTTTCACCGCCAGGGGTTCGTTTATGCGTTCTATGTTCATTAATTTTTTCACTAGTTTCTCATCACCCGCTAGCGCAGAATTGCTAAAATGTCTTGCATGCTCGAGGGCCAGCCTCTGTTCGTAGCTGAGCTCCCTGGCCTTCTCCTCCCCGTCCAGCATCTTCTTGACCTCAGAAAGGGGGACTATCCTGCTCTCCTCGGGCATGTGACATCACCTCAGAATCGTGGTTCCTCGAGATTATTTAATCCTGACAAGATGCTCTGGTCTGACGATGAGGGTCTTCTCCTTCCCACCGTCGTGAATCTTCAGGATGTAGGCGTTACCCTGCTTGCCGGCAATCTTCCCGGTCTGGCCCTGGAAGGCCTGGTGGGGCATCCCCTTGTGCACCCTGGGCTCAAGATGGACCGCGACCGTCTCCCCAGGGAGGAAGATGGCCATGGTCTTCGTGACGGCAACCTTGCCCCTGTTCCTGGGGCGGACGCGTAGCTTGTGCCTTGAATTGCATCGTATTCCATGGGATCTCTTCATTGCATTCCCTCCGTCACGTCGTCGTGGATCATTACGACGTCCAGCGCCAGGACCTTGCACCCTATACCTAGTAGACATGCTAGGCTAGGTCGGGTCCTGCCTCCATCCCCAGTGATTAACTCCTTTATATAGATACCGGCATCGCCCGTGATGGAGAGCCTCGCTGTCCTCGGTCCGGTGATGTTGCCGTCGATGGCCCGGACCGTCCTGTTCCGGACAAGGTCGGCCCTCCGATGGGCCACCCTTTCGGGGGTCCTCTGGTCTATGACCTTTCCCCGCAGATGGTCGAAAGCCGTTTGCAAAGTCGGCTGGTCCACTGTGGCCCCTTCAGCGAACTCCACCTCGACCTGGTAGGACTTGGTGGACCGGTGGTCCTTGATCTCGCGGACCTCCTTGAGGTTCGAGTACCTGAGGCCCTCTACCTCGACATCGCCCTTGGCCCTCTCATTGACGATTTTCTCGATGGCCTTGAGGTCGCCCAGGGCCTTCTTCCTCACGACAGGTTCCTTCAGCTCGAGGACGAACGGCCTGCCATTGCCAAGCATCCTGGCATCTATGTCTTCCCTGCCCATGCCATGCAATGCATGGCCCGTTGCCTTGGTGAGCTCCATGAGGGGCCCGGCGATGATCTCCTCGACGCTCCTTTCGTACATTTTCCCTGTGCCATTGCACCTGGAACAGCCCTTGCCCTGACATGCGCGACAGGGCCACTTGGTCTGCGGGATGCCGCGTGTGAACTTGCGGTACCTGCCGTAGATGTACAATGCGTGAACCTCGACCTTGACGACGTCGAAGCGCGTGTCCACGACGATCAATATATCCGGGTTCTCGAATGCCGCGGTCCTGCCGGTCAAAGGGCCGAGGAGCTTACCGACCTCGCGGTTGACCTCGGACTTGAGCTCCTCGCGTTCGTCGGGGCCGACGATGGCAGCGAGCTCCTGCTCCCTGGCTTTGACGGCGTCCTCTACTAAGCATCCTATGAGGTATGTGTCATAGTCGTAGGGTCCTAATGCCTTGGCTGCCAGGTTGGCGAACTTCGGCAGTTCGTCCATGAGGCCTTCGCATAGCCAGCAATCCTTTGGGGCGAGCTCGGCCGGCGGTTCCTCGAAGGACTGCCGTATCAGTATGCCGCGCTCGGCATTGGTGAGGCCATGGCCGCGCTTGCCGAGGCACCGGCCAAGGCAGCGGTCGCACAACGCCTTGGAGATGACCTTCTCGAGCTTGGAGAGGTCCTCCTTGCTGACTGTGAAGTTTCCCTTCATGGATTTTCCTTCGATGCTGGGAATACTGGCGGTGGTCCAAAGGCCTTTGTATAGAAAAATCTTGGGGTTTAGCGGGAGGGAGGCCGAGGGGTGCAATGCTCATTCTTTTAATTCTTGTCAATACTTCCGGTTTCTCATTTTTACGAACAATCTCGATAACCATATCAGTAATAAGATCGAATTCTAATATAAAGGGGGAATTGACGATGAATAGAATATCAATCCTACCAGTTATGTTAATTCTGCTAACTCAGTTGATTCCACAACCCTCGATTGCTTGTGGTTGTGACAGCAGGATTCATGGGTCATCATCGAATCAGGAATCACCGAATTGGGAATTTCTGGCCGACGGTCAGATTATAGATATGAAAATCACGAACTGCTCTAAATTGACGGGATGCCATGGTTGGGAATATCTCGGAACCACCATTTGGTTCAAAATAATAGTGAAGTTCCCCTGCGTAAGCAGGATATTTTGGGCGATAGTACTCTTCAATGACAGTGGAAAATATCTCTGCTATAATTCCCACTGCTATAGCTCCTATGGGTGGAAAATAGGGGATAATTTCAGTGCTCTAGTGTGGGGTACCTATCAACTTGTCAATAATAATGGGCCATTAATCAACGGTATAACGATTGACAAAAAGAGCGATGTGAATTATTTCAGGGAGAACAGACCTTCAAAGAATAATACTGTATTAACATCCTGGGTTAGTTGGGCGACAGCCCCGCTCTCAATCAATGAGATTGCGGTAATAACGGGCATTTTCCTAGTCTCATTAACCACGTCACTAATTTCTAGAATTAAAAAGCGGGTGCCACCAGTATCTTTATCAAGATTGTTTTAGAGGCATAATTCTTTTACCTCAGCCAATCCAAATGCGGGCAAAATCTTTTAACCGGGGCAGGCATATGCGCCAAACATGGCTTACGACCATAAAGAGATCGAGGCCAAGTGGCAGGCCTTCTGGGAGACCGAGAAGCTCTTCCACTTCGACTTCGATACAAAGAAGTCGATATATAGCATCGACAACCCTCCTAGGTACGCCAACGCGGCACTGCACCTGGGCCATGCCACGAGCTACACACACATCGATTTCGTGGCCAGATACAAGCGGTTGAGGGGCTTCGAGGTATTCTTCCCATTATGCGCCGACGTCAACGGAATGCCCATCGAGAAGTCCGTCGAGAAGAAGTTCGGGGTCGACAAGCACAACACGGACCGTCAGACCCTCATCAAGATGTGCCGCGAGTTCGCGAACAAGAACATCGCTGAGATGACCCGGCAGTTCAAGATCCTGGGACACACAATGGACCCGAGCATCTACTACCAGACGGACGCGCCATATTACCGTCGGGTCACCCAGATCTCCTTCATGCGCCTTTTCAAGAAGGGCCTCATCTATCGGTCCAAGCAGCCGATCACATGGTGCCCGAGCTGCGGGACGGCCCTGGCCTCGGCCGAGGTGGAGTACGAGAACAGGAAGACGAAACTGAACTACATCCACTTCCACGACGAGGACGGGAACCCGGTCATCATCGCGACCACCAGGCCCGAGATGCTCTCCGTCTGCCAGCGGGTCGCCGTCAACCCTGACGACGAGAGGCACCAGCGGCTCATAGGCAAGAACATCAAAGTCCCTCTCTACGACAAGCCGGTTCGCGTCATCCCCGATGAAAAGGTCCTGAAGGAGTTCGGGACCGGGATCGTCATGATATGCACAATAGGCGACAAAGACGACCTTGAGTGGATCCGCAGGTACGATATCCCCATCGAGGACGCCATCGACCAGCACGGCCGCATGACCGACATAGTCGGGAAGTACAAGGGGATGTCCATCGCCGAGGCCAGGATGGCCATCCTCGAGGACCTCAAGGCCAAGGGATTCCTCGAGAAACAGGAGGACCTTGAGCAGAGCGTTGGGGCCTGCTGGCGGTGCCACACGGCCGTCGAATTCCTGAACGTTAAGCAGTGGTTCCTCAAGATACTCGACATGAAGGACAAGGCCCACGAGCTCAACGATCGGCTCCACTGGCATCCCGTGTTCATGAAGGAGCGGTTGTCCAACTGGATCGACAGCCTCAGCTGGGACTGGTGCATCTCGAGACAGCGATACTTTGCCACGGCCATACCGCTCTGGCTATGTCAGAAGGAGGGTTGCGACGGTGTGGTCCTTGCCGACGAGAAACAAGCATACATCGACCCGACCATCACACTGCCCCCGGTCAAGGAGTGCCCCAAGTGCGGAGGCCCGCTCAAGGGTTGTGAGGACGTCTTCGACACATGGATGGACAGCAGCCTCTCGACCCTCTTCTGCTGCTACTGGCAGCGAGACGAGACGAAGTTCAAGCGGCTCTTCCCCATGTCCCTGAGGCCCCAGAGCCACGACATAATACGGACCTGGGCCTATTACACGCTGATCAGGACCTACCAGCTCATGGAGGATCTCCCCTGGAGCGATATCGTCATCAGCGGCTTCATCATGGCCCCCGACGGAAGGCCCATGCACACCAGTGACGGCAACGTCATTGACCCGCTGCCCCTGATCGACAAGTACGGGGCCGATGCGATGCGCTTTTTTGCGGGCACATGCAGCCTTGGCAAGGACCAGCCCTTCCAGGAGAAGGAGGTCGTGCACGGCCGGAGGCTCGCCGAGAAGGTCTACAACATCGGCAAGTTCATTGGGAACGCACTGAAGGACCACACGCAGGCCCCGGCAAAGGACATCAAGCGCGCACCCCTGGACCGCTGGATGCTGGCCCGGTTCTCGCGAACGGTCAAGGAGGTCACCGAGGCCATGGACGAATATTCGTTCGACCGGGCGACGCGGGCCCTAGAATCCTTCATCTGGCACGAGTTCGCGGACCATTACCTCGAGCTTGTCAAGCACCGGGTCTACGGCAAGAAGGACCCCTCGGCGCTGGCCACATTGTACGAGGTCGGCCAGGGAATGCTCACGATGCTCAGTTTCATCCAGCCTCACATCACCGAAGAGGTCTACCAGACCAACTTCAAACACCTCACCGGTGCCAAGAGCATAGCGCTGACTGCTTGGCCCGAGGCTCCTGTCATCGATGAGGAATGCGAGCGTAAGGGCGAGCTCGCCAAGGATATAACCGCGGGCCTCAGGAGCTTCAAGGCCGAGAAGAAGATGGCCCTGAACTCCCCATTGCCGAAGGTGCAGCTCGTGTCCGAACTGGACCTCGGCGACATGGTCGAGGACATCAAGGGGGCCACGAACGCCGCCAGCGTCGTCATGACGGAACGCGGGGACCTCAAAGAGGTCCCGGGCGAGGTCAAGCCCGTGAAGGCAAAGATAGGCCCGGAGTTTAAGGTCAAGGCAGGCCTCGTGATGGATGCCCTGAAGAAGGAGGACCCGGCCAAGCTGGCCAAGGCCCTCGAGAAGGGTAAGGTCAAGCTGAAGCTTGAAGGCGGCGAAGAGGTCACCATCGGCCCCGAGCACGCCGAGGTCGTCCTTAAATGGACCATCAAGGGCAAGGCCGTGGACCTCTTCCGGGTCGGGGCCGTGACTGTCCTGGTCGAGAGGCCATGATTCAGACACCCAAAAAAGATATAACAAGGAAATGATGTTAACGGGGCAAGGGCCCTAGCAACGGAGGGTTGGCCGATGGCCAAGAAATCGCAGAAGAAGAGCAAGAAGGGCAAGTCCTGGCAGGAGACGAAGTTCTCCTTCAGGATATTCCTAAGGGACTACACCCTCGTCTTCGCAACCATATTCACCATCGTCAGCATACTTCTCATCGTGCTCTCCGCGCTGGCCCTTTTCGTATACGATAAACATGCGGACTGGCTCCCCAGCCCTCTGCAGGATTGGGTGGGCTACCTTCACGGGAAGGCCAAGACCAACACGAACCAGTATGATCTCTGCTTGATGCCCGGCGGCATCCTCCTTATCCTCTTCGCCGGCTGGTACATGGGCTACGGCATTTGGCAAAGGAACAAGTTCAACAAGTACATGGAGACCGAGAGCAAATCCGAGTTCCTCGAGAACCTCGATGAGATCGAGAAGCTTGCCTGGGACATCAGCTCCAAGGCCGAGCTACAGGTGGTAGAGAAGAAAGAGGAGCTGGGCATCGACAAGAAGAAGCGCTGAGCCCCCGTCCCGCGGTCCGTTTCCCATCCTCATGCTCACATCAGGCCCTGTTGGGGGGCCGCAAGGCAACATCGACGAGGTGACATCATGGCGAAGGGTAGGGCCAAGGGCGGCAAAGGTAAGCTCCTCCAGGTCGGCAAGGTCAAGGAGGTCTACGCCACCGAGGACAAGGACGTCCTCGAGTTCGTCTTCACGGACAAGATATCGGTCTTCGACAATGTCATCCCGTCGCTCATCCCTGACAAGGGCGAGACCCTATGCAGGACATCGGCCTTCTGGTTCGAGAAGGCCAAGGACCTGGGTGTCCGGTCCCATTTTATAAAGCTCGTCGGCGGCAACCGCATGCGGGTCAAGCGCGTCGACATAATCCGCGATTATGACAAGATAAACACCAAGACCAAGAACTATCTCATCCCGCTCGAGGCCATATGCAGGTACTTCCTCGCGGGGTCCCTTCACGACCGCGTCAAGAAGGGCAAGGTCAGGGTCGAGGACCTGGGCTTCAGCCAAGGCCACGCGCCCAAGTACGGCGAGATGCTCCCGGAGCCGCACTTCGAGGTCACGACCAAGCTAGAATCGGTCGATCGCAAGATCTCCGTCGAGGAGGCCCTGAAGATCGCGGGCCTCGTCAAGGAGGAGTTCGAGGAACTCCGCAAGACCGTGCTCAAGGTCGACGGCCTCATCGCGAAGGAGGTCGAGAAGCGGGGCCTTCTTCACGCCGACGGGAAGAAGGAGTTCGCCTTTGACAAGGACCGCAACCTGATGCTCATCGACACCTTCGGCACCGCCGACGAGGACCGCTTCTGGGATAAGGCCGCCTGGGACGAGAAGGGCGAGTGCATAGAGCTCAGCAAGGAGTTCGTGCGCAAGTACTACCGTGGCATCGGCTACCTGGACCGGCTCGAGGCGGCCCGCGCGGCCGCAAAGGAGGAGCCCCCGATACCGGGGCTCGAGGCCGACTTCATCAAGCAGGTCCGGACGGTCTACATTGACCTTTTCGAGAGGATAACGGGCCAGGATTTCAAGAAGGCCTGATGCCGGTCCCACCGTCGACCCCAAAATATATTATAGGGGATTATCCTCTCCTCCCACGATAGGACATGCCAGGCGACGAGGATTACCAGGCACTGCTCAAGAGGGCCCGTGAGAAGATACCACAGGCCGCGAGCTCCGGCGAGCGTTTCCAGATCCCGGATGTCGAGCTCTTCTACGAAGGTAAGACGACCATCGTCAGGAACTACATGGACATCGTAGAACGGCTCCGCCGCGACCCGCAGCACCTCCTCGGCTACCTCCTCCGCGAGTGCGGAACTGCTGGCAGCATCGACGGGCGCAGGGCCATCTTCAAGAAGAAGATGATTGAGAAGGAGCTCATGGCCAAGATCCAGGGCTACACCGACATCTACGTCATATGCACCGAGTGCCACCGCCCTGACACGAAGCTCCAGAAGGACGGCAGGACCCTCGTGCTGATGTGCGAGGCCTGCGGGGCCCACCGGCCCGTCATGGTCATCAAGGCCACCAAGGCGCCCGAGGCCAAGGCCCTGGAAGAGGGCAAGGTCTATGAGCTCATGATCGAGGACATAAGCCGGCGCGGCGACGGAATAGCCAAGGTGGACAAGTACATCATCTACATCCCCGGGGTCACCAAGGGCACGACGGCCAAGGTCCACATCGACAAGATCTCGGGCAACACGGCGTTCGGGCGTGTCGTGAGGGAATAGGCCCGCCCACCGTCATTCGTTTATATTTGTCAAGCCATGCTAGGATAGGTGTCCAGGCCATGAGCAAGCTCGCGGAGGAGAAGAGCAAGAAGGGCATCAAGCCCGTGATCTCCATGGCGGCCCTCTTCACGGTCGCGATACTCCTGGCCATGGCGACGACCTACATCCTGCCGACCGGCTACAAGGCCTTCGGCAGCCAGAACACGGAGTCCGTCACAAATCCGCTAATATATATGGTCGTCATCCTGGTCTTCACCGGAATAATCCTATTGCTCGCGAAGTACCACCTCGAGAAGCTCATCCAGACGTTCATCCTCGGTTCCGTGTCCATCTCCATCGTCTATGTCTTCTACCCGCCGTTCCTGCTGCTCCTGGGCCAGTCCCCGGACACACCGTCGCCGATACCGGCCACGATCGCCGTCACCGCGGCCATACTCATCGCATACTGCATGACCATACTGCTCATCGTTTATCCTGAATGGTACGTCGTGGACACCACGGGCGTGTTCCTGGCCATAGGCATCACCGCCATCCTGGGCTTCTCGATGGGGATAATCCCGATCCTCATACTGCTGACATTCCTGGCGGTCTACGACGCGATTTCCGTTTACAAGACCAAGCACATGGTGGCCCTGGCCGATAACGTTGTCGAACAGAGGCTTCCCATCCTGCTCGT
>Ga0315282_10008616_pt1 | contig 16461 bp, 16 predicted proteins | sample YL17G07_20_MG_FD_203693 | JGI IMG/M metagenome (GOLD analysis project Ga0315282, IMG submission 203693) | Sediment microbial communities from Yellowstone Lake, YNP, Wyoming, USA - YL17G07_20 | ecosystem: Environmental > Aquatic > Freshwater > Lake > Sediment | place: USA: Wyoming | collected...
TGTCGGACACTCTTGGAGGGAAACCCCCTTCGGTAGGTTTTCCCTCCAACGTCGCTTCGCTCCTGCCACCCTTCCCAGGAGCATAACTCGGCGCATTTTTTGCGGTCATAGTGCATTGGGTTATGTGCGGGAGGCTTGCGGGATGTCACTCTTGGAGGGAAACCCCCTTCGGTAGGTTCCCCCTCCAAAGTGACAAGGCCGCCGAATAGAGGAGAGGCTTCTGTTTCTCTAGCGGAAATTCATGAAGTCTGCTATAATAAACATCTTGAAGAGGAGAGACGATTGATGAAGAAAGAGATTCATCCGAACTATGAGGAATGCACCGTGATCTGCGCCTGCGGCAGCACGTTTAAAACGAAGTCTACGAAAAAAGAGATCCGCGTTGAGATCTGCTCGCAATGCCATCCCTTTTTCACCGGCAAGCAGAAATTCATCGACAGCGCCGGCCGTGTCGAGAAATTCAGGAAAAAATATAATGAGCCGAAGCCGAAAAAATAGGCGCGATGTTTCCGGAACTGAAATTCATTGAAGACAAATATCGCCAACTGACCCTCTCTCTGTCCGATCCCGCTTTCGTTTCCAATCCCCAAAAAATGAAAGAGATCGCTAAGGAGCGCGCGGAACTCGAGCCGCTCGTCCGGAAGTTTGAGGACTTTAAAAAAGTGCGCCGGGATATCCAGGATTCCAAGGACATCCTGGAAGATCCTCAGGCCGAGGCGGAGTTTAAGGCCATGGCCGAGGCGGAGCTCAAGCGGCTCGCTGCCCGGGAAGCCGATCTTGAACAAGAGATCAAACTCCTCCTCATCCCCAAAGACCTGCTCGATGAAAAAAACGTCTTTCTTGAGATCCGGGCCGGGGCCGGCGGCGATGAATCCTCGCTCTTCGCCCAGGACCTGTTCCGGATGTACAGCCGCTATGCCGAGCATAAAGGCTGGAAGCTCGAGGTTATGGACATGAGCGTTTCGCCGATCGGCGGATTTAAGGAAGTGATCGCCGGCGTCCAGGGGAAAAATGTCTACTCTCTGCTGAAATACGAGAGCGGAGTCCACCGCGTCCAGCGTGTCCCAAGGACGGAAGCCAGCGGCCGCATCCATACCTCGACCGTGACCGTAGCCGTCTTGCCCGAGGCGGGCGAGATCGACGTCAAGATCGATCCCAAGGACCTGAAAATCGAGGCTTTCGGGTCGTCCGGCCCGGGGGGTCAAAACGTCAACCGGAACTATACGGCCATCCGCGTGACCCATAAGCCATCGGGCCTGGTCGTGTCTTGTCAGGACGAGAAATCTCAGCACCGCAACAAAGAAAAAGCTTTGCGCGTCCTGCGCTCCCGCCTCCTGAACATCGCGCGCAACGAACAACAGGAGCGGATCGCCCAGGACCGCCGCTCCCAGGTCGGCACGGGAGAGCGGAGCGAAAAGATCCGGACGTACAATTTTCCCCAGTCCCGGATCACCGATCACCGGCTCAACGAGAGCTTTCATAACTTGAGCGTCGTCCTGGACGGCGAGCTGGACAACATCATCGGCAAGCTCGTCCTTCAACACCAAGCCCGGCAACTCGAACAAAAAGAAACTCCTTGAGTTCCATCCGCGAGCTGTTGCTGCAGGGCCAACGCCTTCTTCGCCATCTTCCCCACATCGATTCTGCGCTCGAAGCCAGGCTTCTTTTGCAGAAGGCCGCAGATCTTTCCGAACAGGATGTCTTGGTTTTTCCGGCGCGGCCGGTCCCGGCGAGGTCCGAACGTCTGTTTTTCAAGCTGATCGAGAAACGCCGAGCCCGTGTTCCTTTGGCCTATTTGACCGGAGAGAAAGAATTCTGGTCGATCTCTTTTGCCGTTTTTCCTGGTGTTTTTATTCCGCGGCCTGAAAGCGAGCTGCTCGTGGAAAAGGTCCTTGAGCTGTCTGCGAGAAGACAAGAATTGATCGTGGATGTCGGAACGGGGAGCGGCAATATCGCCCTGTCACTCGCCCGGGAACTTCCCGGAGCCAGGCTCATCGCCACGGATTCGAGCCGAAGGGCTTTGAAAGCCGCGCGGACCAACGCCGCTCGCCAGAAGGTCTCGTCCATCACCTTCGTCGAGGGAAATTCATCCAGAATCCTGAAGGGCCTTGTTCAGCCAGAATCCGCGGATTTCATCGTTTCCAACCCGCCCTATGTCTCGGCCCCAGAGTGGCGGACCCTCGAGCCGGAAATCCGGTTGTTCGAGCCGAAAAGGGCGCTCGTTCCCGGTCTGACGGGTTTTGAATTCATCCGGCGCCTGATCAAAGACTCTCTCTCCTTTCTGAAGCCGGACGGCAACCTTGTCTGCGAGATCGGGCAAGGGCAGGCAGACCACGTCCTTTCTTTTTTCCCGGACGGGTGGACGGATGTCGAAATATTTAAAGATCTGAAGGGAATTCCCCGGGTTGTCGTCGCCCGGAAAATTTGAGAGAGCTCAGCTTTTGATGTTCTTGAGCAGCTTTGAGAATTCTTCGAAGTTAGGGAGATAGGATGTCGTTTCGAAGCGGATTCGTTCCCATTTTTCGGGCTTCAAGGAACAGAAGGCTTCGACCGTCTGGGGATCGAACTGGGAGCTCGAATTTTCGATGATCTCTTTCTTGGCGGCGGGAAAATCCCTGATCTTCCGATAAGGCCTGTGGGCGGTGATCGCGTCGAGAGCATCGGCCAGGGCAAAGATCCGGGCTTCGAACGGGATCTTATCTTTTTTCAGCCCGTGCGGATAGCCCGTTCCATCGTAGTGCTCGTGGTGAAAAAGGATGATGTTTCCGATTTCCTTAACGAGCTTGATTTCCCTGATCAGCCCGTAGCCGAGCGATGGATGGAGCTTGATTTTCTCCCATTCCTCGGCCGAGAGGCTCCCCGGCTTATGGAGAATGGCGTCCGGAATGGCGATCTTCCCGATGTCGTGGAGCAAGGCGCCCATACGGATGTTGTCCAGGACAGTTTGATCCTCGATGCCCAGCAGCTTGGCCAGGACCTGGCTGTATTTGGCCACGGTCCGTGAGTGACCGAATGTTTCCACGTCCCGGAGGTCCAAGGCCGTCATCAGGTTTTCGATGGTCAGGTCATGGATCTCCTCAAGGTCGCGGGTTTTCTTATTGTTCTTGGATTGATCCACTCGGAGCTTACGGAGGCTTTTGACGTAAGCCTCGTTTTTGTCGATGAGGTCTTTTTTGATAAGCTCGTTCTTGACGGCTGCATAGAGCCCGACGAGATCGTCCGGTGCGGCGAGATGATCAAAAAGTCCCTTGTTGAGGAGGGCGATTCCGGCGTCGGAGTTTTGGACCTTAGCCAGACCGATGACCGATAGCTGCGAGCCGTTTTTATTCAAGCTGCTGAGGGCCTGGAGCGGCGGGCCGCCGAGAGAGGCCAAGCTGGCCACGAAGACGCGGAAACCGCTCTTTTCGACGAGGAGGCGGAAGGCCCGGGAAAAGGAGGAGACCGCCACGATCTCGGCGTCCAGGTTCTTGAGGAGGCGAGAGAGGCTCTCTCTCCGGGCATCGTTTGCCTCGCAGATTAAAATTTTATGTTTGTTCATCTTCGTCCGTTCCTTTATACTTGAAAGGTTGGCTATTTGCAAGAGAGGTGATGTCTGACCATAGTCCAGTTTGGGCCGGGTCCTGCTACTGCCCGTTTTTATTCGGGCGAGGGGATGGAGGCGGAGAACGGCGTACCGAGGCGAAGCGGGCATGGATTCTCGACCGAAGGTCGAGAAGAGCGAGCCGAGGAATGAGCCGATTTTCACGCCGGGAAAATCGGCGTACGTTCGAGCCTCCCTCCCCGAGCCCTCCTTCACCTCTAGGGGTGAGGGGAGGGAGCCAAAAATCCCCTAGAGAATCGTCGGCAAGGGTGATTGAAGAGTAAGTCGGCCTCGATTAGACTGGGATCGAAAAGGAAGCGGGGCCGCCGCTGGCGGCAAAGCGCCGCGGCCGGGAGGTCCTTTCCAGCGGACTTATGATTATGAAAATGGACGGAAAAAATGATTATGAAGGAGACGAGTCGTGGATCCGAAAGATGATCTGATGGACGAGTCGGCTTTCATCATCAGCGAGATCGAAAGCAACCTGGAAAAAGTCCTCCAGAAGCGACGGGAAGAAGTGGAGCGCGAGCTTCAGGAGAAAATCAAGAAGGAAAAAGAAGAGTCGGAACGGAAGAAGTCGCTGATCGAGAAGGAATTCGAGAAAGAACGGGGAGCGATCAAAGAATTCCGAGGGGCCATCACCGAGTTTGAAGCGGCCCGGGATTCCGTCCAGCAACAGATGCGGGACCATTTGGAACTAGGAATGCGCTACCAACGGGATATTGAAAAGATGACCGCTCTGACTTTGGAGGAATTGAAGAAAGTGAGCGATCTGAGTCTGCAGCTGACCGAGCTGCGGCAGACTTCGGAAAAGAAGGTCGCCGAGATCAAGACGAAAATGCAAGAAAGATTCGGCATCGTCGCCGAGGTTCCCGAACGGAAAGCGGAAAATGAGATGGTTGCCGACTTGGAGCATGAGTTGAGCAAACTCAAAAAGATAAAGGAGCTCTTGGAGAACGAATCCGGACCCGCAGGCGCGGCCGCTGAGGTCCATCCCGTCCCGGAGCCCATGGCCGAGCCGCTCGCGGTTCCCGAAGAGCCCTCGTTCGCCTCGCCCGCTCCGTTCGAGCCCGAACATTTCGACGCGGAACAGCCCCAAGCCGAGTTCAGGATGCCCGAGATCAACCAGTTCATCGAAGATTTCATAAAACAGGAAGGAGCGGCAACCAAGGCCTTTCCAGCAAGCGAATCCAGAAAGCACGAGACTGAAGAAAAGAAAGCGCCGGTCGATGAAAGAACCTTCCAGAATGTCATGGAGATGCTGGAAAAATACCGGCAGGCCGAGTCCACGGACTACGCCGGCGAACTGAGCTATTTCCAAAACCGGGAGCGCATCGTCATTGACGGCGAATCTCTCATCCGGGCCCTGACCCAGAATTTGGACAGCGCCAGAAAGATTTTTCAGAAGTTGGCCCAGACGGAATCCCCAAAAGACCAGTTCTTCCTCAAGCAAGAGCTCATCAATTATCAGGAAGCCCTGCGCAAGGTTCTCCTTCGCGGCGCGAAGATGTGCGAGAACAAATCCGGCTCTCTGCCTCGGTACACGTCCGATATTTTGAACGAGATCATTCTCAATGATCTCCTTGAAAAGCTGAACGTGGACAACTGGAGCAACCAGGAGGATTTCCGCACTTTTGAAGGCTTTGCCCTCCGGCTTAAGGAAGCGTTTTACAGGATGATCACTCCCCCCGGGCCTTATTTCAAATCGATCCTTGAAGAGATCGAGGGCTGATCTCAAAAAAAATCAGGCGGGCGAAAAGTCCCTCTTTTCCAACGAAAAAAAGTAATTCTGGAGGAGATGTCTGTCCACCTCGGAGAGGTCAAGGAACTTCAACCCCGTGTAAAAATAGACCGAATTGGGGGAGGCTTTCCGGGAATAGACGACATTGCCTTTTAAAGGATTGGCCCGGTTTCCCAGGACGAGAAAGAGATCGAACGTCTTGGCCAGAGGGAATTGCACTTTGGAAGAGATCTTGGCTCCGCCCAGGCTCAGGTCGACCGTATCGGCCACGCGGTGGCTTCCGTTCTCTCTATAGATGCAGAGCGTCGATGTGAAATAACGCTCATATTTTCTTTTTTCGAGGAAGGTCTTTTCGGCGACTTCCTTGAGAAGGGTCGTCTTGCTCATGACCGCGGACTTGTCCCGGACAAAGGCACAGACTCTGTTTTTGGTGATCATCGATCCGTCGACTTTGAGGGCGGAGAGCTTTTTCCCCTTTGCTTCGGCCAGGGCCAAGTCGGCTTCCCCGGCGATTTTTTTAAGCAGCGCTTTGGTCATGGTCCCCTGTCCTGCCGTCAAATCGCGCGGCAAAAAAGTCAGGCCAAAGCTCATGGTCAAATCATTTCGGGGCTGGAACTCTTCGAACTCGAAGTAGTGGTTCTCGATATTCTTACGGATGCGTTCGGTAAAGAGCGTTGCCTCTTCAATGTCTTTGACGCCGCTCAGGAAAAAGAGGAATTCTTCTCCGCCGTAGCGGCAGAGCAGGTCCTCTTCGCGGATCGAGGATTTGAGCACTCCCGCCAGCTCGCGGAGGAGGCGGTTCCCCGCCTCATGGCCGTTGCGGTCGTTGTAGTTTTTGAACCAGTCGACATCCCCCATGACCATCGCGTAGGAGCCTATCTCCTGGCGGCGTTTACTCTGCGAATCGATCTTATGGATGACCTTTTCCAAGAACGGGTCCGGCCGGAGCAGGCCGGTCAGCGCATCATACTGGATGAGGTTCAGTTTGGTGATGGCCATAGCGATATGTTCGGAAAGTCCGCGCACGACCTGCTGGTCTTCCTGGCTGAACCCGGCCTTCATGACTTGGCCGTTCTCGGCTTTGTTATAGACTTCGATGAGGCCGATCGTTTCGGTGTTGTGTTTGAGGGGGGTGCAGAGGATGTTCTGGAGCGGGACCTTGAGGTGGTTTTTATAGCGGCCGGAAAACCTCGCGTCTGACCCCGGCTCGCGGAGGTTGAGTTCCTCTCCTGTCCTGGCGACGAACGAAGCAAAGTCCTGGGCTTGAGAGAGGGCCACAAGCCGCATGAAATCGCCGTGGGCTGGAACAGTATCGTCCCAGACGAGAGGCTTGAGATATTTTCCCAGGGCTTCGTTTTCCTCGTAGATATAGAGCGATATGCCTCCGGCCCTGATGAGCTCCTTGATGTCATGGACGATGTCCAGGAGGCTGCTGACGTCGTTGGCCGCATAAAGCCTGCGGAGTGTATTCTCGAATTTTTGTTTGAGCCTTTGGAAGCGGATATACTGAGCCTCCAGGGCGATGCGCTTCTCGAGTTCTTTAGCCAGGCTTCCGGAGAGCCCGTGGCTGATCTCTTTGATCTCCGCAGATAGTTTTTGGAGCTTGTTTTCCCTCGAGGCCTTGGAGTTCGTCAGGCTTTCGACATCGCCTTTGAGCCGCGCGTATTCTTGGGCGATCATCAGGACGCGCTGGGAGCGGTTGAGATCGATGGGCCGGCTCGAAATGAGGATGTAATCGACGAACTGGTCCGACGGCCATTGCCGGATGGCTTCCTTGAGTCTATCCTCTTCGCGTCCGGTCAGAATGAGGCAGGGTGCGGCCGAGAAGAGCGGCTTTATGGCGGGGTGGTTGGCCAGTTCTGCTTCGACCAGATAAAAATTGAAAGAGATGGAACGGAGGAGGGGGATTGTCTTTTCCAAAGATGGAGAGCTATAGACAGATCCCAGTGGATGGGATAGTTTGAATAAAAATTCGCGTTCTTCAGGTTTTGAATTGAAAATTAAGACTTTGCCCACAAGTCCTTTCCCTTACAAAATCAAACCTTAGCTCATCCAAACTTATAATCCTTTTTTGGCATCAAGTCAACACCTTTTTTCAACTTTTCTTAGGGCGACTTTTGCTATTCCCGGAGAGAGTATGATATATTTTTCTCGAGAAAAATTCAATAATAATAAGTGCTGACCGGTGATCACTTTTGCTTCTATTTTAGGAGATCGGGTGGCGCCGATCGGGGCGCCCCAGAGTTCGGTGCGACTGGGACCCCCCGAAGGTGGGTGAGGAGCGAAAACTCTGGGGCTCGTCGGCGACAGGACCCGTCCCAAACTGTTCGACGGTCGGCAGGAAGGAGGCGATCATGACCGCGCAGCCGATATCCTATCAATCCTTGCGAGCTCCAAGGGGGACGAAACTTCAGACCAAAGGCTGGTCCCAGGAAGGCGCCCTGCGAATGTTGATGAACAACCTGGACCCGGAAGTCGGTGAAAAGCCCCGGGAACTTATTGTCTACGGCGGGACGGGCAAGGCGGCCCGGAACTGGGAATGTTTCTGGTCTATCGTCGACAGCTTGAAAAAGCTCGAAAACGACGAAACCCTCGTCGTTCAGTCGGGAAAGCCCGTCGCCGTTTTCAGGACGCACAGTGAAGCTCCCCGCGTCCTGATCGCCAATGCCATGATCGTCCCGAAATGGGCGACATGGGACGAGTTCCGCCGTCTGGAGGCCTTGGGACTGACGATGTACGGTCAGATGACGGCCGGCAGCTGGATTTATATCGGGACGCAAGGCATCCTTCAAGGCACGTATGAGACGCTGGCCGCAGTGGCGAGACGACACTTCGGCGGCAGCCTAAAGGGACGGCTCGTACTTTCGGCAGGTCTAGGCGGGATGGGCGGTGCCCAGCCTCTGGCCGTAACCATGAATGAAGGCGTGGCCATTGTCGTTGAAGTCGATCGGCGCAGGATCGAGCGCCGGCTCGAGACGAAATATGTCGACCGGATGGTTGAAAACTTGGATGATGCGCTCAAAATCGCTTCTGATGCCGTGAAAAAAAAAGAGGCGCTCTCGATCGCGCTCCTCGGCAACGCGGCCGAAGTCCTTCCCGAGTTCGTCAAACGCGGCATCATCCCCGACGTCCTGACCGACCAGACTTCCGCCCACGACGAGCTTAACGGTTATGTCCCGCATGCCATCCCCTATGAAGCGGCGCTCAAACTCCGCCGGGAGAATCCCGGGGATTATATCAAGCGCTCCTATGAATCCCTGGCCGTCCATGTCCGGGCCATGCTCGAGCTTAAAAAGCGGGGTGCTCGGACTTTTGACTATGGCAACAATATCCGAGGCCAGGCTCAAAAAGCCGGTGTAGCCGATGCTTTTGACATTCCCGGATACATCCTGGAATACATCCGGCCTCTTTTCTGCCTAGGGAAAGGGCCGTTCCGCTGGGCGGCGCTTTCGGGAAAATCCCAGGATATACGGGTCACCGACGAGGCTGTGCTCCGGGAGTTCCCCGAGGATGAAGCGCTTGAACGTTGGATCCGGAAGGCGCAAATGCATGTCAAGTTTCAGGGACTGCCTTCGCGCATCTGCTGGCTGGGATACGGTGAACGGGCGAGGTTCGGGGCGGTCATCAATCGGTTGGTTAAAAAAGGCAGGATCCAAGCGCCGATCGTCATCGGCCGGGACCACCTCGATACGGGATCGGTGGCCTCGCCCCACCGCGAGACCGAAGGCATGAAGGACGGCTCGGACGCCATCGCGGATTGGCCCATTCTCAATGCCCTGCTCAACGCCGTGAACGGCGCTTCCTGGGTCTCGGTCCACCACGGCGGCGGAGTCGGCATCGGGCTTTCCATTCATGCCGGCATGGTCATCGTCGCCGACGGGACGGCTTCGACGGCCAAGAGGCTGGAGCGCGTCCTGACGGTCGATCCGGGCTTAGGCGTGGCCCGCCACGCGGATGCCGGCTATGAAACCGCCATAAAATTTGCGAAACAAACGAAGATCAAAATCCCCATGCTCAAAAAGGGATAGTCCCGGAATTGCCCGTCAACAAAGAATAACGTCCGGCCGGAAGAACGTCAACCTGGGTTGATGTCCTTCGAGCCGCCCGCACCTTGATTTCCGCTAAGTTCTTTTCTAGCAGCCAGTTTCAGAATCCCCTTTTTATTTCTTTTTTGGCACAGCTTTTGCTTTTAAACAAGACGAAAGGAGATTTTCAATGACCAAATTAACAAAGTCCCAGATGGGACGCGCCTTTGCCTGGATTCTCATTGTTTCTTTAGCCTGGCTCCTGTCTGCCGCAAATTTGAAGGCCGGGGATGGAAGCGACGAGGATTTGTGCAATAGGGTCTTCCTTAAGTGTTTGTTCGACGCACTCATTGCCGGGATTTTAACCCTCGGCAAGGGATTGCCGGTGTACCTGAGTTTTTGTCTAATCGGCTACAGTTTCTGCATCCTGTACGTCGAAAACCAGTTTTGAGGAGAAGGCTATGACCAAAAAAAATCGAAATTTTGCTGTGATCTTGGCTTCCTTTCTGCTTTTGTCCGGGTTTTCCCTCGGGCTTCAGGCCGAAGTCCTCCCGGCCAACGTCTGCGAGAAAGCATTCTTCGAATGTTTCATGGATCCCCTGAACAATGCCCTGCCCTTTTTTGGACCAATCTATTGCGGGATCGGCTACGCTTTCTGCAAAAAATATATCGACCCTTCCTGAGAAACCCCTCGGCCATGGGAAAAAACGGCCCTCTCAGCGTCTTTTGAAATGGGAGAGTGAAAGATGAATATCCGAACGGCCTGGGCTTGGGTTGTCCTCATGCCGATTCTCGTCGGGTTGGCCTCACCCGGCTGCTCCGAAACCGCGCTTCAAAAAGTCTCGCTTGAGGAAGTCATGTCCATCGGAGGGCTGGACGATGAGACTCTTTTTCAATGGATCGGAGTGGCCTCGGATGCCGAGGGATTCCTTTATGTCCTTGACGCCCTGGACTATTCGCTCAAGAAGTTTGACGCTCGCGGCACGCTCCTCAAGAAGGCCGGTCGGAAAGGACAGGGGCCCGGAGAATTCATGGCTCCCCGGCTCCTGGCCAGCTCGCCGAGCTTTCTTTATGCCGTCGACCAGAACGTTCTCGGCATTTTTGTCTTTGACCGGGAATTGAATTACAAAAAGCTGATCCCCTGCCCATCGCCGATCATGCACCTCAAAGCCATGGCCGACGACAAAGTGGCCGTGTCCGTCATGGGCTTTCAGAATCCCGGGAAGATCCTTGTCTTGGGCGGCGATGGAACAATCCTCCTCGAACTTGCCTACATGGACAAAAACCCGGGCCTGCTGATGGACACGATCAGCTTTGTTCCCGACGGCCAAGGCCATTTCTACCTCGCTTTTTTATTCCAGGATCGCATCGAGAAATGGACAGCGGACGGCCGGCGCCTCTGGTCAAAAAAACTGTTTGGCGGGAAAAAAGTCGAGATGAAATCGATTTCGTCATTCAACCTGCCGGGGGAGACATGCTTCAAGGATATCGCCCTGGACGGCCGCGGCCACGTCTTTGTCTTGGGAGGGAAGCTCTCCAAGAACCCGAGCCGCGATGTCTTTGTTTTAAGCCAGGACGGGGAACCCCTGACGGTGTTCACCCTGCCCGACGCCAGCCATTGCCTCTATGTCGACAGCAATAATTTTCTCTATACGCGCGCCGATGACGGCATCTCCTTGAAAAAATACAGGATTGTCTATGACTGAGATGCGCGCCGACGGCGGAAAGCCCCCCTCCTTTGAAGCAGAAAAATATAAATCCTGTCGAACGAGCGGAACGACACGGCTATCATGCCTGACTCTTTTGGCCGGCCTGGCCGCGACTTTGTTGACCGGTCTTTATCCGGCATATCTTCAGAACCGGACGAACGGAAATGCGCCGGCCGCGGCTTTGAGCAGCCCCAAGAGCTCCTGTTGGATTTTCATGGATATCGACAGCTTTTTTTGCCCGCCCTGTCTCCAGCCGCTTCTCGATTTTTGCCGTGCTCTGCCCGCCCGCGTCCAGGAGGAACAGGTCAAAGGCATTCTGGTTTATGGCCCTCCCGACGATAAGCGCCAGGCCGAACAACGACCGCTCATCCTCCGCAAAAAATGGCAGGGCTTCCGGAAAGCCAACGACATTCGGTTTCCGGCGGTTGTCGACGGCAGCCATTTTTTCCAGGGACTGCTGAAAGCGGGCCTGGGGATTCTCTTGTTCGAGGAAGAAAAGCAGATGCTCAGGTATTATTCACTTCCGCTCAAGGCCGGCCAGCTCGACGAAATCCTAGGGTTTCTCCTGAAATAGAAAAAAAGTTTTCTGCCTGGGATCGGGAACCCTCGCCGCCGATGATCGTTCCCGGCTTCAGGCACGGTTTTGCAAGCCGCTTTTCCGGCTCAGCTCCCGCCTGGAATAGAAAAAGAAGTAAAAGGACTCCAGAAAGCAGAGGAGGACGATCAGGCTAAAAGCGACGGAGGTCCCGTTGAAGACGGCCGATAAAAAAGCCGCGAAAGCGAAGACGTCCCGTCTGTAGATGTTTACGACCTTCGAGGCCGCTCGATCGATCCGGCCAATGGGGTATTGTTTTTGGTGAGCATAGTTTTTAATGTCGTTGGCGATTTTGACGATATGGCCGGAGAGACCGGATTTTTTTATGAACCGGATCATCATGGCGTAAAAAAAGATCAGGCAGGCCAGAACCAGGGCTCCCATGATCAAGTAAACCGGTTTTCGGGAGGCCGCATAAAGACCGAGGGGAAGACAGGAAAAATAGGCCACGAATATCAACGCATCAAATGTGGTGTCCAGGAAAGCGCCAAGGCGGGATGTCCGGTACATCAGCCGGGATATTTCTCCATCGCAGCCGTCGAAAACAGAGGCCGCTTGAAAAAGCAGACCGCCCAAAGCCATATAGGCGTATCCTCCCTGAGCGGTGAACCAGGCGCTCGCCAGGCCGATGATGAGGTTGGCGAAGGTTACAGGCAGGGGGCGGATGTTGAGCTTGAGCAGGCCGCGCGACACGAACAGGGAGATGGGACGGTTCAGATGGCGGGAGATGACGCCGTCTGTCGGCCTGCGTCCGGTCTGAAGGAGCCGACGTTCGGCGTCTTTTAGGTCATGCCTGGATTCGATGCGGATACAGAACTTACCTTTGATCTCAAACTGTTGCCAGGGAGCCTCCGGGGCCAGCTCCTTCATCATTTCTTGGCCGAGCCGGACCGTCCTTTTTTCCTTGAGCATCCGGATCAAGGCCGGCCTCAATGTTCCGCTCATAAGGAAAATTCCCGGGCAGATGGATTCTTCCGTCTTCAGGACGGCCTTGACGTTATGGTCGATATTCAACGAGGAGGCCTGCTTGAAGATCTCAGGATCCAAGACAGAGTTCGCCTCGATGAGGAGAAACGTGCCCCGGCAGTCGGGCGGCGGCGGCGTGTTTTCCGGGAGTTCATCGAGGAACGCGGATTCGAGTCGGACGCCCGCTTTTTTCAGAGCGGCGGCCCGGATGCGGAAAAGAGGGAGGGGATCCTTGCGGCTTTGATAAAGAACATAGAAGGAGCGGACGCCTGCGCTGGCCGCAGCCAGTATGGTGCGTTCGGGAAGCGTCAGGCCCAGCAGATTTTTCGTTCGGTTGGCTCCGCGCGCCGAAGAGTCCGGCGGATTCGAGCTAATGAGGAGAATCGCTTGATCGATCATGATTGTCCTGCGGATGACGCGGAGCCCGATGATTTTCGAGGTTGATGAGAATCAATCCCAGCCCGATGAATATGATTTTCCGGATCCTCCGGATGACGCCCAAGCTGAGGCCGATCGCCGCTGGGCGGCCTAACGATTGAAGCAGGAAGACATGGGCGCCCTCGGAGACTCCCCATTGCCCCGGCATCAGAAAGAAGACGGTATTTGCCACGGCAACCAGCGATCCGATGAGAAAGGCTTCCGCAGCGCTGACGGGTGAACCCAAGAGGCCTAAGACGATCCAGATTTCAAGCAGGCCGAGCGCCCGGGCGAAAAGGTGGAGGGCTTCGGCCAGGATCAAGGGATGTCGAGGTCGCCCATACAGCCGTCCGAAATTCTGATCCAGGGACCGGATTTCGGATTCCTTGGCATGCACGGCCCGATTCAGTTTGGGGACAAAGCGGCTTAATCTTAAAAGAGGTTTATAAAATCCTCGGATCTGCATATATATCAAGAGAATAAGGCCCGCGACTGTGAGGAACAGACATAGCCACCCTATGTCCATAAGGGCTTGGGGAAGAGGAAGGGAAAGCAGCGCTCCCAAGAGTCCTCCCGCCATAAAGATCGCCCCGGCGACGAATTCCAGGGTTTTATCCGCGAGGACGCCCGGAACGCTATCCCGCATGCGGATGTATTTGCGGATGACGTAGGCGCGGGTGATGTCGCCTCCCAGATTGGCCGAGGGGATCAAGGTATTCAGCGCATCGCTCATGATTTTGATGCGGAAGAATGTCAGGAAGGAGATTCTTCCTGAGTTGAGCGAGTTTTGAATGATGCTCCAGGCTGCGGCCTGCGCCATCAGCCAGCCGGCACCCACCAGGCAAATGAGGATAAATCCCGCCCCGAATTTTTTCAGGTTGAAAAGGAGATTGGGAATGCCGATGCGGCCGAGCAGGAGAACAAAGAGGAGGAAACCCAAGATGTTGAGAAGAATTTTAACGACGAGGAGCGGCGTTTTTGAACGGCGCCGCGCCGAATTCACGACGTCCCGGTCTGGACGGTCTGGAGCGGTCATCTCGTCAATCTTGCCGGGAGAGCGTCACGATCCGTTCCGCCTTCTGCGCGGCGTTTTCATCATCGACATCGATCCACCAGCCGCCGTCCATTCCCATGACCTTGGCGTTCCCTTTCCGGGCCATGACGCGGACGCCTCCGGTCAGAGACGAATCGTTCCGGCTCAAACTTTCTTCAAGAGCCTCGAAAAGAGCCGGCGTGCACAAGAAGATACCCGTATCAAAGGCATTGAAGGTTGCGAGGTCTTTGCCAATGGCCGAGATCCGGCCGTCCTTGACCTGGACTTTGGTGACATCCTCATAGTTGATGTTCGAATTATTTTGAATGTCGAAATCCACGGCAAGGATCAATTCGTTCTCCGCCAGAGGCTGGCTTTTTAACTGAAAGAGAATGTTCTTGTCAAAAAGGTGGTCGGCCATGAGTAGGAAAAACTCCCCCCGAATGTGTCCTTTGGCCTTCAGGACGGAAAGGCCGTTTTCCTTTTCCCAGAGCGGATTGTAGAGGCAATGAATGTCAATCCCGTGGCGTTTGGAGAATTGTTCGGCGAAACTTTGAATTTTTGCCCTTTTATACCCCGTCACGACGAAAATGTCTTCGAGACCAGCATCTTGAGCCGCCCGAAAAACCCATTCGAGGAGAGGACGTCCGCCGACATCGATCAGTGGCTTGGAGTCGCCTCGACCGGACAAACGGCTCCCTTGTCCTGCGGCCAGGATCAGGCATGTCGGACGGCGTTGTTTCAAGGGATTCTCTTTGTTGATCTTAAGTGCGACATTATACATGAAGGATATTCTTTTTTCTAGACAAGATTATTGACAAGACATATATCTCCTTGCAGGTTTAGACAAAAAAATAAAGGAAAACTTTGCCCGCATTTTCCGAAAAAATTGCCGGATTCTCTCCGCTCAGGGTCGGATGTCGAATTTTTCAACCAGATGATGGGGATAGTAGGAAGTTTTGGCCCGGCGAAGGCCGGGGATCCCAATATCTTGTTCGCGGTTGATGAAGGGAAAAGCGGCCCATTCATTTTTGATGGACTCGCGGTTCGTCAGCTGGGAGAGGCCGTCGTATCGGGGATTGACGATTTCGATGTGGATGACGGCCGTATCCGGCAAGAGCTGTTCGCCGATCGAGAAAGCGGCGATCGCATTCTCGACCTCGATCGCACCGCCGGCAAGTTTCAACGCTTCAAAATGCGTCAAAGCTTCCTGGATGGCATCCTTCTGGGCTCCGATCATCGAGTTCGTGGCGTCTTTTTCCCGGAACCATTCTTCAAAAAGGCGGCGGCAAGCCGGGAGATGGTCGGGCGTCAGCTTTGAATAGCGGTAAACGTGGTCCCGTTCGAACTTTCTGATCCGGTTGCGCTTGCCGTCGTATTTTTTCCCCTTGAGTTCGATGAGATTCCGGGTCTCGTAGACGTAATCAAAATTATTCCGGTCGGGCGCGCATTGGAATCCGAGGCAATACCGGGAGGCAAAGGAAGCGGGGATGCGCGACAGGCGGGGAGCGACCGAAAGGCAGGTCCGAATCGTCTCCGGGATATTGCCGCCCCCGATGGGTTGGAGGAAGTAGGGAGGTTCATCCGGCGGTTCGCTGAGGAGGCAAAGATTGCCGTTGATGAAGGTGAACCGGGGATGATCGAAATTCCTCCAGATGAATATGTTGCCGAAGTTCATTTCGCAGACTTCGGCGGGATGACGGTCAATAAAGGATTGGATGATATCCCGGTCTTCCAAGCCGACGTTTTTGAATTCTGGAAAGAGGGGACGGATCATCCAGATTTCCTGACCATGACCGTGCACCTCTCTTTCGGGCAGCCTTCGCACCAGGCCGGATCTTTCTTCATCCCGGGAGGCGGGGCCTCGGCCTTATTAAATCCGCAGCGCTTGAAAAAATCTGGTATGATTGTAGCCAGATAAATATCTCCGGGGGCGCTTTTGAGGAGCGATTGAACGAGCCGTCGTCCCAGGCCTTGGCCGCGGAAGGACGGGTCGACCGCCAAAGACACGAGCTCTTCGCAATCCTTATGCCTTTTCAGGGCGACGGCGCCGATCTTCCGGGCGTCCTCTTCCGCCACCCAGGCGCGGTCATTTTCCAGGCCGGGGTAATCGAGACCGAGCGATGCGGTGAGCTTCAAGATCCCGGCGAAATCCTCGGGGCGGGCTTTCCTGACTTTCATAACGGGCTATTATACCATCCTTTCACGGATTTAAAGAATCGGGAACCGGCCCGCTTCCGGATGATCTGACCGTAGTCCAGTTTGGGCCGGGTCCTGTCGCCGACCAGCCCCAGAGTTCTTGCTCATCACCCACCTTCGGGGGGTCCCATTCGCTACGAACGAGCGGCGCATAAGCCGCTCGAGAGGGATCCAAGGGAGAGTCGCTCCCTTGGTC
>Ga0315282_10008617_pt1 | contig 16459 bp, 7 predicted proteins | sample YL17G07_20_MG_FD_203693 | JGI IMG/M metagenome (GOLD analysis project Ga0315282, IMG submission 203693) | Sediment microbial communities from Yellowstone Lake, YNP, Wyoming, USA - YL17G07_20 | ecosystem: Environmental > Aquatic > Freshwater > Lake > Sediment | place: USA: Wyoming | collected...
GTCGGCCGCCAGTGGCTGCTCGACGAGATTGACGCATGGCGCACAACCGACGAACGCGCGTTGCTGATTACTGGCGACCCAGGGACGGGGAAATCGGCGATTGTCGCGCAACTGGTGCACCTGAACCCCGGCGGGCAGGTGCTGGCGTATCACTGCTGCCAGGCCGATACGCTGGAGACGCTCAAGCCCGCCCGCTTTGTGCGCAGTGTGGCGGCGATGGTCGCATCGAAACTGGATGGTTACGCCGCGCAGCTTTCTTCGCCGGCCATCAAAGAGGCACTGTCGCCCTCGCGCTGTGAGTCGGACCCGCTGGGCGCGTTCGAGGAGGGCCTGCTTGCGCCGCTACAGCAACTGCCCGCGCCGCCGGAAGGGGTGCGTTATCTGCTGATTGACGCGCTCGATGAGGCCATGGCCCAGGCGGGGCAAGTCGGCACCATCACGCTGGTGGACCTGCTGGCATCGCGGCTGAACCGGATGCCGCCGTGGCTGCGCGTGGTGGCGACGACACGCAAGGAGCCGGCGGTCCTGAGCCGCCTGCGCGGGCTGCGCGCGCGGGAACTCGATGCGCAGGACCCCCGCAATCTGAACGACCTGGAGCGCTATGTCATGGCACGGCTGGGTACGCCCAACCTGGCTGAGCGCCTCAGACAGAGCCAGCGGAGCGTGGCCGATGTGGCGCGCGTGTTGCGCGAGAAGAGCGTAGGAAACTTCCTCTACGTGGTCCAGGCGCTCGACGGCGTCGAGCGGGACCAGTACGGCTTTGGTCGGCTCGAAGAGTTGCCGCCGGGCTTGGGCGGGCTGTACGACAGCTTCTTCGCCCGTCACTTCAGGCCGCGCGAGTCGGGTTTCGAGGAGCGCTTTGCGCCGGCGCGGCGAGTGCTGCAGGTCATCGCCGCGGCGCGAGGCCCGCTGGGCCAGGCTTCCCTGTCCGCCGCGACGGAACTGGACGCCGAGGGGGCGCTGGCGCGGGTGCTGCGCACACTGGCCGCGTACCTGCCCGAGCGCGAAGGTGGCGTTGGCTTCTACCACAAGTCACTTGGCGACTGGTTGACGGGCGAAGAGCAGGCGGGCGGCGACTTCTGCATCAGCGCGAAGGAAGGCCATGCCCGTTTGGCGCAAGCATGCTGGGCGGAATACCAGGCCGGCACGGCGGGCATGTCGCGTTACGCCGTCGAACACCTGCCGGCGCACCTTCTTTTCTGCGGGCGGCTGGACGATGTAGAGCGGCTTCTGACGGACATCTTCTTCCTTGAGCGCAAGACTGAGGCGGGGCTGGTCTTCGGCCTGGCCAGCGACTTCGCCGCTGCGGCGAAGGCCCTGCCCGAGTCACGTCCCGGGCGAAGGATTCTGGGGCTGCTGGAGGAGGCGCTGCGCCGCGACATCCACTTCATCGCGCGCCACGCCCAGGACTACCCGCAGGCGCTTTTCCAGTGCCTGTGGAATTCGTGCTGGTGGTACGACTGCCCGGAGGCAGAGAAGCATTACGTCATGCCCGAAGGCGGCTGGAAGGAGGCGCCGCCGTGGACTAGGCCTGTGCTTGCGCCGCTGCTGGAAGAATGGCGCGGAGAGAGGGAGAAAGCGACGCCGGGCTTCAAGTGGCTGCGATCCCTGCGCCCGCCGCCCATCCATCTTGGCACTGCGCAGAAGATGGTTCTGCGCGGCCATGAAAGTGCGGTCAACAGCGTGGCCTTCTCACCTGCCGGCCAGCGCATTGTCAGCGGCTCAGACGACAAGACCGTGCGCGTCTGGGAGGCCGGCTCCGGAGCGGAAATGCACTGCCTGCGGGGCCATGCACAAGATGTCGCCAGCGTCGCCTTCTCCCCTGACGGCCAGCGCATTGTCAGCGGATCAGTGGACAAAACCGTGCGCGTCTGGGAGGCTGGCGCGGGCGCGGAACTGCGCTGCCTGCGGGGCCATGAAGATATGACCACCAGCGTCGCCTTCTCCCCCGACAGCCAGCGCATTGTCAGCGGCTCAAAGGACAATACCGTGCGCATCTGGGACGCCGGCAGCGGCGCGGAACTGCACTGCCTGCGGGGCCATAAGGACTCTGTCCACAGCGTGGCCTTCTCCCCCGACGGCCAGCGCATTGTCAGCGGCTCAGGCGACGAATGGGGCGGCGCACGCGACTACACCGTGCGCGTGTGGGACGCGGGCAGCGGCGCGGAACTGCACTGCCTCCGAGGTTATGAACGTACGGTTACCAGCGTGGCATTCTCACCCGACGGCCGGCGCATTGTCAGCGGATCTTATGAGAGGACCGTGCGCGTCTGGGACGTCGGCAGCGGCGCGGCACTGCACTGCCTGCGGGGCCATGAAGGTGGGGTCCACAGCGTGGCCTTTTCACCCGACGGGCAGCGCATTGTTAGCGGCTCCAATGACAACACCGTGCGCGTCTGGGACGCCAGGTCCGGCGCGGAACTGCACTGCCTGGGGGGGCACGAGAGATTGGTGAAGAGTGTGGCGTTTTCGCCCGACGGCCAGACCATTGTCAGCGGGTCATGGGACAAGACCGTGCGCGTCTGGAAGGCTGGCTCGGGCGCGGAACTGCGCTGCCTGCGGGGCCATGAAAGGTATGTCACGGGCGTAGCCTTCTCGCCCAACGGCCAGCGCATTGTCAGCGGCTCAATAGACAAGACCGTGCGCGTCTGGGACGCGGATAACGGCGCGGAACTGCACTGCCTGCGGGGCCATGAAGATCGGGTCACCACCGTGGCCTTCTCCCCCGACGGCCAGCGCATTGTCAGCGGCTCAATGGACGAGACCGTGCGCGTCTGGGACGCGGACAACGGCGCGGAACTGCACTGCCTGCGGGGCCATAGACGCGAGGTCAACAGCGTGGCCTTCTCACCCGACGGCCAGCGCATTGTCAGCGGCTCAGCCGATAGGACCGTGCGCGCCTGGGACGCGAACAGCGGCACCGAACTGAATGTGTGGCGGGACTACGGGGAACCCGCTGCCGTCGCGGCGGGACCGCAGCGGTTCCCCTGGCGCGCGTTGGTACGCATACTGGAAACGGCAATCGAGGACGCCAGGAGCGGACAACCCGCCGCCTGGTTCGGCGCAGCCATTAACAAGATCACCACGCAGCCCTCCGGCGGCATCTGGGCCGGCACTGTGGGTCGCGACTACCTCTGCCTGATCAAGCTGGAAGGCCGGGGCGATTGACGATCCGCGGTTGGTGACCCCCGTCCGCCTCTGGCTCGTCGGCTCCGGCGGCGACGCCGGCCGCTGGGACGACCACTTGACCGCCGCCTGCCCTTGGTGCGGCCGACGTTTCGCGTTCGAGGAACCGCTGCCGGTGGGACAGGAGATTCCCTGCCCGCTCGAAGGCTGCGGCAAGCGCGTGAAGGTGGACACGGTGGTCTGCGACAACCGCGGACAGAGGTGAGCGAGTCACCATAGAGGCTTGTCGCAGCGCGACACGCAATGTCCGCGCTGCGGCTGCTGGCGAGGATCGGCCCGTTGCGCAAGTCAGGATAAATTACAGAAAAGTTACAGATTTAATGTTGTAAAAATAAGTAATTCGTGCTACTATTCTCTTTAAGATAACCGTGGGAGCATCGTAGACGAGGGCTTGCATATGACACAGGGAAGCGCTGAGCGCGAGGTGGCCAAGGGCAGGCGGGTCACGATTGACTTGGCCCGCGCTGCCGCACAAGAGGTGGATAGGCTTCGGTCAATAACGGGGCTTACAACGGCCGAGTTGTTTCGCTGCTCTCTGGCTCTGTTTCGCATCTACGTTGACGCACAACAGCGAGGCATGGAAATGCGTCTCGTGGATCCTGCCAAGGCGGATGTGGTAACCCGCCTTGAAATGCCCATGATCACGCTGCGAGAGTCGCAGGGCCCACAGTGACCTTTCGACGGCAAGGTGGTGGAAGAAGCGTCACCGCGCGACGGAGAACACGATGAAGCTGAGCCAGGAGCAAGAAACCTTCCCGCGCCACGTGCTGGGAAGCAAGGCGCGCGTGCTGCTCGCCAGCGTCTTCGGCCCTTATGCCCAGGATGATGAATTCGGCAGCCGCGTCATCAACCCGATGGAACTGTACCACAACCAGGTGACGCGGCTCCAGGGCGCGTTCTCGCTGCGGATGTTCCACCGCTCGTGGGGCCTGATGCTCATTCAGGCCAACATCGGCGCGCCGTGTACGTTGCTGGACTTCCCGAGCCGCGAGCGCTTCATCCAGGAACTGCGCGCGAGCCCGTATGACATTGTAGGCATCAGCTCGATCCCGGCCAATTACCTGAAGGTCGTGGAGATGTGCCGCTTGATCCGTCTGCATCAGCCGCAGGCGACCATCGTCGTGGGCGGCCATGTCGCCAACATGCCTGCGCTCCAGGAGCAGACGGGCGCCGACCATGTGGTCCGAGGCGAGGGCGTGCGCTGGTTCCGAAGATTCCTGGGTGAAGACGAGAACCGGCCCATCCACCACCCGCGGATATATGCCAGCCTTGGCGCTCGCATGTTGGGTGTCAACCTGCGCGAGAGGCCGGGCGATGTCGCGGCCGCTCTGATTCCGTCGGTCGGGTGCCCGATCGGGTGTAACTTCTGCGCGACCTCGGCCATGTTCGGCGGCAAAGGCAAGTCCATCCACTTCTATGAGACCGGGGACGAACTCTTTGCGGTCATGCAGGACCTGGAACGCGACCTGAAGGTGCGCTCGTTCTTCGTGATGGACGAGAACTTCCTCTTGTACCGCAAGCGCGCCCTGCGCCTGCTCGAGTTGATGCGTCAGCACGGCAAAGCCTGGGAACTGTACATCTTCAGTTCGGCGCGCGTCCTGTCGTCGTACGCCATCGAGGACCTGGTGGGTCTCGGCGTCTCCTGGGTCTGGATGGGCCTGGAAGGCGAGAACAGCCAGTACGGCAAACTCCAAGGCGTGGAGACGCACCAACTGGTCCGCACGCTGCAATCTCATGGTATCCGTGTGCTGGGTTCCAGCATCATCGGCCTGGATGAACACACGCCCGACAATCTCGACAAGGTCATTGACTTTGCCGTCAGCCACGACACTGACTTTCACCAGTTCATGCTCTATACGCCGCTGGCGGGAACGCCTTTGTTCAAGGAACTTGACGCCCGCCATGCCTTGCTGGACCCTCAGTGCCGGGATGCATTCGACACCCACGGCCAACTCCGCTTCGCGCACCGCCATCCTCACATTCCCGCCGGCATGGAGACGCAGTTCCTGCGCAAGGCGTTCGAGCGCGATTTTACGGTGAACGGGCCCAGCTTCGTGCGCCTCGCGCGAACGCTGCTCTTGGGCTACGTGCGCTATCGCAATGCTCCCGATTCCCGCGTGCGCGCACGGTTCGCCTATGGAACCGAGGATTTGCGAGGGCCGTTTGCCGCAGGCCTTTGGGCAGCGGCGCGCTGGTACGCTAAGGACCCGGTCATGCGAAAGATGATCGAGGCCGTTCTGCACGACATCTACAAGCATCTCGGCTGGCGGGCGCGACTGGCCGCGTGGGGCTTCGGTCCGTTCGTTTACCGCCGGTTGTGCAAGGAACAGCAGGACCTGCGGCGCGGCTGGACGTATGAGCCGCAAACCTATTATGACAAGACCAACCAGCCGGCTTTAGGCCAGCAGCGGATGGCCGCCGGCCTGAAAGACCGGGGGCAAGCTGAGAAGCTTGCCGCACAGCCCGCCCTCGCCATCCCGGCTGTATCTGGCAGACAGCCGGTGCATTCCTGAGTGCCTCAACTCGTCTCCCGCAAGCTTTAGAAGGCGCAAAGGATGCCGCTCCCCGTTCAGTGCGTTTGTCAGAAGCTCACCACGGCTTCTCTGAAGTATTCACGCGTCCCAACTAAAGCCAAGCGGATAGCGGTGTATCGCACTTAGGATACATAGGAGACATAGTGACGCGTCAACGATGTGCGATGGCCCCGCACACCGGCCTGCGGGCCCGGGCCAGGATCGTCCTCGCGGCGCTGCTTGCCGCAAGCGCGCTGTCGCGGGCGGCGGACGAAGCTTCCGGTTCGGCAGCGCTGCCGTGCCTCGCCGACACGTCCATCCACGCGTACCCCGGCGATAGCAAGGGCGACGGCTGCGAATGGGCGGTCCGCGGGGGCCGTGGCCCGCAGATCAAGATCAAGCAGCGCGAGAACCTGCTCGCGCTCCGTTTCGACCTCCAGGCCATCCCGGCGCGGGCGAAGATCACGTCGGCGACGCTGGGCCTGCACCTGGAAGGCGGCCCCGGCTATGCCCTCAATCACGTCTGCGTCAGCACCATTCCCACGGACTGGGACGAGGCGACGGCGAGTTTCCTCGAGGCGGCGGAAGGCCGGCCGTGGGGGCCGGGGAAGCTGCACTTCTGCGCGGTGACCTTCGGCAACTTCGGCACGCTCACCTCCGCCGGGCAGGCGAAGGATGCCGGCGGCGGATGGTGGGAGGTCCCGGTCGAGCCGCGCCTGATCCACGCGCTCCGCGACTCCTACGGCCTGGCCGTCCAGGACGAGACCGGCATCTTCGCCGGCAAGTTCGCCAACATCTTCGTATCTTCGCGAGAGACTAAGGAAGCACCCCGGCTCGTCGTCGCGTGGACTGGCGGGGACCAGTTCGCACCGTCGCCGGTGAAGGAGGCGACCGTGAGCCCCGCGCCGGACGAGGGCTCCGTCTTCCTCCAGTTTGCGTGCGGGGGGAACGACGGGGACCAAGGCACGGCGCTCGGCTACGAGATCCGCTACGCCAAGAGCGAGGTGGTGACGGAGGCGAACTGGGCCCGCGCCGCGGTCCTGCCGCGCGTGCTCACGCCACGGCCGAAGGCGCCCGGAACGAGAGTCCGCGTCTTCCTGGAGGGGCTCGAGGCCGGGGCGGATTACTCCTTCGGGATCGTGGCCTGCGACGAGAGCGGGAACCGCTCGCCGCTCGCCGCCTCGATCCTGGGCCAGGCGCGCGAGAGGACCGCGGACCGGCTGGACACTCTCGCGAGGGAACGGGCCGTGGGAAAAGGCGGACCGCTCGCCCGCGGCCCCCTTTCGATCTGGGCCTGCGAAGCCTTGCAGCAGGTTGACCCCGTGAGCGGCCGGGTGCGCGGCGACCAGGACGCCGGCGCGCGCGAGGGCAACACGGTCTTCGAAGGCCAGGCCAGACGCGTCCGCCTGACGGCGTTGAAGGGCGAGCAGACCGATTTCCAGGTGCTCCTCGAGACCTCCGGCGAGGCCGTCGAGAACGTCCGGCTGACGCCTTCGGACCTGGCGAGCGGCGGCGGGAAGATCCCTTCGGGCAACGTGACGCTCGGTCGCGTCTGGTACCTGAAGGCCAAAGGCGCCTGGTACCCGAACGCGGTGCCGAACCTGCGCGAGGGCGAGACGCTGAGAGTCCCTGCCTCCGACAACCTGATCGCCGGGCAGAAGCTCCAGGCGGTCTACGTGAACTGTTTCGTGCCCTACGCGACCGAGGCCGGCGAGTACACCGGCTCGATCGCCGTCGAGTCCTCGGCCGGCAAGGTGGAACTCCCGATCGCCCTGCGCGTGGTGGACCTGGCGATGCCGAAGCGTCTCCACTTCGAGGTGGAGCTGAACCAGTACGTTGACCGCCAGCCGAAGGAAGCCTTCCACGACCTGCACCGTCTCGCCCACCTGCACCGTGCGGGTTACAACGTGCTGCCCTACAGCCACGACGGGACGCCGACGGTGTCCTACGTCCCGCCGGTGGCCGGCTGGGGCAAGGACGCGAGCGTGACCGACTGGTCGGCCTGGGATGCGTACCTGGGGCCGCTGTTGGACGGCAGCGCGTTCAAGGACCTGCCGCGCGCGGGCGAACCGCTGCGCTGGTCGTACCTGCCGTTCTATGAGAACTACCCGATGCCGCTGTACAAAGGCTACAAGCGCGCGGACCTGATCCGGAGCCGGCCGGCTCCGAACCGGAAGGAAGAGTACGAGGCGTGGCGCGACAAGGTCGGCCGCGAGGAACCGCCCATCGAAGGCGCGTTCCACCAGGAATGGCTCGACGGCAACCGCGCGGTGACGGCACAGTACCTGCGGCACTTCGAGGAGAAAGGCTGGACGAAGACCAAGTACCAGGTCATGTGCAATAACGTCCCGTTCAAGGGGACCCTGACATCCTGGACGCTCGACGAACCGGCGTGGGGACGCGACTTCCGCGCGCTCGCCTTGTTCTACAAGACCTTCGTCCAGGCCGCGCGCGACACCGGGACGAAGATCGACGTCGTCCCGCGCAACGGCATCTCGCGCCCGCAATGGCAGGGGGACCGGATGGACGAGGTCTCGGAGTTCAACGACATCAGCGGTTCGGCGATGCGCGACTACTACCCGCTGATCCGCCGGCGCATGCTCGAGCGCGGCGACACGTACTGGACCTGCGGGGGCGGCCTCTCCGCCACGAAGGACCTCGCAATGCTCGAGGCGCTCCTCGTCGAGGCTTGGTGCCGCGGCCAGATCGGCATCCTGCCGGCTTGGACCGCCTTCGACGGCGGCACGAAGGGCTGGGACGAGGACCGGGAACTCGCCCTCGCCCTCCCCGGCGCGCATGGCTACTCCGGCTGGACCGCCACGCTGAAGCTCAAGGCCCTCAGGCGCGCGGAGCAGGACGCGGAGCTCCTCGGGATGCTCGCCTCGCGCCCGGAGTGGGACCGCTGGCGCGTCTCGCGCGCCGTCACGGCCGCCGTGAACCTGGCCGGGCAATACACGGGCCAGCGGCCCGAGGACGCCGCCGCCACCGACTACTCCCAGGCGCGCCAGGGCGATTTCGTCCGCATCCGCTGCGCCGTCATCGAGAAGCTCGTGCAGACGAGATGACCGGCCCGTGGCGGACGAAAAGAACGAGGACACCGGCCGGAAAAAAGCTCACTCACGGGTACCCGTCTGCGACTTGTCTGCCGGCGGCGCCGTGGACGCTGCCAGGTGAGAGCGTCCCCTGAAGCTTTAGCGACCGCGCCAGGGAGCGAATGGATGCTCGATCCTTTCGAGCAGGAAACGCACCGCGGCAGGTGTATATGTGTCCGGGTTGGCGTTTGAACACCAGTACCGGGAGAATCGAGCTATGAAACGAGTCGCACTGCTTCTCGCCTCGGCGGCCTTCCTGGCCGGGCTGATCAGAGCGGAAGACAAGGTCGTCAAGGAGGACTGGGACTGGGCCACGGCCATGATCGCCATCGTCAAGAAAGGCAAGGACAACAAAGAGGGCGTGGTGCTGAGTCTCGGCGACTCCATCACCTACGCCAACCAGTCCACCCGCTGGGCCAAATCGCTCACGGGCGCCACGCCGGAAGACAAGGCCGTCTGCCAATGGTCACACGCCGGCAAGAACGACGATACCGACGGCTGGTGGCTGGCGGCCGTGGACCGCCCCAGCGGCAGGTCCGAGACCGCCGCCTCCGGCGTCCGTACAGACGAATACCTCAAGGGCGGCAAAGGCGGCCTCCCCCCGCTCAAGGCCATCCTCGAGAAGTACAAGCCCCAGGCGGTTTTCGTTCTTCTCGGCGCGAACGACGCCTCCGCCGGCCGCAAGCCCGAGGACGCCGCCAAAGACATGGCCGCCATTCTCGACGCCATCCTCGCCAATGGCACGATTCCTGTGCTCCAGACGGTTGCGCCCCGCAGCGATGCTCGCGCCAATGAGTTCTCGCGGAAGTACAACGAACTCTTCCTCGCGCTCGCCCGGGAGCGGAAGATCCCGATCGTGGACCTCTACGGCGAATTCGTAACGCGCGCTCCGAACGACGCCTGGAAGACCGCGCTCCTCTCGGACGGCGTCCACTTCACGCACGGGGTCGCCGGAGGCCCGCCTACCGAGGAGAACCTCGCCAAGTGCGGGTATCTGCTGCGTTGCTGGCTCTCCGTCCAGAAGCTGAAGGACATCAAGAAGGACGTCATTGACAAGGCCAGATAATAGAGGGCAATGCCATGTCCGCGCCGCCTCTCCTCAAACCCTTCTGTCAGCTTTCTGTGCTCTCTGTCTTCTGTGCGGTGAATGCCGCCGGCGGCGGACTCACCGAGGAAGTTCTCCATTTGTCGGGCGTGGGAGCCGGGGTATGCGTGTGGCTGGAGCCTGGCGAGTGCCAGGGCCTCGCTGAACTTGCCCGCGGCGGGAGGTTTCTGGTCCACGGGATCTGTTCCGAAGTCAAGACTGCCGCGGCGGCGCGTCGGCGCCTGGCCGGCGAGGGGCTCGCCGGCGTGGCCACCGCCGAGTCCCTGCCGCTCAACCGTCTGCCGTACGCCGACAACCTGGTCAACCTGCTTGTGGCCGAGGACCTCCCGCCGCTCCTCAAGAAGGGCTTGACGCTGGCGGAGATCCTGCGCGCGCTCTGCCCCAACGGCGTCGCCTGCCTGGGCGCGTCGCCGGAGCAGAAGAAGGACCTTGAAGCACGGCTGGCCGAGGCCGCCATCAAGGATTTCCGCTTTGAGCAGAAGTCGCGCCTCTGGCTGGTGTTTAAGAAGCCGCGGCCCGCAGGCATGGACGACTGGACGCACTGGAATCACGCGCCCGACGGCAGCCTGGTCTCCCGCGACCAGCTCATCGAACGGCCCAACCAGATACAGTGGATTGCGGGGCCGCATTGGGGAAACTACCGCGGCCTCTACATTCCCGGTGCCGGCTCCGCCTCCGGTGTGCTCTCGGTCAACGGGCGGAACTACTACCCCATCGGCTCGCAGTTCATGGCGCGCGACGCCTTCAACGGCGTGCCCTTGTGGCATCAGGTCATCAAAGGTCTCGACCACAGGCTTGTCGTCGCCTCCGGGAACGAGGTGTACCTGTGCCGCACGGGCGAGCTCGTGGCCCTCGACGGCGCAACCGGCAAAGATGTCAGGTCGTATGGCAAGACCGAGGGCTGCCACGCGCTTATCCTCACGGACGGCCTGCTGCTCTCCTTTGAGCCGAAGAGCCTGCGCGCCTTCGAGGCCGCGACGGGGAAGGAGCTATGGGCCAGTCCCGACGGCGGCTCGGCGGGTTCCCCCGTGGCCGCCGGCGGCAAGGTGTTCTTCACGCGAAGCGGGCTGGCGTGCGTCGGCCTGGCCGCCGGGAAGCTGCTGTGGAAGAAGGACGTCCGGGGTCTGGGCGACATCGCCTTCGCCTTCACCGACAAACTGCTTCTGTGCGCGGACGGCTTCAAGTACACCGCGCTCTTGAGCCAGGACGGCGCCGAGGCGTGGTCGTACACCGCCAGGAAGCCGGTGGGCAGGCCGCCGGAGCCGTACTTCGCCTCCGGCCTGGTCTGGGTGCAAAGTCCAGACGACCGCGATGCCAGGAAGACGGACGGCTTCCACAATCCCAAGGGCGGCGAGGCCTACAAGTGGGAGGGCCTCGACCCCGCCACCGGCGCAGTCCGCCGCTCCCTGCTCGCGCCCGTGACTCTGGGCTTCCGCTGCCACGCGCTTTTCGCCACGGACCGGTTCCTGATCGCCAACCGTCCGATCTACTTCACCGACTGGAAAGACGGCAGCGTTACCCGCTTCGAAGCCACGCGCATGGCCTGCAGCGGCACCTGCGGCTTGGGACAAGGGTTGTTCTTCGGGCTGTATACGGACAGCAACCAGTGCATGTGCATCCGCCATGCGCTGTCGGGCTTCAGCGCCTACGCCTCCGACGGCAAGACCATTGACGGCGCGGTGAAGACGGAAGAGGAGGGCCGCATCGAGAAAGGACCGGCCGCGCCGCCGGAAGCGCCAGCCGCGCCGCCCGCAGACCAGTGGCCGATGTACCGCTGCGATCTCCGCCGCACCGCCTGCGTCCCCGGCAGCCTTCCGGCCAAGCTGACGGTGGCGTGGAAGAAGACGCTGCTGTCAGGCTGGAAGAACGCGCCCCACGGCGACGTCCTCCATAACGACTGGCTCTTGAACAAGGTTTCGGGCGACCCCGTGACCCAACCGGTCATCGCCGAAGGCAAGGTCTTCGTGTCGCTGACGCACGCGCAGCAGGTCGTCGCCTTGAACGACGAGACCGGGGAGACCGCCTGGACCTTCCAGGCGCCCTCGCGGCTGGACGCGCCGCCGACGGTTCATCGGGGCCTGTGTCTCATCGGTTGCCATGACGGGTGGGTCTACTGCCTGCGGTCGGACGACGGGCAGATGGTCTGGCGTTTCCGCGCCGCGCCCGCGGAACGGCGGATGGTGGCCTACGGCCAGATTGAGTCCGCCTGGCCGGTGGTGGGCGGCGTGTTGCTCGTCGGGGATCTCGGGTACGTCGTCGCGGGCAGGACCACCGAGACCGACGGCGGCCTGTATGTTCATGCCCTCGACCTGAAGACCGGCAAACCGGTTTGGTCTGAACGCCGCGTCAAGCCCGACGACGGACCCATTGGCGGCTGGAACCTGAGGGGGCTATCCGCCACCTACTTCGGCCCCTCGGACCTCCTGTGCAGCGACGGCAAGACCGTCGCCATCTCCGGCCACAGCCGCGGGCACTTCGACTGCAAAAGCGGAGGCACCATTTCGGACCGTTCCTTCGGCGGCCACCACTTCGGCTGGATGCAGTCGCGGTATTCCGCAGATAACCAGCACATGGACTACCCGCCGCGCGTGTACTACGGATCGCAGACCGTGTACCCGGCGACGGCCCGGGACGTCGAAACCAAGAAGAGCAGCCGCTGTATCGTCATGTCGGGCCGGCCAGGCTGGAAGACGGAACTCCCGGACGCGCCATACATCGTCGAGGCCCTCGCTGCCGTGGGCAACGTAGGGAGCGAGAAAAGCGCGCCCAGCGTGGCTTGCCCCAGCGTGCGGGCGCGCAGAGTGGATACCCCGCCGAAGGTTGACGGTGAGATAGACGACCTCTACCGGGAGAATGCGGTCCCGCTGAATTTCTCTTTCCTCGACGGCGGCAAGGGGAAGCCCAAGGAAGCGACGACCTGCTACATCCTGAGCGACGCGGAGAACCTCTACCTGGCGTTCCGCTGCGAGAAGGCGGACCCCGACAAGGTGATCTGCACCAAGACCAAACGCGACGACGATGTGTGGCAGGACGAGTGCGTCGAGATGTTCATTGACCCGCAGAACACCCGCGAGAAAAAGTACTTCCACATCATCGTCAACCCCGCGGGCATCACGCAGGAAGCCCGCGTGAGCGACACCTCGTGGAACCCCGAGCTGACGGTCAAGTGCGGGAAGGAGAAGGGGAAAGCCTGGATAGCGGAGGTGAAGATTCCGTTCAAGGAACTCGACCTGAAAGGCGGCAAGGCCAGCCCTGTCTGGTCCCTGAACCTGAACCGGAGCGCGCGCAACCCGACCGATGCGCAGGCGTGCGAGGACACGGCGTGGTCGCCGACGTATGGGAACTCGTCGCACGTCCCTGAGATGTTCGGCTACATGTGGCTGGATGCCCTGCAGGGAGAGCGGGATGAGGCGGCCTTCGCAGCCTGGTCAAAGAGCATCGCGGGTCCCGCGGAGGGGAGCCAGACGCCCGACGCCGCCCCGAAGGCCGGCGGTTGCAGCGCGGTCCTGGCGGCCCTTGCGCGCGGCGGTCCGGATGCTGCGGGCGGCGAGCTGTGGGTGCTCTCGGCCAGAGATGGAACCAAACTGAGCACGCACGAACTGCCCGCCGCCCCCGCCTTCGAGGGCCTTGCGGTCGCCGGCGGCAAAGTCTGCGTCGTCCTCCAAGACGGCACCATCGTGTGCTTGAAGTAGCTCATCTCCCTCGCGCTCCCTGTTGGGAAACGAGGAACAGTCCCTCGTTTTTACTTTTTGCCACCGCACGGTGGTGCGGTCCTGCGGCAAGCTGGCAAGCTTGCCCTACAGCACCACGTCCGCGCCCGCCTTGATCCGCTTCGGCGCTGTACCTTCCAGGCCGCTGCCGTCCAGGCTGGTGAGCGGGCTGATCTCAATGCGGCAGTTGAGCGTGCCGTCGTCCTTGCGCGGCACTTTCCGGCCCGCGGCTTCCAGCCAGCGCGCGTACAGTTCCATCAGGTCGCGCTGCGCGGTCTGCGGCGAGTCCTCGCCTTCCGCGTTCTTGACCGGGCTGAAATCTTCCTGCCGCAGCGTCTCCATGTTTGCGGTCCGCGCGGCATACGGCAGCGCGTCGAACACGAACGTCTCGAACTTCACGCCGTTCTTCTGCCCGGGCTTCAGCGCAACCGGATTGCCGTCGAGGCCAATACACGGCACGGCCTTCTCCGCTTTGTGGTACGGAAGCTGGAAGCCGCCGCGGTTGAGCTGCTCGACGAAGCCCGTGTCCAGCACGTGAATGGCGATGCTGCCCGCCCACCACTTCAGGTTGCCCTGCGCGTCCGTCTCCTGCGCGATCGCGTCGGGGAGGTCGGAGTACTCGACCACGCACAGCCTCCCGAAGCGCCTGGCCAGCACGCCCACCCTCTCCTTCCAGTCGCGCTTGCGGCACACCTTGGTGGACATCTGTGCGTTCGCCAGCACGTGGTGGCCGATGAACACCGGGTCGCCGATCTTCACCAGCACGTTGTCCACCTGGAAGTACGAGAGCGTGTCAACGCCCTTGCTCCTCAGCCACTCCAGCGTCCCGGAATCGTGCAGCGCCTTCAGCGACCCGCCGTGGCCGTTGGGGCTGAGCGCGATCTCGTCTCTGGCCGTCATCAGGACACGGCCGTCGCGCCCCACCGCGGGCATGTTGCCCTGCTTGAAGATGCGCACCGTGTCCTCGCCCAGGCCCAAGTGCTTGTGCGCGCTGAAGAACTCCCGCGTCTGCGCGTCGTTCGCGTCCGACGTCATGATCAGCCACGGCAGCAGCGCGCCATAGCGCCGCCGCAAGCTCAGGATTTTCTGCGCGTGCAGGTCGAAGAGCGTGCGCTCCGTGACCGGCCCGATCGTGAACGCGCCCTTGGGACCCTGGATGCCCAGCCGCGTGCCTTGGCCGCCGGCCACGAGAAAGAAGCCCACGCGCCCCTGGCGCAGCGCCTCTTCGCCGGCCGCCCGCGCGCGAGTCTCCGCCGCCTTCTCCTCGGGCGTGGCCGGCACGCTGATCACCGGCGCCGGCTCGAGCCTGCCGCCCTCGGCCGCGTGGCCCGGCCCGCGGACGAACTGCGCGATCAACTGGTCAATGAGGTTGAAGTCGAGCGTGGCCACCTGCTGCAGGAACTTCTCGCGCTGCCCCGCGGACAGCTCGTCGAAGAAGTTGAAGAGGTGCCCCTGGCCGCGCGCCGTGGCCAGCGCGCACAAGGACGCGGAATCGTAGTTCAATGTTGTCATGCTTTCTCCTGGTCAAGAATGCTCGTCGTGACCTCTGGTCGTGGCGGACGCTATGAACGCCCGGATCGCCGGCACCAGTGGCGTCGGCACTGTCATGACTGTCTGGGAAGCCTGACGCTGCGCGGCTTCGTACTCTTTCACGGCGTCATCCTCAGTCTGGCGGTCGTAGTGCTCGATCAGGCGCCTCACCCGCCGCTCGTCCCATCCCTTGGGGAACACATTCCTGGCTCTTCTCATCTGCCCTATCCGATGATTGTCGTGCGCCCCGTGATGAGCGTCTTCGCTGCCGCTTCCACCTGCGCCGCCGCGGCCTTTACCCGGTGCTGTGCATCGTCCAGGAACGCCGCCGTCACCACGCGCTTGCGTTCGTCGCCGGCGCCGGCCTGCTGGACCAGCAGCGTCGCCAGGAAGCAGTCCAGCGCGATGCTCACCAGCCAGCGCGCGTACAGGTCGGCGAAGTCCGGTTCCTTGTCGTGCGCTTCGGCGGCGGCGAGCGCCCTGTCCAGGTCCGGCAGCAGCCCCTGCACCCGCGCCGCCAGGTCGCCGGCCTTGCTCTTGAGCGCCTTGGCCAGCAGCGCGTCCATGTGCGCGCGCAGGACGCCGGACCGGACGCCGCCGATGGCGCCGACCACCTGCAACTGTGTGGTGCCCTCGTAGATGTTGGTGATGCGCGCGTCGCGGAAGTGCCGCTCCACCGGGTAATCCTTCATGTAGCCGCTGCCGCCGAGCACCTGGATGGCCTCGGAGGCCACCGCGTTGCCCATCTCCGTCGCGTACAGCTTGGCCAGCGGCGTCAGCACCGCGGCCAGGCGGTTCAGCCGTTTCAGCTCGCCGCGGGACTCGGCCGTCTCGCCGGGCTTGCCGGCGCGCCGTTCGTGCCACTTGAGCTGCTCGACGACGTCCGCCGTGTGGTACGTCAGCATGCGCGCCGCTTCGATGCGGATGCGCATCTGCGCCAGCATCTCGTACACGGCCGGTATCTCCGAGATCGGCCGGCCGAACTGCACGCGCGCCTTCGCGTATGAGATCGCCGCGCGCGCCGCCGCTTCCGCAATGCCCAGCGCCTGCGCCGCGATGGCGACGCGTGCGCCGTTCATGATGGACATGGCCACTTCGGTCAGGCCGCGCTTGCGCTGCCCGACCAGCCGCCCCGGCGCTTCGCTGAACTGGATCTCGCACGTCGGCGAACCGTGGATGCCCAGCTTCTCCTCGATACGCCGGATGCGCACGCCCTGGCCCTTCTTCACCAGGAACACCGACAATCCGCGCGCGCCCGCCGTGTTCGGTTCGCTGCGCGCCAGCACCAGCAGGATGTCCCCGCAACCGTTGGTGATGAAGCGC
>Ga0315282_10008618_pt1 | contig 16458 bp, 21 predicted proteins | sample YL17G07_20_MG_FD_203693 | JGI IMG/M metagenome (GOLD analysis project Ga0315282, IMG submission 203693) | Sediment microbial communities from Yellowstone Lake, YNP, Wyoming, USA - YL17G07_20 | ecosystem: Environmental > Aquatic > Freshwater > Lake > Sediment | place: USA: Wyoming | collected...
TTATGCCAAGATTACCGATAAGAATTATCTCTGCTCCCAATAGGTGCCCTATCTGAAAGTCAATGGTCCTTGGTAGGAATCACCGTAAGCTGCCTTTCCTAACCCTTCGCTATGTCTGAATTGAAGTAAGTTCCTGCCTATGATATACGGATTCTGTATAATATGATATTATGAATCAATTACGGCAGTTAAGGAGATTATCCTTCAGGAATTATTTGTTTCTTTGGTTAAAATAAAGTATCGTTAAACATAAATCGAAGGAATAAACCGATTCAGTATAATAATTGTTATGTGGCATAATCTTCATCGGAGATCGAGATGATCTATTCAGAATTCGAAAAGATCCCATTTCAAAATCGAGCAACAGAGAGGCTCAGGCAAACCTACGCCGTTTTGTATTTTCTCAGCAATGGGGCAAGTCGTAGGGAGGCCATCACCAAGGCCAGTGACTATTTCCCACAAATACACGACCGCTATCAAACAATCGAAAGTAAAATCTCCACGCAAATCAGGGTATCTCTCGACACCTTCTTCGGATGGTACAACAACGGAACCTTGCTATCAGAGTTGGTTTCACGCTTAAGTCTGAATGAACACGACCGCAATCTTTTTGCTGAGTTATTGAATGCGAGCGCTCCTGAACTCCTGCCTCTCCCAGAGGAGATAGACTCTAGCGGCGAGGCGTTGGTCGAAGGGGCTGTCAAGACGATCGCCATTAACGCTTATGAACGAAATCCCAAGGCCAGGAAGATCTGCATTGAGCACTATGGCACGGTTTGTTCCGTATGCGAATTCAGTTTTCAGAAAAAGTACGGCTCAGTCGGCAGAGGATACATTCACGTACACCATCTCAGGCTCATGTCAGAGGTCAGAGAGGACTATGTGATTGATCCCATTCGTGATCTTCGTCCGATATGCCCAAACTGTCATGCAATAATTCACTCACGTAAGCCCGCTTACACAATTGAAGAGATGAGAAAAATACTCAACACCGCCACCTAACAAACGGCTCCACCGGATCGCCGATAAATCCGGCTCCCGGTGAGCCTTAGCGTTATGTATAACTTAAATAGAAATGAATACAACCGAGAAAATAGTTGAATCCTACTTTCGCTTATGTCGGGATTGTTTCACAATGGCCGATCTAAAAGTCATTCATGGCAATAATCGACAGATAGATTTGCTTGCAGTCAATCTCAAAAGTGGAGAACAATATCATGTTGAGGTAAGCGTTACGCACCAAGAAAACTGGTGTCCGACACCTGCTGACCTTTTTCCCGAATTCGAGAAGAAATACTTTGGTATCCCTACAAAACGCGAGGGGAAGAATACTGATTATGCCTTAGGAAAGACTTATGAGAAACAGATTTTCAAAACATACGAAGCAGTCGGTCTCAATTCTCGAAACATCAAACGTGTCTGGGTCTGCTGGACAGTTATCGATGCTGATAACATAGAACACCAATTGGAGCAGTATCGTAAAAAGAGAGGGATCAAGAAAGGTGCAATCGAAATACTCAGTTTCCGTGATGTTATAATCCCTTCGCTCATGGAAAAGGTTGCAACGTCAAATTATGAGGATGATGTGCTTCGTACTTTGAGCTTACTTCAACAATTCGAAAAGCAACAAAGCAAAAATAAAAAAAGGACAAAAGACACATAACGAATCACTCCAGCGGACGCGGGATAAACGGTTTTTGGTTTTAGGCCATGGTAATTCCCCGCGCCACTGCCCTCAGTCGTTAGGCAGAAACAATAATCAATAACTGTTTTAAATAAGGAGACTTATGGTTAAGGTTGGGAAAAAAACAAAGGCAAAATATTGGGGAAATTTCACAGTTGAAAAGATAGTTAAATTAGATAACCCAGTCAGATGTCTCAGTGCTCATAAAGGAGAAGTGGCCTTTAATCCAACAATAATTAAAATTTCATGGGATCAACTTCCCTCGGATGATAAACATGATTTGTGGTTTCCATATTGGATAACCATCGATGGCAAAGAAAAATATGGTCAGTTTGCTCCTATGATTGGGCAGAAGGCGTTGCTTGAATTGATGTCCAAGGCAATTGACAATGATTATTTTGATGAAGAGTTCTTAAAAGGATTGAATAGGAAGATATCGGATCATTTGAAACTTTAGAGGCAAATTTAAATAGCATCAAGGCACTCCAGCGGATGGCTTACAGCCCCAGCTGATTTCAGTCTTTAGGCGTTTCAAAAAAAACAACAAGGGGGATAAAATGGCCAACGTACCTGGTCCTCAACCTGACATTAAGTATTGTCCAGTCTGTAAATCGGGGTTGACAAATGTGCCGAGGACCAAAATGAAATCGAGAGGCTATATCCGAAAAGATGGCACTGTTTCAGAACAAACCCATACTTACAATTGTGCGAAATGTAAAAATACATTTGAAATAAACCAAGACAGGTAAATCGTCTAAGCTAAGAGCAATGGAGTCAGGCCATGCCACCTCACAAGAGTGCCATCAACGGGAACTGCATATTAAAGTAAATTTAGAGCAATAATATGCCTAACCAGATAATTCAGATAGCCGCCAAAAGTGGCGGTTGATTTTTGAGTTAGACGATAGAAAAAATCATAGACAAAAGGAGGCAACAAAATGCAGGAAGAAAAAGTGAAACTTCCACGCTCATCATATGAGGAACTTTGCAAAATTGTTATAGCCTACGGACGCCTAGAAAAGCCAGGCACCCTTGATGAAGTTAACGCTCTTGCTGGTGTGGGCAAGACCGTTGTCAGTGCCAACAACTCTTTTCTTACTTTCACAGGGCTAATCGAAGGGGGGAAGACCAAATCAACTACGATTCTAGGGAAAAAACTAGCTCACGCCCTGGAGCATGAAATCCCGGATGAGATTCAGACTTCTTGGAAGGAATTAGTTGAAAACAACGAGTTCCTCCGAAAAATGACTCTTGCAATAAAAATACGCAAAACCATGGAGGAATCTGCCTTCATATCGCATATTGCTTACTCTGCAGGTGAACCTAAATCTCCTTCAGTGGCAACTGGGGCAAGAGCAGTAATTGACATCTTGCGGGCGTCTGGTTTTGTGCACGAGGCTGAAGGCAAGCTCACATCAACTGAGTCAGCGCCCATCTCGGAGGCGGTCTCCCCAGCCACGCCAGTCGCTCCAACTGGTACGCAGTTGCAATCGCGACAGCCAACAATCGTATCTTTTCCAAGAGAAGTCAGTCCAGGGGCAACGCTGCATATCGAACTCAGGATTGAGGCAAAACCATCCGACCTCGATGATTTAGCACCTCGACTAAAGAAATTTCTGAAGGGATTCCAAGAGCCTGAACTGTAGAAAATCAATTCACAAAGGTGAATGAGACTATGGCCTTCGAGATTTTTCGTACAACAGCAGAACATATCATCGGAGCCGCTGACGTGGCTCTTCAAAGTGCAGACGGGGTTGACGAGCAACGGGTTGCGGTCTTTCTGGACACAACACCTGACTACGCAAGAGACGCATTGCTAATGGGAGTGCAATTAGGGTTATTGGCTGAGAGAACCACCGGCTTATTCGTGACAGCGTCGCCTTGCGTGAAGTACTTAGTCACGAGCGTACGCGAGGAAAAGGCCGCTATATTTCGATTCGTTCTTGAACAATATAAACCTTTTAATGTTTTTAAACACAGGCTCGACCTTTCTACAGGAGTAGTAGGAGAAGCTGCAACGCAAACCAAAGCGATTTGCGAGATAACTGCTCACAGAGAAGTGATCACTGGCACACTCATCGATTTGGGTACATATGCAAATGCTCTCACTAGCCAAGGTGCAGGTTTGTATCTTGCATCCGAAACCAGGACAACTGAGTATCTTAAGGTACTGGATAGTGTAATTGCTACCAGGCAAAATGCTGAGCTATTCATAACACGTAGACTCGAACGAGATGCGGCAGAATGGGTGGATAGAAATGATGTTCTTGAGAACTTAATTACCGCGTATTTGAGGCTAGCATCTATCTCTGAGGATTCCCGAGCTCCCATCGTACACGCTGGGAACGCTTTTGAATCCTTCCTCGCGCAACTTGCGGGCCATTTCAATGTGAATATTCAAGGAGCCCAAGGAATCAATGCGAAAGCTGACAGGCTGGAACAGGCTGGCTATCTCAAAACGAAACACAAGCATATGGTGAAGTATTTAGGCCACATTAGAAATGCGGCGGATCACGGGATAGATCAGGAAATCGGTAGTCAGTGGACAATCCGGGACGTGACAACCATTGAGTATGTTCATATCACACTGACTGCCATCAGGGACCTCGTGGACGCCAAGAGCGGAAAATTCATTGTATAGATTCGCCCAACGCTTATAAGGCCTCCGATGCGGAGAACGAACGTAGGTTCTAAAGCAACTTATTTTGCTCACAAAAAATCTGGGGGCAGACTTAATGATTGAGTTTCGGGAGTGCTTGCTTTTATTCCAGGAAGTTTCGAACAACCTATCCCAATCCAATCAGCCTTTTTAGATTTTTAGAACGTATCCATCCTTCTTCTCATCCCCGATCGGCAGAGAAAATTTTTACAATTCCCATTCGGTGGGAAAAAAGTCGGGTTTATTTCAAAAACTTAAAGGGGACGGTTCTATTTATTTTAAGCTTGCTATTCTAGAAAATAGAGCCGTCCCCTTTTCTTGAGCTGCTTCGATCTACCAAAGCCGCAAAAGATTCTTGGGAGCTATCCAAGATATTACCACTCCCTATCATAAACCCTGAGTCGGTAATCAGGTTTATTTACAATAATGAGCCCGACTCATGGTCTCCTAACGGTCTTGTTTGCATTTTCCATGCTTTGGTTTACGAGTTCGGCAAACGGTCCGTAGCGAATGCCTTGATGAGTGTTATCTAGAAATGGGGTAACAAGCGGCTCAACACAGACGCGACTAATGACTCCGCGCGCCGGTTAGCCGCAGTGTTAGGCTATACAGAGACTGCCCGGCAGATGACGTGTCAGGCATTGAAAGATGAATCAAGGTCAAAGGTGATTTTAAATAATTTCTTCTCGGAAGCTATCTTCTCTTTCAATCTCACAGATATCTTGCTCAGTGCTTCGATTCGCAAATACGATCACGTATCCTCATGCTGCGAATTGAAATCATTGCTCACTCAGCACTAAGTCCTGAGTAAATAAATACGTTACCGAATTTATGAATCGATGGACTCAGTTATTTTAGAACAATCCAATTCCTAATTAAGTCATACGACTTTTTTCTTTCGTCAGGTGTTCTTTAATCCACATTCGGAGAAGGGAGGTGTAGCTTAACCCTTTACACTGAGCGATCATCCCAACCGATTTAATATCATCCGGATCGAGCCTTATTGCAATTGCCTTCTTCGGTTTTTTTATGAATCTTATCTCCGCTTCTTTTGAATCCCTGTAATAGTCTTTAAAGCTATGGGTCTCCCAGAACCTTGCGGCTTCCTCATCGGTCTTAAATTTTGATATCTTTTTCATAATTATTTACCCCGTTAGAAAGCCCCGCTGTTTGCAGCGGGGATGAAGATATAATTCCTTTTACCCTCTTGTCTTGAAATAGGTCTTCTCCCATTCGTTCATATCTCTTGCTGTGATAACCCTTACCTCTCCTTGCCTTATAAATCTGACTACAACAAAAAGAAATCTTCCAGAATAAGTTCTTCCAAAAACATAATGAAGGTCTTCCCTGCCTGACCTGATAAATGGAATGTTATACTCATTGAAACATACTTCTTCCACCTCTTGGGGCCTGATCCCATGTCTGGCAAAAGGGGAGCCCCTTTTCTTATCAATCTACTGTCAAACGTTATGAACCCGGTGTGATTATTTTGAGCCTTGGGAAATAGGTTCGATAGCGAGCGATATCTCTGGTTAGCAAAGGGATTCCAACAACAGCGGCATGGGCTCCGATAAAAAAATCAGGAAGGGTAGAGCTTTTCTTTCCTCTTCTCCGGCGATATGCCAAAAAGCATTTGGCCGCAAGAAACGCCGCCTCCCATGGAATGGGGTCCCGTCGGAAAAAAGCCGAAGGCAATACTTTCTCTACATCCTCAATCCGATCAAATCCTACTGATACCTCTGCATAAATAATCGGATTGATGACCAGTGTATGGGTCTCAGAATACTTTGCAAGTGCTTGGGAGGACCAAGGAAAACATTTTTTATCTTCTGTCACAATGTCCAGAATCACATTGCTATCCACAAGGATGTCCATTAGTTACCCTCGGGTCAGCGCCAATATCTCATCCGTCGTCATCCTTACTGTTGCTTTCCGACGCATTTGGTTGATCAGATGACGACTCCGTTTCGATGAAGATTCTACTCTCTCCAAGAAAACGTTACTTCCTGTGATCTTGAAATTCACTTCTGTATCTGGGAGGAATCCCATCTTCTCTCGAATTTCAATGGGGATCGTGACCTGACCTTTTGATGTGATACGCATCGTCGTCCTCCTTTCTGATTCTTACTTTTATTATTCTTACATAAGTTATTTAAAAAAGCAACCCTAATCTCACATTTTTCATTTTTTCTGGCAATCATGAATTAAACCAAGGGGACGTTCGTTAAACCAAGGGGACGTTCGTGCAGAGCGTGGATGCATAACATAGCGAGGAGAAAGTCCACATAGCATCCGGTGAAGGAAAGGATCATTCCGGAGAGCCAAGGAGACAATGATATAATTGCCGGGCGTTTTTCAAACCAATACGGCTCATTGTTTTTCGACCGGCAACCCGAGCTTTTTGAGGGTATGAATGAATTTAAGATCAAACGTCACAATAACGGACCCCTGGTACAGGTGTCCCAGAGATGCCACGACGGCATCTCCAAAATCCGTTATGGCTTCCGGCCAAAACTTTAACACAGTGGGAAAATCGATTTCATGAACCAATTCAATTCCCGGCATAGCCAGAAAATCTTTAACCATCATCCGGATGTCATTCTTAGGAATACCATAGGCTTTATCCAAAACATAGATGAACTCGGTTAAAACGTTTTGGGGACACAGGATGATCCCTTTCCATCTGACCACTTCCTGAAAAATCTTCGCGATTCTCTTCTGCTGAACCGGATTGCGATCGGTTACATAGGATATCAAAGCGTTTGTATCGATAATATATTTCTTCACCGATATTTCTCCATGCGCATGGTTCGAGCCAGCTCGATGTCAGCAGAAATATCCCCTTTCCCTGTTTTTACGGTATTTTTGTGTTGCAGGAACTTTTTCTGGGCGGGGTATACAATGACCTTTCCTCTCTCAATTTTCCATTCCAGAGCGTCCTGGACCGAAAGTTTGAGGTTCTCCCGCACAGCCTTCGGAATGGTGGTTTGAAATTTTGAAGTAATAACCGATTGCATTCCTCTTCTCCTTTCTATTCTCTGTCAAACCTTTCAAAGATGAGAGCCGCCAAATCTTATATTCCAATTCCTTACAAATTCATTATATCGTAAGGAGACAGAGCGGTCAAGTCATTTCGCTTAACAGAAAAACGGGATAGATTTGTTTTTTTGATTAATCCTTCGATTAATTTTCACCCTATCGCCTCATCACCCTATCTCCCTATCGCTTCATTACTCTATCTCCCCATCCATGACAAAGAAAGGGGCGTGGTTGGAGGTAAAGACAGGTGGATCTCTTCTCAAAATCGACGAAATGGCAGGATGTCTCTTGAATTCCTTGTCAAGGAATTGCCTGATCAATTGTCTGCTCCACCCTTTCGGGTGATCAAAACTCGTATAAAGTGAAAAATCTCCTTCATAAAAGGTTTTTGTTTCCATCTTTTTGGCTTCTGGCCCGTAGATCGGCATATTGAATATGGCAAGATTCAAGAAACCAATGCCATCATGATGTTTAACAACAAACTCAAGGGTCCTTCGCGCCTCTATCAAGCCTTCCTGTGGAGTTCCAAAAAGAAGATAGATATAGGCGGCAATCCCTGCCTCTTTCAAGTTTTTTAAAGCTGATGAAACCTCAACAAGATTGACCCCCTTCTGCATAGAGTCGAGCACCCTCTGGTCTCCCGATTCCAGACCAAGCTTTAACATCACACATCCTGATCGCTTCAAGGCCAAACAGAAACCCGGGTCTGTAAGATGGCGAGTCATCCTGGCAAAGCCATACCATGGCACACCGGGAGGGTGTTCAGAAATTGCCTTCATCAGTGACAGACTGATCGCATTATCCAGCAAATGGATGAGAACCGGTTTCTGTCTATCCACCAGGTGAAGAAGATCACTGACAACCTCCTCAACAGGAATAGCAATATAAGGATTTCCCTCGGCCCTTTCCGGACAAAATGAACACCTGTTCCAATAACATCCGCTTGAAGAACTGTAGGGAAGAATTGGACCGGGGGCAAAATAATCTCTCATGGGGAAAGATTCATAATTCGGCCTGTAATAATCATTCCCAAACCCCCTCTCACTGCACCCCTTGAAGCCTTTTACCCCGTTAGAAATAATGCCCCACTGCTTTGCGACGGGGTTTAATGCCCCACTCGGTTTCGAGTCGCAACGACTGGAATTTCTGACGGGGTTAACACCTATGAGTGAAAGTAAAGGACCTTCTCCTGGTCCGGCCACAAGATAATCCACCAGGCCGTTAAAGGGATTTTGCCAATGAGGCCTTCTCATCCATGAAGTCACGAGCCCTCCGCCCAAAACCAATTTTACCCCTGGCCACTCCCGTCTAATAAAACCGATCATGGCGAACGCACACAGGGCCTGGCTTAAATAATTGAGCGAGAGTCCAACCATGGATGGTTGTTCACTTGTCAAAAGCTCCGTGAGCCGTTTTTTAAAATAAGGATAGAAGGGATTATCTTCCGGATTTTCAGCGCCCTTAACAAGATCTGTGCTTCTTGTAGGAGAGAATTCTTTATGTTGATAATTCGCCAAACTTAGGCGTACGCGGCTGGAACGCGCCGACATCTCAAGAAGCCGACTCAGATCCTTGATTGCCCGGCGATAGCGTCCATTATCTTGATAAGCGTCCCAACATTTCAACGAGGCGAGATGTCCGGAAAGATGACGGGATGCCCGGTGGGTCCAGGTATCCAATGACAAAGGTGGAGCCTTCAGAAGGCTGAGAAGACCTTCTACATTCGCATCCAGAACCCTGTATCCTATTCCATGATAATCAAGGGCGCCGCAGAGTTTTGCGATGCCCGCTGGAGGTTCACACGGTTTGGCGACAGGGGGATAGATGAGGATCATATCAATTTCATATTATGGATTGCGCTGCCTACCGCAGGCAGGCCCCCTCTCCCATCTTTTCAACTGAGCATTCGTCAGAACTCACGCCGAAGTCTCACAACGAAGCCCTCTCTCCTCCGGGAGAAGGGAGCGCTACTTCAAATTCTAAGCCCTTAGTGTTTCGATTCGCAAATACGATCACGTATCCTCATGCTGCGAATTGAAATAATTGCTCACTCAGCACTAAGTCCTGAGTAAATAAATACGTTACCGAATTTATGAATCGATGGACTTAGCTAATCAAAGGATTTCGCACAGTTAACCCTGGAAAACGGTTGAAATCTCTGTCAATTGTCCACAACTCACTCACTCCATGTTGTTGGCACAAAGCGGCTACTCGCGCATCATGCACCTGCGGACCCGATACACGTCCAGTCTGAAGGATGGAGCGAAGTTGAGGCCAATAGTCCTCTGATTCCGAAAGCAGGACAAGATTCGGAGATTCAAGCCAGGCCTCGACCTGGTCGATAGCCTTTTCCAGAGGTGTGGGAGGAGTATATATTCGAGGATGCGTCACAATGGATAGAAATTCGTGAATGCATGGCCATGGGATCGCCCAAGTTGCAGGACCCTCGGCCAACTCGACAATACGAGCATAGGCGGCATTATGCCAGGGAGAATCTTCCCGGTGGGCATAAACCAGGAGGTTGCTGTCGACAGCAATCATCCGCCTCGCCCTTCATAACTGAGTTCACGAATTTGGTCCCAGGAAGCTCCTGCGAGAGGAGACTGAAGGCCGTTTCCCTTGGAAGTAACCTTTCGAAGCCGGAAACCCTTTCGGCGTTTGCGGTCGGTGATAATTTTTCGAAGTCCTTCTTCGACAAGGACCTTTAGGGTCGTTCGATCACGGTGGGCCACCTTTCTCGCTTCTTCAAAGAGACTATTAGGTATCTCTACGGTTGTTTTCATATATCTCTATATATCATATAGTATGGGAATATGTCAATTAAAAGATATTCTACGCTTGCAGGGCTCTTGAGGCATGGAGGCGGCTCCTGGGGGTAAAGAAACATTCTGTATTTCTTTTAAAACGACTCTCGGGTTTATCCTATCGCCGACATGGGAGTGACTTCTTTTTCGAGCTTGCCTTCAAGCATGTCCTCTGCCACATCCAGTTCGTAGTCCATTCCTTGTTTTCGAAAGCTCTTGCAATTTGGGAAGATCACCTGAGATAAGGGCTTCTTTCTTGGTACGAGACCACTTTTTGACCTGTGCTTCAGGTCCGCGTGCCTCCGAAAATGACTCGAATTCTTCCGAGTAGACGAGACCTAAGGAAGGATCAAGGGCCGTTGTCCTACATGCTTTTCTGGAGAGGTGTTCCTTAAAGCGTTTCTCTAAGTTGATCGTCGCACCTGTGTAGAGCGAACCCGATTGAAGTCTAAGGACGTAAAACCACGCAGGCATCTGGCCCCTCGATAGACTCGGGACCATTTCTCCGCACTTCTTCTTACCCGGTCGGAGACCTTGAGCAAGCGAAAGGGGCACCCACTTTTTGTGGGGTGCCCCTAAGTGCGTCGAAATGGCTCCCCGGGCAGGACTCGAACCTGCAACCTAGTGGTTAACAGCCACCCGCTACTACCGGTTGAGCTACCGGGGAACCGAGGAATTGTTCTATTTTTAATTTCCTGCTCCTACCGGTTGCTTGTCTATCACCAAGCAGAAGTTATCAAGAATTCAATCTATTCTAATTAAAAATATTAAAAATAACAAATAAAAATGATGTCATTCATGAATCTCCACCTTCTCCTCAGCAGGGACAGGCTCAATTCTCTTCAAAGCTCTCTTTTTTTGCCATGCCATCAACATACCCACCGGACCTGAGAAGACGTAGGTGAGGACGAATCCAAAGAGCACAATCCTTGGTTCCATCACGATGACGATCATCGAGAGCACGACGAACATAAAGGTACTAAAAGGTTTTCGCTTAGCCAGGCCGAGTTCTTTAAAACTGAAATACCGGATGTTCGATACCATCAAAAAGGCCAAGATGTAGATCATTACCAGAATGACAATATCCTTGACCCAATCTGTCTCGATCAATCGGAGATAAAGAAGGATGGTCAAGGCAATCATCGAAGCCGCGGCAGGGATGGGAAGGCCTTTGAAATATTTTACTTCTCCAGAGGAAGACTGGACATTAAATCGGGCCAACCTCAACGCCCCGCAGACGACGAAGAGGAAGGCTGCCAGCCAGCCGAATTTTCCATATTCCCTCAAGGCCCAACTAAAGGCGAGCAGGGCTGGTGCAATCCCAAAGGAGACCAGGTCAGCCAAGGAGTCATACTGAACCCCAAACTTGGAGGTGGCCCCCGAAAGGCGGGCCACTTTACCATCCAAAATATCAAAGACACATGCCAAGAGAATGGCGACGGCAGCATAGAAAAATTTCTCTTGAAATACGGAGATAATAGCCCAAAATCCACAAAAGAGGTTTCCTGTAGTGAAGAGATTGGGAAGGATGTAAATTCCTCTTCTTATTTTAATGGGTGTTCTTCTCTTTTTCATGCTCGATACCCGATGATCGACTCCCCTCCCTTGACATGTTGTCCGACCCTGACAATGGGTTTGACTGCAGGGGGAAGGTAGAGGTCGACCCTCGATCCAAAGCGGATCAAGCCAAAGATTTCTCCCTTCCTCAAGGTATCGCCTGCCTTGGCATAGCAGACGATCCTTCTTGCCACGAAACCTGCAATCTGGATGAGGAGGATTTTCAACCGATCCTCGGTTTCCAGGATCACCGCATTTTGCTCATTGAGGAGGGATGACTTCTCCACACTGGCCACCAGAAATCGGCCGGGGAGATAACTCCTTTCGAGAACCTTTCCAGAGACAGGCGCCCGATTGAGGTGGACATCAAACAAAGACATAAAGATGCTTACCTTTAAAGTTTTCTCTTTTAAAAAACGGTCTTCCTCACATTCCGCGACATGTATGACCCTGCCATCGGCCGGGGAAAGGATGATGTTCTGAAGGTTCGGAATTTCTCTCCTCGGATTCCTGAAAAAATAAGCGATGAATAGAGACAGAAGTATTCCAAAAAACATCCAGACCTTCCATCCCATGATTCCAACAATAAGAGTTAAAAGAACCATTGGAATTAAGAAAGGAAGCCCTTCTTTGGCAATGGGCCATTTATTGTGTTCCATCATTTTTTCTTCTCTTGAAGCCAACCCATCATGGACCGCAATTTTTTACCAACTTCTTCAATCGGATGCTCAGCCTCTTTCTTCCTCAAGGCGCTGAACATGGGTCGCCCCACCTGATTTTCCAAAATCCATTCCTTTGCAAAACTCCCCGTCTGTACTTCGTCGAGGATCTTCTTCATCTCTTTTCGTGTCTCTGAGGTGATGATTCGCTTGCCCCGAGTCAGATCTCCATATTCAGCCGTATCGCTGACGGAGTAACGCATGAAAGACATTCCTCCCTCATACATCAAATCCACGATAAGTTTCAATTCGTGAAGGCATTCGAAATAGGCGATCTCCGGCTGATAACCAGCTTCCACCAACGTATCAAAGCCTGCCTTGATGAGTTCCGTCACGCCTCCGCAGAGGATTGCCTGCTCTCCAAAGAGGTCTGTTTCCGTCTCCTCCTTGAAAGTGGTCTCAATCACACCGGCTCGAGTCGCACCGATCCCTTTAGCATAGGCCAGCGCTGTTTGCTTAGCCTTTTTCGAAAAATCTTGATGGATGGCGAGAAGGGATGGAACGCCGGCTCCCTTGACAAATTCTCTTCGGACTAAATGACCAGGACCTTTTGGGGCGATCATCACCACATCGATTTCTCTGGGAGGGACAATCTGGCCAAAATGGATATTGAATCCATGAGAGAACAAGAGGGTTTTTCCTTTTTTAAGATAAGGTTTCACATCCTGTTCATAGAGCTTCGCTTGGACATGATCCTGAGTGAGGATTTGAATGACATCGGATTGTTTTGCTGCCTCTTCGGCAGTGACCGGTTTGAATCCGTCTCGAAGAGCGAACTGATAGTTTTCACTCCCCTCCCTTTGGGAGACAATGACGTTAAGGCCGCTATCTCGAAGGTTTTGAGCCTGGGCATGGCCCTGGCTTCCGTAGCCGATAATAGCAATCTTTTTTCCTTTCAGATGGTTGAAATTCGCATCCTTGTCATAATAAATTTTCATGAAAGACTCCTTATCAAAAATAGATTTTCAAATCCCCCCATCCCCCCTTTGCTAAAGGGGGGTAAGGGGGGATTATCTGCTATCCCCTTTCAGGTTCTGTTGTAATTTTGCTCCCCCTGATCATGGCCACACGGCCTGTCCTGACCAATTCCTTAATGCCGAGAGGCTTGAGGAGGGCGAGGAGGGCATTGATCTTTTTTTCGTCCCCCGTTACCTCAATTGTGTAGGTTTTAGCTCCCACATCGATCACCTTCCCCCTGAAGATATCGACCACCCTCAGGATTTCCTCCCGCGTCTCAGGAGTGGCTGAGACTTTTACCAAAACCATCTCCCGTTCGACGAAGTCCTTTTCAATGAGATCCACGACCTTGATCACCGGGATCAATTTATTCAGTTGTTTAAGGACTTGTTCGAGGATCTGGTCATCCCCGCGGGTGACGATGGTCATGGTCGAGACAGTGGGATCAAGGGTTTCAGCCACACACAGACTCTCGATGTTAAAACCTCTGCCGCTGAAGAGTCCTGCAATTCGGGTCAGGACGCCAAATTCATTTTCAACCAAGAGCGTAATAACGTGACGCATGAAAATTCCACTTGGAATAATGGAGTACTGGAATGATGGAATAATGGGTCAAAAATATACTGAAAAACCCATTCTTCCAATATTCCATTGTTCCAATTTTCCCTCCTTTATACCAGCCGCATCTGGTTAAGCGGCTCTCCTGCTGGGACCATGGGATAGACATTCTCCTCTGGATCGACCACAAAATCGATAATCACAGGCTCGGGAATTGAAAAAGCCTTCTTAAGTATGGGGATGACCTCTTCCGGTTTATTTGCCCTGAAGCCAACGGCTCCATATGCTTCCGCCAATTTGACAAAATCAGGAGAGGTTCCTTCCAGGCAAGATGATGCATACTTCTTCCCGTAGAAGAATTCCTGCCACTGTCTCACCATTCCGAGGTACCCATTGTTTAGGATGACCACCTTGACCGGCATTTGATACTGAACGACAGTGGCCAGTTCCTGAGAGTTCATCTGGAAACTCCCATCGCCTGAAATATCAATGACCAGCTTGCTTGGATAGGCCGCCTGTGCACCCATGGCTGCAGGCAATCCATAACCCATCGTACCCAGTCCTCCCGAGGTGAGCAGGGTCCTCGGTTTGAGGAATGGGAAATACTGAGCCGTCCACATCTGGTTTTGTCCCACCTCGGTGGAGATGATGGCATCGCCCTTGGTCAGTTCATAAATCTTTTCGATGACGTATTGGGGTTTGATGATCTCTTTCTGGTCATAATCCATATTGTGGATTGCCTTGAATTTTTCGATTTGGCGATGCCATTTATCCAGCCCTGCTTTGAAGGAGGAAATATCCTCCTCATCAAAGAGGGAGAGAATCTTTGAGAGGATTCGTTTACAGTCCCCCACAATGGGAAGATCCACTCGCACATTTTTACTGATGGAAGTAGGATCAATATCAATATGAATGATTTTTGCCTGGGGAGCAAAGGCCTCGATCTTCCCGGTCACCCGATCATCAAAACGAGATCCGATGGCGATGAGGAGATCAGACTCCATGACCGTCATATTGGCCCAATAGGTTCCATGCATCCCCAACATGCCAAGAGAGAGAGGATGATTGCCTGGGAAGCTGCCCAATCCCATCAGGGTCATGGTAACAGGGATGCCCAACTTCTCGGAAAAAAAAGTGAGCTCCTTTGAAGCATTTGAAGAAATGATCCCGCCACCGACATAGAGAACGGGCTTTTTAGACTTCAATATGAGCTTTACAGCCCTCTGAATCTGGCCAAGATGTCCTTCATAAGTGGGCTGGTAACCACGGATAAAAACTTTTTCAGGATATTTGAATTCAGTGGAATTGACCAAGGTGTCTTTGGGAAGATCAATCAAAACCGGTCCAGGTCTTCCGCTTCGAGCCACGTAAAAGGCTTCCTTTAAGATTCGGGCTAAATCTTTGATATCCTTAACAAGGTAGTTATGTTTGGTGCATGGCCTGGTGATGCCGATAATATCGGCTTCCTGAAAGGCATCGTTTCCGATCAGAAGAGTAGGGACCTGGCCGGTCATGACAACGATTGGGATAGAGTCCATAAAGGCTGTGGCAATCCCTGTGACCGTATTGGTTGCCCCCGGCCCGGAGGTGACTATGACCACTCCCACCTTTCCTGTCGCCCGGGCATATCCATCTGCCGCATGGACCGCAGCTTGCTCATGTCGGACTAAGACCTGCCGGAATGGAGCGCCTTGAAGTTCATCGAAGAGAGGAAGGACGGCTCCGCCCGGGTAATTGAAAATGAGATCCACTCCTTCTTTCTTTAAACTTTCAATGATGATCTGAGAACCGGTCTTTTTCATAAAAAATTGAAGGAGGAGCGTTTCACTTGAGGATCGCTTCGCTTGAGGCTCAAGGCAAAAAATATGTTGCCTCCAACCTCAAGTCCAGCTCTGCTGGACGCTCCTCTATCCTCCATCTCTAACGGTATTGCACCAAAATTTTTTCCATCTGGTCTTTAAGCGCCAGCTTTTTCTTCTTAATGATTTTTACCTCCATCTCATCCTGAGGAGTGAGAAAAGGCTTTTTTTCCAATTCTTCCAATTGTCTTGCAAGTTGATTGTGTGTTTGTTTGACTTTTAAAAATTCTTCATTTTCTCTCATCAGTCTTTCAATTAACTCCTCTTCTTTGGTCGCCATTTTATCCCCCATTCAGAAAATCGCAAAGCGCATAGAGCATAGCGTAACTTTCAAAAACTTAAAGATATTTTTGTGAGTAGTGGCTAACACCCCATCATAATGCATTAGTTTAACAAAAAAGCCTAATATAATCAAGTTTGTTTGTCAACCCTTTCGACTGGCTCAGGGTTGACCCTGCACTTCGATAAACTCAGTGTCCTGAGCCTGCCGAAGGAAGCGGCGCTTCTTTACCCCGTCTTCAAATGCGGGATTTGGCGCCGCCGAACGGGTCAATTTGAATGTGTCTCCTGCCATTTCATTTCAGCTTCTGAAGACCGAACGTAAAGAGGGGTGAAAGTTGAC
>Ga0315282_10008619_pt1 | contig 16458 bp, 12 predicted proteins | sample YL17G07_20_MG_FD_203693 | JGI IMG/M metagenome (GOLD analysis project Ga0315282, IMG submission 203693) | Sediment microbial communities from Yellowstone Lake, YNP, Wyoming, USA - YL17G07_20 | ecosystem: Environmental > Aquatic > Freshwater > Lake > Sediment | place: USA: Wyoming | collected...
CCTTGCTGTATGATTGAGTGACCGTACAATTCCATTCTCCTCATACGCCGTCCAACCGCCCAGAGGCCGTACAATCCCCACGAAAATTAGTCGCACACCGCAGGTTGCCCCCGCGGACGGTAACATGGTGGCGCGGCGCCGCGGCGGGCAGATGCGCCCAGGCTGTGGAAGCCGGCGTGACGTGACAGGTAATCTGGTCTTTGGAGAGCAGGTGTATGGAGCAGTACAATCGGCGACAAATCGTGCGGGGTGCGGCGGTGGCGGCCGCATGCGGTCTGGCCTCGTCCTGTGGCTGTGCCTCGTCCGGAACGCGATCGCAAAAGAGTACGACTGCAGGAAGCACGGGCGGCAAGGGCGCGGCCTTCACGCCTCTGCGGGAAGGCGGCCACATCGACGTCGGGAGCCACGCCCAGGAGATGATTGACAAGGCGTCTCAGCTTGGCGAGGACATGATGAGGCAGCACGGCCACTGCGCGAGGTGCATCGTGGCGGCGCTGCAGCAGGCGCTGCCATTTGTGCCGGACGATCCGGGCCTGCGGCGGGCGGCCTGCTGCGTCGACGGCGGCGCGACGCCGACCGGCACACACAGTTGCGGCGCCTTCACCGGCGCAGGGCTATTCCTCGGCTACGCCTGCGGCTCGGCCGATTTTGAGAAGGTCCCGCTGCCACGCAAGCTGCTGAGGCAAGTCCATGAGAAGTTCGAGAAGGAGTACGGCAGCATCCTGTGCCGGGACATTAAGCCCAAGGCCGTCGGCGGCTGCCCGAAGGTCGTCGGCCTGGCCGCCGAATGGACGGCCCAAGCCCTGCTCGCCGAGTTCGCCGGCTACGGGACAAAACAGGCGTAAGCCATCCACGCCGGCAACCACAAGCGCGGCGCCACGGAGTCGAACGATTACACACTGGAGATCGAGTGGAATGATGCACTGGTCGTTGAAATCAGGGCATCGCGCCGCGCTGCCGGCGTTGTCCAGTGTCTGGGTCGTCGCGGGCGTGCTCGTTCTACTTCCGGCCCCCGGCTTCACCAGCAACAGAGACGCTGTCGGCATGCCCGGCGCCTACCCGCCGAGCCAGGACACGCCCGTCAAATGAATCGTGGCAGCCGCGGATAGGGAATTCCCGATGTGGCTTTTGGCGTGAACCGGGGATAACATGAAGGACCGAGAGCAAGCTTCGCAATCCGGTGCATTGGGAGAACGAGAATGCGGATCGGGATCATCTCAGATACACACGACAACCGGCGCAATGTCACGCAGGCGATCGAGATTTTCCGCCGGCGCGGCGTCGAATACATCCTGCACGCGGGGGACATCGTGGCGCCGTTCACGACCCTGGCGTTCGCCGAGCTGCGAGAGGCGAAATTCATCGCGGTCTTCGGCAACAACGACGGCGAGAAGCTCCGTCTGAAGGCCACGGTCGAGGGCTTCGGCGGCGAGATTCACGAGTACTGCTACAAGGGCGAGCTGGCCGGGCGCAAAATCTGCATGATGCACACGGACCACCTGGCCGAGGACGCGATCAAAAGCCAGTTGTACGACCTGGTCATCTATGGGCACACGCATCACCCGGACATCCGCCGCGAGGGAAGGACGCTGGTCGTCAACCCCGGCGAGGCGACCGACTGGATCACCGGTGCCGGCCACGTCGTCATCGTCGATCTGAAAGACATGACCCACACCATCGAGCCGCTGGGGTGAGCCAGGACCTGATTGCCGATTTCAGATTGCGAATTGCGGATTGAACGTCGGGTGCCAATCCGCAATCCGCAGTCGCCAATCCGCAATGGCGTTAGCGAATCAACTTTTTGAAGTTCTTCAGGGACAGTTCCACGGCCTGGAGCGGCGGATAGGCTTCCTTCTCTTCCTCGATGATGTACCACTTGGTGCCGCCGGCCCGGCACAGACGCAGGACCTCGGCCCATGGAATGTCGCCTTCGCCGATCAGGGCGTTGGGGTTTGTCTTCGAGTGCTCCTTGATGTGAATCGTGGTGGCCCGGCCGGGATAGCGCTTGAGGTACACGAGCGGGTCACCGCCGCCATCAAGGGCGTTGCCCGTGTCGAGCTGCAGGATGACGTCCTTGGGGGTGTTGCTGGCGATGAGGTCCCAGCCGGTGGTGCCATCGACAGGGGCGAAATCATGGGCATGGGTGTGGTAGCCGACTTGCATGCCCTGCGGCTTGACCTTTGCAGCCAGCTCGGTGAAGCGCTTGGCATACGTGAGCCACTGCTGTCGCGCGTTGGCCTCATCCGGCTTGAGCCACGGGCAAATCAGGTGCTTGTTGCCGATCGTCTTATTGAACTCGATCGTCTTGGGCAGGTTCTCGTCGGAGAACGTCTCCCAGGCCGTGTGCGTGCCGCAGCAGACCAGGCCGTTGTCGTCGAGGATCTTGCGCAGGTCCTTCGCCGAGTAATTGTAGTAGCCCGCGAACTCGACGCCCTGGTAGCCCATCTTCGCCACCTTCGCGATGGTGCCGGGCAGGTCCTTCTCACAGTCCTTGCGGACCGAGTACAGTTGCAGTCCGACCGGGGTCACCCGGCTCGTCGTTGCCTTGGTCGTGCTCTCCTTCTCCTTCATACAGCCGGCCCCCATCATGCCCGCGGCGGCGATTGCCCCTGCGGTGGTTGTCAGGAAATCTCGACGGGACACATTCGCATTCGTTGCCTGTGCCTTCATGCTCCTTACCTCGTTTCAAGTCGTGACTGATCCGGTTTCGGCGGCGGATCCTTCGCCTCAACGGCCAACGCTGAACAGCGGTGATTGTAATCCGCCCCAGCCCCCGCCGTCAACCGAATTGCCCCCGCGACGTGCTCGTGACTCCGCCCACCGGCAGGCAAGAACGGTCTGCCCCCGGCCGTCCGCGGCAGGCTTGGCCGGCCGGTGGATGTCGTCACTCCCGATGGCTCGCCGCTCATCAGTGACGACGAAGGCGGCCACATCTACCGCCTTCGTTATGCCGGAACACTATCCCCTCGAACCGGGTAGCTCGCTCACAACATAGACCTGCCTATGGCAATTGTCGCACGCTGAGGTCGCCGAACTGAGCACCATTCGCCATGGCCTACTGCGACGAATCCGAGGAATCCCTGCAGAACGCAGATCCCCAGGATGCCTGTTTGCAGCATTGAACGTTTCATGGATTCTTCCTTCCAATGTGAGCGTGGCTTAGTGACCCGCCTCAGACGTTTTCGGAATGTGAGCCATAAGCTGCTCGGAAAGCCCTTACTTTGTTTGACCTCTTTCTACGTACAACTTCGGCAGGCTCTGCTTGAGTTGCTGGACGCCGGCATCTGTGACGTCAGTGCCGTTTAGGTAAAGCGTTTTTAATCCGGTCAGACCCTTGACGTTGGCAAGCCCTGCGTCCGTGAGTTGGGTGTATGCCAGATTCAGGAACTCCAGTCGGGGCAGGTCCTTGAGATGAGCCAGACCCGTGCCGTCTACCTTGGTGCCCGAGAGGTCCAACACCTGCAATCTTGTCAGGCCTTTGAGGTGAACCAATCCCGCATCGGTGATCTGCACATTGTTCAGACTCAAGTTCTCCAAGGCCTTCAAAGTCTGAAGGGAGGCCAAGCCCAGGTCGGTGACGCGGGGACCTGTCAAATGCAGCGTCTGTAATCCGGTCAATCCCTGGAGATGGGCCAGCCCTGAGTCGGTGACTTGGCCATCGTCCGTGAAGATGAGGGTCTTCAATCCCGTCAAGGTCTTGAGAGACTCCAGGCCTGCATCCGTGACCTCGGCGTCCTGCAACCAGAGCCACAGTAGGTCGGTCAGACCCGCCAAATGCTTGGCCTCGGAATCCGTGGTCCGATTCAGTTCCAGACCAGGAACCTTGGCCTCACTTATCTCTCGCACGAGCAAATCCCAGTCGTTCTCCTTCACGGGGACCCAGGGTTGCACCCACCACATATGACATGCGGGGACCTCCAATGGAGTACCCCACCGCGTAGATCCAATTGACCTTGGTTCGGATCCGGAAGTCCTCTGAACAAGGACTTCGAAGTACGTCTTAGCGCTGAAGGTCCGGGCAGCAAAGCGAGGCTGCTCCGATTTCTCGCCGTTTGCAGTGCCAGGGTTCGCCGACTGCACAGACTGGCCCGCATCCTCGATTCCCGACAGCCCTTCATCCCATCTTACGGTCAGCTTAGGCAGGCTTTGCTTGAGCTGATGTACGCCCGCGTCAGTGACTTGGGTGCCGGACAAATTTACAACTTCCAATCCGGCCAGACTCTTAAGAGGCTCCAGGCCCGCGTCGGTGACCCGGGTGTTGGACAGCCAGAGGGACCTCAATCGGCTGAGACCTTTCAGATTCTCCAGCCCCGGATCGGTGACTTGGGTCTCAGAGAGGACCAGTCCCTTCAATCCGGTCAAGGTCTTCAGATGCCTCAGTCCAGTATCCGTGATCCGAGTGCCACTCAGGTCCAGATCCGCCAATTCGCTCAAGCCACTAAGGTGCTGCAAGCCTGCATCTGTGATCGGGGTCTTGGCCAGGAATAGAGATCTCAATGCGGTCATACCCTTCAGATTCTCCAGACCCAGATCTGTGACCTTGGTACGGCTTAAGTCCAGCAACGATAATTCAGTCAGACCGTTAAGGTGTTTCAGACCTGCCCCTGTGATCGGAGTATTACGCAGATAGAGAATTCCCAGCTTGGTCAAGCCCTTGAAATGCTCCAGACCCGCATCCGTGACCCCGGTATTGTTCAACCAGAGGCCCGTCAGGTCTTTGAAGTGCTCCAAGCCCACCCCAGTGAACTGGATGCTGCGCTCCAAGTCTAGACTCTCCAACTTCTGTAGGCCCTTGAGGTGTTCCAGACCCGCACCCGTGATCTGGGTATGGTTCAGGCGCAGGTACTTCAATCCAACCATGCCTTGAATGTGCTCGAGGCCCGCATCTGTGACCTTCGTGTTGCTTAGATCCAATGTCGACAATGTGGTCAGGCCCTTCAGGTGCTCCAGACCTGCATCCGTCAACGGGGTCCCATCCAACCATAGCGTGTCCAATCGAGCCAGGCCCTTGAGATGCTCCCAGCCCGCATCCGTAATCTGAGGCGAGGAAAGATACAGTAATTCCAATTTGCTCAGGCCCTGGAGATGCGCCAGACCCGCATCCGTGATCTGCGTGCCGCGCAAATCCAAGTGTTTCAATTCGCCCAGACCCTCGAGGTTCTCCAGACTCACATCCGTTAACTGAATGCCGGACAACCACAGCTCCTGCAATCGAGTCAGGCTCCTGAGATGGACCAGACCTGCCTCCGTGATCTTCGTGTTGCTCAGATCCAGGTTTTGCAGTTCGGTCAGACCCTTGAGATGTCCTAGGCCGGCGTCCGTGACCTTCGTCCCCTCCAAGTCCAGTGACCGTAGTTCGATCAGATCCCTGAGATGGGCCAGGCCCATGTCCGTGATCTGGGTATTCGAAAGTACCAACGACTGCAGCTTCGTCAGGTTCTTGAGATGGCCCAGCCCCGTGTCCGTGACCTGGGTATTATTCAGGTTCAGCCGCTGCAATCCGGTCAGGTCCTTGAGATGCTCCAGACCCGCATCCGTGATCTGGGTATCAGCCGCATTGAGTTCCTGCAGTCGGCTTAATCCTTTGACGTACACCAAGCCCTTGCCTGTGAGCTTTGTCCCAGACACATCCAGTGCCCGTAATCTCGCCAGGTCCTTGAGGTACTCCAGCCCTGCGTCCGTGATTCGCGTATTATTCAGATTTAGCTGCTGCAATCTGGTCAAGGCCTTGAGCTGTTCCAGACCCGCATCTGTGATCGGAAGCCAGCTCACATCCAAAAACTCCAGCCCGGTAAGACCCGCCAAGTGCCTCAAATCGGCATCTGTGGTGTCCCGCCCCAGTCTCAGACCGGGAATGTTATTTTGCCTCATTTCCGCGAGGAGCAGGTCCCAGTCTTTCACGGAGTCTGGGAGCCACACCCTCCAAGACAGGCATGCGGGGATTTCCAGTGGAACGGCACTGGGCGTCTGCCCAATGGATTTCCAATCGCCATCAACAGTCTCTTTGACCTCCACATAGAACGTCGCCTTGGAGTTGAAGGTCCGCGCGGTGTAGCGCGGCTGTTCTGGTCTTTCACCTAGTGCGGGGGGCTTGTCCGCGGTCTGGGTTGGCAATGTCGTTTGGCCTCTGGTGGTCGTAACCTCAGCGGCTTGCAGGCAGCGGATCAGGCCGGTGCCAAGCAGAACGAACAGGCCGCACATCAGGACCACTACTATAGAACTGAAACTCATCCGGGTAGTCATATCTCTCTCCTTTCCCAGTAGTCGATGGACACGCTCAGTAAGACCGTCCAGGTCGGGCTCCAGGACGCCAACCGTCGCCGGAAGCCTCGGATGGACAGTGACGTGACTTGCCACATCAACGAGGGTCCGCGCGAAGTGCTCGCCGCCGCCCTGGACGCGAACCACATAGTTGTCGCAAAGGTCCTCGCGAAGTGTCGAAATCTGATTGCTCACTTTGCGAACCAAAGGGTTCCACCAGAAGATGACCAGCGCCATACGCTGTGCCAGGCCCACCCAGGGGTCGCGACGGATAATGTGAGCCATCTCATGCACCAGGATGGCCTCCAACTGAGCCTCCTCCATTCGAGCCGCCAGATCAGCGGGCAGGACAATCGCGCATCGGGCCAACCCAAGCGAGAGCGGGACAGGCACCAAAGGAGAGATGCAAATAGGAGGTGCTTGCCGCAGGCTCACACCCTCTGCCACGCGACGCGCCAGTTGCGCCGTACGCGGATCAGGCGTCCTGAGAGACGAGCGAATCCTCATCAGCAGGATATACCCCAGGCTCAATCGGAGGATGCCGACGAGGACTCCGGCGGCCCACGCGCAGGCAACGGCGGTCCCCAGCACCTGCCACCAGAGAGGCCCCCTGCTTGCGTCTGGAAGGGGCGAAACGAGCTGACCAGCAGCCCCGGCGTCGAACGATGCATCTCTGACCCTCGCCGTATTTGTCACAGCCTGCTGAGATGAATCGACTGCGGATGACTGCGAGGGCGACGTTGTCGCCTGCCCCTGGCGCTCTCCTCCCGGCCGCGATGACAAGACCCCGGAATCAGATGGTGAAGCGGGCGGGGGCGCCGGGGCGGACGCGGAGTCGGCTTGGCCGGTCGTCCTGCCCGGGGACACAGCTACTTGAATCAATGCCAGGCCTTTCTGTTGACCCAGCCACACCGATACCGGGCACAACAATATCAAGGCCATGACGCATGTCAGGATGCCGTGTCGCAGTGGGGTCGAATAGCGCCGGCACGCTCGCGCCACCAGCAGTCCTGCAGCGCCTGTCAGAGTGACCACGGCGGCAAGATTGGCCAGGTAAATCACGCGGTCCGGGCTCAGGATCAATTGGGTGAACGTCGCCATGGCTATTCCTCCCTCTTTGTATCCCGTTTCTTCGATGCCGACTGCAGATCGCATCGCAGACGCTCGATGTCGCCCGGCTTCAGTCGCTTCGAGCCGAGCAGACTCATGACCAATTGCCTTGCGGAGCCGCCAAAGAAGTCGTTCACAAAGCTGTCCGCCAGAAGGGCGCCGGTCCTCTCGCGATCCAGGGCCGCGCGGTACCGGGCCGGTTTCTCCTCCTCCCGACGAACCAGCCAGCCTCGCCTTTCCAGCCGGCTGACCAGGTTCAATACAGTGGTTCGGGTCACCTTGCGCCCCTGTGCGATGGCGTCCCAGATCTCGGCGACACTGGCGCCCCTGGCTCCATATTGCCACACTGCCTCCATGATCTCGTACTGGGCGGCACTCAGGCTTCCGCGCGGATTTTCCATGGCATTCCACTCCTCAAAACGAGTGTGCACTTGTGAGACGACGCTTGTCGTCACTCATGCTATGAAGTGCCGACAGTTGTCGTCAAGGGAATTTTTTGAGAATGTGGCAAAAATTTTTGCAGGCTGCCGCCACTGCTGTTTCCGGGCCAACCTCACCACGCGCCCTGCCAAAACGCCCATCCGGGGGCGATATCACGGGCCTCACGGTGGGCCGAAAAGAATTTTTTTTTCAAAAATCCAATTTTCCTGTTGACACATACGTCAATATGACGTATGTCGTATAGACGTAAACTCTAAGCAAGAAGGAAATGTGATCTTTGTCACGAGGTACGGCGATGAGCAAGCAACCCATGGATCGGTTGGGCAAGTTGCAGCGAGCGGTAGTGGAACTTGTGTGGGAGCTGGGCGAGGCCACGGTGCGACAGGTTTGGGAGCGGCTTTACCCGAAGAAGGAGGTGTCGTACACCACGATTCTGGCCGCGATGCAGCGGCTGGAGAAGTCCGGCTGGCTGCGGCATCGGGCCGAAGGCAAGAGCAACGTTTACATGCCCACACGCACCCGCGAGCAGGCGGGCGTAAGCTCCGTACGCACCTTTGTCCAGCGCATGTTCGACGGCAACGCCCTTCTGATGTTCCGACATCTGGTGGAAGAAGGCGAGCTGAGCGATGAGGAGCTCCAGGAGCTCCAGAAACTGATCAGCAGGAAACGAAAGGAGAGGCAGAAATGATTCGAGACCTATTGCTGCGTGACCTGTCACTATGGGGCTGTCTGTGGCAAAGCACGACCTTTCTTGCGCTGGGTATAGTTGCCGGTCGGTTGTTGCGGCGGCGACCGTCGAGGGCGTATCAGGTGCTTCTTTTCGCCATGGTGGCAGCCGTATTCGTGCCGTTCCTGAGCGCGGTTGTCAGGCACTACCATCTCGGCGTCTTGACCGCCAGGGCTCCTGAGCTGCAGCGCGAGCCGTTGGGAGAGCTTGGGACCGCTAGCTTCGATGCAACGGATGCATCGATGGCGAAAGACAATCGATCAGGTACCCTGCCCGAGCCCATCAGCTCAGGGCCGGTCGCCGCGTCGCCCGCAATCGACGGCACGATTTTAGGCAGGTTCATGCTACACGCGTGGATAGTGGCGACGATTGCCTTGTTGGCACGACTGGCAGTCACGTTTCTCTATGGGACGCATCTGGTACGTCGTGCGCACAGGGTGGCGTGCGAACCGATGCAGAAGGCCGCAGACGTTGCCGCTGCAAAAGTCGGACTACCCAGGGGGCTTCAGGCCCGTGCCTGCGATCGGATTCGCAGTCCCGTCGTCTGGTGTTGGACTCGCCCGCCCATTCTGCTGGTGCCAAGTGACTGCAAAAATAGCCAGACAGACTGGGCGGGCGTTGTCGCCCATGAGCTGGCGCACTGCAAGCGTTGGGACCATCTCACGGGACTGCTGGCGGAACTGGCGGTGAGCCTGCTGCCGTGGAACCCGCTAATGTGGCTGTCGAAGAGACAATTGATCAGGCTGGGTGAGGAGGCGTGTGATGACTGGGTAGTCGCCACCGGCCATCCGTCGGAGGACTACGCCGAGTCACTCCTTCGCTTCCGCCCGCAAAGGCAGATGGCCTTTGTGCCCGCGGTGGTCCATAGCCGGACGGGCGTGGCGGCCAGAGTCCGGCGAATCCTGAACGACGCGTGTGGAAATCCCCGGATGGGAACCAAGTGGGCCCTTGGGATAAGTATTGTGGTGGTCTGCGTCGCCGTCGGCTTCGCCTTCGCCCAAACCCGGCCAGCAGAACCAGATGCTGCAACTACGCGTCAACAAGAACCGATACCGCAAAGTGCGAACAAGCCCACCGCGGCAGATAAGACACCAGAACAGCACCGCTTTACGGCCCGCACTTTCAACTCCAAGATGGCGTTCGATGTCGTTGTTATGGAGACCTCGGCAACTGGGTACAACCCAAGGGTGATCGGAAGTACGCCCAGTGCCACGCGGCTGGCGATCCCTGCATGCGTTGATTGGTGGGTGCAACCCTCGGCCCCCGTGAAGGACTGGGACCTGCTGGCTCGGGAAATTAACGAGAACAAGGTTCCCGGCCTGAAACTGGATTTGACCACGCCTGCGGATCGAAGGGGCGAGCTTCCGGCTCTGAAGTCGGATTTGGCCACGGATGCGGACATGAAACACCTGGCGGGCTTGGCCAGCCTGCAATCGCTTGATCTGTCACAAACCCAGGTCGGCGATGCGGGGTTGGCCGATCTCAAAGGCCTAAGCGCATTACAATCCCTGACGCTGGAGGGCACCCAAGTCACTGACGCGGGCTTGGACTATCTCAAGGGCCTGTCCCAGCTACAATCGTTGGATTTGGCCGGGACCAAGATTACGGACGCGGGTGTGGGGCACCTGAAGGGCCTGACCGCACTATCGATACTCTGGTTGTGCTGCGAGAAGGTCACAGATGTGGGCCTCGAACAGCTCGAAGGTATGACTGGATTGAAGGAACTACACCTGGGCGGGACCCAGGTCACGGATGCGGGTTTGGAGCACCTCAAGGGCCTGCGGAAGTTGAAATACCTGGGGTTGGAGGGCGTCCCGATCACGGGTGCGGGCATGGAGCATCTCAAAGACCTGCCCGAACTGGACTTTCTCTTCTTGCAGCATACCCAGCTCACAGATACAGGTCTTGAACATCTCAAGGGCTTCGCCAAGCTGCGGTCCCTCTATCTAGGCTACACCCCAATCACGGGTGCGGGTCTGGCACATCTCAAGGGTCTCACCGAATTATCGTTACTGGACATAGTCAGTACCAAGGTCACTGATTCGGATTTGGAGAATCTGAAAGGTATGACCGGTTTGACGTTCCTAAACCTATCGAATACCCAGATCACGGATGCGGGCTTACAGCATCTGAGTGGCTTGAGCGGATTGACGACTCTGCATCTGGCCGACACTCGGATTACGGGCGTGGGGCTGAAGTATCTCAAGAGCCTGACCCAATTGAAGGAGTTGGTTCTGTTCAGCACCGAGGTCACGGATGCCGGTCTGGAGAACCTCAGGGGTTTGAGCATGCTGCGGTACCTGGTTTTGTGCAGGACCCGGATTACCGACGCAGGTCTGATTCATCTCGAAGGTCTGCCCCGATTGGGAATCCTGAATCTGTCCCTTACCCAGATCACAGACGCCGGCCTGGAACACCTCAAAGGTCTGACGGGGTTGCAGTTGCTGTATTTGTCCAGCACCCAGGTCACGGACGCGGGCCTGGAGCATCTTAAGGGTCTAACCGGCCTGGCGTATCTGGATCTGACCGGCACCCGCGTCACCGATGCTGGCGCGCAGCAACTCAAGCAGAACCTGCCGAAGCTAACGGTCAGTAGAGGCCAGACACAGTAGGTGGACTTGCACTGGACCACTGGGCGGGCCCGATGCCCGTCCCGGCGCGGGCTCAGCCTTCGAGGGCGTGGACGACGACGAAGATGAGCAGGAAGCCGGCGAGCGTGGACAGCAGCGCGGTCAGAGGCGGGTTCTTCTCGTGGGCCTCGGGCAGCAGATCGCTGGCGCCGAGGTAGAGGAATCCGCCGGCGAAGAAGGGCAGGAGGTAGGCAAGGACCCACTGCGGCGCGGCGATGAAGAGAGTGCTGACCGCGCCCAGCACCGGGGCGACAGCGTCGATGAGCAGCATGGCCAGAGACGACCGCAGGGAATTGCCGGCGTGAAGCATGATCGTCACCGTGTTCATGCCGTCGGAGAAGTCATGGGCGATCACCGCCACGGCCACGACCAGGCCCACCTCCACGTCCGCTTGAAAGCCCAACCCGATGGCGAAGCCGTCCATGAAGCTGTGAAGGGACAATTCCGAGGCGCCGTACAGGCCGGCCTGGGGATGACGGACGTTGCGGCACTCCCCGCCCTCACAAATGCGGTGCACGGAGATGTACCGGTCCAGAATGAGAAGGAAAAGGAAGCCCGCCGCCACGACGTACATCACGTGCTGGGGAGGGATTTTCGCTCCTGCGGCGAGCGTCAAGGCCTCGGGCAAGAGGTCGAACAGCGGCACCGCGATCAGGACGCCCGCGGCGAATGCGGCAAGGATCCCAAACATGTTTCGGAACCGCGCCGCCGCCAGGCCGCCCAGAAGGGTGGAGAAGAAAGTCACTGTACTGACGATGACGGCTTCCATATTTTCTCCCCGTCCTCATCCTCCCAATTTGCGCAAGAGCACTTCGCCCCTGCCGACCCGGCATTATAAACGCGGAACACCCGACTCCGCTACGGCAACGATTTACGAGTTGACTGCCTTGGCCTTCTGTGGCTCGAAGATCGGGCGATAGACGTGGCAATAGGGCGTCTTGTGCGTCTTGTTGTAGTAATCCTGATGATACTCTTCGGCGGGCCAGAATTTCCCGGCCGGGGTGATCTCGGTCTTGACGTCGTAGCCCTTGTCACGAAGCGTTTGCACGAGCCGCTCGGCGATCTGCTTCTGCTGGTCGTTCAGATAGAAGATGGCGGAGCGGTACTGCGTGCCGATGTCCGGCCCCTGGCGATTCAACTGGGTGAAGTCGTGCGTCTCGAAGAAGAGCTTGGCCAACTCCTCGTAGCTGATCTTCGACGGATCGTAGAGGACTTCGACGGCCTCGGCGTGGCCGGTGGTGTTCGTGCAAACCTGCTTATACGTTGGATGGTCCACATGGCCGCCGGTGAAGCCGACGGTCGTGGAGATCACGCCGGCGATTCGCTGCATGTAGTACTCCGTGCCCCAGAAGCAGCCCGAGGCGAAGATCGCACGTTCCGTGTGAACTTTGGGCTGCGCGCTGCGCTGCTCGGCGGAAGTGAAGTCCATCGAGATCGAGTTCACGCAATAGCGCGTGTTCTTCGGCGTGAAGCCTTCGCCGAGAAAGACGTGGCCGAGGTGAGCGCCGCAATTGGCGCAGCGGACCTCGGTCCGCCGGCCGTCAGCGTCACGCTGCCACTTGACCGCTCCCGGAATCTGCTCGTCGAAGCTGGGCCAGCCGCACTCCGACCGGAACTTGCTCGCCGACTCGAACAGCTCGGCCCCGCATCGCCGGCACGTGTAGACCCCCTTCTCGAAATGCTCGTTGTACTTGCCGCTGAACGGGGCCTCCGTCCCTTTGTGAAGGATCACCCGTTCCTCCTGAGGTGTGAGTTTCTTATACATCTCCTGCCCCCTGTACAATGTCATGTCGTCCATGGCCACGTCTGCACCGGGCCGATTGGACGCGGCGGCCATCACCACGATCGCCGCCAGGAAATCATCCAGAACAATCACATCCATCCCTGCCGGCCCGGATCCGGTCCTCCGGCCGGGAGAAGCCGCTTGCAGCACAGGTAGAATTGCCAGAACAACCACCAGGGCCGCCGCCCCTTCCCTGAACCAACGCCTGTTGCGGAACATGATTCACACCTTTCCGAAACCTGCATCCGTGCTACCAGTCTATACAGCCGCCACAGAGCATTTGTTTGTCCGACCGCCCGCCGCACCAGGCGAATCGCCTGCGGAAATTGCCCTCTTGACAATAAAAGGATTCGCTCCCGCGGCCTCTTGACCGGCCGGCACGGCGGCAGTACAATGCCGGTCAAGTCGTGCGGACAGCGTTGATGCGGCACCGGGTATACCGTGCAACTTGACTGAATTGCGGTTGGGCGGCGTATGAGAGACGCGCCTGGGCCGAACACCTTCTGACGATGCTTGCGATGACCGACCCCGCGCCCCTGGCGGCGAGCGCGCGCCGTCCGATCCATGTTCCTTGACATTGTACGGACCAGCCCAACGGCAGGTCCGGACTGCAGTGCACCGTTTTGAATCGGGGACATACACTAAGGATTGGGAGGCTACGAACATGAAAGTCGCGACGTTCAATGTGGAAAACCTGTTTCGCAGGCCCTCTGCGATGAACCTCGGCACCTGGAGCCAGGGCAAGCCCATTCTCACGGACTTCCAGCGTCTCTGCGACCTCATCGGCCAAGACCCGTATACGGCCGGTGTGCAGAGGGATATGATCAAGTTGCTCGTGAAGTACAAGCTGCACCTGCGAGACGCCAAGAAGGCCGAGTTCATGCTGCTCCAGGAGGTGCGCGGCAAGCTGTTCAAGATCCCGCGAGGGGCGACCGACCCCGTGATCGTGGTGACCGGCCGAAAGGACTGGGATGGATGGGTGGAGCTCAAGAAGGACGAGATCAACAGCGTCGCCATCGAGAACACGGCGCGCGTGATCCAGGCGGTGCAGCCGGATGTGCTCGCGGTCGTCGAGGCGGAGGATCGCACCGCCCTGCAACTGTTCAACGATCAGGTCCTGAGCCGCTTCGGCGCCGCGTACGAGCACAACATGCTCATCGACGGCAACGACGCGCGAGGCATCGACGTCGGGCTGTACAGCCGGCGCCCCATCCTCTCGGTGCGCAGCAACATCGACGCGGGCCTTCCCGCGGAACGGATTTTCAGCCGGGACTGCGCCGAGTACGAGATCGACCTCGGCAGCGGCCAGTCGCTCTGGCTCTTGGTGAATCATCTCAAGAGCAAGGGATTCGGCAGCGCGGCATCGAGCGACGCACGCCGCCAGAAACAGGCGCAGACCGTCGCCGACATCTATCGGACCCGCCACGCGAACCATCCGTTTGTGATCGTCGCGGGTGACTTCAACGATACGCCGAACGCAACGCCGCTGGCACCGCTTCTTACCGGCACGAACCTGCGGGATGCCATGACCCACCCGAAGTATACGAGCAAGCCAAACGCGCGGCCCGGCACGTTCGGCTCCGGCAGCGCGAGCAATAAGATCGATTACCTCCTTCTCTCGCCCGCCCTGTGGAGCCAAGTGCAAGACATAGATGTGGAGCGTCGTGGCGTCTGGGCGCCGCGGACGTTCCCACACTTTCCGACGGTCACCAGTGCGGCCGATGCGGCATCGGACCACGCCGCCGTGTGGGTGGACCTTCAGATCCCATAGCCTCTGACGCTCCGTAGAGACGCAGTATTTCGCGTCTCTCCACATCGGGCATCGGTTGCCGGTGAGATACGCGCTCGTCGCGGATGAGATGCAGGATATTGCGTCTCTACCAGGGATGCTGCACCCTGTGGGGGGTTCAAACGTATATTCATTGCGAGGCGAGGCGCGCATGGTACATGCTCTTCCCGGATCGCGAGAGCCCGGCGCGCGAGTCGCATCCGCATGTGGGAGACTGGACGGCCGCCGACAGCGAATCGGCTTGACCGCAGATTACGTCGAATGGGGGTTCATTCATGGCTGACTATATACCGTTTGTGAACAATGAGGCCGACGCCGCGCTCGCCCGCAAGTACTTTGCCGACTCGCATTGCGCGCGGGTTCCGCTGGAGTCGATTGAGCGGATCGCGCCGGCGCTGCCGGACGAGATACCGCTGTGGGTGGATGCGACGGTGGACGCCTACGACTGCATCCTCTCGACGGCCTGGCCGATGGATATCGGCAACGAGCCGCCGGAAGCTGTCGAGGCGCAGTGGCCGCTTGACGAGGAAGGCGTCAAGCAGGACGACTGGAAATACGAGATGTGGAGGCGGTGGTACTCGCTGTTCGGACGATTCACCGGCTATCGCATCCTGACCGACCCGAAGTATTGGGTCAAGGAATACCGCGATGAGCTGAACGCCTTCGTCGTCGAGTGCCTCGACGCGTGCATGGAATACCACCCCGTCTGGATCACGGTGCCGCAGTTGCCGATTCCGCCGGGCGGCAGCAGGAACAAGATCAATCGGATGCTGGCGGAGGCGGCCGGACGGTGGAAGAGCAGAACGAGGCCCGACGCCAGGCTGATCCTGCCGGTGATTTTCACCAGCTCGGCGATTCTCCGCCGCAAGCCTCAGCGCGATGACAAGCTGGAGACGGCCATGCAATGCTACAGCCTAGCGCTGGCCGACGGCATGTGGGTCGTCGATATGACGCTGTCAGACCAGAACCTGAGCGACAACTTCCTCGACCGGTACTCCTCCCTGCTGGCCTTTCATTACGGCCTGCGCGAGCGACTCGGCGGCGATGCGCCGGTGGTCGCAGGGCCGTACTGGGGCATGAACCTCGTGCTCTGGGTCCGCCGCCTGTGCCGGCATCCGGCGCTGGGCATCGGAACCAGCTACACGTATTACACGCCGATGAGTCCGATCCAGAAGGGCCGGCCGAAACTGGCGATCCCACCGCTGCGAAGAATCGCGGTGGCCAGCCCGGAGTTGCAGGCATGGCTGGAAGAAGTCCTGGCCGACCTGTCGCCCGACGACAGCATGTACCCGAGCCTCAAGGAACTGCACGACCAGCTTCCGCTGCTGGCGAACAAGGACGTGGCGAAGGACCAGCTCGCTTCCTCCTACAAGGACTGGATCGACAGCATCACCGCGACGGTTCCGAACGAGCGGGCCCTGCGGCTGTACGACGACCTGTCGCGGGCCTACGTGCTCGGCCGGCGCCTGCCGCGCATGCCCAAGGGCGTCCTCTCCGGCGACGGCTCCGCCGGCGTTCGCGAGCCCGGCAAGGTCGCCGAGCAGCTCATGCTGATGAGTCTTTAAGAGCCTCCGACAGAACGAGGCTCACTATGTCATTGCGAGTCGGTCAGCCGCTTCGCGGCTGGTGTCAGGAAGAAACGCTTATGATACGATAGGAGCCTGTTGGCTCCGACAGTTATGGCTGTGCACTCATTGGTGCGTGTATGCCCGTTTGT
>Ga0315282_10008620_pt1 | contig 16458 bp, 19 predicted proteins | sample YL17G07_20_MG_FD_203693 | JGI IMG/M metagenome (GOLD analysis project Ga0315282, IMG submission 203693) | Sediment microbial communities from Yellowstone Lake, YNP, Wyoming, USA - YL17G07_20 | ecosystem: Environmental > Aquatic > Freshwater > Lake > Sediment | place: USA: Wyoming | collected...
CTTTGGAGTTGTCCAGCTCCACCTCTAGCTCTGATTGCTGCTCCGGGTCTACCGACTCGGCAACCCTGGCGACTTTAGCTACAGGGATGGTGATTTTATCGCCGGCGCCTGAGCCTGGGGTGGGGGGCGTCCAGCTCGAGGGTAGGGCGCTTCTCCAAACCTCGTTAGCCTGGGTAGCCCAGATGTAGGAGCTGTCACAGGCTACAGCTAGTCCTCGGCTAGCGGAAGTGTCAATGAAGCTGGCTTTGTTCCAGTTGTAGTCGTAGAAATCCGTGCCTGGCTTAAGTCTGTAAAGCCATGGCTGGGTCTGGCGGGATAGGGATAACATGGCTACGTAGCCGGAGGGCTTAACCAGGAAGGGACCGGATACGCCTAGTGTCTCGCCAGCCAGGGCTTCGACCACTGCCTGATGCCTCTCCCAGTAGGTGGGACTCTCTCTCGATGTTAGATAACGATATTGCTGGTCCAGGGTCATTCGGCTATAGCCTACCGGCCAGCCGCTCTCGAACTGCCTGAGCCTGACCTGAGCGGCGACATCTACCCTGGCTCTGCCCAGGCCTATCTTCTCATCTGTAGCCCAGGTGCCGGCTGCCTGACGATAGCCGTCTCCATAGACCATGCGCACCACGCTCAGGTAGCTGCCCTCGAGGACCAGGGCGATGATGTTCCAGTCGCCATCGTAGTACATGGCTAAGTCCTCAATCTCCCAGTCTCCACCTCGCTGGCCTAAGCCTGTGGACCAGGTACCAGAAGTCCTTTTCTGGAGATACAGGCTGGTGGGGTCGTTGACATCAGAGGCGTGGACGATGGCGCAGTCGCCGTTGGGCTTGAAGGCTACGGCTATGCCCCGCTCGCAGGGGCGGGTGTTGGCCATCGATGTCCAGCTCCCCCAGGAAGCGCCGTAGTCTGTGGAGCTTTTGCGCCACAGGTTGGCGGCGTCCATGGAGACCACGAGAACCTCGGCGCTGAGGGCGGCAATGGCTACCTTAGCATTGGCAGTGACGCCGCCAAAAGAGCTTCCCCAGCTCGAATAGGTCGACCCGGGACCCGGGCTGGTGACACGGGATAGGTAGAGATTGGTGCCGTTCTTGCGGACCCGAATCAGCGAGCCGTCTCCGGGCATGGCCAGGCCGTGCGAGTCTTTGGTCTCTGAGCCTGAGTAAAAGCGCTGCCAGCCGAATAGCTCCCACTGTATGCCGCCTGAGGGCGTGGCTTGCGGATGACCGTAAGCCTGCACCTCGAGCTTGACCAGCGGCTTGCGGGTGGGCTTGGTCTGCTCTTCGAGTAGGGCGTCTGAAATACTTCTCATTTACGCCTCGATAAGATTATGTAAACTGCCGAGCCGACAAGCAGGACAATGCCGGCTACGGTTAGCCAGTCCAAGACTACCATTGAAGTTAGTGGAGTACTCCGGCTTTGTTCATTGGCAATAGCCACAGCTCAGTGCCTTGTATGGATTCGGGGGCTATCTCCCAGTCATTCTGAGGCTCTATGAAATAGACTCTTGGGGTTTTGTCTTCCAACGAAGGCCAAGCTACAGCAGTGCAGAAGGCATGACCCCCATAATAGCTGCCCCACATGAAGGTTACAGGAAAACCAGACCACCCCGGGAATTTGGCAAAATCACCGGCTAACGCCATAGCGAAATCATCGCAGTCGTGGTATTCGGCGGCGTAGCGAAAGAGATTGGTGTTATCCCACTTCACGAACCTGCGCAGCTCCGAGATGGCCGTTATCTCAAAGACGGAATCCGAGATATAGATGGCTTCCTTTTGGCGGGGGAAGATTTCAGCGTAAAGGCGCTCAATGGCTTCAGCATCGATGCTGCCCTTAACGGTGGGGGCTGCTGGTGGCTCGAGTAGAGCCTCCAGTTCCTTGACACGCCTGTTTGCTTTATAGATGTTCCAAATCCACATTAATTTAGCTCCTTTCTGCACCACAATATGTAGGTGCGTTTCTAAGCCACTACCTGTTGTATTTCAGCAGCTCTTCGGCCAGGGCGCCGACATGAAGCAGGGTGTCGTTGCCGCCCAGCTTGGTTCGCCAGTCGATGTTGGTCTGAGCCAGCGCGTAAACATTATCCCTGCACCTGACGGTCTTCGATACCTCGAGCTGAGCCATCACATGCTCCGGCGACCTGACCTTGCAACCGCCTTTAGGCTTATCAACGCCGGTGGCTTCCCTGACATACTGCTCGGCGTCATAGGATAGGGTTACCAGGTAATCCCAATAGTCCTGAGCCTGCTTGATGTTGTAGCAGGTGGTTACACTCCCTTTGTCTCTGGCCTCAAAGAATACCGTGGCCGGGTTCTGCTCTGAATATTTGGCTGCGGTATCGTTCAATACCCGCTCGTGGAATAGCTTTATGTCAAGCGGTTCTGGCGGTTTGGGTATTTGAGGCTGAGATGCACTTATAGGCTGGATTTCTTGCTGAGAGGCTGCTGGCTGGGCTTCGACTATGGTTTGGGTGGTAGTGGTGGTAGTAATACCATTGGTGGCTTTAACCTTCTCCTTGTCGATGCTGCCCTGGGTGATGACGTAGAAGATACCGGCCAGGACTGCTGCTACCGATGGCACCAAGTCCATAATCTCAGTTTGCGCTCCTGGCTCCTGAATGAACACGGGGACTACGGCTGCCAGCAGCGTAAAGATAAAGGCGCTGTACTTCTTTTTGCCGTCTAAGAACTTTTGTATCATTTCTCTCTCCTTATACTATTTTTAGCTTTATGTAAACCTTAGCTTCGGGCTTGCCTCTGCCAAAGCTTATGTCAAGTAAAACGGCTTCGCTAGCTTCGATTTTAAGCCCCTCAAATTCATTTTGCGTGTAATCCCACCCCCCAGGGCTACTCCACCAAAGCGGCCAGGGTATCGGGCACCGGCTTACCGTTTTCCGTGTAATGCCTCATCAGGTGCTTGGCAGCGTCAAGAATCTGCTGCTCGGTAGCCTCGACCCTCTTGCCGCGGAATCCGCCGCGGCTTAAGGCGGCCACGGCTGCGGCACAATGCTCCCAGTCCGTGGTCTTGTAATGGCCAATCTTCCCCTTGATAGCTCGGAAGATGGCCTTGGTGTGATGCGGCAGTTTCCACGTCTCCGGGTCTTCCTTATCGCCAACGATGGCGAATGCCTGCCAGGGTAGGCCTTCCTTTAGCCTGGGTAGTCCTTGTTCGATTTTCTCTTTAGCTGACTTATTGGTGTCACTCATTATCGTCTCCTTGATAGAGTTGACTTATTTTGAGCTTGCGACCTTTGCCGAAGCGTTTGAGCTGAGATGTGAACTCTTTGAGCATGGCGTTCCCCCAGCTCTGATAGTCTCTGTCCGCCTGCTCCCCACCATGGCCGGCAACATCTACACGGTACTGGGTCTGCGCCAGCACAGCGTAGGCAGTGGCTCCCAGGGCTAAGACGTCCTCAAGATAGGTGGGGATGGTTGAAGTGCTGCCGTCCAGGGTGTGCACCTTACCCCAGAAGATGTAACAGTTGGCGCCGTCTCCCTCTACGTTGCCTATCAACGTAATGGTATCTGCATAGACGGAGAAACGCTGAAAGCTCCTGGGGGTCTCATCGATGGGGAACTCTATCCTGTCAACCGAGACACGGTCGGTAAGTGTAGATATCGCTATCTCCCTGCTGCCGTCTACGGTGGCGATGGTGGTTTTCATCTCCCTGGGACAATAGCGGGACAGCTCGACTACGGCTCTACCGATGGCTCTGTCAATCTCGTTGTCCTGCCAGCGATAGTTCGAGGCGTCCTCGTCTTTGAGGTCTCGCCTGACCAGGGTTCTCATGTCGCTCAGTATCATTTTGTTCTCCCTCCCCTCAGCTCAGTTGGTGGGGGGCGAAGCTGGCCACCTAGTAGCTGGTGCGCTTCTCTCCCCCCACCTATGGAGGTGATGTCCTAACATTGGGGAGGTTAGTCCAACGTTAGGCTGTCAATGTTAGTCCGTGACGCCGATAAGGGCGGCTCTCGTCTGGATACAGAAGTCCACCAGCGAGACATACCACTTGACCCGGGTCCTGCTGGCATCCTTGCCTTCCATGGCGCCTATAGGCTCGGCCTGTAGGCCGCCGTTGGTAGCGCCGCAGACGGCTCCCTCGCCAAACCGCAGGGCGTAGATGGTGGAGCAGGTGCCTCCGGTGATGGCTGTCTCTACGCTGGCGGTAAGGACATGGGTGTCCAGAATCCAGTCGTTGACGCCGATGGGTATGCCGTTGTAGAGCTGGATCCACTCGCCGAACTGACCTTTGGTGGTCTCCATGTAGGCACCGCTGGCTCTAACCAGTGCGGTGACCTTCCGGCGGGACCTGCGGCTCATCAACAGCAAGTCGGGCTTGCCACCTCTGACGGCATCTATCACCTCATCGAGCTTGGCCAGGGTAAGCGTGGCGCCGGTAGCGCCCATGGCGATAACCTGGCTGCTGGCGGTGCCGGTGGCTATGAGCTTGATTAAGCCGTTGAAGGTGTTGGCGTTGCCGGTGATGCCCAGGTAGTCGGCGGTGCAGCCGTAGATAAACTTGCTCTCGAACTCATGCCTGAGCGCTTTGGCGGTAAGCTCGATAATGGCTGCCTCGATGTCCTGGATATTGGAGCGGGTCTGCTTGATGTAGTTGTCCACATCGGCATTTTGCCCCAGTATAGCCAGGGTAGCGGTGAGCTGGTCGAAGTCCGGGGTTGGTGAAGTCGCCCAGTCGGCGTTGACGGCATGCCACTCGGCGGTGGGGAGCGTCTTCTCCCGGTTATAGGTGAGGCCGTTACCGATAATCTCGATGAACGGCATTTGTTGAAGGATGGGTGAATCCTTCAAGATGGTCTCGATGATGCCCTGAAGCAGGACATCATTACTAAGCTTGGCTGCTTCGGCTAATGCTATTGCCATGTTTTAACTCTCCTTTTTAGTTGTGATTCGCTAGGCTCCGGAGCAATGCAGAGTTGATTTGCTACTGCTCCTTTTTCTTTCGGGCTTGCTCCAGCCCGAGATTGATTTTCTCTTTGGTGCTTAAGCCCTCGGTGTTGATGGGACTGCGGGCGGGCGCACCTGCCGGGACTGTGGTTAGCCCTGCCAGCGCCTTTGCCTGTGCCTCGAGGCCTTCCTTGACCTTGCTCACCAGGACGCCGGCTTTCTCCACGGAGGCTTTGACGGCATCGATGGTGTCTCCACCTATGATGTCGGGGGTGAATAGTGGGTTGGTCTGCAAAACCAGCTTCCTGAAGTCCTCTACGGCGTAAGCATAGGCTGCCTTGGCTCCTTCGAAGTCTCCCTGGACTGTGGTGAGCTGGCCTTGCAGGGTCTCAAGCTCACCGGTCTTGGCGGTCAGGTCGGCTTCGAGCGTGGCTACTCTGTCGGTTAGCGCCTGAGTAGCCTCAGTCACCAGGGTCTGCGCTTTCTGCTTTTCAGCTTCAAGCTCTAGCTTAAGGGCCGCATAGTCCTCGGCTGTCGGGGTATTGTTTTCGACTTTGGTGTTTTCTTCTCCCAATGTAATTCTCCTTCGGCTTATTCAGTTAAAGGCGCGGTCTCCATTTCGGCGGCTGTCGCTCTCTCTCGCGCGCCGCCGCGGGTGGACTGTGCCCCCTTCTGCTGATTTTGTTCCAGGATTTTGCCTCTTTCCTCTATCCACCTGGCTAGCTCGGCTTCGGGGTCTCTGATGCCCAGCTCGTCCATGGCTGTCCTCCTGGAATGAATGCCTGACTGGACGAGAAGCTGCTCATTCTGAGCTAGCCTGGCTCTGTCCTGGGGAAGTACTGCCCCCCAGATGATGCGCAGGCTGACGTTGGTTAAGTCCTGCTTGGCGAACTGCTTATGTAAAGCTAGAATCATCTGGCAGCGTCTTATGTAGGCTGCCGTCCTGATAGTTCTCTTGCGCCTGACTTTCTGCAGTAAGCTCTGCAGCTCCACCTCAAGGGCGACGCCTGACAGCTCTCTCTCGATGCCGCCGTAGGCTGCCCTGGGGGATTCCGAGATGTCGTGCAGGCAACGGTAAATCATGTCGATATAGTCAACGTGCAGCCTGATGCCGCCGCCGGCTAGCAAATCTAGCAGATAGGCTTTGGATTCTTCGGGTATCGTCCAGACCTGGCCGGGTGCTACTTTGATTTCCTCGGCTGATTCGACTCCCTCAAGTACGGCGATGGGATTTCCTGAGACTTCCAGGATGCGGGATAGCTGGGAGAGGGCGCGGTTAAGCTCCCGCTGCGCCTGGCGTAGCGGTGGTATATCCGAAGTGCCCCAAAAATGCTTCGGCTGCCTGAGGTTGGGGAAGATAACGAAGGGGATAAAGCCGTAGGGGTTGGGCTTGTCCTCTAGCGTCTCATTGTCCATAAAGAGCGTGAACTGCTTGGCCGTCCAGGCCTCGGTGATGGTGACTGTCTTCTTGTCTGTCTTTTTCTGATAAAGCAGCTCTAACTCGTCTTTTGTCAGGGTGTAGCGGCTGGCTACCTGCCAGACCTTGCTCAGGTCGTCTCCAAGCCACCAGGCGTAGAGGCCGTTAACATCGGGGCTGGTGACCCTGATGCGCTTCTCTACAGCGTCCCAGGTGACCTTAAAGCAGCCGTCTCCCAGTATGGCGGTGTCCACCTCGGTCTCGTAGTCCAGCTCCTGGAGGTTGTTAGCCTGGTAGACGTCATAGACAACCTTCTCGGCGGCTCGGGCTAGCTCTTTTGCTTTGGCTGAGTCCTCTACCGCTTCGCAGGCGAAGTTGAGGCCTTCAACGAGGTATGAGGTCACCTTGTCTATGGCGACTTTGGAGTAGTTAAAGACGAGTTGACGGTTCTTGGATTTCTCCGGCCACTGCTCGCCGTTATAGAAGTCGAGGTTAGCCTTGTAGTCGGCTATCCGGCTGCGGTCGAGCTGGCTTAGTGACGATGGGTTGAAAGCTGTCATCGTATTAGCGCCTTTACTCCTAATGGGACTGCTATCTCCGTGAGCACCTTAGCGATAGCCTCTTTGAGAGACCTCTTTTGCTCTTTGGTGATGTTGTAGCGGGTGCGCACTAGCCTGGCGATGGTGTTAGCCGCGTCGAGCTGCAACTCGATATTTAATGGGGCATTTTGAATAAGTGAACGAAGCTTGATGCGGAGGATGGCGATTTCCTCGTCTAAACCGTCTATCCCCTGGGCTTCCTCTAGCTGCAGCTTCTCGGCTTCATCTAGGGCTTTGCTGTAAAAGCCGTGCTTCTTGGCGTTCTGGTTGCCTTTGGGGGCTCCCTTTTTGACCATTGTGCCTCCTGCTATCCTGTTTGGCCTTCACTAGCCCATAGACGAGGACATGGGCGGCCAGGTCAAAGTGCTGTTGCTCGAGAGCTGTCTTTAGTAGGCTCATCCCTACCATTTTATGTAAAGTGGGGGTGTTATGTCAAGTCGTTATGTAAAGCTACTCTCTCTCCCCTGGGGGGATAAAGGGCAAGCCCAGGGCTTTGAAGATGCCTTCCTCGCCATTGCCGGCAATTCGGCGCTTGTAGGCATCGAAAAGACCATCTCCGCCGGCTGCTAGATGCCAGCCTCGGCTCTTTGCTAGCGTGCACAGCTTGATGTTGTGCTGCTTCGAGCCTGTCCTGATGAGCAACAAAGTCCCCCACGTCGCGGGGCATGCCCAGTAGATATCGACTGGCGCATCCTTATAAAGGAACGCTGCGATTAGTTGACCGTTCCGCTCCATGTTGCTTGTGGCGATCGCTGAAACGAGATGCTGTCTGCCGAAATATCCGCCGGCTGTAAGCTTCTCCTCGTTTGGTATAGCCACGATATCGATGTCTTTTACCTCCCGCCTGCCTCTCCTGATGCTGCCGGCGACCTCGATTCGGTCGCAGTAGGGGCGCAGCTTATTGACTAGCTCAATTGCGATTTGAGTTGCTTCTAGTAGTTTCATGGTTTCACCTCCTGGGTTTGTTTCTTAAAGGCTGACAGGTCAAACGTGTAGTGCCAGGGATCTGCAGAGCACACAATCAAGCCATCCTTACGAACCAGTGGCTTGCTGCATGCAGGGTCGGGGCAAAGTGGGATTACCGGATAGGTGCTGGGGTCGCTGCGGTTCTCTACCGCCTTGTAGCGACAGACGCCCCCCTCCCCCCTTCTCGTCCTGGGGTGATAAAGGCTAGGGGGGACTTTCTTGGTTCTACTCAATTCTTCTCTCCCCCCTTTATAAGAGCGCCAGCTGCTTCTCTTTGCTCAAGATTCTGGCTGCCTTCTTAAAGTCTCGCCTGCGGTAGGCGTCCTCGACTAGACGGTTCTTGAGCTGCTTTAAGTATTGCTCGACTTCCTGTGGCGTCTCTGCCAGGAAGTAGCCGTAGGGATTCTCTGTGCTCGAAGCGATGGGGTGCCCCTCGGCGATTAGCTCCCTTATCTCCTTCCGAATCATCCTGTCGTTCATGTCCCCCAGCAGCTCCGCTAGCTCCTTGCCGGTGATGGCTCTGTGCTTGCCTCGATGTAGCTGTAGAATGGTTAGTAGATGGCTCATGATTTTACCTCCATAGACATGGCTAATTGGTGGGCATCTTTCCCGACTTGTTTTGATTCAGGGTATTGTTCTTTTATTTCCATGGCGTTTAGCCTTTCCTGTAGGATTTCGAGATACCATTCCAACTCGTCTTTGATCGCTTCCCACTCTTTAATGCGGATATCGATGCTTACTTTCTCATTAGCGTAGTAATCAAAGGCCTCGAAGTTAGGGTTTTGCTTCTGTTTGTTTCTGAGCCGTTCCAGGCGGCGGTTAGTAAGGTCTAACTCACTCAGATAGCCTTCCTGATATTCGAGGCAACCTTGACGGTCAAGCGACTTAGCAAATCGACTGTCAAACATTCCAGAAACTCCTTTCTATAAGTCCCCTGCGGGCTTGTGTCCGTTCCTGGGGATTAGCAGGGTATCCCCCAGCTTGTCCTTGTACTCTTGCAGCGGGCCGGCTGCGCTGGTTAGCTTAGCCAGGTACTTGCTGGTGGTGGTGGGTGAGCACCCTACTAGCTCTGCTCCGGCAAAGACTGCTTCCTTCTTCAAAAGCGCGCCTCTACCCTTTACCTGGAGCAACACCCACTCCCTATAGTCCAGCTCAAACAAGAAGCTGGCTTGCATCTCTACTGACCCCCCCTTATAGTCAACTGCTTCTTTAACCAGGCGGGTGCTCGGATTCCCTTCCTCTCTCTCCCTCTCTCCCCGGTCACTCGGCCCCAGATAGCTTATTTCGTGTAGTCGGGATTTGTTCTCCTTCACAACGTTGCAATGCCGGCAAAGAAGCTGCAGATTCAGGGGGTCGTAGTTGTTTTTGTCGCCATCGATGTGGTCGATGTCCAGTCCATTTCGTGTAGTCGGGTTTTTCTTGCAGATGGCACAATGCTCCCCATCTCTGAGCACCAGGTAGCGGTAAGCCCAGAGGCGGGTGTTACTCCCCCAGCGTCTCGGCATGGGTGATTCCTTTCATGTGTTGTTGAAGTGGGCTGTACTTTGAGTGCTGGTCGATAACCTCTTGCTGGTCGACTAGATGCCAGTAGACATTCGCTGTAGTAGAAGGCGATGCGTGCCCCAGGATAGTAGAGGTGGCTTTTAGATTGGCGCCATGGCTTAACATCTGCGTCGCGAAGTAATGTCTCAGGTGGTGTGGCGTGATCGGCTGAATACCCAGGCGCTGGCACAAAGCTGCCATGTAGCCGTCAATAGACCTAAGCGCTGCGGGCTTTTCGGGATTCACCCCAGGGAATAGCCAGGGGCCCGGGTAGCCTGCTTCTTTTAGCTCCTGCAGGTGTTCTTTGATAACCTGGGCTGTAGCCTCTGAGAGCGGTACCTGGCGCTGCTTCTTCCCCTTCTTCCCTTTTCCCAGGACGATGATCAGGTGGCTGTCCAGGTCAATCAAATCTACCCTGGCTCTGGCCACCTCGCTTAGCCTGAGTCCACAGTCAACCATAAGCATCAGCATTAGCTGATGGCGTGGTTTCTTCTCCGCATCCAGGAGCTGCTGCACAATCTCAGGCTTTGGCGACTGACGTATCTCGAGCTGGCGATGTGGGGCGTGTAGCTTTGCTGCCGGGTTTGTCCTGGCGATATCCTCGTCAATCAGGAAGGAAAAGAAGCTCTTAACGGCGTTGGTAACCAAGCCTATAGTCGCTGGTTTCCTGCCAGAGGCTACCATGCGGGCCAGGTAGGCATCGATGTGTGGTTTGGTAGGGTGAGGGTAGTCAATCAGTAGCCAGCTTACGTAGCGTGAATAGATGGCGAGCGTGTTCGGTGAAAAGCCGTCTTTAACCAGGTACTGCAGCCACCGGTCGAGGCAAGCTCCGTAATCAAGCCTGGCGTCGTGATCCTCGGGAATGGCAAGCTGCTCTAGTTGACATAACTTCCAGATTAACTCTCTTACCAGGCGCTGGTTGGATGGGCTTAGGCGTGCGAAGTTGTCTAGCAGTTGGTTCATGTCTTCCCCCCCTTCTACTTGGTGCGTACTAGTATAGGGGGGGCTTGGAGCATGTGGTAGAGCCCGCCAATAAGACTTACTACTGGCGGGTGAGAGTTAGGGAAGCAGCCACCGGGCAGGTCATACGCAGTCACTGGTCAGAAGAGGGCAGCTTCAGCATCAAGGCCGGCTTACCGGTGGTCAGCCCCTACCCTGGAGCACAAGCCCTGAAGCCAGCCCATGGTGCCGACAGCATACCTGTATCATCAATAGCCTTTTCCTGGACACCCTTTAAAGGCGTCACCGAATATGAGCTTGTCCTGGCTAAAGACCCGGCTTTGACGGACATCATTGTGCGAGAGAACTTGCCCACCACAGCCTACAGATACGGCGGCAGATTGGATTATGACACCAGCTATTTCTGGCAGGTTTCAGCCACAAAACCGGTGCCTTCCGAGCCCAGCCCGGTATTCAGTTTCACCACCACAGCCAGCCCACCGCTTTCCCCGGCAGCACCACCATACGACAAACTACTGCAGTGGCTACAAATAAGCACACTCATAAATGTCTTTGGATTTGTCGCAATTGTGGCTATAATAATATTACTCAGAAAACGCCGGATATAGGCTCTTACTTCAACATGTAGCCTCTTCGCCCCCACCTGTAGCCTCGACCTTCTCCCTCACCTGTAGCCTCGACCTTTTAAGGTCGAGGTCACGAGGTTAAAACCTCGTGGCTACATTTGTAGTTTAAACCAGAAACATTTTTGCATTTTCTAGATGTAACCTATGTCCCAGTTTGAACATGCGGTACAAACCACGCTTGACAAGGTTTGTTTGCCGACCTAAACTAGATAATACACGGGGCAAGCATGAAGAGAAATAAGTGGTACTTCGCACTGATTATTGCGTCGCTGATAATTCTGGCTGGTCCAGCCAGCGGTTGTATGTTAACAGCCTCAAGCCAAGAAACTGCTCCCCTGCCTTCTTCCACAACCAGTTCCAGTGACACTTCTGCCTCAGCACCTGAAACCATAACCACACCATCCGATGAAACCCAGATAGGCAGTGACCCGGTATCGGGGCAAAGCCAGGATATCGACCTGAACTGGGAACAGCTTTGCCTGTCCAGTGAGTATCAGGTACAGATCGCCAAAGACCCCGGATTCACCATAATAGTCCTCGACACAGGTGCTTTTGCACCGGCGGATTCAACGTCACCCGCTGCGTATTACCCTGCTGGCGGCCGAGTCAACTCCCCGTCTGCCCTGACCCCATGGGCTAGCTTAGAGAACGGTCACACGTACTACTTGCGGGTAAGGGTACGCCAGGCAGCTACCGGTCAGCACATGCTTAGCCCGTGGTCCGAGGTTAAAAGCATTAACATTAAGTCCGGATTGCCGGCAAGCAGTCCATCATACGGGCTACAGCCGATATACCCAAACAACGGTGGCAACAATTGTCCGGTGAAATCGGCATCTCTCGCCTGGTCACCACTGAAAGATACCACAAAGTACAGGTTTATCCTGGCTAAGGATGCGGCTATGACACAGGTGGTCAAGGAGGCAGATGTGACCACCACTGCCTACGAGTACGATGGGCAGTTAGAATACGGCCGGAGCTATTTCTGGAGGGTGATGGCACTGGAGCCAGCACCGAGCGACTGGTCCGCCACCTTCAGCTTCCAGACCGAGGCGGCACCACCACCCCCGGCAGAACCTGCGCCACAGCCGGAAACTCCGCTCTGGGCATGGGTGGTCATCGCCACCGGTCTAGCCCTGCTGATTGCCATAATAATCTTCATTTTCAGGGCACGCCGGAGATAAAAGCCCAGGCGTCTTGTGTACCACAAGACAAATACTAAACCCCAAGCACCAAACCATAAACAAATTCAAAGCCCAAAAAACCAATGACCTAAAAAACACGAGGCTAAAGCCTCGTGGCTTCCCCAAATCCCAGCGGGAATAAATCCTCGCTGGATGCCTGCCCACCCTTCCCTCCGGGAGTACATGTTTTGATTAATCCTGAGGTTAAAATCTCGTAGCTACATTTGTGGAGGCAAGCCTGCCAAAAACTTGACAAGCTCAACTGAGTTCTCTATAATAAGAGAAAACCATCTGCTCTACGTCTTGTTACTCGCTTAAGGTTTCTCCCACAATGAACTGGATAAGGTATATTTGTATAGTTATAACTAGAACCAGATTATGTTGACACGTATATTTGCGTTCCCGGAAAAACCTCCACTGCCAGGAGAATCAGTTCCCCGAAATCAGATTAAGCATCGATTGCGCTAATGAGTAAGTATATCTTCGTCACCGGCGGCGTAGTCAGTTCAGTAGGCAAAGGTATCAGTGTCGCCTCCATAGGCAGAATCTTGAAAAGCCGCGCCATCTCAGTCTCAGTACAAAAGCTGGACCCATATCTTAACGTTGACCCGGGTACAATGTCTCCATATCAGCACGGCGAGGTTTTCGTCACCCAGGACGGCGCTGAGACCGACCTCGACCTGGGGCACTACGAGAGATTTATCGACATTGATTTGACTTCTGCTTCCAATGTCACCTCAGGCCAGATTTACTCGGCTGTTATCGCCGGGGAAAGAAGAGGGGATTATCTTGGTGGCACTATCCAGGTGATACCACATGTCACCAACGAGATAAAGCGGAAGATAAGGGAAGTAGCCGAGCTCTCAGGCGCTGAGGTGGTTATCGTTGAGGTCGGCGGCACTGTAGGCGACATCGAAGGTTTGCCATTCCTGGAAGCCATCCGCCAGATGCGAAATGAAGAAGGCAGAGATAATGTCCTCTACGTTCATGTTACTTTCCTGCCACACATCGCCACCACCAACGAACTTAAGACCAAGCCTACTCAACACAGTGTCAATGAGTTAAGACGAATCGGCATACAGCCGGACATGATTCTGTGTCGGTCAGATTATGAGATTCCCCAAAGTTTGAAGGATAAGATATCGCTGTTCTGCGATGTGGCTAAAGAAGCGGTCATACCTCTGGTTACCGCCGAAACCATCTATGAGGTGCCGCTGATGCTCGAGGAGACTGGCTTGAGCGACTTAATTATCGACCGCCTCGGACTTCAAGGTAAAGGTGTTGACCTTACCCAGTGGCGGGAGATGGTAGCCAAGCTAAAAACTCCCAAAGAGCCGGTAAACATAGCCCTTGTAGGCAAGTATGTAGAGCTTCAGGACGCTTATTACTCTGTGCGAGAAGCTCTGTGTCATGCTGGATTGCACCATGACCGGCAGATAAACATCTTGTGGGTTCACTCCGAAGACTTGCAGTGCAACGACAATATAAATCTACTGAAGTCAGCCCAGGGCATTATCGTGCCTGGCGGCTTCGGTTACCGCGGTATAGAAGGCATGATAGCTGCGGCTAATTATGCCCGCCAGAACCATATCCCCTACTTAGGCTTATGTCTCGGCATGCAGGTCATGGTTATCGAATTCGGGAGATACGCTTTAAGTAGCGACAAGGTCAACTCTACTGAATTTGACCCCAGCACTCCGTACCCGGTGATCGACTTGCTCCCGGAACAACATGAGGTCACCGATATGGGAGGCACCATGAGGCTGGGTACGTATCCCTGCCATCTGGTTCCTATGACACAGGCGGCCACCGCTTACGGAGAAGACATAGTCTACGAGCGTCACCGTCACCGGTTTGAGTTCAACAACCGCTTTCGCGAGCCGCTGGAACAGAAAGGACTTATCCCCAGCGGGCTATCGCCAGACAATCGCCTGGTTGAGATAGTTGAAGTCAAAGACCATCCCTGGATGGTAGCCTGCCAGTTTCACCCCGAATTCAAGTCACGCCCCAATCACCCACACCCGCTGTTTTACAGCTTCGTCGGGGCTGCCAAGAAAACTCTGGTTGAAGGCACTCAAGTGACACTGCCACTATCATGAAGCTATTATGTGCCTAATTACCTTTGGGAGGAGCAAATGCGTTTATTTCTAGACACAGCTAATATCGAACACATCCGCCATGGTGTCAGACTGGGAGTAATTACCGGGGTGACTACTAACCCCAGCCTGGTATCCAAAGAAGGCAAGGTGGATTACAAACGCCATGTCAGGGAAATCTGTTCTATCGTCCCCGGTCCGGTATCAACCGAGGTGCTGAGCCAGGATGCCTCGGGGATGGTTGCCGAAGCCAGAGAGATTGCCTCCTGGGCAGAGAATGTAGTGGTAAAAATACCAGCCAGCTTACAAGGTGTTGAAGCTACTTACCAGTTAGCTAAGGAAGGCGTGAAGGTGAACTTCACCCTGTGCTTTTCTGTGAATCAAGCCCTTCTCGCCGCTTTAGCCGGAGCTACCTTTGTCAGTCCCTTCGTCGGCAGACTTGATGACATCGGCGAAAATGGCATGAGGCTGGTAAAGGAGATTGTGACGGTGTATAAAAACTATACTGATTCGATTAAGACGCAGGTATTGGCCGCCAGTATCAGGCACCCGCAGCACTGTATCGAGGCAGCACAAGCCGGCGCCCAAATCGCCACTGTTCCATATCAGGTGCTGATGCAGATGATTCAACACCCGCTGACCGATATCGGCATCAGGCGATTCTTAGAGGACTGGAACAAAGTAATGGGACCTACTATCGCAGATACTAAGCGCTAGGTAAAAACTATACTTTATATGAGAGGTTACTAACATGAACATTGCTGAACTGGAAATTAAAACTCGAGATGAACTGGTCGAGATAGCCAAACAACAAGGTGTCGAAGGTTACAGCGGGCTTAAGAAACAAGACCTTATCATGCGGCTCGTTCAAGCCCAGACTGAACAGCAGGGCTATCTGTTCGTCAGCGGTATTCTGGACATTGTGAGTGAGGGTTATGGCTTCCTGCGTCAGGAGAGTCTCCTCCCCGGACCCGATGATATCTATATCTCCAACTCCCAGATTCGCCGCTTCAGTTTAAGGCCCGGTGACACTGTTTCCGGACAGGGCAGGCCCCCTAAAGAGGGGGAGAAATACTGCAGTCTAATCCGCGTCGAAGCGATTAACGGTATCGACCCGGAGCAATCAAAGAACCGACCTCATTTCAACTATCTGACTCCGACTTTCCCTGATAAGCTATTCAATCTGGAGACCAAGCCACATTTCTTATCGACACGGCTTATAAACCTGATAGCTCCAATAGGCCGAGGTCAGCGTGGGCTTATCGTGTCGCCTCCTAAAGCGGGCAAGACTGTGCTTCTTAAACACATAGCCAATTCCATAACTACCAACTATACCGAACCTCATCTCATGGTCTGTCTCATCGGTGAAAGACCTGAAGAAGTTACCGACATGAAGCGTTCGGTGAAAGCCGAAGTTGTTGCCGCTACTTTTGATGAGCCTGTGGAGAACCATACCCGAGTGGCTGAACTAGCCTTAGACAGAGCCAAAAGACTCGTGGAAATAGGAAAGGATGTAGTCATACTGCTTGATGGCATTACCCGGCTGACTCGCGCCTATAATCTGGCTATGCCACCAAGCGGACGTACTCTATCGGGAGGCATCGATTCAGTAGCACTTTATCCGCCAAAGCGTTTCTTTGGCGCAGCTCGCAATACCGAAGAGGGCGGTAGTCTGACTATAATCGCCACCTGTCTTGTAGACACCGGCAGCCGCATGGACGAGTTGATTTACGAGGAATTTAAAGGCACCGGCAATATGGAGCTTCACCTCGACCGCCGCCTGGCTGAAAAGAGAATCTTCCCAGCTATGGATATCCTGCGCAGTGGCACACGCCGCGAGGAACTTTTACTTGACGAAACTACACTGAAACAGGTCTGGCTGCTCCGGCGCATAGTCAATATGCTAGCCGACGATACACCAAACAACACTGAAGCTACCGAGAGACTTCTTGACCGCATGGCTAAAACACAAACCAATGCTGAGTTTCTGGCAACATTATCGAAGGATATGTAACAAAATGCCTTTGGAATGCTCGGTTATCCCTACTGAGCTCGTTCAGATAGATGAGTGACACTATAATAGTGTCATTATGAGGATAGTAAGTGGATTAGCACCGGGAACTATTAAGCTAGCAAAAACAAATGGGGATATATCGAAAGCGGCTATACAAA
>Ga0315282_10008621_pt1 | contig 16458 bp, 11 predicted proteins | sample YL17G07_20_MG_FD_203693 | JGI IMG/M metagenome (GOLD analysis project Ga0315282, IMG submission 203693) | Sediment microbial communities from Yellowstone Lake, YNP, Wyoming, USA - YL17G07_20 | ecosystem: Environmental > Aquatic > Freshwater > Lake > Sediment | place: USA: Wyoming | collected...
GCATCCCCGGCGCCGGTGGTGCCTGCCTCCTGCACCTGGAAGCACGGCGCCCACAGCTCCTGCTCCGCCCAGGCCTGCGGATCGGCTGGGGCAGCTCGCCCCATCTGCTCCAGGCGCGCCAGCCCGGCAGTGCGCAGGTATAAGCCGCGGCTGCCCAGTTTGATAACCGCCATCTTCACACCCAGCTCCAAAAGCTCACCGCTGACATCCGAGAGCAGCTGCGGGGTGACCAGCGGCAGAAAACTGCGGCTGCCATCGGCCTGCGCCATTGCCTCGAAGGTGGAACGGCGCAGCATGAACATCAGCTCTTCAATGCTCGGCCCGAAGATATCCACATAGGGCAGCACACCGCGCAGGATATTGGCCCAATCTGCCTGCCCGCCGGGTGAGGTGGGGTCGGGAAAGGTCATATCCAGCGAGGTGGTCACACCGGTAGCTTTGGCGCGCCGGAAAACCTCCACCAACCCGGCGCCGCCCTCTGAGTACATGCGGCGCATGATGGGCGGGTAACCGAAGTGGAAAACGCCGGCCTGCGCGACCAGCCCATAATCGATATCATCCGCCCCGAAGACATCATTGGTGCCCGGGCAGTGCAGGAAGAAACGGTCCGTGCCGGGCGGATCGATCACCACCGTGTACGAGGTGGGCGACTGCGGGTCGGCCACGATGCCCTCGGCCAGGGCCGGGCCATAGGAGGCTATGATCTGCTGGATGATCTTGCCAAACGGGTCGGCTCCGACGCGTGCCACCAGGCGGACTGGCACGCCCAGCCGGTGCAGCGCCAGCCCGGTATTGGGCACCGGCCCACCCGGGGAAAAAGTAGCCGCGCCGGCCACGATCAGGTGCCCGGGTTGGAACAGCTCACTAAACTGCCCCTGCCCGAGCGCCGCCAGGTTGGGGATCATATCCAGGCAGATATGCCCCGCCACCACCGCGCTGAACTTATCGGTCATCCATAATACCTGTCGTAGTCGTTGCACAGTAGATACAGCGGCGGGACGTCTTCTTCGATGGTGGCGAAGCGCCCGGTCGGTTCCAGAAAACGGTTGTCGGTAAAATCATCGTTCACCAGCGAGACCTCACCCACCAGCACGCGCTCGCCATCCGCCCAGAACTGGTGGTAGTAGCGCTGCGGCAGCGAAACGCTCTCGCCCGGCTTCAGCTCCAGCACCTCACCTGGATTGAAGCTGCGGCTTACTCCATCCACTGAAAGCAGCACCGGCCTGGCCTTATCCAGCACCTCATCTGGAGTGGCATTGTAGAGCTGGATCATCAGCCGGCCGCCGCCGCGGTTGATTATGTCTTCCATCTTACTCCAGTGGAAATGCATGGGGGTCATCTGGCCGACTTCCACGATCATGATCTTCTCAGCGTACTGTTTGCCGGTCATGCTCCTGCGGTTTTCCAGGCTGCCGTTGCGGATGGTGAAAAGGAACAGGCCGTAGCGCTTGAAATCCCCCAGGCCAAAGTCGGTGATATCCCAACCCAGGTGGCATTCGACAATTTCGCGCACCTCCTGGCCCTTGCTGGCCCAGTCAGCCGGCGACCAGTAAGCAAAAGGCGGCAGGTAAAAACCGCGCTGGTGGATGAATTCGTTCGCTGAACGCATGATGGCATTGATCTCAGATCTTTTCATAAATAAGCTCCTTTCCAGGAGTAATTTTATACCATTATCGCTGTATGGTCTGCTAAAAGCCCGGCTTTGAAATCGGGTTTTTTCTTGAAAACCCGATTTCTTCTGGTCTGCGAGAACCCGGCCCAACAGAAAAACCGCAATCAAACTGGTCAAGGTCGGAGACGCTTATTTGCCAACCTAGAAGAAACCGGGTTTCTGGCTGCGAACCCCGGTTTCACTCCTCCCTGATTTGAGAGGCTGTCCTAAAAGAACCACAATGCGGTTATGAACCGCCTCGGATGGGGGCGGACACGCAGGTCTGCCCCTACAGGTAGGGGCAGACCTGCGTGTCCGCCCTCTTTTTGGACAGCCACCTTCTGGTCTGCTAAAAGCCCGGCTTCTCTGGAATTTATACGACAGTACCTGGAAAGCCGGCCGGAATAGATGGCTTTTACTGGCCGGTCTATTCCCCGCGTTGATAATTTGGCGCTTCGCGTGTAATGGCCACGTCGTGCGGGTGACTCTCGATCAAGCCGGCATTCGTGATGCGTGTCAGGTGGGTTCGGGTGCGCAGGTCTTCAAGGGAGCTTGCACCGGCGTACCCCATACCGGAGCGCAGTCCGCCCACCAATTGGTAAACAAAATCGTGGAGCAGGCCTTTAAAGGGTACCATCCCCTCGACCCCTTCCGGCACTAACTTGCGCGCTTCACCCTGGCCGCTGCCGTACCGGTCACGCCCAAAGCCCTGCATGGCTCCCAGACTGCCCATGCCGCGGTAAGCTTTGTACTGCCGGCCTTCGTAAAGGATCAGGTCGCCGGGCGACTCTTCGAGCCCTGCCATCAGGCTGCCCAGCATCACCGTATCTGCCCCGGCCACGATGGCTTTGACGATATCGCCGCTGTATTTGATCCCGCCATCGGCGATCACCGGGATACCATTCCGGTGGGCTGCCTGGGCGCAGCGGTAAATGGCCGTCATTTGCGGCAAACCGGCCCCCGAAATAATGCGCGTGGTACAAATGGAACCTGCCCCAACTCCTACCTTGATGGCGTCTGCCCCCGCTTTGATGAGGTCGAGGCTGCCTTCCTCGGTGACCACATTCCCGGCGATAACCGGCATTGCAGGCAGGACCATTTTTATCCGCTTAATGGCCTGGATAACTCTCGCCGAATGTCCATGGGCTGTGTCCACCACCAGAACATCTACTCCCTTCAAAGCCATCATTTCGACGCGTTTTTCCAGGTCAGGCCCAACCCCCACTGCGGCTCCAACCATCAGCCTGCCCTGGCTGTCGATAGCTGCAGATGGAAATTGGACTTTTTTCTGGATATCCTTGACCGTGATCAATCCCTCGAGGTGACCCTGTTCGTCTACCAGGGGCAGCTTTTCGATACGGTGCTTCTGCAGGATCATCTTGGCCTGTTCAAGGGTGGTATTCAAGGGGGCGGTGACGAGGTTTTCAGAAGTCATGAAATCACTCAAAGGCCGGGAATAATCCTCTGGCTCGGTAAAACGGATATCCCGGTTGGTCAAAATCCCTACCAGTTTCTGGCTGCCCGGATCGACTACCGGCACACCGCTGATATGGAAACGCATCATGATGTCTTCTGCTTCCTGAAGGGTGGCGGTCGGAGGAAGAGTCACCGGGTCTGAGATCATGCCGGATTCGGAACGCTTAACCACCTCGACCTCCCGCGCTTGAGCTTCCGGCGATAGGTTGCGGTGAATAATCCCTATCCCCCCTTCGCGAGCCAGGGCAATCGCCAGCTGGCCTTCGGTGACGGTATCCATGGCCGCCGAAAGAATGGGAATATTCAACCAGATATCGCCTGCCAGCCGGCCACGTACGTCGGTCTGCGAGGGGAGGATTTCACTGTAGCCCGGTTCGACCAGGAGGTCGTCGAAAGTCAGCGATTCAAAGAGGGAGAAAATTTCTTCATTCATAAATTATTCCAATTTGCAGTTTGATTAATGCCGGAAATGACGGACGCCCGTAGTTACCATGGTGATACCATGCATATTCGCCATGGCAATTGACTCGGCGTCTCTGATCGACCCTCCGGGATGAACGATGCACGTAATCCCGGCTTTGGCAGCCAGTTCAACCGAATCAGGGAATGGGAAGAAGGCATCGGAGGCCATCACCGCCCCGCGGGATTTTTCGCCAGAGCGCTCGATTGCAATGCGGACGCAGTCTACTCGGTTCGGCTGCCCGCCGCCAATGCCCACTGTGGCTTCTCCCCGGGCGAAAACGATGGCGTTGGACTTGACGTGCTGGCATGCTTTCCAGGCAAACTTGAGCGCCTGCCTTTCTTCAGCGGTTGGCTGGCGATCCGACACCACTTTCCAGGATGTGTCTTGCGGGTCGCCAAAATCTACCGACTGTTTGAGCACGCCGCGTGTAATGGACCGCAGCTCGAAATCCGGTTCGATCTTAAGGTCTGGCATATCCACCAATCGAAGGTTCTTTTTATGGGCCAGGATTTTCAGCGCCTCTTCCTCAAAACCGGGGGCAATGATGCATTCAATAAACAGGCTGCTCATTGCCTGGGCCGTCGCCGCGTCAACCTTCCGGTTGGAAGCGACGACTCCACCATAGGCGGAAACCGGATCACACGCCAGGGCAGCACTGTACGCCCCCACCAGCGTTTCACCCGAAGCGATCCCGCACGGTGAAAGGTGTTTCACAATGGCTATGGTCGTCTTTTCAAAACTGGCGGCTGCCCGCCAGGCTGCATCCAGGTCGAGTAAATTATTGTAGGAGAGTTCTTTCCCTTGCAGCACCCTGCCACCCAGCGGTGTACCTCCCGGAGCATAGCTGTACAAGGCTGCCCCCTGGTGGGGGTTCTCGCCGTAGCGCAGCGCCTGGACCGGGTAGAAGGCCAGCGTTTCACTCCCCCCGCCCGCAAGATAAGCGCATATAGCCGCGTCGTAATGAGCAGTCAGTCTGAACCCCTTCACAGCCAATTGGCGGCGGATTTCCAGCGGGACCTCGCCGGCCTGGATGTGTTTCAAGACAGCCGGGTAGTCTGGTGGATCACACACCAGGGTTACCCGGTCGCTGTTTTTAGCTGCGGCGCGGATAAGGGCCACCCCGCCAATGTCAATGTTTTCGATGGCATCGTCGCGGGTCACGCCCGGTTTAGAGATGGTGGCTTCAAAGGGATAGAGGTTCACCGCCACCAGGTCGATCGGGCTCCAGCCAAACTGCGTAAGCTCTGCCCGGTCCGCGTCGCGATCGCGGCTCAACAGCCCGCCGTGGATGGCAGGATGGAGGGTTTTCACCCGACCACCCAGGATCTCGGGAGAACCAGTGTAATCAGCCACCTCTGTAACCGGGAGCTGGCTTTGATGGAGAAGCCGGGCAGTACCGCCAGATGCGATCAAATCCCAGCCCAGGCTGGCAAGTCCGCTAGCAAATTCAACCAGGCCGGTCTTATCAAATACGGAAAGAAGGGCTTTTGGCATATCGTCATCCTTGATTGGAATTTTTGAATAAATTTTTTAACGTTTCGACCAGCAAGGTATGTTCAACCTTATGCACACGTGTTTCCAGGGTCTCTAAAGTATCCTCAGGCAATATAGGAACCATCCTCTGGTTCAGGACCGGGCCATTATCCACACCTTCATCGGGGACCAGGTGTACCATTACCCCGGTATGCTCAATCTGGCCAGAGCGGTAGGCTTCCAAAGCTCGCTCGATGGCATGTGTGCCAGGAAACATCCCCGGCAGGGCCGGGTGTAGATTGACTACCCGGCCTGGGAAACGCTTCAAAAAGGCAGAGGACAAAATGCGCATCCATCCGGCCAGAACTACCCAATCGAGGTTATAGGTAGCGACAATATCTGCCAGCCGCAGGTCATAAGCAGTCCGTTCTTGACCCTTTTTATAAACATGGGCGATGGCGGGTATGCCGGCAAGACGGGCGCGCTCAAGGCCGTAGGCGTCAGCCTTGTTTGAGACCACAGCACAGACCCGGGCGGGAATTATTCCGAGGCGAGTAGCATCCAGGATGGCCTGAAGGTTTGAGCCAAACCCGGAGATCAAAACGACCAGATTGATTTCCTCGTTCATACCATTTCCACCTTGTGCTTCCCGTCTTCAACCACTTCGCCAATCACCCAGGTTTGTTCGGGAATGGCCGACTGCAAAACTGGAACATCCTGAGCGTCAACCACAACCACCATGCCGATACCCATATTGAAGATGCGGTACACTTCCGCGTCACTGATCTGGCTGCGCCTCTGGGCAAGCTGGAAGATCGCAGTAACCGGCCACGATCCCTTGTGAATGCAGGCGCCCATTCCTTCAGGTAAAATGCGGGGAATGTTTTCAATAAAACCGCCGCCGGAGATATGAGCCAGGCCTTTAATAACTGCCGGAGAAGCCTCGACCAGCGGTAGAAGTAAGCTAAGGTAGGATCGATGAGGAACCAACAGGGCATCTGCCAGGCTTCCTCCCAATTCAGGCAAGACGCGGTTCAGTTCGGCAGGTTCAAAAATTTTCCGCAGAAGAGAATAGCCGTTGGTATGCGGCCCATAGGACTGGATGCCAACCAACCGGTCGCCGGGATGAATATCCCCCTTGGGCAGCATGTGATCACGTTCCAGGCATCCCACAATGGTTCCGGCAAGGTCAAATTCGCCTTCCAGATAAACACCCGGCATTTCAGCCGTCTCACCCCCGATTAAAACGCAGCCGGCCAGGCGGCAGGCTTCAGAAACGCCGCTGACGATCTCGGCCACGACTTCCGGCTGCAACCGGGAGGTGGCAAAATAATCCAGGAAGAACAGGGGACGGGCGCCCTGCACAAGGATGTCGTTAATACAGTGGTTAACAATGTCCAACCCGATCCCGCGATACCGGCACAGGCTGGCAGCCAGCTTTACCTTGGTGCCGACCCCATCCGTAGAAGCCACCAGCACCGGGTTGCACATTCCCTTCAGCTCACCTGCGTCAAACAAGCCGCCAAAAGCACCGATACCTGCCAGAACCCGCCTGTCATAAGTAGAACTGACCGCTGCGCGCATAAGGTCGACGGCGCGGTTTCCTGCGTCTATGTTTACCCCCGCGCCCTGGTATAAAGAAACCGGTGCACGCAGCGCCTTGTGAGCAATGTCATTGCGGTATTGGGCGCCCCGGAAATTTATGCGCGCGACCGCTGCGTAAGCGGCGCTGACTGCCTGCCGCAGTTCTTCCCCGGTGCAGGTGATCCCTAGCACCCGCCCGCCGGTGGCGAGGATCTGACCTTCCTTTATCCCTGTGCCGGCATGGAAAACCAGGCTGCCGTGCGGAAGAGCCTCCAACCCATGCACCGGGGCAGGCGGCGAAGATTTTCCCGGGTAACCTGCAGAGGCTATGACCACACAAACGGCAGAGCGGTTTTTCCAGCGCACAGGTACGCCAGACAGTTCACCATGGGCGCAGGCATCACATATTTCCAGCAGGTCAGTTTCAAGGAGAGGCAAAATGACCTGGGTCTCCGGGTCGCCGAAACGGGCGTTGAACTCTAAAACCTGGGGCCCGTCACGGGTGAAAATCAACCCGGCATACAGCACACCTGCGAAGGGCGTCCCTTCAGCTCGCAAGCCATCCACTGCAGGTCGGAGGACTTCACTCACAAGGCGAGTTTGCATCTCGGATGGGCATATTGGCGCCGGGGCGTATGCACCCATTCCCCCTGTATTAGGCCCCCGGTCTCCATCCAGCAGGCGTTTGTGATCCTGGGCCGGCGGCATTACAGAGATGGCCTTCCCGTCCGTGAAGGCCAGCAAGGAAACTTCTTCACCTTCAAGCCGTTCTTCAATGATTACTTCTTCACCTGCCTGGCCAAACTGGCCTTCAACCAGCATGGCGTGTAAAGCCCGGCGGGCTTCGTCTTTCCCCCCCGGGAGCAGCACCCCTTTCCCGGCAGCCAGGCCAGACGCCTTGATGACCACAGGGTAATTTAACCCATCCAGGTACTTCAAGGCCGGTTCAAGCTGTTTGAAAGCCGCAAAGCGGGCCGTGGGAATTCCGTGGCGCTGCATGAACTGCTTCGCAAATGATTTGGATGTTTCGATCTGGGCGGCGGCCCGGGACGGGCCAAACACGGCAATCCCGGTCGATGCCAGCGCGTCGCTCAAACCAACTGCCAGGGACGCCTCAGGGCCAATCACCACCAGCTCAACCTGGTTCTGCCGGGCAAAATCTACCAGCGCAGGCACTTGATTTGCCGAAATTGGAATATTATCGCCGATTTGAGCGGTACCCGGATTACCAGGAGCTATCCAAAGATGCTCGAGGCGCGGCGACAGGCTGAGTTTCCAGGCAATCGCATGTTCGCGCCCACCAGAGCCAACAACCAGCACTTTCAAGGGGGTCTCCTATCTCTCAGGCGCACTGACATCTAAAATGCATTGTTCAAAACAGGCTTTGACCCGATCAGGGGCAATTTCAATCGGGTAATTCCCTGTGAAGCAGGCATTGCAGTATCCCTCGCTGCGTCCAATCGCCTTCATCATGCCTTCCAACGAAAGATAATAGAGCGAGTCGGCGCCAATATGAGCTTGAATTTCCGCCACGCTCAAGTTATGGGCAATCAGTTCCTCATAAGTACCCATATCTACGCCCATGAAACAGGGATGGTTAATTGGCGGGCAGGTAATCCGCACATGCACCTCTTTTACCCCTGCATCCTGCAGCAAATGAATCAGTGGGCCGGTCGTGTTACCGCGTACGATACTGTCGTCGATCATAACCACACGCTTGTCGCACACATTCTCAGCGATGACATTGAATTTAAGTGCGACGCCCTTCTTGCGCAGCGAATCGGTCGGCTCGATGAAAGTCCGCCCGATATAACGATTTTTAACAAAGCCGTCATTATACGGGATGCCAGACGCCATAGAATAACCGATGGCCGCCGGGTTGGAAGAATCGGGTACCGGTATAACCACGTCAGCCTCCACCGGCGCTTCGATGGCAAGCCGTTCACCTAGGTTCTGCCGGACCTGGTTGACACTGCGCCCGTCCCAAAAGTTATCCGGTCGAGAAAAATAAATATGCTCAAAAGTGCAAAAGGCGGAAGGTTCAACCGGTTTGAGCGCCTGGCAAACACGCAGGGCGTTGTCACTCAGGGCAATGATCTCACCCGGCTGGACTTCGCGGATACCTGCACATCCAAGAGTGCGCAGCGCGCCCGATTCTGACGCCACTACGTGCCCGCCGGAAGGCAGCATACCCACACTCAACGGTCTAAACCCCCACGGATCACGCACGGCGAAGACCTCATTGCGAGTCAGGAGCACCAGGGAAAAAGCTCCTATCCATTTTTTCATGGCATTCTTCAAACGCTCAAACCAATCATTGCCGCTGGAACTCGCCAGCGTCTGGATGATGATCTCTGAATCTGAAGAAGACGAGAGACCCACGCCATTTTCCAACAGCTCCTGGCGTAGTTCGGTCGCATTGACCAGGTTGCCGTTGTGAGCCACCGCCACGGACCCGAAGCGTGTATCAATGAGAAAGGGTTGGACATTCCGCATGGAAGAGGATCCCGTGGTGGAATACCGGTTATGCCCGATGGCATAATCACCTTGCAGGGGTGCCAGGTGGGTTGGAGTAAACACCTGAGAGACCAGGCCTATATCTTTATGCATCCGGATAAAACTGCCATTTGAAACCGCGATACCGGCCGCTTCCTGGCCGCGATGCTGCAGCGCGAATAAACCAAAGAAGGCCATACGGGCGACATCCTCATTCGGGGCGAAGACCCCGATTACACCGCATTCTTCCTGGGGATGGTCGTCTTGCAGGAGAGCGTAAGCTTCAGACATTTTGATTGGCGTCATCATTTGTGACCTTTTGTGCCTGCTGCTGCTGGAATGCCCGGACTCGCTCACGGATGGCAGGATCGTTCATGGCAAAGATCTTTGCCGCGCAGAGGGCAGCGTTGGCAGGCTCTAATAATAGGGCGGGTGCGATCCCTGAAGGCATCCGTAAAGAGGAAAAAATGTCTGCGCCGCCAAAGGCTTCAGCAGGCGGTGGACAGGCAATCACCGGGGCGCTGACCGCCCCATCCACAAAACCAGACAGGGCGTTGCTTCGCCCGGCGACGGTGATATACACAACGGGCCGCGATCCTGTTTCATATTCAGCCAGCAGTTTGAGGACATGCGCCGGGGTCTTATGCGCCGAACCGATGCGTTGGACAACTTCCAGCCCAAATTGTTGGGCAGCCTCAGCTATTTTCTGGCAGTGGGCAGAATCTGCTTTTGAGCCCATTAAAATGACCAGCAGGGGAACACTCATAGCAGGTTTGCCTTCTTCAAATTTTCTTCGAGGCGCGGCTCAATCGGGTAACTACCCGGGACGAAAGCCTCGCCGGATAATCGCTCAAAAATATCGATGTAACGCTGGCTGGCAAAGGCCCATAAATCCCTGGGCATAACAGGCGGTTCGCCTTCTCCACGATAGCCGCGCTCGACATACGCCAGGCGAATGAACTCTTTGTCGAAATTGTCCGCTTCTTCACCTTTTTCGAAACATTCCTGGTAACTGCTGGCTTTCCAAAAGCGTGATGAATCAGGGGTGTGGACCTCGTCGATCAGTAAAATCTGCCCATCCGGGGCGCGGCCAAATTCGTACTTGGTATCCACCAGGATCATACCTGCCCGGGCCGCGATCTCCTGCCCCTGCTTGAACAGGCCGAGGGCAGCGCCTTTCACCTTATCCCACGTCTGGGGATCAAGCAGCCCCTGTTGGGTGACCTGTTGGCAGGTCAGGCGTTCATCGTGTCCGGTAGGGCCTCCTTTGGTGGTGGGGGTGATGATCGGCTGCGGCAGAAGATGGTTTTTACGCAAGCCTTCGGGAAAACTGTAACCGTAGATCTCACGCTCACCGAGCTCGTAACGATGCCACAGCGCGGTCGAAGTGACCCCGGTTATGTATCCACGTACGATCACTTCAACCGGGAATGGCTCAACTTTCACGACCAGCATGGCATTTGGATCCGGGACAGCCAGCATATGATTGGCAATGATGGGACGCGTTTGCTCGAACCACCAGGCAGAAAGCTGGTTGAGCACCTGTCCTTTATAAGGGACCACAGCCAGGTTGCGATCGAATGCCGAAAGACGGTCAGAGGTAACGATCAGGCGCCTGCCGCCGGGCAGATCGAACCAATCGCGGACTTTGCCAGAATGAGGATTTGCCAGCGGCAGAGAACCGCCTTCAAAGGCGTCTGGCACTCGTTGAATAAGCGTGTCGAAATCGATCATGGATGGATTTCCCTACAATTCTTGAGCATAACGGACACCATTATAAAATAAGGGCAAGCCAGAATTGCCCGCCCTGCGGGCCCGGCGCGTCCAGCCAGGGTGTTGGAACACCAAAACATTGTCTTCAGGATGGGGCATCAGCCCAAGCACGTTGCCCGCCGGGTTACAGATACCGGCAATATCCAGGATGGAGCCGTTCGGGTTATAAGGGTATACGCCTGCGGCTGGGCTGCCATCCGGCAAGGTATAGACCAGGGCGATCTGGCCTGAGGCATTTAATTCCTGTACGACCTTCAGGTCTTTTACGACAAAATTGCCTTCGCCATGTGCAACCGGGCAATCGATCAATTCAGCCAGTCCGCGCGTCCATATACACACCCGCGAGACCGGCTTGATCGTAACCCAGCGGCATTCGAAATGACCGCGCTGGTTGAAGGTAAGTGTGGCTGGCGGTTGGTCGAGGTTACGGGCGGGGTAAGGTAAAATCCCGGCCTTAACCAGCGCCTGGAACCCATTGCAAATGCCAATCACCGGCTTTCCGCCCATCACAAATTCGGTTAGCTGGTCGGAAAAGTAATGCAAAAGATCCAACGCCAGCAGTTTCCCGGCGCCCAACGCATCCGCATAAGAAAAACCGCCGGCAACCACCAGCATCTGGAAGTCTCGCCAGGATTGAGTGTTCCGCCGGAGCTGTTTCAACGGCACGATTTCAACTGCTGCCCCGGCAAGTTCCAGCGCCTGGGCGGTATCGCGGTCTCGGTTCGTGCCGGTGGCTAACACAATCAGGGCTCTAGGCAGCATTGTTTTCAATCCTCAATCTCGTTCAGGGCGCCATGCGGCCAGTAGCCTGTCGATGGGCAGGTCAACCAGCTTTTGCTGACCACAATTGATTTTAAGCAGCGCATCCGGGCTGACGACGCCAATTTGCTGGCAGCGCAGGCCGTTGAAATAAGGCTCAAAAGCCTGGGCGTCGGCCCCTCTCACCTCAACCAGCAAGCAGCCGGTTGTTTCACCAAAGCAGGCTCGTAGAGGGTTGGACCCCGGCAGTGCCAGGTCCAATCCCAACCTGCCGCCGATGCACATTTCGGCGGCTGCCACACTTAAACCACCCTCGCTCAGGTCGTGGCAGGCGCGCACCAGGTGAGCCTGCATGGCAGAGTGCAGCGCCCGGTAATGAGCCAGGGTTTCAGCAAGGTGGCAGCCGGGAACACCGTCCGCAGAACCCGGGTTGGCAACCAAATTAAAGTGGCTGCCGCCCAGGGTGGGCTCGAATATCCCGACCAGGTAGAGCCGGTTCCCGGTTTCCTTGAGATCCATCGTGACCGCACAGGTCCAATCCTCCAGAAGACCAATCCCCGAAATCAACAGGGTGGCTGGGATGGCATGACGTTTTCCATCCGTGCCCAGGTATTCATTGTTGAATGAATCTTTGCCAGAGATAAACGGCATTTGATAGGCCACTGCCCCGTCCCGGCACCCATATGCCGCAGCCACCAGTTCTCCCATAATATGCGGCTTGAGCGGGTCCCCCCAGCAGAAGTTGTCCAGGACAGCCGTATGGCCTGGATCGGCCCCAACGGCGACTGCATTGCGCAGGGCTTCATCCATGACATTAATAGACATCTGGTAAGGGTCCAGCTTGCCATATTCAGGATTGATCCCTGCCGAGAGCACAATGGCCTGGCGTCCCTGGGTGCCTATCGGCCGGATGACACAGGCATCGGAAGGTCCATCGTTATATGGCCCGGTCAGCGGCTTGACCAGTGTCCCCCCCTGAACTTCATGGTCATAGAGCCGGATGACGTTTTCCTTTGAGGCGATATCAGGCTGCCTCAATAGATCTAAGAGGGCCTGGCCATAAGAAAAATCTGCAGGCATCACCAGCTCCCCGCGGCTGCCCGCCGCCATTAATGGCGTTGGAAGAACCGCATTCAAATGGCGCTGGGGTATCCCTTCATGCAGGAAGTGATTGTCCAGGTCGAGCACCTTTTGCTCTCCATGACAGACAACCAGCCGGCCGCTAGCGGTAAACTCGCCAATATCGGTCATCTCGACCTCATATAGATCGCAGATATTGCGGAGTTCTACCAGGGCTTTGGAAGGTACCGCCAGCACCATCCGCTCCTGGGCCTCAGATAGCCAGATCTCCCAGGGTGCCAGGCCGGGGTATTTGAGCAGGATGTGCTCCATTTGGACCACTCCCCCCATTTTACTGACCATTTCACCCACGGCCGAAGACAGGCCCCCTGCTCCACAATCCGTAATGGCGTGATAAAGTTGGCGGTCACGGGCAATCAGGGTCACATCGATCAGGCCCTTTTCGACAATTGGAGCGCCAATCTGCACAGATGCGCCGGCCACCTCGCCAGTCTGGGCATCCATGGTCATCGACGAGAAAGTGGCTCCTCGCAAGCCGTCCCGTCCGGTGCGCCCGCCGATCACGATAATTCGATCACCCACCTGTGCCTGGCGTGGATGGGCATCGAGCGGGGCGATACCCACACAGCCGCAAAAAACAAGCGGGTTAGAAATGTAGCCGACATCATAAAGGATTGCACCAGAGACGGTTGGAATACCGATTTTATTTCCGTAATCTTGAATCCCGGCAACCACGCCAGAAGCGATACGCCGCGGGTGCAGCACCCCCTCTGGCAAACCGTCGAAACTCATGCTGGTTGGACCAAAACAGAGTACATCCGTGGCGGCGATAGGGCGAGCCGATACACCAATCACGTCCCGGATGACACCGCCAATCCCGGTATTGGCGCCGCCGAAGGGCTCGATGGCCGAGGGGTGGTTATGGGTTTCCACCTTGAAAGATATTTCATTCGTGCCATCAAAATCGATAATACCGGCGTTATCGGTGAAAGCCGAGCGCACCCAGGGAGCCTGAATCTGACGCGTGGCTGCCTGGATCGTATGCTTGAACAGATTATCGATAAAAACAGGAGTCTGGCCTTCCACCGCAATACAGGCTTTAAAGGTCTTGTGACAGCAGTGTTCGCTCCAGGTTTGAGCGATCATTTCAAATTCAACGTCGGTCAAGTCGCGCTGCTCAGACCGGCAATAGGCGCGGATGGCTTGCATTTCGGCGAGATCCAGAGCGGCGCGCCGTTGAGACGAAAGTTTTAAGAGCTGGTCATCTTCCAAATCTCGAACGGGGATGGCCTCAACCACGCTGGATGATTCCGCCGGAACGGGAAAAGAAGGCGTAATCTCGCCCAGGGTATAATGCTGGATGACCGAGTTACACAGCAGCCGCACAGCCAACCGGTGCAGGTCCTCAGGCGATAATCCTTCTCCATTTATGACAAAACGCTGCCCGGTAGAGGCAGCATTTATATCGTGGATTTCAAGGATATGAGCGGCGCGCAGGATTTGTTCCGCAACCGGATCGGTGACGCCAGGCCGTAAAGCCACCTCAATCAGCCAGCCATCTGCTGGCGGGCGGTCAACGGGCTCTGCCATACCTGCAATCGACTGCCATTGGATGGTTTGGGTCACCGGATCGTGTAAAAGCTGGTGGGCAAGCAGCTCTAATTGAGCAGGCGAACAACTGCCTTGAATAAAGTAAAGGTCAAAGCAGGCGATCTGACGGATTGAATTCAGGCCCAGGGCATGGGCATCTTTTAGATAGGCCGCCGAGCGAGGATCTCGGGCCGCGTTCTGCTGCACAATAAAACGGTAAATTTTCGCGCCTGAAATGGAATTGGCAGCCATGGACACCTTTATTTATTTAATGGGAAAATTTAATTTTACCTTTTGTAAGTTGTCTAGTCAAGGCAAAATTCAAGGCAAAATTCAAGCCTATCCGAAAATTTAAGAATTCGCTCCGGTCGGTCTCACTTCCCCAACTTCGACCGAACGCGTTCGGCAGTCTCGCGAGCACGCTGCGGGGCTATTCCTGTATAAGCGCCGATGTTCGCCAGGAACTCGATTTGTTCTGGCGAAAGATAAGTGGTAATCCAGGTATCGGTTTTTAAATATGCGATCAGCGGATTAGGACGTCCGGCTTGGACCTCCTGCCAGGCAGCCATGGCATGCTCGCGCAGGCGTTCGTGCATTTCCTGCCGGTCTGCTCCACCGCGGGCGGCTGCCATCATGACCCGTTCTGTAACAGCAAACGGGGCATAAATAGCAAGATTGCGTTTGATGGCGTCCCGGTTGATATTCAGGCCTTTTAGGATCTGATGGGATGTAATCAACAGCTCATCAATGATCAGGAAGGATTCCGGCAGGATAGAACGCCGGTTAGCCGAGTCATCCAGTGTACGTTCAAGCAGCGAGTTGGCTGCGTTATGCCAGGCCACCTCGGGCAGCGCGGCCAGGAAACGCGCCAGTGAATCGATTTTTTCAGCATTGATCGGGTTGCGTTTGAACGGCATCGCCGACGAACCCACCTGCCTGGAGCCGAAAGGCTCGCTCAATTCGCCGACTGGCGGCGACTGCAGCAGCCGTAAGTCAAAAGCCAGCTTGTGCAGTGAGGCACCCAGCCCTGCCAGGGCGCTGATGATCTGGTAGTCCTGCTTGCGTGGGTAAGTTTGGGTACTTACTACATAAAATGGCAGGTTCAGTTCCTTGCTCAGGTGTTCTTCGAAGGCAGCAAAGTTTTGTAAACCCAGCAAGTCGGCGTAGGCAGCGCCAGTCCCGACAGCCCCCTTGAAGCCTTTGCCGCGGATGGAGGCGCGCAGGCCGCCGAGCACCTGCCAGTCCTCCAGCAGGTCCTGGGTGTAAGACGCCAGGCGGTACCCCAGGGTGGTGGGCTCGGCAGGCTGGAGGTGGGTGAAAGCCATGACCGGCAGGTTCGCCGTCTGGTCGATCTGGTCTACCAGGACTGACAGCAGGCTGCCCAGGCGCAGCAAAACCAGGTCTAACGCCTGGCCCAGGCGGAGGGCATCGACATTATCCTCGATATCCATCGAGGTAGCGCCCATGTGCAGAATGCCGCCTGCCGTTGGGCACTGCTCGGCGAAAGTTTTCAGCTCTGCCATCAGGTCGTGATGAATCTCAGCCTCAATCTCCAAGGCGCGCGGCAGATCGACCTGCCCGGCATGCGCCTCTAATTCAGCCAACTGCTCCTGGCTGACCAGGCCGAAAGGCTGCTGGGCTCGAGCAAGGGCAATCCAGGCCTGCCGCCAAAGCTGGCGCTTATGAATTTCGCTCCAGATGGACCGCATTTCGGGGCTGGCATAACGCCAGCTAAAAGGGGATTGGTACTGGGTATGATCTGCCATCACCTCATTTTACCCTATCCAGGAGTAATTTTATACCTTTTTTTCTTAGAAACCGGGCTTTTGGGTGACCCGCTAAACGCACCGCTTCTGCGGTCGACCTGCCGGCTTGATCTACATACAGAAGCCGGGCTTTTTAACTGTAAACCCACCCTTCTTTGAAATCGGGTTTTTTCTTCACAACCCGGTTTCATCCCATCCCACCTTGAAACCATTAAAATAGTGTCGTATAACCGTAACAATGATAGGAATAGTTAAATATTATCAATATATCTATTGACTTTTTTGAATATCGTGCTATTATATATTCAGATTAGATAACTATTACTAAATAATGTTTGAATTGACCA
>Ga0315282_10008622_pt1 | contig 16457 bp, 11 predicted proteins | sample YL17G07_20_MG_FD_203693 | JGI IMG/M metagenome (GOLD analysis project Ga0315282, IMG submission 203693) | Sediment microbial communities from Yellowstone Lake, YNP, Wyoming, USA - YL17G07_20 | ecosystem: Environmental > Aquatic > Freshwater > Lake > Sediment | place: USA: Wyoming | collected...
GTTGAAACCGCATCGAATCCGATGTAAGCAAAGAAGATAATGGCCGCACCCGCCATGATTCCTTTCCAGCCAAACGGAGCGAACGGGTGAAAATTGGAAAAATTAACATGGGATACGCCGAGGACGACGAACAACAAAATGACAATAATCTTGACGCCGACGATGATATTGTTGATTTTGGCGCTTTCTTTGATTCCAACATAAAGGATCCAGGTAATCAGCAAAGTGATCAGGACGGCCGGCAGATCAATGATGCCGCCGGCAAAGATAATTCGACCCTCGGAGGTTGTGAGAGTCGCGGTGATGAGCGCCTTTGGGAGCTTGAGGCCCATTCCCTGCAGCAGGGGAATGAATGTCGTTGACCACCCCGAGGCCACGGCGCTCGCGGCGACCAAGTATTCAAGCATCAGGTCCCAGCCGATGATCCAGGCTATGAGCTCCCCAAACGCCACATAAGAATAAGAATAAGTGCTTCCGGCCACCGGAAACATGCACGCCAGTTCGGCGTAGGTGAGGGCGCAAAAGGCGCAAGTCACGGCGGCGAGGATGAAGGAAAGCAGAATTCCGGGCCCGGCCAGTTGAGAGCCCTGGCCCGTGGCCACAAAAATCCCTGTGCCGACAACCGACCCGATGCCGAGGGCGGCCAGGTCGATGGCTCTCAGGTTCTTTTTGAGCTGAGTCTGCTCAGAAGCTTCATTGATCTGTTGAGGTGTCTTGGTAACCCAAATGTTCAAGGCTCTACCTCCTTAATATCTCCTGCTCATCCGGCCCCCCCATCTGACTCTTGGGTTCGAATCCTTCCGGCTTTGGCAATGGCAAAGGCATTCTTCTTCCTAAAAAGAAGCTCCATTGTACCAGAGAACAAAATTAATTTTAAGCAAATTCTGAAAAAAAGTACCCCGTCCCTCGTGCCCCGTCAAGAGCAAATTTTATATGCCTCTGACCCCTCACGCCTCACCACTGACGGTCTCTTGATGATTTTGCTGTTTGACTGGGGCGAGGAGTTATGCAAAGATATGAACCTTACGAAGAATGAGCACCGCCAGAGACAAATACCTCACCATTTTTGAGATCATTCCCAACCCGGCCTTTATTCTGGACGTCGAGAACCGCATCGACAATATCAATAACGTGGGGGTCGAGTTGTTTCGGGAGATCTTGAGTCATGATGCCGTCTACGAGGGCAAAGTCCAGGTGGAGACACTCTTCCCTTGGCTGGCCGATGAGCTGAACGACTTCGCGGCCGGCGATGAATCGGAGCGTGGTCTTCAAAAGGACGTCGAGACCAAGAGAGGTGTCCGACATTTTGAAGTCAAGTTGAAGAGAATGCTCGACGTGCACGAAAAATTCATCGGAACGATGGTCATTCTCAATGACATTTCCCACCTCAAGCAAGCCGAAAGGTCGATTGCCAAGGCGCGAGATTTTTACCTGACACTCTTTGAGGAATTTCCGGCCATGATTTGGCGAGCCGGGCTGGACGGCGAATGCAATTATTTCAACAAGGCCTGGCTCAGTTTTACCGGCCGGACTCCGGAGGAGGAGCTCAATTCCGGTTGGCAGGAGGGAGTCTCCAAGGACGATCTAAAAACACTTCAGGAGACCTATTCCGAGGCCTTGAAAAGCCGTAAGAATTTTGAGATGGAATTCCGCCTGCGCCGGTCGGATGGGAAATACCGGTGGGTTGCGGATTTCGGCCGCCCGTTTTATGACCTCGAAGGAGGCTTCGGCGGTTACATCGGGGCGTGTTACGACATCACCGAGCGAAAGGAGCACGAGGAAAGGCTCACCCTGATGGCCCTCCACGACTCGTTGACGGGGCTTCCCAACCGCCGAAAGCTGGAGGATTATCTTTCCCGAGCCATCAGCTTGACGGGCCGGGGGGGCAAGAGCGGACTGCTCTTTATAGACCTGGACAATTTCAAGAAAGTGAATGACAATTTTGGCCATGCCACAGGCGACCAGGTGCTCATCTCGTTCGGACTGCTCATGAAACAGCAGGTGCGTGAGAGCGACCTGATCGCCCGGCTGGGAGGAGATGAGTTTGGCGTACTGTTGGAGGGGATGGCCAAAAAGGAAGCCTTTACGGTCGCGGAGCGGCTGCGGATAACGGTGGAGCAGAAGGTCTTTATCTTTGAAGGCAAAATGCACAAGATGACTTTTAGCGCCGGGCTGGTGATCATCGAGGGTAAAGAGAAGCCGGAATACTTTATGTCTCGGGCGGATTCCGCCATGTATCAAGCCAAGGAAAAGGGTGGAAACCAGGTCGTCGTGGTCCAGGAAGGATCTTAACCCGAGCGAACCTGCGCCGGCCGAGGCAAAACAAGGAAAATTTCTTGGTTGTCAACTATTCAATCGAAACGGTGCGCCGGCTTGAGGCGCTCTTCCAGGCGCAGGATGTTCAGCGTTCGTTGCGCCTCCAGCGATACGAGCCGGGGACGGAACTCGCCTACGAAGTCCGGGGCGTTGCCCCGGCGCGACCTGGAGAGGTCCGGCTGGCAATCGAGAAGTTCGTCGGGGGCGGCTTTGCCGGTCAAGTTTATCGGATAAGAATCCTTGAGCTTCTGACTCCGGAGGGTCCGATCTCCGGACTCGAGGTCGGCGGAGTCTACGCTTTGAAGATACTCGTGCCTCCGAAGAAGCTAGGACGGTGGATTCGGAATGCCTTCTATGCCCTGGGCTTTCAGGGGCCATTTTCTCTCCAGTCAAATCCTGATGCGGCCAGGGCGGGCGCGCTCTGGCAAAAGTTCATCCGCCGGGGCGCGAAAATCCGGATGGGCTCAGAAAACGCGGTGGTGGATGTCCTGGCGACTTTCATCGATGGCAACCTGGGGAGCTGCGGCGAGATCAGTGAATGGGTGGAAGGCCGGACCTGGCGTTTCGAGGTGGATGACCTTCTCTTTGCCCGTCTCAAATGGAAGCCCGGGGAAAGGGAGGAGGAACTGGGCGCCCCCGAATACCGGGCCAAGCGCGCTTTTATGAAGCGGCTGGTCGAGCTGATGCGGGATATGGGGGCAGTGGAACTTGCCCGCCAGTACGAGTGGTGGACGCTCAAAAGCCAGCCCAACGCCCTCAAACGATTGGCCACCGGCGAAGCCCCGCAGGGAGGACTGACGGCCGTGGATTTTCGGGCCGGGATGGTTCTCCTTCCGTTCCTCCCCGAATGCCCGGCCGACTTCAAGCTCATCCTCAAAGGGATCGGCCGAGGCAGCCTGGTTCAGTTCGATCGCGGCTATCCGTCGTCGCTCCAGAATTTTGTGGATAGCCACCGGGAAGATTTTTCCGACCTGGAGTCGGGCCTTCTGGAGCTTAAAGAAAAAGAGAAGTCTTACCGCGATTCTCTCCCCGATATCACCCATCATCATGTCCGGCTGATTTACAGCGGCCGACTCTGGGCCTCGATCCTGCGTGGCTTGGTCACGAGTTGGCGCGTCCGGAATATCACCGACGAGGTCCGCACGAAAAAATTCGAGAAAAATAGATTCATGGCCTTCCTCTTTTGCTTTTTGGGCCTTATCCCTTTCCTGGGACGGTTCATCCGTAAGATCTGGGGCAGGCAGGACTTCCGCCGCCATTTGGGGAAGATGTTCACCAGCCTGGATTATTTTCAGAGGGCGGGCCGGGCCCGGATGGCCGAATGGCTCATCCGCTGGCTCAGGTCCGGCCGGGTGAGCGACGACAGGGCGCTTGGGCTAGCCTCCAAGGCTCCGCGGTTCTTTGCCCACTGGCCACTGGCTTGGCTCCCGCCGGGAATCCATCGCCTTTTATCAGATTGGAACTTTGCCAAACAAAAGCTGGATTTTATTTTTGTCCGACCCCTAAGGCTCTATTTCAAGCCGGAGGCTAGAGATCAATGGCTTCGCGACATGGTCGCCCAGGGCCAGAACAACGGAGTCCTGACCAAAGAAGAATCAGGCCGGATTCTCTCCCAGATCAGGGAGCCCTTTATCCAGAAGTATCTTAAGAGTTTGGCCATTCATCTCTGCCTCATGCCGACAACTCACATCGTCGCCTTAGCCATCGCCGTCATCTACGTCCGGCTCCACTCCGAGTTCACCTGGCAGCAGGGCACCCTCGCCGCCGGGATTATCCTGGGGATCTTTCAGGTCATTCCGATCTCCCCGGGATCGCTGGCTCGGGGGTTCTACACGACCTCCCTGGTCATCCGGGAACGCAATTTTAGAGATTACAACATCGCTTTTTTCATCAGCTTTTTTAAATACATCGGCTACCTGGCTTTCCCACTGCAGATGGCCCACCGCTATCCTGAGCTGGCCCGTTTCATGGCCGCCCATTGGGCGACAGGCGCCGTTCATATCGTGCCTGTTTTCGGAGAAAAAGGGGCCTGGCTCGAACACGCGGTTTTTGATCTTACCTACAATTATCCGCTGAGCTTGAGGCGCAGAATCCTGGAGAGGAATCGATTGCTTTCGGCCGAGCCCCCCAGGTCCTGGACTTTTCCGATGGTTCTGGTCACGAGCGTTCTTGTTTTGGCTCTGGTGGATGCCAATTATTTTAAAATTGCCGGACATTTCCCCACCTTCGGGAATATCTGGTGGATTGTGATCTGGCCTCCGTTCTTCGGAGCGGCGGCGGCCGCGGGGCTGTCGAGGAGGGCGCTCTTTTCCAGGAGAATATTGATTGGAGGATTGACCGGCGCTTTGGCCGGCGTGTTCTATGCGGTTTTCAACTCACTCTTCACAGCTTATTGGGGGGCCTATTCGGGCGCGGCCTTGATTTCAGGGCACTTGATCGGCCAGGTTGCGATCAAGGCGCTGTGGCAGGCCTTCCTCTTCACGCTCATCGGCATCATCGGCACGTTCATCGCCGAAAACAGAAAACCGTAATCGCAGACTCACTTTAATTTTAGCCCTAACTCGTCCAGCTGCTTTTCGTTCACTTCCGAAGGAGAACCCGTGAAGAGGCAAAGGCCGCTCGTCGTTTTGGGAAAGGCGATGACTTCCCGGATCGATTCCTCTCCGGCCAGGATCATGATCAGGCGGTCAAACCCGAGGGCGATCCCGCCGTGGGGCGGAGCGCCGTAGGTCAAGGCCTCGAGAAAGTAACCGAATTTATCCTCGGTTTCTTTAGGCGTGAGGCCCAGGACCTTGAATATCTTCTTCTGGAGCCCCATGTCATGGATTCGGATCGAGCCGCCGCCGACCTCAAACCCGTTGAGAACCAGGTCATAGGCCCTGGCCCTGATTTTTTCCGGATGGGAATCGAGGAGCGGGATGTCTTCATTGACCGGGGAGGTAAAAGGATGATGCATCGAGACGAGCCGGCCTTCATCCTCACTCCATTCGAACAGAGGAAAATCGGTGACCCAGCTGAAATTGTAGATTTCTTGACCTTTGGCCCTTTCCTGGACGAAGTCTTTTCGGATCTCGCCGAGAACCTTCAAGGTCTTTTCTTCCGGGCCTGCGACGAGGAGTCCCACGCCGCCCTCCTTTCCGGCCAACGCCTCCCAGAGGGACTCGGAATCCTTTTCTTCCAGCTTTAGAGAAGACTTGAATTCTCCCTCTTTCTTCAACCAGAAAATCCCCCCGGCGCCCAGGGCCTTTGCCCGGTCATTGATTTTCTCGAGCCGGCTCCTCGATAGTCCAACGGCATCCGGAACAAACAATCCTTTTAAAACTCCCCGGCCGGACAGTTTCGTCCGAATCAGCTCGGACCCCAGCCCGGCACCGATCTCTGACAGATCCCTGATTTCGAGTCCGAGCCTCAGGTCGGGCTTGTCTGTGCCGTATTTCTCCAGGCTCTCTTTGAAGGAAAGTCTTGGAAACGGCCGCGGGATTTTTTTCCCGATGAGCTCGAAAAGGGCGACCATCAGCGCTTCAATGATCTCGAACAAATCCTGCCGCTCGATAAAGCTCATCTCGACATCGATCTGGGTGAACTCCGGCTGACGGTCAGCCCGGAGGTCTTCATCTCGAAAGCAGCGGACAATCTGGAAGTAGCGGTCGAACCCTGCGATCATCAGGGTTTGTTTGTAGAGTTGGGGGGATTGAGGGAGCGCATAGAACCTGCCCTTGTAGATGCGGCTGGGGACGAGGTAGTCCCTTGCCCCCTCGGGCGTGGACTTGCCCAAAAACGGAGTCTCGATCTCGTAAAAGCCGTTGCGGCCGAAAAAATTGCGGACACACAGGGCGGCTTCGTGCCTGAGCTTGAGATGACGCTGCATCGAGGGACGCCTGAGGTCGAGATAGCGGTACTTGAACCGCAACTCCTCAGCCGCCTGGACCGGATCGTTGATCGCAAAAGGTGGGACCTTGGAAATGCTGAAGATCTTCAGGTCCGCGGCCTCGACTTCGATCTCTCCGGTGACGAGTTGAGGATTGACCGCTCCGGCCTCTCTTTTTCGCACGACACCTTTGATCCCGATGACCGTCTCCGGCCTGACCTTTTTGGCTTCCTCAAGAAGAGACGCCTGGCCGGCGCGGAAGACAACCTGAACGAGTCCCTCCCTGTCCCTCAGGTCAACAAAGACCAGGTTCCCGATATCCCTCTGTTTGTGGACCCAGCCGCAGAGCGTCACTTCCTGGTCGACGTGATGGGGACGGAGTTCTCCGCAATAGGAGGAACGTTTCCAATTTGAAGATTGAATCATGCTTGTTTTTTCCATCTTGCCTCTGGATGATGTTATTGTGAGCTCGAAGGGCATCACGAGCCCCCAGAGTCGCTGCGAAAAGAGCGCGGCGATCTTAGGAGATATCGCTCTGCCTCGCTACCGCGCTTCTCGGAACGACAATTTTATCGTGATTGGTTTTCCAGGAGGATCTTCAGCAGCTCCTCCCGATTGCCCTCTCTCTGTTCGGCGGTTTTCATATTCTTGAGCTGGAACCTGCCCTTGGCCACCTCTTCGTCGCCGATGATCAGGACCCAGCTGGCTTCCAGCTTGTTGGCCCGGCTGAGTTGATTTTTTAATCCTTTGTCCTTGAACTCGAGGACGCATTCCAACCTGTACTTCCGGAAATAGCCGGCCAGTCCCATGGCCGCTTTCTTCGCCTCATCCCCCAGGTAGACTAAATATATGAAATTCCTCTTTTGAATCCTGGGTTTAACCACCGAGAGAAGCCTCTCCATGCCCATGGCGAAACCGATGCCGCATATGTCGGGGCCGCCAAACTGTCTCATCATGTCATCATAACGGCCGCCCCCGAGAATTGCGTTCTGGGCTCCGAGCTTTCCGGAGATGATCTCGAAAGCGGTTTTTGTGTAGTAGTCAAGTCCTCTAACGAGGCGGGGCTCGATGCGGTAGGGAATCTTATAGAAATCGAGGTAAGAACGAAACCTTTTGAAATGATCCTCGCATTCCGCGCAGAGAAAGTCAATGATTCGAGGAAAGGACTCGGATAGCTTTCGGCAGGTCTCCAACTTGCAGTCGAAGATCCGGAGCGGGTTGGCAACGGCCTTCCTTTGACAGTCCGCACAGAGGGCCTCCCGGACCCTCTCGACTTGGCTTCTGAGTTCTTCAAGATAGCCCGGGCGGCAGTTCTGGCAGCCGACGGAATTGACCAGTGTCACGGCGTCGGCCACCTCGAGTTCGGACAAAAGACGGTGGGCCATCTCGATGATCTCGGCATCGATGGCCGGGTCCTTCTCGCCGAAGACCTCAATATCTGCCTGATGGAACTGGCGGTAGCGGCCCTTCTGGGGCTTGTCATAACGGAACATCGGCCCGATGTAATAATAGCGCATCGGCTCGGGCTGAAGGAAAAGCCTGTTCTCGATGATCGAGCGGACGACCGAGGGGGTGTATTCTGGGCGCAGCGTGATCGAGCGGCCCGCCTTGTCCGTAAAAGTATACATCTCTTTGGTGACGACATCAGACGTCTGCCCGGTGCTTCGTTCAAAAAGCTCGGTCGCCTCAAGAATCGGCGCCCTCAGCTCCCGGTAGCCGTAGAGTTCGAAAATGCCTCGGCACCTCCCCTCCACGCTCTGCCATTCGGCGACCTCATTCGGGAGGATGTCTTTCGTGCCTTTGATCCCGGAGATCGCCCTTTTCCCTTGACCGTCTTCTATCACTTCTCTACGTAGACTCCGATCTTGCGGACTTTCTGGTACCGTTCGGCGAGCAGCTCATCGATGGGCTTTTGCTCGAATTTTTTCAGGTACTGGCTCAGGACTTTGTCGACATTTTTGAAGGTCTGTTCGTAATCGACATGAGCTCCTCCGGGGGGCTCGGGAATAATCTTATCGATGACTCCGAGCGCCATCAGGTCCTGGGCCCGGATCTTCATGTTCTCGGCGGCTTTTTGGACGGCGGTTTGATCTTTCCAGAGGATGGCGGCGCACCCTTCCGGTGAGATGACCGAATAAAATGAGTATTCGAGCGTCAGGATGGCGTCACCGGCGCCGATGGCCAAAGCGCCGCCGCTTCCGCCTTCGCCGATGACAACGACGATGATGGGGGTCTTCAGGCCGGCGATCGTCTTAAGGTTGCAGGCGATGGCCTCTGCCTGCCCTCGCTCTTCCGCACCGATCCCGGGATAGGCCCCGGGAGTATCGATGAGGGTGACGACCGGGAAGCCGAATTTTTCGGCCAGCTTCATCGCCCTCAAGGCTTTCCTGAAGCCCTCGGGGTTGGGCTCACCAAAATTGCGCTCGATCCGGGTTTTGGTCGTCCTTCCCTTCTGGTGGCCGATGACGGCCACGGTCTTTCCCTTGTAGAGTCCGAACCCGGCGACGATGGCCGGGTCATCGGCGAAGTGGCGGTCGCCGTGGATTTGGATGAAGTCCTGGAAAAGATAGTCTATATAATCCAACGTGTACGGCCGCTTGGGATGGCGGGCAATCTGGACGATCTGTCCGGGGGTGAGTCGCGGGCTGATCTCGGCCCACTCTTTTTCGATTTCCTGCCGGAGTTGGGCGATCTTCTCTTTTTTTGCCGGGTCTTCGCCGGCCTGGAGCTCATCGATCTGCTCCTTGAGCCTGAGAATATTCTTCTCCAGCTGATAAAAATCGGCTTGTTCAGTCATCGGTCTTAAAAGATAAGGGGATTCAACTACCCGATTATTCTAAGGGCGGGGATGAAGCAATGTCAAGCTGAGGTAAAGGGGACAGGTTTATTTTAAAGCCGCGAGTTTCTTTTTGGCGTCGTCGACTTCGGGAAGACCGGAATCGGCGTATTTCCAAAGGTCGAGGAATTTTTGATAATTCTCCTTAGCCTTTATTTTATGACCCTGCCGCTCGTGGATCTGACCGAGTTTATAGAAGGATTTGGCGTAGATGTCTCCGTAATAGAAGCTGCCGATTGTCAGAGCCGTTATCTTTTCATATTCTTGGCGCGCCTTTTCGAGATCGCCCGCCCCTAAGTAGACGAAGGCCAGGGCGTCCAGGAATAAAGCATGGTCATCGTTGAAGAACCTTTGAGAAGGCACCAAGGTAACTCCGCGTTTGAGGATTTCGAGCGCCTGGGGATAATGGCCTTTTTTAAACTCTATCATTCCTGATAGAAAATCGAGGTATCTCAGGGCCTTTTTCCCCAAAAGGTTCTTTGTCAAGGCTTCGATTTCCTCTGTGGTCTCTTGAGCTTCTCGGATAGACTTCATGTCCAGTTGGGCGAGCGCTTGGCCGATCAGACTGCTGACCTGGCGCCCTGGGTCCTCCATTTCCTGCGCGTTTATCCCGGATTGGCGGGATTCCTCAAGGGCCTTGGCCGCGTCTCCTGTCCGGTGGGCCAGGAAGGCGCGTCGCAAATGGAAATCGGCTTGCCATCCTTTATCACCAAGGCTGTCGGCAAGTTCAAGACCCTTTTTCAATTGCTCTTCGGCAGCCTTCAAACGCCCTTCCATCAGAAAAAGAGCGGCCATGTTGTCCCTGCCGTTCAGGTGGGCGACCTTTTCTTCCAAGTTGAAGAGTTTTTGATATTCTTTCTCTGCCCGGTCAAAATCCTCCTTGCACCTATAGATATCACCCAGGGCCATAAAATTGTAATAGGAGGAAGGGCTGAGCGAAACCGCCTTGTTTGCCGCCTCAAAAGCAAGGTCATACTTGCCTTGAATAAAATGAACGAGGACAAGGTAGATGCGGATCATGTAGTTATCTTTAAAATTGCGGATATAAGTTTCCAGAACTTCTCTGGCCTTATCCGTCATGCCCTTGGCCATGTAGGAGTCATAGAGATTTATATAGGGGAAAATATTGTCCTCTCCCTTTCGGATGAGCGGCTCATAAAGGGCTATGGCTTTATCCCATTCTTCCACATCTGTATAAATGATCCCGAGGTTGGTGATTCCGATCGTATCATCTGGATAGAGTTGTAATAATTTGTTGTAGGCTTCAATAGCCTGGCCGTACGTCCTTGCCGAATCGCGATAACAATCACCTTGGATGATGTAGCGCTCCCTGTCGGATATCCTGTCGCTGAGCTCGAGGGCCTTCTGAAGATATTTCTTGCTTTCGGAATAATATTGCATATTGCTTAGGGACATGGCCATTGAGCGGTAGGCCATGGCAAACTCCGGGTCTACGGCAACGGCCTTCTCCATCGTCTGAATGCTCTGGCGAAATTCCTGTTCCTGATGGTACTTTCTCCCGGCGCTATAATATTTATAAGCTTCGGGAGAGGACGTTGTGATCTTGCCCACCTCTTTATCGATATCGCTGGCCAGCTGTTCTGAGGAAAGATTCAGGTCGGACTTGATCTTCCTGATCAGCTCATCCGCTTTGGCAATGATTTCGGCTTCGCCTTTGCACTCGACTTTGATCGAGCTGATCACCTCGCCTGCCGGTGGTTTCTGCAGCCTCAAGGTGATGATGATATTCTCGCCGGCTTTCATGATGCTGCCGCCCACGGTGTGATTGACTCTGCCTTCGTTCGCCACCTTGACAAGGTCCTCGGTCGAGTATCTTTTGGTCTCGTCGAGACCCAGCGTTTTCAGGATGCCGTAGACCCTGTCGCTGCTCAGGACGTTGATGAATTTCGATTGGGCCAGTCCGATCGTGAGCAGTTCCGGGAGGCCCGTCTTCCAGGGATCAAGGCTCTTGTCTCCCGAGATGTTCTCGAAATAAAGGATGGCGACAGAGGGTTTGCCCGCGAAAACAGGAACTGCCCCTTTTGGGGCTTTAATGCGCCAGATGACCAGCCCGATCACCAGGAGGCCCAGAAAAATCAAGCCCGGGATGAGCACGTTCTTCAACCCGAAGTGGACGGTTATCTCCCTAGATGTGGAGGGCCTTCTTTTCGGAAGGGCTTTTTCCGTGGTCGGAATGGCTCTTTCAATTTTGACGAGCTCACCGAGAACCTCTTCCGCCTTCTGGTATCTCTTCTCCCTATCCTTCTCCAGGCAGCGTAGGATAACGCGGCTCAGCTCCTCGGGGATCTGAGCGTTTATTTTTCTGGGGTCGGGTGCCGCTTCCGACTTGTGCTTGAAGGCCACACTGAATGGCGTTTCTCCTTCAAAAGGCAATCGACCGGTCACCATCTCATATAAGATGACGCCCAGGGAATAGATATCCGATCTCTGGTCAGTCTCCCTTCCGTCCACTTGTTCCGGGGACATGTACTCGGGCGTGCCGATGATGACTCCGGCGTCGGTAATCCCCCTGGCCTTGAGCGAGCGGGCGATGCCGAAATCCATGATCCGGGCATTCCCGTCCCGGTCGATCATGATGTTCTGGGGTTTCAGGTCGCGGTGGACGACGCCAAGTCGATGCGCCTCTCCTAGACCTTCACAAACCTGTTTGGCGATCGTGAGGGCCTGTCCGCTGCTGAGCTGGCCCATCATGTGGATCATGCTCTTCAGATCTTCCCCGCTCACATACTCCATAGTGATGTACTGGGCGTCTTCAAATTTGCTCAGGTGATACATGCGGCAGACGTTTTTATGGGAGATCTTGCGGGCCGTCTTGAGCTCGTTGCGGAAGCGCTCGATCGTCTTCTCGTCGCCGGCGATCTCCTGATTGAGAAGCTTGAGGGCGACTTTCTCCTGAATTTCAGTATCGAAAACCTTGTAGACTCTTCCCATCCCCCCTTTCCCCAATTCCTCGATGACCTGGTAACGGCCGGCGAAGGTGCTTCCGATCGCCAGGTTGGGGCTGGTTGTTTGCAGAGTCCGGGTTGGAGGAGGGGCTGGTCGCTCAGGAGTCTGGAGAGGCGCCGCGCACCGGGCGCAATAGAAGGCGCCTTCGGGGTTTTCGGAATGACAGTTGGGACAGTTCATGAGCCCACGCTACGCTGAGATGGTCTGGCCAGAGAATATCAATTCCCCCTGAAAGAGTCAAATATAGTCGAGCGCCGGGCAATGCCGGGGCCGCCCGGACCAGAATAGGTGCCGACCCAGTTTTATTTTTTCAGGCAGATACTCTCGTGCCCTTTTTTTCCGCCGGCCGGGCCGGGAAGCCGCCTTCTCTGGCGAACGACCTCGAAGAAAAAGATCGCGGCCGCGGCGGCCACGTTGAGCGAGTTCAGCCTGCCGAGAAGCGGGATGGAAAGAACCTTATCGCATCTTTTCTTGATCAAGGGGCGGAGCCCTTTTCCCTCCGACCCCAGGACAAGGCCCAGGGGAAGGGTGTAGTCGAACTCGTACCAGAATTCTTGACCTCCGCCTTCGGCGCCGACGAGCCAGAGCCCTTGGGCTTTGAGCTCCTCCATGGTCTGAGCCAGGTTGACGACGCGGGCGACCTTGATGTGTTCGAGGGCGCCGGTGGAGACGGAGGACACCGTTTCGGTTAACCCAACCGAGCGTCTTTCCGGCATCACGATCCCGTCGGCTCCGGCGCCTTCGGCGCTGCGGATGATTGCCCCCAGGTTTTGGGGGTCTTCAACCTCATCGAGGAGGACCAGAAAGGGACGCTCGGTCCCGGCCAGGATCTCTTCCAGGGAAGAAAATTCCTTCGAGGCGAGGTAGGCCACGACGCCTTGATGATTCGGCGAAATTTGGTCCAGCCGTTGCTTTGGGGCGAAGAGATAGGGCACCGATCCCGCCTTTGCGGCCCGGATAACCTCGGCAATCTTCCACAGGCCTTTTTCCTTTTGGATCAGGATCTTGTTCACCCTTCGCGGCGAGGACTTCAGGACCTCGAGGAGGGGATTCAGGCGGTTCAGCGTTTCCATCGGAGATATTCGATGACTTCGGCGACCCGGGAAGCGCAATTCTTGATCCGCTTCGGGAATTCGAGCCTGGCTCCCTCCTCCACCAGGGGGATAAATTTATCGAGCTCGAGCCCCGAGGCCCGGGCGGTCAGAGCGACCCTGAGGGGATGATAGAGGTCTTTTCCTTTGGCTCCCGTCGTCTTTTTGATCTCAGCCGTGATGGTGACGAAATCGGCATAGCTGAATTCGGCCAAAGGGGAGGTTTTTTCGTGGAAGAGCGCGATGACCGACCTCGCTTTCTCTTCATTGAGGATTTTCCTTGCCTCGTCATCCATGGAGTCCGGGGAAAATTCATAAAGGAGCGAGAACCTGGGCGGCAGCTCGGAGAATCTGTCCATTCCTTCCATCAGAATCTCCACCGCCTTTTCGAGCCAGGCCCAGTGGGCCTCGGTCATCGATTCGGGCATGAGCCCGGCGCTTCTAAGGTAAGGAAATGCGATCCGCGCTTTTTCCCCAGGAGCGAGCTTTTTGATGTGCTGTCGATTGATCCAGTGCAGCTTTTCGTAGTCGAATATGGCGGCGGAGCGGCTGACCTTCTTGAGGTCAAAGAGCTCGAGGAGCTCTTCCCGGGTGAGCACTTCCCTGCCTTCGGGGGGAGCCCAGCCCAACAGTGCCAGATAATTGAACAGCGCCGAGGAGAGGATTCCCTCTTTCCGGAACTGGTCGACGGCGGTGGCGCCGTGGCGTTTGCTGAGCCGGGTATTGTCCCTGCCCATGACCATGGCCAGATGGGCAAATCGGGGAGGAGCAAGCCCCAGGGCCTGATAGACCAAGAGCTGACGGGGGGTGTTGGAGATGTGGTCTTCTCCCCGGATCACGTGGCTTATCTTCATCAATGAATCGTCTATGACCACGGCATAGTTGTAGGCCGGAAGTCCGGTGGATCGCACGAGGACGGGGTCACCGATGAGCTTAAGATCAAAGGAGAGCAGGCCCCGGACAAGGTCATCATAGGACAGAGTCCCCTCGTCGGGTACCCTCAGCCGGATGGCGGCTTTTTCGCCCTTCTCCACTTTGTGTCGGGCTTCTTCGAGAGGAAGCGTCCGGCAGCGCCCGGCGTAGATCGGCATCCGACCGGCGGCAAGCGCCTCTTCCCGGCTTCTCTCGAGCGCATCCGGCGGGCAGAAACAATAATACGCCTTTCCTTCATTCAAGAGTTTCTCGGTATAGGCGCTATAGATCCCGAGCCTTTCCGATTGGCGGTAGGGTCTGAACTTGCCGCCGACATCAGGGCCTTCGTCCCAGTCCAGGCCGAGCCAGGTCAGGTCTTTCTTCAGACTCTGCTCATATGCGGCCGTGCTGCGCTCCACATCGGTATCCTCGACCCGAAGGATGAAGGTTCCATTCTGCTGTCGGGCGAACAGCCAGTTAAAAAGGGCGGTCCGGGCGTTCCCGACGTGCATATACCCGGTCGGGCTGGGGGCAAAGCGGACGCGCACGTCGCTCATGGTGATCGGTCGCAATTTATGGCGGTCCGACTCGTTTCCCGTTTCTATCTGGAGCTTTTTGAAACCAAGTCTCCTTCAGGCTTCGGACGAGACAGACGATATGGACGTCTCTATTTTTGCTGGAGCTGCTTCATGGACAGCCTGTCCTGCTTGGTGTAGCCCGCGGGAACTGAATAGGCTCCGGCCGGAGCTCCCTTCTTGGAGATCTCGACGACTTCCGTGGTGGTGTGCATTTTTTGCCCCATCATCTCCATGGTCGTGTCTGAGGCGATCCAGAATCCCTTGACTTTCATCACCTCCTGGACCGCGTTGTCGTCAAGCTGCATCTGAGCCTTGAGGACGTTGCCGTACATCTTCAACATGTATTTGCTTACGTCAAAGGGCACATCGGTCGTCGCCAAGACTTTCATTTTAACCGGCATCATCATCATCGTCATCGTGACATCGTACTCTGAGCAATTCCACTGCCCGATCGTTTTGCTCTGGCCGGTGGGGGTCACGGTGATCGAGGCCTTCATCATGCCAGCCATGGCGGACATTTCGGGCGGGAGGAGCTTGGACATATCCAACGGAAGCGTCGTTTCGACGTAGGTCTTGTCTTTGTGGTTGATCATATAAAAAATGTTCTTTTTGAGGTCGATGATGGTCGTCAAGTTTTCTGTGATGTTAGCGAACTGGTCATCCCCGATCCACTGCTCGGAGAACGTATCCTGGGCGGGCCGGTTCTGCCCCATCATCGATATCGCATCGGTGTGGGCTTTGGATTTGACGTAGATTTCAGCGCTGGCCCACGAAGCCATGGCCAAGAGAATGAAGATAACAACGAAGAGCTTTTTCATGAAGACCTCCTTTAGATCTCAATCCGCTTTTGGAGTCTCCAATTATAAATCAAAACCCGGGTCGGCGCAATTCCGTTATGCTCTTGCTTCTTCCTTTGAGACTCGGATAAAATGGTGTTCCGCCCATGATCGAGAACGCAGACATGCCCGGGAATATCCAAACGGCAAGGCTGGTCTTTCGAGTCCTGGGCTGGCTTTCGATAGCGACGGCCGTTGTCCTTTCGACGATCTTCGTCTTCGGCTCGATGATCCTGGGCCTGAGCGGAAAGGAACAAGCGGTCGTCGGGAGCGCCATCCTGGGAGAACTGGGCAAGGCCATTTTCGCTCTCTCCTTGCTTCTGGCCGTGCTCTATCTTCTGACAGCTAGAGGAATAGCCCGGAGGAAAGTCTGGGGGAAGCTGGCCGGGATCGTCCTGGCCATTCTTATGCTGCCGGCTTTCCCTATCGGGACTGTCTTGGGGATTTTTGTCTTGACCGGGCTGCTCGGCCAGGAGGCGAAATCCTGGTTTGCTGCCCGAGAATCGATCTCCGATCCATCGAGCTAAGTCTTTTCCGGGAACTTGTAGATCGAGAGGCCGACCAGGAAAACGACGGCGAGAACGACCGAAACAATTCACGGCTCAGGGCTCACCGCTCACTGCTTTGGCCACTATTTTCTTGACATCCCCCCTGAGTTTCAATTATTAGTAGTCTTTCAGAAAGGGAAGAAGAGTTATGTTCGTTTGGGTTTTTCACCGGGTCACCGGGCTCTTGCTGATCGTCCTCCTCAGCGTCAAGTTCCTGACGTCCTTTTTTTTGATGACCAAAGACAAGAAGCCCGACTGGGCCCTGGTCCTGCACACCAACCCGCTGATCGAGGTTCTTCTGATCATCACGGTCATCTTTCATGGCCTCTACGGCCTGAGAACGGTCATTCTGGACCTGGGAGTCCGCAAGGAGAAACTCCTGTTCTGGGTCTTCACGGGCCTCGGCTTGGCCATGTCGGGGACCTTGCTGGTCCTCTATTTCACGCGGAATTATTGAATGATCAGTCATGACGTCCTGGTCGTGGGGGGAGGTTTGGCAGGGCTG
>Ga0315282_10008623_pt1 | contig 16455 bp, 17 predicted proteins | sample YL17G07_20_MG_FD_203693 | JGI IMG/M metagenome (GOLD analysis project Ga0315282, IMG submission 203693) | Sediment microbial communities from Yellowstone Lake, YNP, Wyoming, USA - YL17G07_20 | ecosystem: Environmental > Aquatic > Freshwater > Lake > Sediment | place: USA: Wyoming | collected...
TACCTAATATAGAAATTCCATAGGGTGGGTCCGTAATAACCGCGTGAACGCTATCGCTAGGTATTTCTTTTAGTAAATCAAAGCAGTCCCCGCAAACAATCTTATTCATTTCAATCATTTCTTCACCAAAACTATATTAGTTTCATTCGCAAAACTCGAAACGGGCATCTTCGAAAACGTATTCTGAACTTTGGCAATCGCCTTCTCGTACGTTAGTTCTTTGTACGCTTCGTGCGCTTCGTTCCACTTCCCGATTTTTGATGCCGCCATAACCTCCCAAATTACTTCCTTTGGCAGCTCGTAATAAACCAAGCGATTCATCAACGCCATTTCCGCCTCGCTCCTCGAGTTATAACGCGACAAAACCTCCTTATCTCCATTTAATAACCCCGACACGCTTGCATCGTTTGTTGCTAATTCCATGCGCTTTTTTACTTCCTCGTTTTCGCAAATAATCCTATCGAGCGTCTTGGGCGGCGCTTTGGCGGTTTTCAAACTCGTTATGAAACGCAACAACCTCGCGTCCTCGTTTCGCTTCCCGCCGTTCAAAAACTCGCAGTAACGATATGGTCTTTCTGGAGTGTTCTTTCCCTTAATATTCAAGGTTCCTGGAACGCGGATTATCCTCGCTAAATCTCCAACGCTATCAATCGTGATTTTTTCCGCCAAAGACTCGGGCAAAAACGGCTTTATGACCCATTCGCCTTTCTCGTTCTTTTTGCCGCAAAACTTCTCGTCAATGAATTTTTGGAACGCCCTCAACTTCAAAGTTATGTAAACGCGATTGTCGTCCGTTATGTCAATTGGAGGAATCGCGCACCAAAGGTAGCACCCGTTCCCGCTCTTGAGCATCGCGGGTTCCTCGAATTCTTGGGAAATGAACCAATCCTTGATTTGCCTTCCCGCATCCAAAGCGTAATTTAGTTCTTCTTCCGTCGCCGCAGAATCCGTCTTGTCGGGTCGGTTGGAATCAATGTCAATTGGAATGAAGGTTATCCGTTTCACATCCTTGTTTTTTCCTTTTCCAGCGTTCCTCTCGTTCACGCCAAAATAGATTTGCGCTTTCCCGTTATATTCTTCCGCCACTTTCTTGAATTCCTCGAAAGAATGAACGAAAAACCTTTCTCCGCCCCGCTGGTAGAATAGGCGCATCTCGGTCTCTTCACGATGCTTGGCAAAATTATATGCCTTGATTAAATCTTCCGACATTATTATCTCCCGCTAATGCTCTTCAAATATCTTCCCTGCACAACTTTAACCGTATCACCAAATGAAGATTTTTGTAATTCTTTATCAACCGAAGCGAGGGAAGGGAAGTGCTCGGGGTAGTTCGAAACCAAAGCTTCTGACAAATCCTCCATATCCACCAAACCCGTTTCCTTGTTCTTCAAATCGTTGAAAACGCGGTTAATAATCAACAATTTATCTTTTTGTTCCAACGGAATAATATCGGGTAATTCCCCGACTTGGATTCCGTCAATTTTTCCTTCAAAGCCTTCCGCCTTCAAAAACTCGTCGTCCACCACCAAACCACGCAATGAATTCAACATAACAAAAATCGCGGTTTTCGCGTGTTCCTTGGTCACTACATTTGAGTAGTGGAGCTTCGCCACCGCTTGCGATAAACGAATGGTTGCTTCACAGAAACGCGCGGTAATGTTATAATATTTCTTTTCCTGGCTCAACAAACGCAATTTCGTGTAATGCGAATTGATTATTTCTTGTGCTTCTTCACTTAAAGTTGGATTAAAGTTAGTTCTCGCGTAAGCAATGTATTTCTGTAATTCTTTTGGAGTGAAAAGCATTTCCTCCCGTTTATCATTGTTCTCATATTTTTCCGTAATGAACTCCGCAATTTTTCTGTCCTTATTTTCATTCGCAATATCACGAAAAACGAAAATTAAGTCGAAACGAGTTAAAAGAGAAGTGGAAATATTAAATTGCCTCGCCAAATCTGGGTTCTCGGGGTCAAAACGGGAAAGTTTTGGATTAGCACACGCCAAAATGCTTGTTTCCGCACAAAATTCCGCATGTAACCCCGCTTTATCTATCTTGACCACTTGCTGTTCCATCGCGGAATGAAGCATCGTCTTATCTTGGTCGGGAACTTTGTCGAGTTCATCAATCACGAGAGTGCTCCCACTCGCCAAAACCAAAGCGCCAGCTTTAACAACCCAATTATCCTTTCCTATTCCATAACTTTCCTTGACCGCCGCCGCGCCCAATCCAGCGGAAGTGACCCCTTTTCCAACCACAAGCATACTTTTGGGAGTCATTTTTTTCGCGTCAAAAGCGAGAACGCTTTTACCGCTATTATGAGAAATTACACCATTTGCAATAAAACGATGAGATTTTGGAACTTCGATGTCATACACATCACGAATTCCAGCAAACTCTATTGAAACAATTCGTTCACTTCTTTGACCACCGAATTCATGATGTAAGTTTTTTCTTCTTTCAATGAGATTTTGTAATCTTGCGATTTTTTTGTTTGAACGAAATCCTATATTCTCCGAAAACTTTCTAATGCTTTCGGCTCTCCTAATAACCAAATTAGCGGTATTTTTCCATTCAATAATTCTAGAATGAATACTAAAGCGCAACAATAACGTTTGAATTTCTCTTAATAATTCAAGTCGTTTAATGCTTGCCTTTAATTGAATTGCGTGGCACCCCCTACCCTTTGAAAATACGCATCCATCTGCCTCAAATAGCCACGCAAGAAACTCCGAAACAACTTTATCATTAGACTGAAAAATTTCGGTTGGCACTATTTTCTCTCTAATAAAATTAAAACTTTGAGCAAAATCAACACTACAAAAATCAAGAACCGTTATACTTTGCTTGTGTTTGCCAAACTTACTATCGCCGCTTCTATGTTTGTTCATTTCTTTTGCGGTTCTAATTTTAATTTTTGCTTCTATACCAAAAAGATTTTTTAATTTCTCTTGCAACTTTTTAATTAAATCCTTTTCAGATTCGTTAACTACCATACTAAAAGCGTATTTATTGTGTAAATATCCATCTCCCAGTAAATATCCAAAAAGACCTCCCAAATCTTCATTCAAATATTCTGGCAAAAGAATCTTTCGTTTCGGACCTAAATTGTTCTTTCTCGGCATCCACTTTAATTTAACTAAAGATTTTTTATTACACTTAACCCCCGTAGTAACTTGTAGTCTATCTCCTACCTTCAATTCATCTAAACGTTTCCAAACAAAAATTTTGGGGTTTACGCCCCCTTCTCCTTTTTCAACTACTCGAAGCGGATGATTGAAGGTTCCAATGATGATTTTGCCAGACTCGGTGGTAATTTTTAAGGTGGGTTGATTTTCAAATTTATGAAAAACTGTCGCAACATCTCTATTGCCACCACAACCCACCAATATTTGTTGATTAAGTTTTTGTAAATGCTTCTCCCCAAAATTCTTAATCCTATCAAACGTTCCGTCTCCTAATGCAACAAGCGTATCCCCATCCAAGCAGCTTGGGTCGCCGATTAGTAGAATTCCTATTGTTCCCCTACTCTTGGTTCCCGTTATTTTGTCGGTTACGCTCGACCCGCCGAACATTTGTAACGCAATAGAGTATTTTTGAATCTCATAACCCAAAATGGACGGCGACATCATTTTAACGATTTCTTGGGCAATATCTTCGCGTTGGCTAATCTCCTTGAATTTTTCTATTTCTTCGGGTAAAATCAATATTTTCTTGTAATCTTCTTCCAACTCCTCAAAACCATAAACGTCAAAATACCGCTCCATAACCGTTTCGATGATTTTCCTTCCCGCCATCGGCTCTCGAACCCGCATAACGCCAATCAAGCGGTATTTCTTTCCTTGCTTAATTCTATCCACCAAAGTGTCGTGAAGATGGAAAACTATGGTTCGCGGCTCGTATTCGTCGAGGTATTCCTCAAAAGTTTCTTGAATTACCCCGTATTGGACGTCCTTCCACTTGTTTTTGGCTGGCGAATAAACAACTCCATTGTTTTTGTGGCATTTGGGGCAAGCATTATATTTAATCAACCGATTCTCATAGGTTTTCTGAAACCATTCCCTATCGCAATTTACGCACTTGAAATTTCCCTTATAAACTTCCGTCTTCCTTTCCGATAAAAGCGTAATCAAACCGCTAATTGCCACTAGTCTGCCTACTTCTTTGAAGCCAACGGAACGAAGCGGCGAAATCACTTGCTGGGGAACCTTCGTGAAATTAATGTTAATCGGGTAATCGTTCTCGTCAAAATGGAAAGCGGGTTCCAGTTCCTGAATTGCCAAAGAACCCCTGAATAAATAGTCGTCTGGTTTGGTAATCATTTCCTCGCATAAAGAAGAATTATACTTGAACAAGTCCTCCAAATCGATTTCTATCCGCTTGGTTTTTATGGCTTTCTCTACATCTTCTTGAGAAAACTTCTTGCCCAAATATTCAACAAAATCAGGAAACGACATAATAAACATCCTATATAGTATATCTACCCATATAAATATTTTTTGGGTTTTTAAAGGCTACCCGAAATTGAACCCGCGCTTCGTTAGTGCCGCGTCAAGCTCTTCGCCGCCAGAAATCAAGGCGCGTTCTACATCGTCAGAAAAACCGAACTTCTTGTCGTTGTTCTTGCGTTTCTCTTTGAAGTAGTGTTTGCGGCAAAAATCGTTTTTAAATGCCTCTCTTTGGCAACCCTTCATTACGCACTGCTTTTTCTTTTCTTTCTTCATTCTTGTTCTCCTCTAGTTTGCGTTTCCTTAACATTGTTTCTTCTTTCAAAATCTCATCTAAGGAAACAGGATAAAAATTACGAACATCCACGCCGACATTAATAACTAAACTCTTGTCCGATATCCACTTATATTTCCAAGCGTCGTGAACGTGACCGCATAAATTCAACTCAAAGGCATCGGAAGCGTAAAACGGGTCGTGAACGCAAAGAATTTGCTTTCCTCCCGCGTGTAAAACAATGGCTTCTGTAATAGTTCGAAGCGAATTGTTGTTATCGTGGTTGCCTCCGCAAAACACAAACCTACCATTTAGCTGTTTAAAATAGTCTTCGGCTTTCTTATTTACTCCTTCTATGCAGAAGTCACCAAGAAAATAAACAGTGTCTTCTGGTTTTACTCGCTCGTTATGCCGCCTAATAATCGTTTCGTTCATTTCCTCGAGGGTTTTGAAGGGGCGATTGGCATACTCTATAATATTAGGGTGTCCAAGGTGAAAATCTGCAACAAAAAAGTATTTCATTTTTAATCTCCTTAACTTAGTGACATCCTCCCACGGTTAAAACGCGTGGGCTTCCAGTTCTATTGTTCGCTTTCACCCCACCCTTAAATGGCGCGGGTTTTCTCGCTCACAGTTTGATAAGTAAATACTCATATAAATAACTTTCCTTTTTGCGTTACTGATAATCGCAGTTACATACCCCTTTATAAACGCCAAAAGGCTTATATATAGGTATGTTTTATTACTTTTGCTGGGTTTGCAAGACTCGCGCTCGTGTAAATCCTTCAGTCAAAACCAAAAAATCCGAGAAGCGAAAAGGGCGTCACGTCTAAAAGCGGGTTAGTGGCAGCGCAAATGACTGTGCAATTGTCTTGCGCAAAAAGATTTGAGAAGGGTGTGTTCGAACCGCTTTGCTTACCTTCTCAACGCTCTCGCACAAACTCGGGTTCTTTGTGAAGAAAAAGTAGGCTAAACCGGCTACTTAAAATTCAAAGCTTTACCAAACGGCTTTGTTCTTAAAGTCGCTTTTTTGTTTTTTAAGTCGGATTTTTGCTGGAAAGGGGTGATTAACTAATGAATGAAAACAATCCCAAACAAGATGTTAAAAAACAAGCAAACCGTAACGAAAACATGGGAATTTATGGGAACGGGCACTCGTGGCACGGGGTAGAGCAAGCCAAACCTTGGAAATGGATTCCAATTGTTTTAAGCTGGGTTTATGCCGTTAATGCGTTTAATACTGGGAATCCTATTTTTGCTATCGGTGGAATCGTGGGGGTATGGCTCGTTGTCAAATTCCTCATATAAGCTCCCCACGCTCAACCCATTCCAATGGGCGGTCATACTTTTCGGAATAGTCCTAATTCTTCTATTTATTGTTTTGGCAGTTATTTCTCAGAATCCGTTGTGGGCGGCTCCTATACTTTTTCTCTATATGATTGCATTTATAGTAGCTTTTCCCAAAGAAGGGAAGAAAACCGCAGAAACTGCAAAAAAGGTTATGCCCTAAGCGAGCTTTGTAATTTAGCAAAGAAACCGATTAAGAAGGAAGGTTGCGCCGTGACTTTGAATAAAAAGTCGCGTTCTTGAAGAAAAAGTCGAATTTTGCTTATTAGGAGGTGAATAACTTTTGACAGATTTGGAGTTTCAAATCGCAATGCTATGCTTAATTCTAGCTTTCGTTGTGGGTTCTTTTTTTGACTTGGCTTTACCTAAAGGACAGAGGTTAGTGACGTCTAGGCTTTGCTAATAAAGTAGCAGTTGCTCAAAAAGTCGGTTTTCTGCTCCTAAAGTCGGAAAGTTGCTCCTAAAGTAGCGGTTTTTAAGTTTCCAAATCTTAAAGGTTTTATGGCGTTAATTAGTAATACAAAAGGTAGAGGAGAAGATGAAACTGCCTCTGGCTATGAACGGCTTTTTGGAAATAGACAATTAGGAATGCTAATAAGTAAAGTTCAATCTGCAACAATTAGCACAGGTTCAGAATTAGAAGGATTTTTAGCAAGTAGATTAAAGAAAACTAATGGTATTTCTATTCATAAAATAAACAAAGACAAAAGAGTTTTCAAAGATGCTAAAATTGATAGTGCTGGAAAAAAGCATAATTTAGAAGTAGATTGTGTTATAGAAAGAGAAGGAAAGATTATGCTTATTGAAATTAAAGATGGCGATACTTTTGATACTAAAAAAGTAGCTGGTGAAATTGAAAGTTTGTTTATGGCTAAAAACTTCATAATCAAAACAAGAAAAATCAAAGAAGAAAATGTGAGTATTCATTATTGTTCTTTTAATGCAAGAAATCACGAGCAGATAGAACGGGAAGCAAAGGGATTACTGCCTAAAAATTCAGCTATGACAGGACAAGAACTTTGTGAGTTATTAGGGTTAGATTTCAATAAAATTGTAGAGGAAAGGAAAAAGCATCAAAAAGAAAACTTAAATTTCTTTATTGAAGAATTAAAGAAGATTCCTGAAATTATGAATAAGCTTTAATTTTCTACAAAGTTTAAATCTTTAGGCAAATTTAATTTCCAGCAGAACCAAGCAGTTTGAAACCAGCTTCCACTGCCTTTTCCTGATGGTGTTATAAAATTTATTCTCTTGTTTGGGATTATTAATTGTATTCCATATTTCCTGTAAAGTTCTCCTCTCTTCTTTCCCTCTAATGCTGTCAAAGGCATTAGAAAAGCAAAAGGTTTTCCCAATTCATAAGCCCTTTTCAAAAACTCTTCCTTTAAAGAATATGGGGGATTTGTAACAATACAATCAAAATTAATCTTATTGTTAACATCTAAAAAATCTTTAACATTCTCCCCTATAACTTCAAAACCCTCTGCCCTTAGATGTCTTGCTAAACTGCCACCACCCCAAGCGCATTCCCAAATTATCCATTCTTTTTTCAGATAAGGTAAAAGATATTTTATTGCTTCTTTTGGTGTTTGCATTTCGTCACTATGCCCATTCATAAGTAATTTAGGTTTTTTTGTTTTCATTTCATCAACCTCCTTCACTTTTTCTTGCAGACCCTTCGCCCTGCGGGGTGTTTGAGTTTTCCGAGCTTGCATTTCGGTAGCTTGATTGGTGGCAGTTTGGGTTGTGGCTTTCCGTAAAGCCAGTCGAAGTTGAAGCGATAAAGCGTTTTTTTAGGCAAGATTATTCACCTTCGGTATTCCCCAATTATTCCTTCTTCTGCAAGTTTCTTCAAATACTTTCTCGCGGTAACCCAACTAATCCCCGCACGGGTCGCTATTTCCTTGATGGATAACGCTCCCCGATGTTGCGCCAGCACTTTAATTATGGCTTTCTCTATTTTATTAAACTGGGGTTTCGGCAATAATTTCACCCTTCAAAGTCGGTTCGCCTTTCTCGTCAAGAGGCGAAGGTCGAGTTAAAACGAACTTGAATTTGTGCTTAGCCTTATCGAGCCGCATTATTCCAGCGAACTCTCGCGGAATCCTCACCGAAAACTGTTTGCCGTCAAAGATTAAGGCGACGGTTTTCGTTTCGGGTTCAGGCGTTTCCTTCAGGAGTTCAAGAACTTCCTTGCGCTTTTCTTCTTCGCTCATTTTATCGTCCTTCTTTAAGCAAATTTACTATCTTTAAGAAGGACGAACTGATATATAAATGTATCTATAAAAGGTTGCTAATAAAGTCCTTTAAAAAAACGGGCATTATTAGCAAAGCTTTACCAAACCAAACATATTTATACTAGTATTTCCTAATATTTGTGTGTTTGCGTCGACCCAAATGGGCGGGCAACCAAAGGTGTTGAAGAGGCGATGAAACCGTTGGGTGGAGCGACATTCACGCTTGAAAGGTAAAATATATGAATTTTTCTACCCAAAAAGAAGATGTCACACCCGTCAATTGGAAATGGGAAGAAATTGAAAAAAACGAGGATTCTGTAACGAATTTTATCAAAAACTGTTGTAAACCATCAAGCGGCGAAACAATTACAAAAAAGGAATTATATGATTGTTATTGCGGTTTTTGCAAAAAAGAAAATGTAATTCCTTTGACTAAGAAAGCTTTTGGAATTAAAATCAGCAATTCAACAAATTACATACTTTCTCCAAAAACGCCGCAAAGAAAAAAAGTTGGGGGAAAATGGGAATCTTTTAGGGTTTGGAAGGGAATTAAAATTAATGAAGTTTTTTAAGATAACGCCTTTTTGTTATCTTAATTTTTAATAAAACGATAGGCTATGTATTTCAAACCACAATAAAACCAAGGTTGCATTTTTCGGTTGTGTTTTCACTAAAGAAAACAAAAAAAAACGAAAAATGTGTAACGTGTAACGGACGACTGTTTTTACCAAAAAACTGTTACTCGTTACTCGTTACTCATTTTTTCGTTGGTGTACATATATATAATATACAGCTAAATAGAAAATATCTAAAAATATTTTTTTATGGCGGTTTGGAGTATGTTTTGGTCGGTTTTAAAAAAATTTAAGGCAATAATTACTCATTATCTTAATGAATTAATATGTATTTTTTCTATATGTTGTGGTTTAATTTGATTAAACATACAAGATGTTGTGGGTTGTTGGAAATTTATGCTAAATATCCGTTATCTTAACGTTATCTTAATACCACCTATCAGTAGTAACAAACACTATAATGGTTTTTGACAATGTGAGCGGGAAAACCCACATCCTTTTTGGGCGAGAGTATGTTACATAGACAATTTGAAAAAAGAATGGTCATTTGTCGTGGCTGTGGTGAAATTAAACCCCACTATGCAAAATCTTTATGTTTGAAATGTTACAAGAAAATGTCATATCGTTTGGGAAAGAAAAAGAAAAGGCTAGAATATAACAAAAAAATGAAGATATGGCGTATGTTTAACAAAGCGAATGTTAGGGCAATCAATCATAGGTATTACGAAAAACACAAGAAAAAACAATAAAAACGGTGAACAAAAGACTGGCACTTATCGAGGATATTGACGAATGGCTCAAAAAGAAAAAGGCGAAAAAATGGTAAGCGGCATAAACAAAATTTATGAGGGAGACACTTTAACCATACTTAAAACCATAGACAACGATTTAGTGGATATGGGCGTTACTTCGCCGCCCTACAACAAGGGAGAGCGGCATAAGGGCTGGTTAGTAAAAAACGTAAAATATGATTTCGCTACTGACCGATTGCCTGAGGAAGAGTATCAAAAACAACAGATTGCAGTTCTTAATGAGATATACAGAATAACAAAAGCGGGGGGGTCGTTTTTTTATAACCACAAAATCAGGTGGGAAAGGGGCAAAATGTTACATCCGATGGAGTGGCTTATGAAGACCGAATGGAATATCCGCCAAGAAATAATTTGGGATAGGATGATTGCGGCAAACATTCGGGGTTGGAGATTTTGGCAGGTAGATGAACGAATTTATTGGCTGACAAAGCCCAAAAATGGTGATAAGATAGGGGAAGAACTAAAATCCAAACACGCCTTGCTTACCTCCGTATGGAGATTTCCTCCAGAAAGGAAAAACGGACATCCCGCGCCCTTCCCTTTGGCATTACCCACAAGGGCAATTTATTCTATTTTAGATGGAAAAAATGGATTGGTGTTAGACCCCTACGCGGGCAGCGGAACGACATTAGTGGCTGCTAAATTATTGGGGGCGAACTACATAGGCATAGAAATTTCTAAAGATTATATAAAGGACGCAAAAGCAAGGCTCGTTAGTTGCGAAAAAGAAAGACCAAAACTTCAAGGAGAGTTAGACAAGCACATGGTTCGAGAAACTTTTGAAGAAAAAAAGGCTAACGGAAAATGGAATAAAAAGGAACGGGCATTTGTATAATTATTGTGGGATGTTAGAAATGAGAAAATGCGTGTCATGCGAAATGTTGAAACCAAAAGAGACTTTTGAAGTTGGCAATAAATGTAGAGAATGTTCTTTTAACTGCCATTATTCATGGGTGTTGGAAAAATATTTAGAGCCGCGAAAGAGATTTGCAGAAGAAGTCAATGTTGAACAAAAAGTCGGAAAGCTGAACAAAAAGTCGTTGTTCTCGGCGGGTGGCATAAAATGAGCCAACCCCGCCTCGTTAGCGTAAAAAAGAGGATTAAAAAGGCAGCAAACCTATCGGATACACGGTTGATTAAATTGGGCAAAAAAGACATAAATGCTCTCGGCGGCTTTCTAGTCTTGTTTGGTGTTCTGCTCACTATGGCATTAAAGGATGCCCCTGTCCTTGGAATTATTGTGGCGTTCATAGGAATATTCATTTTAGCTAGTAACTAGTGAAACCGATGAAAAAAACTGAAACAGAATTTAAAAAACTCGAACGCAGCAAAAACTCGCCGAGGTGAACATAAAGTAGCATTTATTAACACTGTGAGCGGGAAATCCCACTTGCTTTAGCTGTGGGATGAAAGCGAACCACAAAATAAGCAATAGAAAAGTATTTATACTAGTTCCGATAACACTATCTTGCAAAATCTGCGGCGGTGTTTTGCCAAATTATTAAAATACGGGATTGGGGATGGGAATACGAAAATCCGCCGCACTATTTTTAGGTGTTGAGAATTGGCAAACGCGAGAGTGATTAGGTGCCCGAAATGCGATAGGTTTCTTGTGATTCCTAATTATGTTAAAAAATCCCACGCTTGCGTCTGCGGTCAAAAAATCGATTTGACTTCAGTTACGGTTTACAAAACTGGCGACCAAAGGGAGTTAAGGAAGTGGATTTTCGATAATAGCAATAGGTTGAAAGAGGTGGTCTAATGGCGTTCGGGTACCCAAAAGAGAGCAATTGTTTAGATTGTGGCAAGGAATACACGCAAAAGACGGGTTTACAAAAGCGTTGTGAAAATTGCTCGAAAAAACACGCGGAAGATTTGAGGAAGAAATGGTTAGAAGACCGCAAAAGGGCAAAGGAAGAAAGGAAGAAGAAGCGGGAAGAACGGCACAAGATTTACGAGAAACCCGTTGCTCGAGACGAGCAGGGAGAAACGATGTTGACGGATTTGCCTGAAGAGGAAGAAGCTGAGGGGACGCCGAACAATCTGCCGTCCGAAAGCGAAGAAAAAAAATTGGGAGAAGTTTCTGAAGAACCTACGGAAAAAGAGGAATCAAGCGAGGAGGTGGATGGAGAGCATCAGGAATTAATTTTCCCCGAACAGCCAATCCAAAAATCCATAGAAAAACCGATTTCCCAAACCAAACCAATGGAGAAGGATTTGAATCCCTTCAAAAGGTTAGATTTGGAAAATTTTAGGGTATACACTGAGGAAGATGTAGAGTTCCAAAACAATCGAAATTTCAGGCAAAACTGCGCGTTTTTGGAAGAAATGCTTGAAAAATAAGTCAATTTTGGTGCGAAATTTGAAGAGTGGCAAAAAAACGAACTGGCTCCTCACCATCCTCCTCATTTTGGGTTTAGCGGTAATCACATTCGGGTTTTTTATGTTTATTGTTGCCCCATTTTATGTTAACTCTCAAATTACTCCGACAAATATTTTATCCATTAATGATACGCCGTCGAGCGCTTGGGAGGCTTTGGCAATAACTTACGAGAATATTAATTATACGCCTAAATATGTGGGGAAAGATTTGTCTTGGTTTTTCCCGATTGAAGAAAACTTTAATTTGAACCCAAAAAATACAATTGAAAGAGGTTACGGCATTTGTACGCAACGCTCGATATTGGCTTGTTCATACGCGAGATATTACGGTTTTGATTGCTGGGTTAAAGTTCTATTCACTTTTAGTTCAAGTGGCGGAGTTTATGCTCACGCCCAGCCATGCGTTGAAGTAAACGGAACGGAGAAGTGCTTGTGATGGAAATTGATTTTTCTTATAATTATAAAAGGGAATTAGAGGATTTTCTTTTCGTTTTGAAACGCAATTATCCCACGGTTCGCGTTTTACACCAATTTGATGTTTCGGGGCAGCCTGGAAGGGCGATTATTGAAATTATTGACTAAGTTGAAAAGGCGAAAAAATGACTGTAGAAATAAACGAAGTATACGCTATGGATTGCGTAAAGCTAATGGGAAAAATGGACGAAAATTCCGTAGATTTAACTGTTACTTCGCCGCCTTATGATAATTTGAGAGACTATCACGGTTACCACTTTGATTTTGAGAACATAGCCAAACAGCTCTACCGCGTAACAAAAAAGGGTGGTGTGGTTGTTTGGGTCGTGGGAAAGAAAATTAAAAACGGCAACATTCTCCCAACACCCTTCAAACAGGCGATGTATTTTCAAGAAGTCGGTTTCAAGTTACACGATGTAATGATTTACAAGAAAAAGAACACGCCGTTTATGCGGAGCAACGCTTACACCAACGGCTACGAATTTATGTTTGTTCTTTCAAAAGGAAAACCCAAGACGTTCAACCCGATTAAAGTCCCGACTGTTCGTAGCGGCGTGGAGAAAGTGCCACAAAATCGTGGCGCGGACGGAACTTACAAAAAAGTCTTTAAGGAATTAAAAAAGGAAAAGGTGAAAGACAATATTTGGGAGTATGCTGTGGGGCTGGGAGGAACAACGAGTGATAAGATTGCATTCCAGCATCCCGCCGTTTTTCCCGAAAAGCTCGCTGAAGACCATATCCTATCTTGGAGCAACGTGGGCGACTTGGTTTTCGACCCGATGTGCGGTTCTGGAACTACTTTGAAGATGGCGAAAATAAATAGTCGAAACTATTTGGGTTGCGACATTTCGGAAGAATATGTGAAAATAGCGAAAAAGCGCGTTCAGTTTGGGAACACGAATTGAAATACAGAAAAGCGGTTTGTAAAAAATTACGTCAAATGACGTATCAAAAATGCTAAAACTTCGTTAAAAGATAGATTTTTATATAAGCTCATTCCATATACTTTTAGAAAAATACGACGCCTGCCGTAACGACAGGTAACGTAAAAATACGAAATCAAATTGAGGTGGGCAGATGAAAAGTATAAACGTAAAGAATATAGTGGCTGTGGGGTTTGGCGCCTTGCTTGCTACTTCCGCGCTAGTTGGAGCGGTTAATGTAGACCCGAATATAGGGAACATTCAGTTCTTCGGTCAGAACGGCGAACCGAATGTCCAAATAGTAGTGGGTTCTCACGCGGCTCCATCGGATGCGGTTGCCGCCGCAAATTTGGCGGCAACGATTGGCAACCTTGCTTACGCTAAGAAGGACATCGCGGTTCTTGGGGCGGACGGCTTGACTTGCACAGCAGCGAATGGTGGAAGTTCATTAAGTAATGTTCTTGCTACTGCCGATGTGACATTGCCTGGAATAAATTCAGCGGTTGCATACGTTATGAAGTCGTATGTTGAAGACCGCGTGGATTATCAAAGTGACTCTGTTAGGGATATGAGCACTAACTTCAACGGTTGGTATGCGGATTTGGGTAACGCGAAGAAGATTACTTCCGACCAAACCCAAGTCTTGAGTATGCCTAACGATGGGAAAGTGACGAACACACGAAACGTTTTCGTTCAGCAAAAGCAGAACATTTACTTTGGAGCGTCGAGTGTTTATCAAGACGACCAAGTTGAGTCAAAGGACGTTCACGCGGTTTACGAAACAACGTTTTCCGACCCGCTCCCCGCTTGCTGGGAAACGAACAAGGTTTACGCAAATTGCCCCGACAATTCCAAACTAGATTACACGCACACCAAGATTAACTTCCTTGGCGCGCAATGGGTAGTGACCGACTTCACTCTAAGCGGAAACGACTTCAAGTCCATTTCGCTTGGCAAGGAAACCGCTTACAAACCCTTTATGACGATTGGGGACGAGGTGGGTGCGCCGAATGGCGTGAGCGTAAAGCTCGTAGACATTTCGGTGTTTGGTTTTGGGGGAGAGCAACAGCCAAAGGTAACTTTCAAGCTCTTTGATGAAAACAACGTGGAGTTGACGACCATAATTCTTCAACCTAAGGGAGACTATTCTGGATATGGGGTTAATTTGCACCTTTATGATGCAATGACTGGTGTGGCAGGAACCTCTAGCGCAGAAGTTAGCGTTTTCTCGGATGTCATTGAATTGACGGACGGAGCGCAAGTTCCTGGTTCGACTACTTGGAGTGCAGAGTTGTTTTCCGCGCTTAACTCGAACTCGGAGGGTCTTCAGAAGATAATGCTCTACCAGCCATCTTCAACAATCACGCTCGAGAAGGGAGATTCTTTCACTATCATTCAAAACAAGGAAGGGTTCAGGATAACCTTTACGGGTCTCGAGGACAAGCCATACGATTCGCTTGGCTTCTCCTTGAACAAGGATATGAATTTGCCGTTAGGTAGCTCAACTTACCTGAACTCGGACTTCATAATGGTGAACAGCGGCAAGAACACGGCATTCAGTTTCGTTGGCGACACTATTAATAGGAATAGTGTCTATGTTTTGGCGAAGAACGGAAATATGACTTATGCAAACGGAACTATTAGTAACATAGCCTACATGGCAGGAGATGTTTTCTACCAGAATAGCGACGGAACCTTCACGAACACGACCAACGGCGTTCTTGATTATCACTACTCGTCTAGCGAGAACGTAACACTCAATTTCACCAGTGTTGACGGTATTCTGAACAAGGTGTTTGTTCCCGAGATAACTGAGGACTACTCTTCGACGGCTCACAACGCTTGGTCTTTCGTATACGATGCCCCGAACCGCAATTTTGACGACAACTCCCTATTATACGGTGGGAACGGTGTTGATGCGGGTTATGTTTCGTGGCGCGGAAGCACGGCGGTTGGCGAAAGCGAATCGTCCATGGGATTGCGCTACTCCACGGAAATTGCCCACGCGGGTTATAACCTCCAAAGGAGCGGCAATTACAGTGACGCTACGAACTCCGTTACAGCCAAGATTGGCGAGTATCTCTTGAACCAAGATGGTTACAAGGTGCTCCTCAAGGGTGTGACGGCGGGCGCGAACGGTGCTTGCCAGCTTGGTGGAGTTGAAAGCTTACAGCCGTCTTTGGTAACGGCAAACGAAGTATACGATATTTCGCGAGATTCAATGCCGCTCGTAACCTTTGACGGCAACGTTGCGCCTGGGAAGACGATAATTGCCATTGGCGGACAACTTGTTAATACAATTTCGGCGGACGCTGGAATTTCATTATCGAGTTCCGATGAAGCGATAGTTAAGGTCGTTGGCAACAAGATAATTGTTGCAGGCTGGAGCGCTTCGGATACGGCACGTGCCGTTGATGAACTTGCCGACTGGATTCGAAAGAACAAGGTTTAACACTGTGAGCGGGAAATCCCACTTGCTTTAGCTGTGGGATGAAAGCGAACCACAAAACCGAAAAGGTTATATACTAGTATGTTCTAATATTACAGGGTTATATTATGAATAAACTAATTAAATTGAAGTGTAAACGGTGTGGTCATGAATGGGTTCCACGAGTAGAAGAAACTCTTGTTTGCGCCAAATGCAAATCGCCATACTGGAATAGAGATAAGGTTAAAAAATGATTCGTTCTTACAAGTTCCGCATTTATCCAACCAAGACGCAAGAGAAGCAAATGCGTCACCACCTTTGGTTATCAAAGAATTTATGGAATGAACAGTTAGCGCACGCTAAACAACTTTACAAGGATTTCGGGTTGTTCCCGCAAAAGAACACTTTGCAAGCGATGGTGAAGAATAGCGGGTTGTATTCCCAAACAGGACAAGAAATCTCGCACCGCATTTCAGATTCAGTGTTCAGAGTATTCAAACTGAAAAAGAAGGGAATCAAGTGTGGTTTTCCAAGGTTCAAAAACATTGATAGAGTAAA